>Ga0247822_10000945_pt1 | contig 16970 bp, 13 predicted proteins | sample 13C_Cellulose_Da_FD_192423 | JGI IMG/M metagenome (GOLD analysis project Ga0247822, IMG submission 192423) | Soil microbial communities from agricultural site in Penn Yan, New York, United States - 13C_Cellulose_Day30 | ecosystem: Environmental > Terrestrial > Soil > Agricultural land | place...
GGTTCGCGATCTGCACGCCGGCGTCGTTGTAGTAGAACTCGCGCGTCACCTTCCAGCCCTGCGACCCGAGCAGCGAGGCGATCGAGTCGCCGAGCGCCGCTTGGCGACCATGCCCGACATGCAGCGGGCCGGTGGGATTCGCCGAGACGAACTCGACATTGGCGGACTTCCCCGCACCGTCGGTTCCCGTTCCCCACGACTCACCCGCAGCGAGGATACGAGCGACGCCCGACGCAAGGTCCGCCGTGTCGAGGCGGAAGTTGATGAAGCCCGGGCCGGCCACCGTCGCCTCGGCCACGCCCGCCGCCTTCGTGTCGAGCGCGGCGATCAGCGCATCGGCGATCTCCCGCGGCTTGCGGCCGAGCGGCTTCGACAGCGTCATCGCGAGGTTCGTCGCCCAGTCGCCGTGCGCGGGATCGCGCGGGCGCTCGAGCGAAGGCTGCGTCCCTTCGGGCGCGCCGAGCGCGACCGCCGCGCGCGTGAGTTCGGCGCGGAGTGCGTCGACGCCGTTCACTTCTCCGGACCGGACTTCGGCTTGTCGCTCTTTGCAGGCGCCGGGGCCGCTGCGGGCGCGGCAGCGGGCTTGCCAGAGCCACCCGAAGACTCGCCGCCCGACGACGCGGCGGGCGCGGAGCCACCGGACGGTGCGTCGGAAGCGGCAGTCGCGGACGGCGAGGCCGAAGCCGCGGCGGCGGCGCGCTGGTCCTTCTTGCCGTCCTTGCCGTAGTCCGTGATGTAGAAGCCGGACCCCTTGAACAGGAGTCCACCGCCCGCGGACATGCGACGCGGCGCGACCACGCCGCAATCCGGGCACGGAAGCTCCGACTGCGCGTCGCTCATCTTCTGGACGAACTTCTCGAACTCGTGCCCCTCGGGGCAGCGATACTCGTATGTAGGCATTGTGCTCAGTGGGCGTAAATCGTGCAACCCGATAAAGTTAGCGGCGCGCATCGACCGCTTCAAGCGCTGCCGCCCAGCGCGGCGAAGCAGCTCAAGGCCGCTGCACTCAATGCGCTCCCTACCTTACTCGCAACCGCTCGAGCTGCCGCAGTATGCCCGGCGGGAGCGTGAGCGAGTCGGCGATCGCCGCAATCTCCTCGGCCTCGCGCCACTGCTCTTCGAGCGTCGCGAGGTCGCCCTGGATCAGCTGGCGCTCCTGCTCCTCGTGCGCGGCCATCTCGGCGGCGAGCCGAACGGGCGCGGGGGCGCTCGCGAATGGCTTCGGTGCGTTGAGGCGCGCGTCCCCGGCCGACTCGTCGCTGTCAGGATCGTAGACGATACGGCCGAACGGCGACCGCTCCTTCCTCATCGGATCCCATCTCGAAGCGAGGCGGAACACGGCGTCGGGGTTACCTGCCCGTTCCAACACGGACACGGCCTCGGCGACGGTCGTGCGGCGTCCGCCCGTGCGATTCACTCGAGGGAGCAGCTGGGTGGCGACGCGCGTCGCATCCTCACCGGAGAACACGGTGGTCGGGTCATGCTTGCGGAACGGACGCGACGAGTCGCCGGGCGGGGCATGCATGACGCGAAGCCGCCATCCCGTAGGCGCGTCCGGGTCACGTTCCACGCGCAGTTGCTCGATGTGCGCTTGCGTGAGTCGCGCCGTAGCCCCGGCGCCCAGAGGCACGCGACTGACCTCGCGCCGCGTGCGGATCCAGTGCGAGACGCCTCGCAGCCCGGCGATGGCGAGGATCGGCACCATCATGGCCTGCGCGACCTGGAAGCTCATGAAGATCGGCACCTTCTTCACTACGACCATCGTCCCCGTGCCGACTGCCGTCACCGGGCCGCGAAAGCGCCACCGCGCCGCGAACCGGTCGCCGTAGCGCCACGCCGCGAACTCCGGCCGCTGCGGCTCGCCGACGCGCACGAGTTCCGTGCCGTCGGCAAGCCGGGCGAGGCCGATGTTGTCCGTCGACGCACGTAATCGCGTGTCGTGGTACAGCCGCTCCGCCTCCTCGATCGCCTCCCACCGCTCATCGAGGCCGGCGAGGTTCCACTGCCGGCAGACGGCGCACACAGCCCAGAGCCGTCCCCTCGCCTGGTCGAACGCGAGCTTCGTCCCGACCGGGAAGTGCTCGATCATCTCGTTCGCACCGAGCGGGGCGTGGCACGAGAGGCAGGTCGAGTACATCAGCGGCTCGGCATTTCGGTCACCCCGGGTGGTACTCGCCCCACACGGTGCGAAGGGCGTCCGATACCTCGCCGACCGTGGCACGTGCGCGCACGGCGTCGATGATGAGCGGCATCAACGGCACGCGTTGCGACGGATCGTCGGCGAGATACGATGGAGCGGCCGCCGAGATGGCCGCGAGCGCGCCGTTGACCGCAGCCGCGTCACGCGACGCGCGTACCGCCGCCAGCCGTGAGCGCTGCCCGGCCTCGAGCGCGCGGAAGTCCGGTGCCGGGATGATCGGGGACTCCTCGCCATCCGTGAACCGGTTCACGCCCACGATCACGGTGCTGCCTGCCTCCACCGAGAGCTGGTACTCGTAAGCGGAGCGGCCGATCTCCTCCTGGAAGAACGCCGCCTCGATCGCCGGCGCCGACCCGCCGAGCTCCTCCACCCGCGCCAACAACTCCAGGGCGCGCCGCTCGAGTTCGTCCGTGAGCGACTCGACGTAGTAGCTGCCGGCGAGCGGGTCCACCGTCTGCGCGAGTCCACTCTCATGCGCGACGATCTGCTGCGTGCGGAGCGCGAGCGTCGCGGCCGCTTCCGTCGGCAGCGCGAGCGCCTCGTCATAGCCGTTCGTGTGGAGCGACTGCGTGCCGCCCAGCGCGGCGGCGACGGTCTGCACGGCCACGCGCACCACGTTGTTGAGCGGCTGCTGTGCGGTGAGGGTCACGCCGCCGGTCTGCGTGTGGAAGCGCAGCTTGCACGATGCGTCCGAGGCGCCGTGGCGCTCGCGCATGAGCGTCGCCCACATCCGGCGCGCGGCGCGGAACTTGGCCGCCTCCTCGAACAGGTCGTTGTGGCAGGCGAAGAAGAAACTCAGCCGCGGCGCGAACGAGTCGACCTCGAGTCCCGCGTCCATCGCCTGGCGCACGTAGGTGAGCGCATTGGCGAAGGTGAACGCCAGCTCCTGCACCGCCGTCGCGCCGGCCTCGCGGATATGGTAGCCGGAGATCGAGATCGGGTTGAAGCTTGGCACCTCGGCGGCGCAGAAGCGGAACGTCTCCGCGATCAGCGCCAGCGAGGGCGCCGGCGGAAAGACGTACGTCCCGCGCGCGATGTACTCCTTGAGGATGTCGTTCTGGATCGTCCCGCTCAGCTTCGCGCGCGGAATCCCGCGCTCCTCGGCCACGACGACGTACATCGCCAGCAGCACCGCCGCCGTCGCGTTGATCGTCATCGATGTCGAGACGCGGTCGAGCGGCAGGTCGGCGAGCAGCAGGTGCAGGTCGTCGACGGTGTCGATCGCCACGCCCACGCGGCCCACCTCACCCAGCGCGCGCGGGGAATCGGAGTCGAGCCCCATCTGCGTCGGCAGGTCGAATGCCGTGGAGAGTCCGGTCTGTCCCGCGGCGAGCAGCATCTTGAACCGCTCGTTGGTCTCCTGCGCCGTGCCGAAGCCGGCGTACTGCCGCATCGTCCACAGGCGGCCGCGGTACATCGTGGGCTGCACGCCGCGCGTGAATGGGAAACTGCCGGGCTCGCCCAGCTTCGCGGGGTCGATGTCCACGGGAGCATAGACGGGCGCGACCGGGATCCCGGAGGGGCTGAGCCGCTCCTCCATCGCCTTCGCGCCCGGCGCGCCGCGTTCCCGCTTGCCCGCGCTCATCGCCCCGCGAGCGTGTCGATCGCCATCTGCACATCAAGCTTGGAGCCGATGTAGAGCGGCGACCGTTCGTGCAACTGCGTCGGCTGCACGTCGAGGATGCGTTGCGAGCCGGTGCTGGCCGCACCGCCGGCCTGCTCGACGATGTACGCCAGCGGGTTGCACTCGTACAGCAGGCGCAGCTTGCCGTTCGGCGACTTGGTGTTCGCCGGGTATGCGAAGATGCCGCCACCCAGCAGGTTGCGATGGAAGTCGGCCACCAGCGACCCGACGTACCGGATGTTCATCGGCTCGCGTGTGCCTTCGAGGCCGCGGTAGCGCCGCATCAGCAAGCGCACCTTGTCGTCCCACAGTGGGGAATACGAGTCGTTCACCGAGAGGTATCGCCCGCGCTCGGGGATCCGCATGTTCGGGTGCGAGAGCAGGAACTCGCCGATCGACGGGTCGAGCGTGAATCCGTGCACGCCCTGGCCGGTGGAATACACCAGCATCGTGCTCGCGCCATAGATGACGTAACCCGCCGCGACCTGCCGCGCGCCCTGCTGCAGCATGTCCTCGAGGCACCCATGGTCATCGGCGCCCTCTGAAGTCTTCTGCAGCACGGAGAAGATCGTGCCGACCGGCACGTTCACGTCGATGTTGGACGAGCCATCGAGCGGATCGAACAACAGCATGTACTTGCCCCGGCGGAACTTGTCCGGGATCCTGATGATCTCCGGTTCCTCCTCCGACGCCATCGCGCAGAGGTGGCCACCGTGGTCGAGCGCCTTGATGATGATGTCGTTGGCGAGGACGTCGAGCTTCTGCTGTGCCTCGCCCTGCACGTTCTCCGTACCCTCGGCGCCGAGGATGTCCGCGAGCCCAGCCAGGCGGACCTTGTTCGCGATCATCTTCGACGCCACCGCGAGGTCGTACAGTATTCCCGACAGCTTGCCGGTCGCCTCGGGATAGAGGTGTTCCTGCTCGATGATGAACCGGTCGATCGTGACGACCGAGGTGTCTGTATGGTTGACCACTTCGTCTGCTCCGGCGAGGTGCGGGACTTCCGGTTTCGTCGATCGCGAGTGGAACGAATGACGGAAAGGTGGCCCGCTCAATGCGTCGCGGGCAATGGGCTGGACTTTGCCGCGGTGATCGCTCTGCGGGCGGCGGCGGTCCACCGATGTCCCGCCGCCTCGACCTCGATCGAGGTGCCGTCCGTGCGCAGCACGACGGTGCCGAGCTGGTCGGTGCGCAGCACCGTGGCGCCCTGCTCCGCGAGCCGCCGCATCACCTCGGGTCCGGGATGTCCGTACACGTTGTCGAGCCCCACCGAGACGAGCGCAATGCGCGGAGCGACCGCCTCGAGGAACGCCGGTGTCGTGCTCGTCGGCGACCCATGGTGGCCCACCTTCAGCACGTCCGCGCGCAGCGCTGCCGCGTCGCGCGCCACGAGCCACTCCTCCTCGCGGCGTTCCGCGTCGCCGGTCAACAGCACGCGCACTCCGCCGAAGGTCGCGCGCACCACCGTGCTGGCCTCGTTCGGGTCGTCGAGCGAGGCGGTCCACGCTGAATCGGGCGCGAGGAAGTCGAGCAGGACGCCATCGATGTCGAGCTGCTCGCCCGGCCGCACGCGCTGCCAGCGGCTGCCGGTCGCGGCGACGGTGGCCAGCAACTCGCGGTAGCCCGCGCTGCGCTCGACGAACGCGGCGTCGCGCACCTCGCGTGGGCGCAACGCGCGCACGACGCTCGCGGCCCCGCCGATGTGATCGGCGTGCGGATGCGTGAGCACCAGCAGCGCGAGTGCGCCACCGCGTCGCCGCAGGTACGGGATCACCGTCGCGCGACCCGCGTCGCCGGAGCTCCAGGAACGGCCGGCATCGATGACGACCCACCGGCCGCGCGGCGTGCGCAGCGCTATCGCATCTCCCTGCCCCACGTCGAGCAGATGCACCTCCGCCACCGGCAGGCCGCGTGATATGCCCGCGGGAATCCAGGCCAGCAACGCGAGCGAAGATGTCGCCACGATCAGCGGTGGTCTCGGATGGCGCGCCCAGCCGGCGATGAGCAACGAGAATGCCACAACTCCGCTGAGCACGGCCGCGAAGAACGTCGGCGCCACGACCACGGCCGCGCCCGGCAGCGAAGCCGAGACGGCTGCCACGCCATCGAGCGCGCGCAGCAGCGGACGCGACGCGTCGGCGACGAAGTCCGCCAACGGACCGAACGGTGCGAGCATCGCGAGGAAGAGCGTCGGTTGCAGCATCGAGACCACCGGACCGGCGGCAAGGTTGCTGAGGGGCGACACGAGGCTCAGCCGCCCGAAGTGCCACGCCACCAGCGGTGCCGTCACCATCGTCGTCAGCACGCCGGCGACGAGTTCGCGGGCGAGCCCGGCGCGCCAGCCGCGCCATGCCGCTGGCACGTGCCGCCGCCCCACGCGCGCCGAGACGATGATGGCGGCATAGCCGGACACCGAAAGTTGCCAGCCCAGGTCGAGCACGGTGCGCGGCTCGAGCAGCGGCACGAGCGCGCCGAGGGCGAACGTGCCCCATGGCGACACGGGCCGCTGGAGTGCGCGAGCGAGGATCGTCGCGGCGAACAGCGTCGCGCTGCGCGCCGCGGGCGGCGGCGCGCCGATGGCGACGACGTAGATGAAGGTGACCGCGACGGCCGCCGCTCCGGCCGCCGTGCGCGACAACCTGAGCGACTCGAAGAGCAGGAGCAGCGCGCCGCCCACGATCGCCACATGCAGCCCCGAGATGGAGAGGATGTGCACCAACCCCGCATCGGCGTAGCGGTCGCGCAGGTCGGGGTCGAGGCCGCGGCTGTCGGCGATCAGCAGCGCGCGCACCATCGGTGCGTCGCTCCCGAAGCGATGGTCGAGCGTGCGTGCCACGTGATTGCGCCACCGCGCGAGCGGCCCGGGCGCGCGCACGAGCGTGAGGCGGGCATCGCGCAGCAGCAAGCCGCGGTCGCTCACGCTTGGCTCGGCACCAGTCACGTGCACCACGCTCCCGCTCTCCGCCTTGCCGCTTCGCACGGCGATGGCGAGCCGCACCACGCACCCCGGCGCGAGGAGTTCCGCGCGGACGAAGCTCCCCGTCGCGGCGGGCGCGAGCACGCGCGCCGTCCACGCCGTCGCCCGCGCGGCCGACTCGAGGCAGCGCGCGTCGGCTTGCGCGAGGTCGGCGCCGAGTTGCAGGCCGGCGAGGGCCATCATCGTGAGTGCGGCGACCATGAGCCCGCGCCCCCGCGCGATGGCGGCGACCGCGGCCGTCGCGCCAACGATCGACGGCACGGCGACCGGCAATCCGGCGAGCCCGGCGGCAGTCCCCGCCATCCAGGCCAGCGCGCCGCGCAGCAGGAGAGGCATGCGCGCAATCAGGCTCCTCGCGCGCGCGCCGCGGACATCGCGCCGACGCGACCAGTGGCCCCGTATCGCAGCGACCGATCAGGCGCGCCGCGTGACCTGCTGCGTCCTCGATAGGTAGGATTATGGGAATGTCACTGCAGCCGGGCCGCCGTCCGCCAGTCGCGAGCCGCCACGCGCGCTCCGCGCGCGCGGTGGGGCCGACGCGTTCATGGAGGGGGGCTCGCGCGATGTTGCTGGCGTGTACCGCGCTCGCGCTTGGCCAACCATTGCGCGCCCAGCCGCCGAACAAGACCGTGCCGGCAGCCGACGCGCCTCGCGAGACCGAGGTGCCCTGCTCCGTCCTTCGCAGCGTCGCCCACGGCGTGATCGTACTCGGCGTGCGCGAGCGCAGTGCCGGCGGGCCGCCGTGCGGGATCATGAACGAGTACGGCGCGTGGCTCGGACGCAGTGACAGCCTGCTCATCGGCAGGAGGGCACAGCGCGAGCGCGACCAGCGGCGCGTCACCGGGCGCGAGTGGGACTTCGCGTCAGGGGCGATGCGAGTCGGCGCGCCCACCTTCTTCGTGCTCGTCCGTGGCGACAGCCTTGGGCCGGCGCGGCGCGGCCATCCGCGGAGGCTTCACCTCACCGCCTTCACCGCCGATGAGACCTCGCCGCCGGTGCTCGCCGGCTCCTGGTACGTGCTCGTGGACGAGGACTCGAACGCCGTCCGCATGTTCCGGTCGGCGGTGGCGGAGCGGAGCCTGCACGTGGCGCTGCGCAACCGGAGCGGAACCGTGCTCACCACGCCAGGCGTGTCGATCGATTCGCGACGCGTGCTGGAGCAACTCGCGAAAGCCCAGGCGCTGCGCACCGCGCTCGGATTCGGCGACCGGCTGCCCGCCGCGCAGTTCATAGTCGGGCCGCCGCGCGACACCACGCTCGCGATGCTCGGCGTCGGCACGCGCCGCAGGTCGCTGTTCGCGATGATGGTCTATCCACCGCTGATCGTGTTCGCGCCGCTCTCCGCCGAGCGTGGCCTCGATGCCCACGAACTCGTGCACGTGGCGACGTTCGGCCGGCGCACCGTCGTGCCCGGCCCGGTCGGCGAGGCGTACGCCATGCACGTGGGCGGCTCGCACGGCCGCAGCTTCGATGAAGCCTTCTGCCGGAGCACGCTGTTCGACAGCCTGCCGCCGCTCTCCGCCGCGCAGGTGGATTCGGCGACGCGCGGCCAGTGGTGGAACGATCATCGCGCCGACGCGAGCGGCTTCGTGCTCGGGCACGCGATTGGCTGGTTCATCGCGCAGCGCGGGGACTCGGCATGGATCTTCGCCGATGGCCCGCCGACGGCGGACAACGACGCGCTGGGTTTTCTCTCGAGGCGCTCGGGGATCGCGCTCGAAGCGGCGCTCGACCAGATCGCGACGACACTCTCGGCGAGGCAGGCAGAGTGCGCGCGGCAAGAACCATCGCCGCCGCCCGTCGTGCCGCCAAGCCGGAACTCCCCTGTCAGCCCGCCATCGGCAGGGGCCGGCGCTCCGGCGCAACGACCGGCGCCCCCGTGAACGTGAAGCCCGTGGTGCCCGTGAGCTCGACGGTCAGGTAAGTGCCGATCATCTCCGGCGTGCCACGCACGAGCACCGTCCTGAAGTCGCGCGAGCGCGCCTGGAACATGTCGCCGCCCTTCTTCGCCTCCTTCTCCACGAGCACCTCCATCCGCGCGCCGAGCCGGCCCATGTTCTGCTCGCGCGCGATGCCGCGCACGGTCGACATCAGCGCCTCGTAGCGCGCGTCGACCACCGCCGCCGGCACCGTCCACTCGGGCGGCATGCGCGTGGCCGGCGTGCCCTCGCGGGCGGAGAACTTGAAGGTGAACGCGTCGTCGAACCGGACCTCGCGGCAGAGCGAGAGCGTGTCCTCGAACTCGGCGTCCGTCTCGCCCGGGAAGCCGACGATGATGTCGGTGGTGAGGCCGAGGTTCGGCATGGCGGCGCGGAGCCGCGCGACGCAGTCGAGGTAGTCCTCGCGCGAATAGCGGCGCAGCATGCGCTTGAGCGTCGTCGTCGAGCCGCTCTGCATCGGCAGGTGCACGTGCTCGCACACCGTCGGCGTCTCGGCCATCGCCGCGATGACGCGGTCGGAGAAGTCGTTGGGGTGCGGGCTCGTGTACCGCACGCGCCGCACGCCGTCCACCGCGCCGACCGCGCGCAGCAGGTCGGCGAAGTCGTGCGTGCCGTCGTTGTACGAGTTCACCGTCTGGCCCAGCAGCACCACCTCGGTGATGCCGGCGGCGACGACGTCGTGCGTCTCGCGCACCACGTCCGCGAGCTTGCGGCTGCGCTCTGGCCCTCGCGTGGTCGGCACGATGCAATAGGTGCAGCGGTAGTCGCAGCCGCGCTGCACGGGGATCCACGCCTTCACGCCCTCGAACCGGCGTGCGGTGAAGTCCTCGTAATGCTCCTCGAGGTCGAAGTCGGTCGAGGCGGTGCGCTCACCGTCGCGCGCGCCCTCGATCAACTGCGGGAGCATGCGGTACGAATCGGGACCCGCGACGATCTGCACGCGCGCGTCCTTGTCGAGGAGACGCGCGCCGAGGCGTTGCGCCATGCAGCCGGTGACGCCCAGGATGGCGCCCGCCTTGAGCTCCCGCCGCAGCTCGCCCAACCGGCCGATCACCCGCTGCTCGGCGTTCTCGCGGATGGCGCAGGTGTTCACCAGCACCACGTCGGCCCCGGTGGGCGACTCCACGCTCACGTAACCCTCGGCCTGCAGGCGCCCATGCATCAGCTCGGAATCGCTGACGTTCATCTGGCAGCCGTAGGTCTCGATATAGACGGTCGGGTGTGCTTTGTTCACGCGCGTGGGTGCGGTGACGGTGGACGGATCAGGAGGCTGCCGGCGGGTCCGGCCTCGAGGAGCGCGCGAAACCGGCTGCCGCGTGCCGCCGTGCCTTCGACGGTCACCGGAAGATAATCCTCCGTGAGCCCCTCGCGGCGCGGAGCGCCCGAGATGACGACCACCTCGGCCGGGCCGGCAACGCGTGACGCACGGTACGCGGCGCCCTTCGCCTCGCCGAGTGCGCGCAGCTCCGCCGCCCGCTCCCGGGCGAGCGCCGGCGACACGGCGTCGCCGAGGCGGAGCGCCGCCGTCCCCGGGCGCGGCGAGTACGGGAAGACATGCAGGTGCGTGAACGGCAGGTCGCGCACGAGGGCCAGCGTCGCCGCGTGGTCGGCCTCCGTCTCGCCCGGGAACCCGGCGACGATGTCTGCGCCGAGCCCGAAGGTCGGCCGGCCAGCCGTCAGCCGCTCGATCGCCTTGGCGTAGCTCGCACCAGTGTACCAGTGCCGGCCCATGCGGCGCAGCAGCGAGTCACTGGCCGACTGCAACGGCGCGTGCAGGTACGGGCAGACGCGGCTGCCGCCATCGCGCAGCAACTCGGCAAGCTCGGCATCGACCTCGGTCGCCTCCACCGACGCGAGCCGGAAGCGCACGGTCGGCACGTCGCGCACCAGCCGCGCCACGAGCGCACCGAGTGACAGCCCGAACTCCTTGCCCCAGGATCCCACATGCACGCCCGTGAGCACGATCTCCTCGTGGTGGCCGGCGAGCGCCGTCGCTTCCGCGACCAGCGCGTCTGCCGTGCGCGAGCGGTGCGCGCCTCGCGCGAGCGTCGTCGCGCAGAAGGTGCAGTGCTCGTCACAGCCGTCCTGCACGCGCAGGAGTCCACGGGCGCCGCGCTGCGCCTCCGCCGTTCCGAACCCAGCGCCGGGCGGCAGGCCGAGCGCGGCCGCGACCGCCGGCAGATCCGCGCCGGCGATGACGCCTTCGACCGACGGCAACTCCGCGAGTGCGCCGCCCGAGCGCGCAGCGGCGCAGCCGGTGATCACGGTGCGGAGTCCCGGCCGCCCGCGCGCGGCGCGGCGCACCGCCTGCCGCAGGTCCGCCTCGGCGTCGCTCGTGACGGCGCAGGAGTTGAATACCGCGACATCGGCGTCCGCCGCGTCGGCGACGATCTCCGCGCCCGCGCGCTCGAACATGGCGCGCATCTGCTCGCTGTCGTACTGGTTGGCGCGACAGCCGAAGGTGCGAAGGTGGACCTTCATGCGCCCACCACCGGCTGTTCGCCGGTGCGCATCGTGCGCTCCGGGCGCGGCGCGGGGTCGAGCGGGAGCTGGATATGAAAAGTGCTGCCGGCGCCTTCGCGGCTTCGCACCCAGATGCGGCCACCATGCGATTCCACGGCCACGCGGCAGAACGCCAACCCGAGCCCCGAGCTGCGCACGCGCGGCGCGTTGGGGGCCTGCACCTGTTCGAACTTCTGGAAGATCAGCTCGTGGTACTCCTCGGGGATGCCCGGCCCGTCGTCGGCGACGGTGAGCACGATGCCTCCCGGGTCGCGCCGGGCGCCGAGCGCGAGCGTCACCGGCACGGGCGAATGCGTGACGGCGTTCTGGATCAGGTTCGAGAGCACGCGCTTGAGCAGCGTCTTGTCCGCGCGGAACACCGGCGCGTCGTCCGCCGCTTCGCCCGTCGCGACCGTCTGCTCCTGCCGGAATCGCAGTCCCCAGTCGTGCATCATCTCCGCGAGGAGCGCACCCGGAGCGATCGGCTCCGGCTGCAACGCGAGGGCCTGCTCCTCGACGCGCGACACGTCGAGCAGGTCCTCGATCAGCGCCAGCAGGTCCTCGGCCTTGCCCTCGACGTCCGAGAGCGCCCGCGCCGGCCGCTCGTCGATCGCGCCGAAGTCGCCGTCGCGCAGCATCTCGAGCGTCGCGAGCATGGACGTCAGCGGCGTCTTGAGGTCGTGCACGATCATCCGCATGAGGTCATCGCGCGCCTTCTGCAGCGCGCGCAGCCGCTTGAGGCTCTGCTCGAGCGCGTCGGTGGCGCCCTTGAGCTTGAGGAGGCTGCGCACGCGCGCCCCGAGCACGTGACGGCTCTGCGGCTTGAGCAGGAAGTCGTCGCCGCCGGCCTCGATCGCCTTGAGGCGGTCTGACGCCTCGTTCAGCGCAGAGACGAAGATCACCGGGATGCGCGCGGTGCGCGGGTCGCGCTTGATGCGGCGACACACCTCGAAGCCCGTCTCGCGCGCATCCACGCCGAGGTCCCCGGCGGGCATCGAGACGTCGAGGATCACGAGATCGGGGGCGAGCTCGGCGCACTGCGCGAGGGCGGACGGGCCGTCGTGCGCCTCCACCACCTGGCAGCCGAGCGACGCGAGCTGGTCGCGCAGCAGCTCGATGTTGGCCTCGACGTCATCGGCCACGAGCACGATCGGGGCCGGGCGTGCCCCCGGGCGCGCGTTCATCCGGTGTGCCGCGCGCCGCGGAAGGTCAGGGGCGGATGCCCAGTCCGACGCCGACGAACCAGCTTCGCTCGTTGACGCCCGCCGCATTGCGCAGCGCGCGCTGCAGCGTGAGGTCGACATGCGCACGGCCGCGCGCGAGCGGGATCCCGACGCCGCCGCTGTATGCACGTTCCGCCACCTGCTCGCCGTTGGCGCCGAAGGGCAGCGTGCGATCGCGCGCGCCGAGCCGCACGATCGACGGCACGCCGAACACGGCGGGGCCGGCGACTTCGACGCCGAGTCCGATCTCCGTCGCGTCGAACACGGTCGACGTGTTGTCGAGGCCGGAGCCCAGCATGTCGCGCATGTCGCTCCATGCGGTCCGGTCGTAGCGCGCCGAGAGTGTCGTGTTCGGGATGCCGATCCAGGTGGCACCGACACCATAGCGGCTCGGCACCTCGCCTGAGGCGATCGGCGTGCCGTCGCGTTCGGCGCGCAGGGTGCCGCCGAGGCGCGCCGAAGCAGCCAGGAGCAGGCCGGGCAGCGGCTGGCTGGTCACGCCCACCGAGACCGCACGCCCGGAATAGTTGAGCAACGACGTGCGCCCGACGCTGCCCAGGCCGCTGCTGTCACCAAAGGCGCGGCCGAACTCGAGGCGATTCTCGCCGGAGATGGCATGCACGCCGGCGCCGACCTGCAGCGCACTGTTGACGAAGTACGCCGCCGCGAACCGTGCGTCGCTGATCGCGCCGTTGCTCGCCGCCCGGAGCGACGACGGGAAGGTCTCGCCGCCGACGACCTGGCTGTCGGAGTAGGTGTTCGACCAGGTGCGGTCGAGCAGCGTCGAGAACGACACGCCAGCCGTCAGCCGACGGATGGACCCCGTGCCCATGAAGCCCGGGAAGCGCATCGTGGTCGACCGGTCCGACGTACCGTTGCCGCTGGTGCGCCGGAACTCCGGCTCGAACTGCATATAGACCGAGAAGCGCCGCGCCGTGGCCATCGCGGCCGGGTTGATCGGCGATGCGGGGTCGATCTCGGCCGTCGAGCCCCCCGAGCCGAGTGCGCCCGTGCCGAGTTGCCCGGTCGGGTAGCCGAACCCCTGCGCGCCGAGCGATCCCTGCGCCGCGAGCGAGGCCGGCGTCGCCGCCATCACCGCGACGAAGAGGACGAGAAGAGTGCGCATCAGGGCTGTCCGAACGTGAAGGAGGTGACCGGCACGTAGCTCACCCGCAACCGCGGCTGGAGCTCCGGCGCGGCGGAGACGCCGAAGAAGCGGGCCGCCGCGGCCGTCGATCCCTCGTTGTCCATGCGCAGCACGAGCGCGTTGGGGACCCGCCGCGCGCCGTCGACCGTGCGCCACTGGGTGACGAGGTTGTTGATCTCGAGGAAGCGCGATCCGGAGTCGCCAGGGGCGAGCCGGAGCGAGTCGGTGACGAAGGCATTGATCGGCGCGAGCAGCTGCACCGCGTGACTGAGGTCCGTCACGTCATGGCCGGCGAGCACCATCTGCGCGCGGATCGTGACGTCGGTCGTGTCGTCGAGGCCGGTGATCGGGTCCTGCACGAGCTCGAGCCGAGCGCGAAGCACGGCGGACGAATCCGTCAGCCAGCGCGGCAGCTCGAACCGCAGGTAGGAGCGGACGCCGGGGAGGCCGCCGACCGAGAACCGCTGCGCGGCGCGAATGTCCGGCGCCGCGGCGATCAGCAGGTAGTCCTTGTAGAAGGTCGAGATCACGAGCGGCGTGCTCGGCGTGGACGAGGACGCCGAGATGAGTGCAGGCGGGATGAGCGTGTCTGCGCTGACGCGATAACGCAGCCGCGGCCCGCGTGACGACGCGTCGCCCGTGGTGGGGAAGATGCGCACCTGGGCCGGCGTCGCGCTGCGCACCTGGAGGCCGATGCGCATCACCTTGGCCGAGTCGACGATCGTCGCGAGCAGCTTCACCGTGTCGATCTGGATCCGCACCAGCGTGGTGTCGACGAAGCCCGCGCTGTCGATGCGCACCGAGCCGAGCAGGCGCGCCGCCGTGAAGTGCGGCAGGAGCGTCGTGGGGATCGAATCCGGCGCCGTCAGGTCGGAGACGTCGTACGCATCGATGAAGAACGTCTCCGGCAGCGGCAGCTCGGTGCGCTGGATGCGGAAGTCGAACGTCGCCGAGTCCACGCGCGTGACCACCTCGGCGGTGTCGACGCCGGTCGGCCGGAAGGTGCGGGCCAGCGTATCGAACCGGACGATGCTCCGGACGTCGAGTTCAGGCCGCGACGCCAGCAGCAGCCAGGGCTCCTCCCCGCGGAACGGGAAGTCGCCGAGCGTCGTGTCGAACACGATCGCAGGCAGGAGGACCGTGTCGCGGATGTCCAGCTGCTGGCCCGGGCAGAGCGCGGGACATGCGCCGCCCGTCTCGAGGTCCTCGGAGCACGCCCCGACGACGAAAGCGAGCGGGAGCGCGAGCAGGACGGGGGCGCGAAGCAGGCGCCGGAATGTCATGAGTGAAGCGAAGAAGGCGTGAAGGGGTGCGGCAGGAGCTCCTTGAGCGTCCAGCGCATCTTGAGACCGGCAGTCGTCGTCGAGACGACGATCACATCCATGCCGAACTCGGCGAGTGCTTGTCGGCAGATCCCACAGGGCGGCGTCGGCGCCGGTGCGTCGGTGCAGATGGCGATGGCCGTGAACCGCCGGAGGCCAGCCGTGACCGCCGCGCCGAGCGCGACGCGCTCGGCGCAGTTGCCCGCCGGGTACGACGCATTCTCGACGTTGCAACCGATGACGATGGTGCCATCCACGGCGAGCAGCGCCGCGCCGACGCGGAAGTGCGAGTACGGCGCGTAGGCGCGCTCGAGCGCCTCGGCGGCATGCCCGCTGAGCGTAGGCAAGCGGCTCTCCAGCGTGGCCACCGTCATCTGGTCAGCTCCGTGCAGAACGACCTTCCCTTTCCGCGGAACTCGACGCCCAGCCACTCCGCCACCGTCGCGCCGAGATCCGAGAACGTGGAGCGCCGCCCGAGCGACGCCGGCCGCACCGCGCGCCCGAGCACCAGCAGCGGGACGTTCTCGCGCGCGTGGTCCGAGGTCGGGGTGGTCGGGTCGTTGCCATGATCGGCCGTGATGAAGAGCAGGTCGTCCTCGCGGAGCGCAGCAGTGATGGCAGGGAGCGCGGCGTCGAATGCTCGCAACGCCCCGTGGAACCCCGGAACGTCATTCCGGTGCCCGTACAGTTGGTCGAAATCTACTAGGTTGCCGAACAACAACCCATCGGGGCCATCGCGCAGCCACTCGATGATCCGCGCGATCCCCTCGTCGTTGCCGGTGGTGTGGCCTCCCTCGAGGCCTCGCCGCGCGAAGAGGTCATCCACCTTCCCTACCCCCGTGCGCGCGATCCGCGCCGCGGCCAGGGCGTCCAGAAGGGTATCCTCGGGGGGCACGATCGAGAAATCGCGACGGTTGGGCGTGCGAACCCAGGCGCCGGGCGATCCCACGAACGGCCGCGCGATGACGCGGGAGACGTCGTGCGGCGGCGCGAGCATCGCGCGCGCGGCCTCGCAGGCCGCGTAGAGTTCATCGAGCGGCACCACCTGCTCGTGCGCGGCCACCTGGAAGACGGAGTCGGCCGAGGTGTAGACGATCCACGCCCCGGTGCGCACGTGCTCCTCTCCAAAGCGGTCGATCATCTCCGTGCCGCTGCCCGCGACGTTGGCGATGACCGCGCGCCCCGTGCGCCGGGAGAACTCGGCGATGACTTCCGCGGGGAACCCGTGCGGATACGTCGGGAACGGCCGCGCGAGGTGCACGCCGGCGATCTCCCAGTGCCCGGTCGTGCTGTCCTTGCCGGCTGACCGCGGCTCCATGAGCCCCCACGCTCCGAGCGGTTGCGCGACGGCCTTGACTCCTTCGAGCGGCGCGATGCATCCCAATCCCGTCATCTCAAGGTTGGGCAGGTCGAGCCCGCCGACCGCGCGCGCGATGTTGCCCAGGGTATCCGATCCCACGTCGCCGTAGTCCGCCGCGTCGCGCGCCGCGCCGATGCCGACGCCGTCGAGCACGACGATCGCCGCACGGCGCGTCACGCGGCGCCGCCGTGGTAGAACCTGGGTAGGCGCTGCCGCAGGCCTGTCAGCAATTCGTAGGGGGAGAGGTTCGCCTGCTGTGCCACCGATTCGGCGGTCAACTCATTCGTCCCATCCGTGCCCAGCAGGGTTGCCACGTCGCCGGGAGCGCATGGCACGTCCGTGACGTCGATCATCGTCATGTCCATCGTGACGAGACCGGCGACCGGCACCGCGTGCCCATGCAGGATCACGTGACCACGATTGCCGAGATTGCGCCGGTAGCCGTCGGCGTAGCCACAGGCGAGTGTCGCGATCCGACGATCGGTGGCGGCGCGCCAGGTGGCGTCGTAGCTCACCGTCTCGCCCGCGCGCACGTCACGCAGTTCCATGATTCGCGCGCGCAGGCTCACCACCGGCTCGGGCTGAAGCGCCGCACCGCTGCCGACGCCATACAGGAACACGCCCGGCCGTACGCCGTGCCACGCGGACGGCTGTCGACGCACGATCGCTGCGCTG
>Ga0247822_10000946_pt1 | contig 16966 bp, 32 predicted proteins | sample 13C_Cellulose_Da_FD_192423 | JGI IMG/M metagenome (GOLD analysis project Ga0247822, IMG submission 192423) | Soil microbial communities from agricultural site in Penn Yan, New York, United States - 13C_Cellulose_Day30 | ecosystem: Environmental > Terrestrial > Soil > Agricultural land | place...
GACGTGGTGCCTGAGCGAAAACAGGTGGGCGCGGGTGTCCAGGCGGCGCAAGATCGGGAAAAAATCGGGATTGAGTGCGCATTCATGATCACCATTGCGTTCTGGGTGTCGGCTCTGGGTCAAGCTTCGTTGGATCCCCTACTGCCAGGTTGCAAGGGGCACACGCTGGCTCGAGGTGTTCGATCACATCGCCCGTCACCCTTCGATCCCCCGTGTGATGTATGTGCTCGAATCGCCCAGTGCAGTTAGGGCTGACGCGCAACGTGCATCGGTTCCCCTTGGCTACCCGCAATGCTGCCCGTATGCGCTCGCGCTCGGCGTACGGTACGCGCGACCACCCATCAGCGTTGGACATCGCGGGCCCGCACATGGGTGGGTAGTTCTAGGGTGCTCAGGTAATGCCTGAGCTCACGATCGCCCAGGGGCATTACGCCCTGATCGCTATACACAGCGCCCCCCTTCGCTGACCATGATCCCCCACCGACACGATGCCATACCGCGTAGCAGACAGCGCCCGGGCGCCGCATCCGTACGGCGATCGTTTCCAGGGACAGGCTGAGCCATCGCATCGAACCTTCGCCGGCGCGACCGGCCATCTTGCGTAGGCGCCACTCGAAGGCAAGCGCCCAGCGAACGTCGACGATCGCCCAATCCGATCGCTCCGCACGCTCGAGCAGAGATCCAAGCGTCGACGGACGATCCTGCTCGAGCTCGAGTGGCCGAGCTCGGACGATCACCGTAGGCGCCCGATCGCTCACTGGCCTTGATCCTGCTGAATCTGGATGGTGACGCCCGATTGCATACGCCCGACACCGGCGCCCGCGGCGACCTTTCGCGAGCTCAGCGAGGTTACCTGAACGTCATCGCGCCAGACCTTCGCCTTCGTGATCGCGTCCAGGATCGATCGCTCGAGCTTGTCCAGGTCGCCAGCGCCAGGCCCGTTGACGATCACGCTCTCTGTGGGCATGGCGAAGAGCAATCGAACGGCGATCGGTCCCTCGAGCGGCGCGCCCCCAGCCCAGGCGTCCAGAGCCTTCCTGGTGACCATCGCCGCCCACTGCTTCTCGAACCGATCGCCAGCGAGCGCGCCGGTCGATCGGTTGCGGAGCTCGAGCGATCCCTTCGTGCGGGGTACGCCCGGAACGAAGATCGCTAGCTGCCTCATGTCCATTTTTTACCTTTGCTCCCGATGATCGCGAAACTCGGACATATGCCGTACCCAAGTGACTTACTAGAGAATGACGAACGCTCCCAGGCAGCAGAGCCCGGTAACGATCGCCAGCCCGAGCGCGATCAATCCGATCGCTGCCGCTTGTCCGCGGCTAACTTTGATTTCCGGTCCCGGCGTAGACATGAATCCGTTTCACCTTTCGATCGATCGCTAATCGCGATTTAGATTTGAGCTCGGACGTAAACGGGAGCGAAGCGATCGATCCGATCGCTCGCTAGTTTCTGATCGATCAGCGAACTGACTTCGCCGCCACGCATCCCCGGCCAGACCTGCAATCCCAAACGAAGCGCCAGACCGATCGCCTTCTCGGTTGCCGCTTTGCGCTTCCACGATCGATCGCGGGAAGCCGTCAGCCGCTCGTGAGTCGTCACCTGAGCTTCAGCCCAGGCGAGCGCGTAGCCGAGCTCTGGGACGTCGCGCTCGATGAACCGACCAGTGCCGCGGCGCGTACGGTGCATGTCGAGCACTTCCCAGTGCCCAGCGATCGGTCCGGGCTGGACAACGATGTATCGATCACCAGCGCTCAGGAACCAGACCCCCAGGTAGGTCTGCTGCCAATCCATCGCCGACCCGCGGAATAGGTCGACCTCCCGGAATTCGAGCGCGCCGTCTGCCGTGCCCAGCTTGCTGTCGGGCTGACGCTCGCCCAGCAGTTCGTCGAGCAACGTCTGGTCATCGGGCAGCAGATCGCCGCCCAGCAGGTCCTCTGGCTCGAGCCCAGCCGCTTCGATCTGCTCGCGCTCGGCGCCGAATAGGTCGATCGGCGACGTCAGGCGATGCCGGCCGGTCGCGCCGACCACGTCAAGGATGAGCGCTTCCGTCTTGCCGGGCGACGGGCGTAGCCCGCGGCCGATCATCTGGATGTAGAGCCCGATCGAACTGGTCGGCCGGGCGACGACGATCACTTCGGCCATCGGCAGGTCAGTGCCTTCGGTCAGCACCATACAGTTCGCCAGCCACTGGATCCGGCCGGCCCTGAAGCCTTCCAGGATCGCCCTGCGCTCTTCGGGCGGCGTCTTACCCTCAACCACAGCCACGCTCATGCCAGCGTCGCGCACAGCGGCCGCAATCACGGTGGCAGCGACGACCGTGGGGGCGAAGATGATCCCCTGGCGGTCGGGGCAGCGCTCGAGGATCGCCTTCGTGATCGCTTCGGGCGCCAGGGACTGGGCTACAGCGTCGCCGAGCTCTTTCGTCGAGTAGTCGCCGTGAACGCGCTTCACCTGGGCCAGGTCAAGATCTTCGACCTTGACGCGAATGCCGCGCGGCCGCACCAGGTAGCCGTGACTGATCATTTCCGCAATCGAACGGTGAAAGACGACTTCCTTCCAGGTGTCGCCCAGGCTGAGCTCATCCGAGCGCGTCATGGTGGCGGTTACACCGATCACCTGAGCGCCGCGCTCGACCATCCGGCCGATGACGCTCTGGTAGGTGGGCGCCGCGGCGTGGTGCGCTTCGTCGACGATCAACAGCCGCGGCCGCGGGATCATGTCCAGGCGCCGGCCGCGGCTCAGGGTCTGGACGCTGGCGCAGACGATCCGGGCGGCCGCTTCGTTGCGCTGGGCCGCCACAATCCCGACGCTCAGGTGTGGCGCCACTGAGTGCGCTTTGTCGGCCGCCTGGGTCAAGAGCTCTTCGCGGTGCGCCAGGACGACAATCTGGCCGGCTGGGTCGTCGATCTGCTCGAGGTATTCGGCGCCCAGGTGCATGAACACGACCGTCTTGCCGGCGCCGGTCGGCAGCACGCCGGCCGGCCACTCAACCCGCCGCGTCAGCAGAGCGTCGAGACTCTTGTCGACGGCGTCGCGCTGGTACGGGCGCAGCGGCAGCAGTCCGGTCGTCATGAGGCCTTCGCCGCCCTAATCAGCGCCCGCTGGACGTGCGGCTGATCCAGCAGCGCGCGACACTCCCAGAGCTCGGCGCGCAACTGCTCGAGCTCTTCGACACGTTCGCTCTCTTCGGCCGCGTCGATCAAGCCGGCGCCGTACGCCATGCACGACGCGCGCGACCAGTCGCCCTCTGGGCCAGCCAGGAAGGACGTGTGCGCCAGGCCATCCAGGATGTCAGCCACCAGGGGGCGAAGGGACTCGAGCTCAGCCATGCCAGAGATCCTAGTTAGGTAGTTCACTGGCCGCAAGTAGCGCCATGCCGGCGTTAGGCCAGAGCTTCCGGCGAGCGCAGCAGTGCGCCGGCACATTGCCCAGGTCGACCCGCCCCCAGCACGGGCACGAAGACCCGAAGCTTTCGGCCGCCCAGCTGGACGGTCCGCACTCGTGCCGGCCGAAGTGAAACGACAGCTGGTCGTCACAGCGGCATGGGTAGGGCGCCGTCGTCAGCGTCCCCGTGACCATCCAGGTTGCCATTTGTCTTCCTTAACGATCGTTAGGTTTCTGATGCTTTTCAAGATCTTTGCCGGGCTATGGTGCCGGGGGTCCCCTCTTAATAAGGGGACCCCCTACCCGGCAACCAGTGAATATGGCCGCCCGGCGTTACCCGGCACTTCTACCCGGCGCATAGTCTGACCTGCTGAAACTCGTTATTTCATGATCCTTTTGCCGGGTAAACGCCGGGCGCCGGGTAACCTACCCGGCAACCCCTACCCGGCGCCCTACCCGGCATATGACAAACCGGGACATAGCGACCGCTCAGCCGGGGAGGTAAACGTAATCGTGTTCTGCCTTAAATGCCGGGTTTGCGTCTAGGTCATCGGCATCCTCGAGCTCGACGAACTTGAAACGCTGGGCTGCGCCCACCCGGCCGATGCGACCGCGCTTCACCATGCGCCCCCAGATCTCAGGCCAACGGCGATGGCTCAGCTTCTCGCCGGTCGTCTGCTGGTAGGCCTCGGCGTACGCCGCCTTGATCGCCGCTTCCGTCCCGCCCGGACCGTCCGCGAACGCCCGGCGCAGGACTTGCACCAGCAGCCGGTCGCGCTGGGCGCCGACATCCCGCGGCGCCACCCCTTCGGCCATCAGCAGACGCACGCCGCCAGCCTCGAGCGTCCCGGCATCCCCGGCGCCCACCAGCACGCCGTTGCCGCGCCCCTGGGCGTCCTGGAAGCCGTCCACCGCCTGCCAGGTCAGCGTCAGGTCATCCGGCTCTTCAGCGTCCTTCTGCTTCGGGCACGACACGGTGACGGTCGACCCACGGCGGCGCACGCTGATCTCTGTCGTCATCGCCCCCCAGACGGCCGTCGAGCCGCGCACTTCGCCGCTCTTGCCGAAGTGGTGCACGACGGCGACGCACGCCTGGGTGGCCGCGCGAAGCTGCTCGAGCCCTTCGACAAACAGGCCCATATCGGTCGCCGAATTCTCGTCCAGCCCGACGCTCATCCTGGCCTGGGTGTCGAAGATGATCGCGCCGAAGCGTTCGTTCGCCGCGTGCCCAACCCAGCTGGCCCACTCGTGGCCGGTCACCTGGACGGGGTCGGGCAGCACGTACAGCCAGCCTTCGAGCTCTTCGTCGCTGACGTCGTGCTGGTGCATCCAGGCGGCGATGCGCGACGCCAGGCCCGGCGCGCCTTCGCCCAGCACGTAGGCGACGCGGCGGCGCTGAACCTTGCGGCCGTGCCATGGCCGGCCGGTTGCGATGCAAAGCGCGAGCTCGATGGTCACATAGCTCTTGTAATGGCCGCTGGGCCCGCTGAAGCGCGCCGTCGTGTTCAGATACAGCCAGCCGTCGACCAGCGTTTCGAGCGGCCGGATCCGCCTGACGCCCTCCCAGCTGAGCATGGCCGTCGACCAGTCGCGCGCCGGCCGGGCGTCGAGCCGGCGCCGTGCTTCGCGATCAATCTCGAGCGCGGCGACCCGCTGAAGGATGGCGAGTTCGCGCGGGTCGACCACCTGGCTAGGAACGGCCAGCAACCCGTCTGGTGCCGCCCCCTGGGCGGCTGCCTGGAAATCTGCGGGGACGGCCAGCAGCGACCCGTGCAAGGCGTCTGCCGGCAACTCAGCCGGTCGGTCGCCCACTCGGCGCCGGGCGCTCTCCCAGATCGCCGAACTCTCCCAGGCCGGCAGCCCGATGCGGTCGGCGACAGCCGCCCATGCCTGGGCGATGACGGCCGGATCGTAGCCACCCAGGTTCGCGAGCTCGAGCAGCCGGCAGGCCCGTGCGAAGCCAACGGCGTTGCGCTGCCCGACCGGCAGGGCGGCGATCTCTTCCAGTACTCCCCCGATGGCCGTGCTGGCGTAGCGCTGGGCCGCTTCAGTGCCCACCAGGCGGCCGAGCTCGGCCCAGTCGACGGCGACCCGCTCCCGGACGGCCGGGCGCACCAGGGCGGCGACCGCCGCGCTCAGCTGGGGCCCCATGGCGCCCGGCGCCTGGATGGCCGTCGCCCGGTACGCGCCCCCGGGGCACTGCTCGCCGCGCTTGCAGTCGCCGTGCTGGCCCGGCAGCAGCACGGACCCAGGGCCGACCACGTACCCACCTTCGCCGCGGGTGTCGACCTGGGCGCCCAGCTTCGACTGGGTGTTGCCCAGGCCTTCCTCCCAGGCGAAGTAGGCGTGTCGGCCATCGTGCGGTGTGTCAACGACGAAGGCGGCGCGCTCAGCGCCCAGCACGCGCTCGAGGGCGCCAGGGGCGTCGCCGTCGACCACGAATAGCTGGCTGGCGCTGCCGGTCGCGATGCCGTAGTTCGCATCTGGCCATCGGGCCCACCAGGCGCGCACCTGGGTGGCGTCGAGCGTCGCATCCTTGAATCCGTGCTTCGTCAGCGGCTGCTTTCCGCCAGCGGCCAGCGGGAACACTGGCCAACCCCTGGCGGCCGCGGCGAGCGCAGCCTCGAGGATGGCCGTCGATGGTAAGGTGTCCGTCATCAGGTGATTGCCTCCCTGCCAAACGGACGGGCCCGCGGTGTCCGGTCAGAGCTCCCCCGTTGCTCAGACCAGGTCCCCACACGCGGGCCCGTCTCTTATTCCCCCCGGAATCCTTACCGGGCGCGCTCGACCAGCGTCGAGCTTTCCAGCTGCTTGCGCAGTGTCTTCAGGCCGGCGTCGATCGCCATACGGGCGACTTCTGCTCGAGAGCGTATCCCGTACTCGGCCCGAATCTCGTCTAACTCGTCCGTCTGCGTCTGGGTGGTCGACAGTGACCACATGACCTTTGCAGCCGGCCGGGCTGGCGGCGTTGCCCTTCGTCCCCTCATGCGCGACACACTAGTTGAGTTTCTAACTGGTCGTCAACACTCGTAAACCGCGGCACACGGATAGACCGCGTGACTCGAGACTTCGTCATTCCATGCCCAATGCGCCCCGGTGAAGCTTCGGCTGGTGCCGGGTACCAGGTAGAAACTGGCGCCGGAGCAGTTTCCGTCTTGCCACATCCGCAGCAGGTAGCCGCTACCGCTGTTGTTCCCAGCCCAGCTGAACGTGTCGTTATAGGTCGCCGACACGTTTCGGCATCCCTGAGTGGTGCCGATGTTGACGACCGTTCCGCTCGAGCCGGCGTCGGTCGTCGCGCATCCGACATTGAGGCCCGTCCAGCAGGAGCCGATAGCCATAGCCGGCGACGCCTGGATGGCCACCAGCCCGGCCGCCATCAGCAGGGCGACGACGGTCCCGACCAGGGCCCGCTTCGCTCGCTTCGCACGATTGATCATGCCTTCATCCCTTCCGTTCCCCCGGCACGGCGCCGGGAAGTCATAGCATCGCCAGCGCGACAATCGCTGGACTGAAGACGGCCAGCGTCAGCGTGACGATCGCCAGCAGGACGGCCCAGAGCGGCCAGGGCTCGCCGCCCTCGAGTCGCACCCAGGACGTGTCGACTGCCGGCGCCCGCCCGCCAGCGGCGCGCCAGCTGGCCTCGAGCTCGGCGACGTCTGCCGGCGTCATCGCCGCCAACTGGTCGCGCCAGGCTTCGTCATCGGCCAGCCAGCCCGGGCGCAGCGTCATGGCCGGCTGGCCAGGTTGACGATCCGAAGGCCCTCCCGGATCTGCTCGAGCGTCGTCGGCCCGTAGCCTCTCAGGTCATCGCACCAGACCACGACAGCCGGGCCGCTACGCCCCCGCATGACGCTGGCGGCGTCGCGCTCTGGTACCCGGATGATCTGGACGTCCCCGACCTTCCAGCGGCCGCCAAACCGGGACACTGGTACTTGTGGCCGGGCGCGCCGAGCATTCTCGGCCATCGTTTCGGCGTACCGGCTGAACGCCGCCCAGTGCCCGACGTAGAAGATCGTCCTGGGTGTGAAGTCGAAGGCCACGATCATGCTCCCCTGACGTAACAGGCATCCGTGTAGAGCGACGTGTCATAGACCCAGCGCACGACGCGGCGCCAGCCGTACTCGCCCAGGGCGGCGTCGAGCTCGCCGAGCTCGGCCGCACACTTCACCTTCGGGCGCATCTTGCCGCGCGCGTTGCGCTGGGGAGTGTAGGCCTCAACGATCATCATCGCCGGGCCCGTGTAGCCCGTCACGGGATCCGGTTCGGCGCAGTGGCGGGCGGCCGCCCGGGCGAGCTCGAGCTCAGTTCCCTGGGTGTCGATCACCAGCAGGTCCGGCATATAGCGCCGGATCAGCGACTGGATGGGCCGAGCCTGGACGGCGAACTGGTCGACCAGCGTCCGGTCGGGTCGCTCCATCGTGCCGGACATCGGGGTGAAGTCGTACCGGTTGAAGATCAGGCGGTCGCCCGTCCAGTCGCGATCACCTTCGCCGCTGACCGCGGCCGCCTGGATGATCTGGACGCGGCTATGACTGCTGGTCACCCTAACGCGATCTTCGATCACTTCAGTGTTCGCCGGATCCGGCTCGACCAGGGCGATCTCATCGAAGATCCCCAGGTAGTAAGTGAGCTCTTCGCCCTGGTGCGCGCCGATGTGTAGGACGCGGTTCGGGCCGCCCACGAGCAGGTGGCCAGCGAATTTGCTCAGTGCCTGCTCGAGCAGGTGAAACGTCCAGGCGTACGGACCCTCCGCGTACCAGATCAGATCTTCATCCGCGGCGCTGCTTGCGCTGATCGATGCTTCCAACGGTGTCACACCTTCCATATCCGTGATCATTTGACCAGGCGTCTGCGACAACCTGGATCGCTTCCATGGCGACACCCGGCACGGCGACCGCGCGAGCGTTAGCCGACTGGCCGCACAATTCACACCCAGCTTCCCAGTGCGCTTCGATCTGGCCGCGCTTCGGCCGGTAGGGCTCACGCAGCAGCGCCCAGAAGATCAGGGCGGCCGCGCAACCCAGCGCCACCCAGTCGGCCGGATTCATGAGACAGCCTTCGCCGTGTGACGATCGCTGGCCTCGAAGGCGAACTCTGTGACGCGCTCGAGGCGGTGCGGCGTCTGGTTCAGCGCGCCGCCCATGATCTCGAGGAAGGCGCCCTCATGGATGTCAGCCCGGCGCGCTTCCTCGCATAGACGCTCGAGCTCTCGCAGCGTGACGCCGCCCATGGTCGGCCGAAGCTCGACTCTGACGGTCGTGATCTTGTTTGGTTCCTGGCCGCTCATGTCCCGATCTTCCACGCGATCTGGTCGGCCAGCTTGTCGAAGGCGAGCGTGATCACCAGCCGGCGCGACGGTACGGCGTACCAGAGCTCGCGGCTGAGCAATGTCCTGCCGGCCACGTTGCCGCGCCCGCCCGAAGGGACGTCGACGTTCAGCAGGAAGGCGCCGGCCGTCACCACGTCACCCAGCGGTTCGCGGTCGGTCGGGCCGGGGAACACCTGGCGGATCAGGTAGCGCTGCCAGTGCTCGAGCTCGACGCCGTGCGCGCGGCAGAGCGCGATGACTTCTTCAGCCCTGGCTGGCATGGCGGACCTCCCTGGCCTGCTCGACCAGCAGGTCGCGCCCCAGGGCGACCAGCTTGAATGCGTGGCTTCGCGAGCTCGCACCCAGCCTGGTGACCAGTTCGTCCGTCGACCACTCTGGGTGCTGGTTGCGCGCGTCGAGCGCCGCCAGCACGCGGACATCCATCAGCCGACTACGGATGCTTTGCGCGCTGCCGTCGTTGCGCTGCCAGGCGCCGAGCTCGGCCGCGATCTGCTCAGGCTCGAGCAGCTGAAGGCGCTCGACGTCGCGAATCAGCGACTTCAGCGCTTCGTCCAGTTCGGGCATCATGTTGCAGCCTCCGTGAGCTCTTCGACCGACCAGGGCTGGCCGGTCTGGGCCAGCCAGGCGGCGAAGCCTGTTGGCGATTCGATGATCAGTGCGTCTGGGTCGGGCTCGGCCAGGATCCGCGCGAGTTCGCCGGTCCGGTCACAGCCGGCCGTCCATTCGCTCAGCTGGGCGTCGATGGCTAGGTTCTGAGCGTCGTTCCCCGGCGCGATGCCGGCCGCGTGGCGCCCGATGTAGCCGGCGCTGCCTGGCTGCTCGACGACGCCATGGGCTTCGGCCCAGCGGCGGTGTTCGGCCAGGGTGCCGTACTGGACGGGTAGGGCGTCAGTCGCGACCGTCGCGTCGACGGTCGCCCAGTCCTCCGCGGCGAGCCAGCCCTTCCGGTAGCCCAGCCCGTGACCGATGCCGGCGCCGGCCGCCAGCATCAGCAGACCATAGACCACCCAGATCCACGCCGGGCCCATCATGACCGGCCTTCCGCGATGTATTCGGCCAGCTTTTCGGCCGCTGCGATCAGTTCGGCGATGGCTCGAGCGGCCGGCTGGCTGTGCCGGGGCCCGATGCACATATTCGCCTGGGCGACCGCTTCGAGACGGATCCGCTGGTCGGCCCTCAGCTTGTCCTCGATCATCGCTGCCACTCCTCGAGTTCGGCCGGTGTGGGGATCCTGAAGCCCATGGGCCCGACCGCGATCGGTCCCTTGATGTCGGCCGTGAGCTCAGACCAGGGTCGGTAGTCGCTGGGTCGCTCGAGCTCAGGCTCGAGGCCCCAGGTTGAAATCGCCTGCTCGCCGTGCGTGTCGACCGGATCCGGAAACAGGCTGAAATCCTTGATCGGCAATTCCTGGTCGCCCACGAAGAGTTTCAGCTTCGGCGGGATGGTCGCCGCCATGCCAGCCTCAATGCGCGCCCGGATGCGGCCGCGCTCTTCGTCAGTCAGCCCGGCGCCGATTGCGAAGTCGTCGACCTGCTGCGTCGCCACGCTCAGCGCCCGGCGCACGCGGTCTAGATCCGCCTTCTGACTGTCGAGCCTGTTGTCGCGCCAGCGGATCGCCGCATTCGCGCGACGAAGCTCGAGCGCCACCCAGACCAGCCCGGCCGCCATGATCAGAATGATCACCAGGGCCCAGTGGATCGGTTGCATGATCGGTTCCTTCCGGGGGAGTAGCAGCCGGGCGCTGGGCATTGCAGCGCCAGCGCCCGGCGCGACTGGTTGGTTAATACTGCGGCTGAGTGGCGGCCGCCCAGGCTGCCGCCCGAGCGTTTTCATCCATGTACTGCCAGGCCTGCTCGAGCCCGGCGACCGGCTTCGATAGGTCGGGCCCGGCCGGCGCCGCGGGGACACTGGCAGCGACCGCAGCCTGGGCCGCGGGCGGCATGGTCGCCCAGACCGCTTCGGGGATGCTGGCGGGCCGCTGGATGGCCGGCGCGACCTGCTGGACGACGGGCGCCACCTGAACTGGCTGCTGGACGGCTGGCGCCTGGTACGACGCTGCGGTCTGCTGCTTCGCAGGGTCCAGGATCGTCTCAGCGATCGTCAGCGGTTCCTGCTCAACGTAGGTCCCGGCCGTCTTCTGACCGGCGACCTGGGCGAACCAGCCGGCCACCAGCGCCATGCGCGGATCGTCGGCCGCCAGCCGCTGAAGCAGCCAGGGGCGCTGACCCTGAGTGCCCTTCTCGATGACGCCCACGACGGCCGTCTCCCCCTGGGAGTCGATCCCCGGCCGCATGGCGCGAACCAATTCCTGGGCGCCGTACACGCCGCCACGCAGGATTGCGGGCAGGGTGACCTGGCGCCGCTTCGGCTGGGCCACGCCGAATTTGCCTTCGGTCTGGCCGTACTGGAAGGCCTCCCCCGGCTGCCCGAACACGACCACGTCGGCGCGGATCGTGTCGCGCTCAGGGTCGCCAGGGTTGTTGCCGGGCTGCTTCTCGAGCGCCAGCGGCAGGAACGCCACCAGGCGCCCGTTGAGCTCGGCCGGGCTCGCCTGGGGAACGGACTCGCCGCCAGCTGGGCTGATGATCTTCACTTCGGTTTCTCCTCCGTTGTCGAGCGATTCGGGATCGACGGTAAGCCGATCCCAGTTAGGTTGTCAACTACCGTGCTTAACCAGAAAGTTGATCACCGTGACGATCAGGCCGGCGCCCAGGACCAGCGACAGACAGAGTGCGGCCGCCTGTTTGTCCGTCCAGTCCGACCACTTCCGGCGCCGCCAGTAGTGCTCAGGTGGCGACAATTCCCCCATGCCGTCCAGCTGGCGGCGCCGGGCGTCGCCTACCCAGCGCTTCCCGCACCCGGCGCATTTCAGGTACGCGCCGGGCTCGAGGATCTTCGCCGGGTAGCCGGGCGGGCAGGGTTGACGCTTGAGCGGCGTCACGCCGTGGATGTAGCCGACTACCCGGCCGCCCGGCCCGTGCACGCGCACTTTCATGTCAGCGCCGGGCAGACAGCCTGATGCGAGCAGGTCCCACAGCCGCCCCAGCCTTTGCGCCGGACGCTGGGCAGGAAGGCCCCAGCTTCGATCTGGGCGAAGGCGGCCGCGGCCAGGTATTCGATCTCATCCAGTGGGTGGGCGGCGAGCAGGTCCGTCACCTCGAGATCGTGGCTGCCCTTCCTGGCCATCCAGAAACCGCCACCGATGGCGCCGACCGGCCAGCCCTGCTGGGTGGCGAAGCGCGCCCAGGCGTGGGCGGCCAGGCCCAGCTGAAGCGTGTCCTCCGGCGTCGACGACCCAGTCTTCGGGTCGCTGATCCAGTAGCCCGCTTCGCCGCCCCCAGGCCAACGTCGGACCTGATCGATGATCACCTGGATGGGGCCCGCGGCTGTCTCGAGCGTCAGGTCGAGCTCGATGGCCGGCGCGGCGCCGCCTTCGGCCGGCACGACGGCGAGCACGCGATGTCCATCGCGCCAGTATTCGCGGTAGCGCTCGAGCATGGCGGCGCCCTCCACCATCCACCATTCGCGATTCTCGAGGCCCTTGTTTGCGGCGTACCAGTCTGCCGGCGCCGTGCTGCTGGCCTGGGCCGCTTCGCGCTCGGCCCACTCGAAGATCAGATCCCAGCGCGCCGGCTTGCCCTTCGCCTCGAGCTCAACAGCCTTGTGGAAGGCGGTCCCGCCCACCGTCGCCCAGCTGGGCACTTCGCCGCGCGAGTGATCCAGCGCCCAGCGGACGCCACACTCGGCCAGGCTCTTGATCGTTGAGTAGCTGATCCGATGTCCGCGGTCGGCGCGCAGAGCGTCGACGACCAGGCCGAAGTCGCGCCAGGATAGGCGCGCCGGCCGCTCAGGCGGCGACAGCAGCCGCACGCCGCCAGCGCTTGGAGCGGCCAGCAGCGTCAGCGACGCGCCGGCCACACCGTTGTCAGCCGCGGTCGCTGCCTGGCTGACCGGCGCTGGCTCGACCCAGTTGTCGTCGTCGGGCGACCGGCCGTCGAAGCTGGCGACCGCCTGCTCTGCCTCGCTGGGCCCGGCCGGCGCATCGTTGATGCCGCCCGCGAAACCGGCGAGCAGCGTCGCTGCGTCTTCCAGCTGGGACCCTCGAGACTTCCAGCCGCGGCTACGCTCTTCGGCCGCCTGGGCTGCTTCGGCGCGCCAGTAGTCGACGATCGACATCAGGGCGTCGTGCAAGTCAGTACGCGGGTCCGGATCGTTGAATCGCTGAAGCATCCCCACCGCGCGGTCGCGTGCGGCGCTCAGGCGCTCGAGCTCGAGTCGGGCGCTTTCGGTTGTCGCTGCCATTCTCATGATCCTTCCGTAATGAATTGGGTGGCCGGCCACGCTGTGAAGATCGCCGCCAGTGCTTCGCCTTCGTTCGCCTCGAGTACCGTCGCCAGGCTGGCTGGGTCGAGCTCGAGCACCTGAGCGCCGTCGAGCTCGACGGTCGCGCCAAACTTCGCCGTGACCAGCCGCGGTCGCCCCAGGCTGCCGACGACCGTCGCGCCGACCGGCACCATCGCCCAGGGCACGCTTCGCCTGTCCATCAGGCCGGGCGATCCCGAGCCCAGGCCTTTCGGGCGCAGCGGACGCAGACGAAGGCCCGGTTCGCGATCATGGTCTGCCGATCGATCAGGATCCCTCGCACGTTGCGGGGGATCCGCCAGCCGACCGTCTGGCCGTCCTGGTTCAGGAACGCGACGACCAGGTGCGCTGGCGTGTGCGCCTTGTGATCGACGACGCGCCAGGTTTCAGCGACCGGCTCGACCGGCGCCGGCCTTGGTTCGGTTCGGGTAACCATGTCGGCCACGCTAGGGTGTCCTGGTTAGGTTGTCAACTGAGCTCGGCGCGCCGCGTGTTGCGTAGGGCGCCTAGGTATGATAGACTGGTACCAGCAACGGGGAAGACAAAAACTCAAAAGATTCTCACCGCAGAGTTGACCAGTCCTAGCTAGGTATGATAGACTGGTACCAGAACGGGGGAGATCGGAACTTGAAAACTACATACGAACTGATCACACAGCGGATAAGGGATCCCCACGGGGACGGCCAGGGCGGGTACGGATCAAGGGAACCTCCGTGCGCCCAGCCAGCCGGAACACGCCGGCCGGCTGAGTGATGGAGGAACCACCATGCAAAACGGCACGCCGGACTACCTGACCCGCGCGATCGACGACTACAACGCCCACCGCGCGACCTGCGCCCAGTGCTCGATCTACCACTTCGACTCGACTAACCCCCGCTGCTACGAAGGGATCAAGTTGATCGAAGGAATCGAGAACGAAGCGCGGAACATCGGTAACCGCAACGCCTAGATCTGAGAGCGCCGAGCTCGGCCGGTCACCCGAAATGACCGGCCGGGCCAGGGGCAACTCAGCCCACCAGAGAAAGGATCACCCAGTGATCACCTGTCAGCGCAAGCTGGGCAAGAGCAACGTCATGTGTGGCGAACCGGCAACGGTAATCGTCCACTTCGTGGCGCGCGTAATGCCGACAGAGGACTGGCTCGCCATCGAGCGGGTCTGTCGTCACCACGCTTCACTGATCGTCGCTGAGGCCACGACATCGGTCGTGGTCACCAGCCAGGATTGAGCGCACCACGCCGGCTCGAGCAACCCGAAAGGGCTCGAGCCGGCTAGGGGCAACTCAGCCCACCCAGACCGAAGGGATCCGCCATGTCCAGGAAGTTCCGCAGCATCGGAAACCGCCAGCGCGCCTGCTACCTGAAGGCCGGCGACGTCGTCGCGCTGAAGGCGGCGCCGAGCCTGCCCAGCGGCCAGCACTTCGCCGCTACCAACGCGCGCGACGCGGTCGCCGCCACCATCCAGCGCGTCGAAACCAGCCGCCGCGGCGGCCGGCTGACCTACACGCTGCACTGCCTGACCGAAGACGGGCGCGAGATCGTGTCGCGTGGCTTCTTCGGCCAGAACGCCATTCCGGCGCCGATCTTCGTCTGAGCGCACCACGCGAGCTCGAGCCGCCCGAACGGGCTCGAGCTCGCTAGGGGCAACTCAGCCCACCCAGCCGCCCGAAACGTCTGGGGCCCGAACCGAAGGGATCAGTCATGCTCTACTTCACCCCTCCAGTCAAGATCGCTCGGCCCGTCATCGCGGCCGGCCAGCTGGGGCAGATGGTCACACCCAACCAGGGGAATCGCGTCGTCGACGGCGCTCGCTGGATTTTCGACAACGGCCGCTTTTCAACGAAGGGCTGGACTCCGGAGCGATACTTCGACGCCCTGGAAAAGCACGCCGGCACGCCTGGATGCGTGTTCGCCGTCGTGCCCGACGTCGTCGCCGACGCGGCCGGCACTAACCGGCTGTGGGCAAAATGGGACCGCGGCCTTCGTCGCCACGGGTACCCGATTGGCTACGTGATCCAGGACGGCGCCACGTCGATCCCGCGCTGGTGCGACGCGATCTTCGTCGGAGGGTCCGACGCATTCAAGCTGGGGCCCGAAGCGCGGGCCCTGGTCGCCCTGGCGAAGCGTCACGGCAAATGGGTCCACATGGGCCGCGTCAACTCTTTCAAGCGTCTGGCGTACGCGGCCGAAATCGGCTGCGACAGCGCAGATGGGACGTTCCTGGTATTTCACCCGACGCACAACATGGAGCGTCTTAACGGCTGGCTCGAGCGGTTGGCCGCCACCCGGACCGAAGGGAAATGATCATGCCTCGCAAGAATCCACCCGCGCGCGACCTGGCTGCGATCGTGCGGCCAGTCACCCAGCCGACAACGGCCCGACTGTTCCGCCACCTAACCGCGCAAGCTATGCGCTTCGACTACACGAAGGAACCGGACCCGAACGGTGGCGGCTGGCCGCGCGTGCCTGCCGGCCACAGCATGTCGAAGGCGCTGGGCAGCCAGCAGGTCGCCCTGCTTCTGGTGCTAGCGTCGCTCGACGACGCCTGGCCAATCAGAGGACATACCTCGCTGACCGAAGGCTATACCGCGGCCGAGCTCGCCCCGCTGGTCGGCATGACGCCCAACAACACGAAGACGAAGCTGACCGAGCTCGAGCGCAACGGCTGGGTTAAGAGCTCGGCCGCGCGCGACAAGAGCGACCGTCAAACTTACTGGCGGATCGACGTCTAACGATTGTAAGGGGCGAGTCCCGGACTCGCCCCTTACACCTTGCTGGCCCAGCCGCGCACGCGGCAGGCACCATAACCACCGTTATGTGATCACTTCCAGAGAGGCAATCATGCGCAGAATCCTGGCGGCCGCGGTCGCCCTACTCGCCCTGGCCGGCTGCACCTCCGGTCCGGCCCAGGCGCCGCGCCCCGACCCGTCTCCCGGTGTTGAATGCCGAGACACGGACAAGCCCGGCTATCAGCGGGTGTGCATCGAGATCAGCACCTATTGCGACGGGCTGGGCACGCCGTTCGGTTTCAACATCCACATCCAGGCTGTCGGGCTGGACGGAAACCCGCGGCGCTGGCGCGATCCCCAGACCGGCCAGGAAACGGAGGTGAACCTGGACTTCACGGACTCGACAAAGCTCACCCCGACCGGCGACTCTGCCACGCTGGTGATCGCCGTCGACTACCTGATGGCCATCCCGCCATCGCTGCTGATGTTCGCCGCGCTGTCGGGCGCTACCGCCACGAAGGGCTGTGACGCCTTCCTGGCGCTCTCCAGTCCCCAGACCCGACTTCACCCGTACGGGACCGGACTGTTTGGTTCGGGCGGGTCGGACATGGATTATTTCCTAGCAGAGCGTGACTTCGTGCCCATGACCCTGCAAACCACGCTAGAGATCCCGTACCTGTTGCGGGCGGAGGGCGGCCGATGATGAGAGGCCTACTCGCGCTGCTAGCCTGCCTGATGCTTGGCGCCCTGCTGGCGGCCGGCCAGGTGGCCAGCCAGACCCACGACCAGCCCGGCGACCCGACGCGCGGGCTGGATCCCGTCCCCGTCATGCCGTCGCTTCAGCCTGCCCGGCCGTGCCCGGACCCGTGCACGAACTACGTGCCGGCAGACTGACGCCATGGCCAAACCGAAGAGCAAAGCGACCGGCAACGCCGACAACACGAAGCGCGGCCGCGGGCTGGGTCCCGATGGTCAGAAGTCGAAGCCGGGCACGAAACTGTCCGGCAAGCAGGCGGACCCAGCCGTCATCAAGCCAGACGACTACTCCGGTCACAAGAGCGGCAAGCGTCGCTGAAAGAGCTCGCCCCCCTGCCAGTTTCGGGCTGGCAGGGGGGCGCTTTTTTTGTGCCCAAACGCAGACGCGCCGAGCCCATTTAGC
>Ga0247822_10000947_pt1 | contig 16963 bp, 13 predicted proteins | sample 13C_Cellulose_Da_FD_192423 | JGI IMG/M metagenome (GOLD analysis project Ga0247822, IMG submission 192423) | Soil microbial communities from agricultural site in Penn Yan, New York, United States - 13C_Cellulose_Day30 | ecosystem: Environmental > Terrestrial > Soil > Agricultural land | place...
GATGTTCCTAAAGCAAGAGTTTTCACTCGTAAACATTGAAAGTGATCCTACGCTAATACCCAATCTCATCAGAACGAATGACTACGACGTGATTCTGCTGGATATGAATTTCAAGAAAGGAGTTAACGATGGCGAGGAAGGCTTTCACTGGCTGCAACAGATCCTAAGGATAGATCCCGAAGCTGTTGTTGTGCTCATCACCGCTTATGGTGAAGTTGACCTTGCTGTGAAAGCGATGAAGAACGGCGCCGTTGATTTTATTCTGAAGCCCTGGAAGAATCAAAAACTATTGGCGACCATCCTGTCTGCGATACAACTGAGGGCTACACGCAAGGAGGTTCAGCGGCTGAAAACCAGCCGAGACAAACTACGCGACGATATCGATCATCCTTACACGGATTTTATCGGAGAATCGGAAGCTATTCGCCGGGTACACGAACTGATCGATCGTGTGGCGGCCACGGATGCGAACGTTCTTATCCTTGGAGAGAATGGAACCGGAAAGGAACTGGTTGCGCGGGCCATACACAAACGATCGGCCCGTGCCGGTAACGATTTTATCACGGTTGACCTGGGCGCCATAACCGAGACACTGTTCGAAAGTGAGTTATTCGGTCACGTTAAAGGTGCTTTTACCGACGCGCGTCAGGATAAAGCCGGACGCTTCGAGATCGCCTCAGACGGCACGCTGTTCCTTGACGAGATCGGAAATTTGTCTCTGCCGTTGCAGTCGAAGCTACTTACGGTATTGCAACGCCGGAAGGTTCAGCGCGTGGGATCGAACAAAGAAATTCCCATTGACTTCCGGCTGATCTGTGCCACTAACCTGCCTCTTCATGAAATGGTATTTGAAAAGAAATTCCGCCAGGATCTGCTGTACCGGATCAATACCGTCGAGATCAGGATGCCATCACTGCGCGAACGGGAGGACGACATACCCTTGCTGCTGAATCATTTTCTTCAGCGATTCTCACTGAAGTACAAACGCCCTGAGATGAAAATTGACAAGCGTGTGGTGTCCAAACTAAAACGCTATCACTGGCCCGGTAATATCCGCGAACTGCAGCATGCGGTTGAACGGGCCGTAATCCTGAACGAGGGCCGCGTAGTCGAGAACGCCGATGTCCTCATTGGTGCGCCTGTCACTCCGGTATCCAGCAACGAGGAGCCACAAACCCTTGATGAAATGGAAAAACGTTTTATCCAGCAATCGCTTGCCGAACAGGAAGGCAACGTCAGCAATACCGCGAAGAAACTTGGCATGACACGAACCGCGCTATACCGAAGAATGAAAAAGCACGGCCTTCAATAAACACAACGGTATGCTTACACAACGCTTTACCTGGCTGATCATCATACGTGTGCTTTTGCTCGCATCCGCCATCGGCATACTGCTGTGGATACTGGGAGACATACGATTGTTCTTTACACAGGTTATTCTGGCCCTGTGCATTGCCGGGATATTGATTGAGCTCATTCGTTTTATCAATACGTCCAACCGGGAAATGGCTAGATTTCTCTTCGCGATCCGTCACGGCGATCTGTCGGCCAATTTCAAATACCGCCCGCTGGGTTCTTCCTTCGTGCTCCTTCAGCAACAAATGACAGAACTGGCCGATGCCTACCGGAATGTCAAGATTGAAAAGGAAGCGCAGTATCATCTCCTGCAAGCCCTCGTTGACAGAATTCCGGTCGGCATCCTCATCCTGACTGAAGAAAAAATTTCATTGATCAACGGTACGGCACAGCAACTGTTTGGCGTAGGCAACAGTCAGGATTGGAAACTTATCCGTCAGCGGAATCCATCATTTACGGACCAGGTTCTTCAACTCGGGGACGAGGGCAGAAAGCTCATCGAAGTTCGGGCCACATCAGTTGACCGAATGATCTCCGCAGACGTCACGACGCTTCAGATTCTGGGCAAGGCAAGCAAGCTGATCACCCTTCAGGATATCAATGCTGAGATTGAACAAAAAGAGCTTGAGGCCTGGCACAAACTCATACGGATCCTGACCCATGAGATCATGAATTCGATCACCCCTATTGCTTCTCTCACTGAAACCATGCAGGGCATGCTGACTACTCCGAACGGCGCACGCAAGCTGGTAACAGATCTGAACGATGAAACGATTTCGGACATACTTTTTTCTTTAAACACCATCCATATCCGAAGTGAAGGGCTGTTGCAGTTTGTTGAAAACTATCGCAAGCTCACGCGTGTGCCCAAACCTCAGCTCGCTCCTGTCGCACCCGACGCCTTTGTCGCGTCTGTTCACAAATTACTGGAGGAAATGGTCCAGCGCAGTGGCGTTGTTTTCAACGTGCGGTGTACCCGCACAGATCTAAAACCTTCTTTTGATGCCGCTCTCCTCCAACAGGTTCTGATCAACCTTATATCCAACGCTGTTCACGCGACTGACGGCATGGCGGAACGCAAAGTAAATCTTGATGCGTTTGTAAAAGATAAGCAACTCATATTTGAAGTGACTGACACGGGCAAAGGCATACCCTCGCATCTGCTCCGCGAGATCTTTGTTCCTTTCTATTCGACACGACCCGAAGGCTCCGGGATAGGTCTCAGTCTTTCGAAGCAGATCGTTGCGTCACACGGGGGAAACATCACCGTTCAGTCAACGCCTGGTACTGGCACCACATTTACGGTTACACTGCCCATAAAATCTCAATGAATAGTCTGATTAAAATGAGTGCCTGATTAAAAATAGCAGCGATCGAATGAAAGTCAGGACTGCTATAGCAACAGTAGTATGGAACCTGACACGGTTTACGTGACGATCCGAAGGGGCCAATTAATTACATTTGTTTATGGACCGACGAACTGCTCTTCTGAGTCTGGCAGCCGCTGGAATGGTACCTTTCATAAGGAGCAGGACTGCACCCATCCGGGCCGCAAAACGGACGATTCCGTCAAGCGGTGAAAAGCTGCCTTCAGTTGGCCTGGGGACATGGCGCACATTCGATGTTGGAGACGATCAGGCGGACCTCGGTCAGCGAAGGCAGGTATTACAAGCACTGCTCGCAGGTGAAGGTTCCGTTGTAGACAGTTCACCCATGTATGGAAGGTCAGAAGACGTTGTCGGAAAAGTTTCCATGGACCTGGGGGAGAATAAAAGTCTGTTCATTGCCACCAAGGTTTGGACCACTGGCGAGCGCGAGGGAAAGAAACAAATGGAACGATCATTCGCGCTACTGAATCGTAAACAGATTGATCTCATGCAGGTTCATAACCTTCTTGACTGGAAGACGCACCTGCCGACACTACATCGAATGAAAGAGGAGAAACTCATTCGATATGTCGGAATTACTCATTACCTGGAAAGCGCTTATGATGAGTTGGAAAGTATCATACGTAGTGATGCGATTGACTTCTTAGCTTTAAACTATTCGGTCGAAAGCCGTACTGCCAGTCAGCGCCTGCTGCCATTGGCTAAAGACAAGGGCATTGCCGTGATTATAAACCGGCCGTTCGAGGGTGGTAGTTTGTTCGATCGCGTAAAGAACAAGGAGTTACCGCCCTGGGCCAACCAGATCAATTGCACGAGCTGGGCGCAATTATTTTTGAAGTATATCCTTGCGCACCCTGCCGTAACTTGCGTGATACCCGGCACCTCGAATCCTCTTCACATGGCCGAAAATATCAAGGCTGCAGACACTGTATTACCCGATGCAAGGATGCAGGCAGAATTAATAAAACTTCTTGCGGCCTGAAATTTTTCGTTAACTTAGTGATACATGCCAGGAGTCTGATGCGTTTGCAACGGATGCCGCTAAAAAAGTGACAAAGAAATGGCGGGACGTAATAGTGGTCCGAGATGCAACGTGAGGGATTCGGCATATTTCCGGAGCCACAGCCCAAAAAATTTTAACAGGCTGCAAAGTTTTTCTGCTATCACGCGTGAATTCTGGTGCCCTGTTGGCGCCGGACAACAAAGTGTTAGCAGGAATGTCGTGATCGCCAAAACTCAGTTTCAGTGGTGGTATCTGAAATGCTCCGTTTCCACATTGGAATATTTCATTGTATCTCCTTTCGCTATCCCGAGCGTTGCGGTTTATTGTTTAATATTTAATTTTAGAACCACTGTTGACGAAGCTGCGCTATGGTAAGACCTCTACTGGTTGTACTCATCATACTGTCATTCACATTATCCGCGGCAGCGCAGGCTGTGAATGGCCGGATAACTTCTGCCTCCGAAACCGGAGGGTTACCCGGTGTTAACGTTGTGGTGAAGGGCACTTCGCGAGGCGCCATTAGCGACGCAAATGGCCTCTTTACCGTCGAGGCACAGCCTAATGACATACTCGTATTTTCTTTTGTCGGGTACAACACACAGGAAGTTACCTATACCGGTCAGACACTCCTGGAGGTGCTGATGGTGGAAGAGTCGCGCGAACTTGATGAGGTAGTCGTTATCGGATATTCGTCGGTTCAAAAAAGGGACATCACAGGGTCAGTTTCTTCTGTTAAATCAACTGCCTTCAAAGACATTGCGATCAATGGACTTGATCAGGCAATGCAAGGACAAGCCCCGGGCGTACAGGTGACAAACTCTTCCGGCACACCAGGTGGTGGCGTGTCGGTTCGCATTCGTGGAGTAACTTCTATCAGCGCGGGCAATCGTCCACTCTTTATTGTCGACGGCATTCCTGTCGAGACAGGAGAACTGACGGGCCGTGATTTTGGAGGCCAGAATGACAATGCGCTGGCATTGATTAACCCTAATGATATCGAGTCGATCGAAATCCTAAAGGATGCATCAACAAAAGCGACCTACGGATCGCGGGCATCGAATGGTGTAGTCGTGATACGAACAAAGCGCGGCAAACCTGGCAAACCGAAGATTACATTTGATGGGCAGCGGGGACTTATCGAATCGATACATACCCTCGACCTGCTGAATTCCAGCCAACTGCTGGAATTACAGCGTGAGGCGGTAACCAATTCAGACAAGAATCCAAGTGCGTTTGGTCTCAACCCAGGAGTAACCGACGCGGTGAGCACTGACTGGCAGGATGAAGTTTTGCGCAAGGCCGTGCTGCAACAATATCAGCTAAGTGTGGCGGGTGGCGACGAGGATACCAAGTATTACGTCAGCGGGTCGTACCGCGACGAGGAAGGTGTTCAGCTTAATAACAAATTCACCAGACTAAGTGCAACCATCAACATCGACCAGAAGATGACCGACAAGCTGGCGTTTGGATCGAATATGGTTCTTACCCGTACGCTTAACAAGCGCGTAAAGAGTGACAACTTCCTCGACGGCGTCTTTTCCGGTGCTATCAAGAGCCTCCCCTACGACGTACCATATGACGAAGAAGGACGCATCGTTGGTCCGTCTTCACCACTTTATGCGTCATTTCCGAACTTCAATCCGGTAGGGCAAGCGTTGTTACCCCGGTTCAATACGGTAACTGCGAAACTGCTGGGTGGCCTTAACGCAACCTATTCGTTTTCGAAGGACTTAAGAGTGAAGGCACAGGTAAGTGTTGATTATAACGATATTACAGAAGACGATTACGAATCATCACAAACTGCGATCGGTGGATATCTTCCGAGCGTTGGGGGACAAGGCTATGGAGTTTTCTCCGCCACAACATTGACTACAGTAAACTCCTTTGCCACGGTTAACTATGCAAAGACGCTGCACGAGAAACACAACTTTACAGGTCTGCTCGGCACTGAGCTTCTGCAGCGCTATCAAATGGGGGGAAATGTTCAGGGACGTCTCTTCCCCAGCGATGACTTTACCTACATTCAATCGGCAGGTATTGTAGATCAGGGATCATCAGCCAAGATACCTCCATCATCTCTGGTGTCGTTTTTTGGAGAAGTAAGTTATGATCTTGAAGATCGTATACTTGCAAAGATCAGCTTTCGGGCTGATGGTTCGTCGAACTTCGGTCCCAATAACAAGTTTGGATACTTCCCGGCAATTTCTGCCGGATGGCGTATTTCGCAGGAGAAGTTTTTCAAATCGGACATAATCTCAGATCTGAAACTTCGGGGTAGTTTTGGATATACCGGAAACGAACGTATCGGCGCGTTCCAATATCTGGCGCTGTGGAGTGCATCGACCTACAACGGCACGGCTGGTGTTAGTCCGCAGAACGTGAACAATCCAAACGTAAAGTGGGAGACGACACAGGAAACTAATTTGGGTGTTGACATTGCGTTATGGGAAGGTCGTCTGCAGGCAACTGCCGATGCCTATTACAACAAAACATCGGACCTTCTCCTCAACCGCCCGTACCCTACCACAACCGGTTTCACCGGAGTGCTCGACAACATTGGTGACATGCAAAACAAAGGATTGGAACTCAGCGTGACCTCTGTCAATGTCGAAGGTGCACTTCGATGGACAACAAACTTGAACCTATCTAAGAATCTTAATAAGGTCCTCTTTCTTGCCGACAGTGTTCCTCTCTTCAGAGGATATTCGGGCGAAGGTGTCGATGCCACCAACGTGATCAAGGAAGGATATCCGATGGGATCGTTCTGGGGAATGAATTATCTGGGCGTAGACCCGGCTACCGGTGACGCTATTTATCAGGACCTCAATAACGACGGCGTTATCAACAACTCCGACGCAATGGTCATCGGCAATTCGCAGCCAAAGCTCATCGGCGGGATGACTAACACGCTATCGTATCGCGGATTTGATCTCTCCTTTCTTTTCCAGTTCTCCCTCGGAAACAAAGTGCTCAACCTGACGAAGGCTACTTTAGTGAATATGGGTGCAGATCTTGAAAGCAATCAATCGGTCGATGCGCTTCGACGCTGGCAAAAAGAGGGTGACATCACGGATGTGCCCCGTTACGAGTTTGAATCCACCAGGAATAACCTGCACAGCAATCGACTCCTTGAGGACGGCTCTTACCTGCGCTTGAAGAATGTGAGCATCGGTTACAATCTGCCGTCCCGCATTTCCCGAAAGTTTATGTTTGAGCAACTGCGACTCTATTGCTCAGCTACCAATTACTGGACCTATACGAAGTACACTGGTTCAGATCCTGAAGTCAGTACCCTTGATGGTTCAGTGTCAGCACAGGGTATAGATTTCTTCACACTGCCACAGGTTAAAACAGTAACGGTTGGACTAACAGCGACGCTCCGATGATCAAATCGAAATACAAAGGCCTCTTATTGTCACTGCTGCTGTTGTTTGCCGGCACAGCATGCAATGATGTTCTTGAGCCGAAGCCCATAGATCTTCTCACCAACGATGTGGTGCTGAATGATCCGCGCGATGTTCCCAATGTGGAACTCGGCCTTTACACGGCTGTCCGTAATATTATTCCTGCTACTGTTATTGCCGGAGATTTCACCGCGGACCACCTGATTCACAATGGTACATTCTCGCAGTACCGGGAGCTGGGCACTAAACAAATCACATCCGCCAACGCGTCTGTCGCGGTGCTTTGGCAATACATTTACAACACTATTTACATTGCGAATTTTATTCTGGAGCGGTTGCCGGACGTTGAAGGTGTACCCACAGCTCAGCGGAATCAGGTGATGGGAACGGCATACTTCCTGCGAGGTTATGCGTTCTCCGTGGGGCTTCATACTTATGGCGGTGTTCCCCTGGTAACCACCACAGACATTGAAACCAATCGCAATATTCCACGGAGTACTTCAGTGGAGGTTCTGGCACAGATTTCATCCGACTATTCTGCCGCACTTGACCTCGTGCCTGAAGAAGCTACGACATCTGCCTACATTAGTAAATCGGCCGTGCAAGCCGGACTGGCACGTCTGAATCTGTATCTTGGAAACTGGTCGCAGGCCGAAACTTACGCTTCCGCGGTAATTGATTCTGATAAATACACGCTGGAGCCAAACTTTTCGACGGTTGTTACCACCGATTTTTCATCCGAAGCGATCTTTGAAGTTGGCTATTCTATTTCGGATGATCCAGGCACGGATGGCAACATCGGCCTTAACAACCTGTTTGTGGGCCGTCGTGAAATCATCCCCTCCAATGAGGTTGTCCTCGCATTATCATCTCCTGAATCAGGCGATCGTTTTTCATCGATCACCTTTGACGCTACGAAGCTCGGAGGCATTGACAACGGTTGGTCTGTTGCCAAGTATGGTACAGCCGATCAGGATAACAACAACGTTGTTGTTTTCAGGTTACCTGAAATGTATCTTATCCGGGCGGAGGCGCGTGCCCAGCAGGAGAAAACCACTGGCGATAACAGTGCGCAAAGTGATATCAATGTTCTACGGACGCGGGCCAATGCCCCAACCGTTGGCGCTGTGAGTAAGGCTCAGATGCTGCGCTTGCTGGAAGAAGAAAGAAGGTATGAACTTGCGTTCGAAGGGCACCGGTGGTACGATCTTGTCAGGACGGGACGTTCATCGGCGGTCATGTCCGCATTTTCTACGAACTGGCGTGACGATTACAACCTCTGGCCTATTCCCCAGCGGGAAATACAGAATAATCCTGCCATCGCGAGTGACCAAAACCCCGGCTATTGATGAAGTCTATTGGACATATTCTTAGAGCATCGTTGGTTATGTTGATGGCCGCGTTACTGCCGTCGTGCGAAACCGACCGAATCATTTTCACCGGGCCGTACCATGTTCGTTTTACCGAGTCGGCTGGTTTTGAAAAGGAAAGCTTCAGCAAAGTTATCAAGATCGAAGTTCACAACGTTGGCCCTGCGCTCGATGAAGACCTGACCATGAGCTATTCGATTGGTGGAACGGCCAGGGAAAACGTCGATTATGTGATCCTCGAAGATCGTAAGAAACTAACCATCCCGGCTGGTCAATATTTTGGCTACATCCGCATCAAGTTGATCAACAATGCCAACAACATCCTCCGGTCGCAAAACGTGGTCTTCACACTGCAGACTACGAACCAGGATGGCATAGAAATCGGCCAGGGAGCAAGTGCCATCGGACGCAGCTTTACTTACACGATTTATGATGACTGCATTTTAGGGGGTTCATACAGCGGCAGTCTTGTTAATGGCAACACAACGTATTCAGAGCTTTCTGTAACCAGTCAGGACTGCGAGACTTATACCCTTTCGAACTGGAACGTCGGGATATTTTCGACTTCTGCGGAAATGGATTTAGTCTTCATAGACAATGGCGACAATACCATTACGATACCGCAGCAGGAGGAAGATGAACTCGTCGATGAGCTGGCAACCATCGAAGGTGAAGGTGTTGTGGATCCCACAACGCGTGAGATCCTGCTTAACGTGAAACTTATTGATTTTGAAGACAAGCCAACGGTATCTATAGTGCTTAAACCTGAGTAGAATGCGCACCTTAATACTACAAGTCCTGGTAGCCGTCGCCGCTTGTGCCGCCGTCGGATGTTCGGAAGAGCTGTCGCCGACGCCATACACGCTTTCGAAAATCGTAAGCGGCGAGACCAGCAAGACCTGGAAGATCACGTTGTTCGAGTACGCGTTGAACGATACTGTTCAGGGAAAGTTCATGGAAGGCTGTCTCGTGGATGACCGGTTCAAGTTTTACGATAACATCGAGCGGCTTTTTGAGACCACGTCTGGTCGGACGAAATGTTTCCAAGATGAATCGTCGCTTACTGCAAGCACATGGACCTTTACTAATTCCAACGCCACACTGACGATGGCCATGCCCATATTCGGTGATGGCATCATCCCGTTCTTCGTTCGCGATCTGAAGACAAACAAGATGGTATTGGAGTTATTCCTCGATGAAGCGAACACCGAAAGCTACAGGATACATTTTGAGATGACCGATGAAGAGTAATAGTTCAACGATGAAGTGGTTTGCTGTTGCCGGACTATTGCTGTTCGCATCCACCATGCTCGCACAATCACAACAGCCGGAACAATGCTCCACGATGGAGCGGGACAGCCTATTAAGAGCGCGTTATCCGGAGCGTGGTACACTCGATGATTTCGAACATGCGTTATTGCGCAAAGTCGAGTCGATGCGGGCAGAGCGTCGCGCGGGACGTACTATGGCGGAAGTACTTAACATCCCGATCATTGTGCACGTGGTTCATAACGGTGAGGCTGTGGGCGTGGGTATGAACATCAGCCAGGCACAGATTCAATCCCAGATCGACGTGCTGAATGAAGACTTTCGAAAGATGGCCGGTACTCCCGGCTCCAACAATAATCCCGTCGGTGCCGATGTAGAGGTCGAATTCTGTCTGTCGCCTGTTGACAGAAACGGAAATCCGATGACCGAGCCCGGTATCAATCGTATCAACGGCAATCGTGCAGACTGGACTCAGGATCAGATCGACAATCAACTTAAACCAACGACCATCTGGAATCCGAATCTTTTCTACAACGTATGGAGTGTTAAGTTTGCCGCGTCCGAAGTCGGCCTTCTGGGTTACGCGCAGTTTCCTGACCAGACCGGGCTTCAGGGAATTCCGGCCAACAGCCCGGCGTCTACCGATGGCGTTGTAATTGCCTATTTTACCTGTGGCTCCAGCAGCAAAGGAAACTTTCCGGTATTGCAGGCTCCGTACGACAAGGGACGCACGCTAACGCACGAAACAGGTCATTGGCTGGGTCTTCGCCACATCTGGGGAGATGGCCGATGCGCAGATGATTTCGTTGGCGACACGCCGTCACAAATCGGCGCAAGCTCGGGCTGCCCCAACCCCCTCACGCAAAGCTGCCCTGGTGGTCAGCCCGCAATGGTTCAGAACTACATGGATTACAGCAATGATGGTTGCAAAAACATTTATACCCAAGGACAGAAAGACAGAATGCGGGCCGCGATCGAACTCAGTCCACGACGGAAAAGCGTGGTCCAGGGAAATTTGTGTAGCCCCGCCGTTAACGATGTTCCGGTTGCCAATTTCACGGCGGCTAACAAAGGGTGTGTACTGCTTGGTAGTACCGTGGAATTCACTGACCTGTCAACCAACTTCCCGACCGGATGGTCATGGACTTTCGAGGGTGGCGACCCTGGCATTTCAAATGACCGGAATCCCAAGATCACATACAACACACCGGGTTCGTTTAAGGTAACGCTTACGGCCACAAACGCTATTGGTCCATCGGAGCCCGTCACTGTCGAAGCTTATATCAACGTTTCGGAAGAAGGACTTTGCAACGAGTTGTCAAACTTTGAAGACACATATAACCCTTCTGTTCTCAAAATTTCGAACTACACTACTAACACTGGCTACCTGACCGGACACAACAGCGCCGGCAGTCTCGGCTATTCTGAATTTTATGAAAATGCATGTGGCTATCAATACGTGAGCGGGGCAACTATAAACTTCGAGCGGGCTAAGTCATTGGGAGAAGATGCTAAACTGGATGTCATTGTATGGTCGGCACGCGGCGTACAAGGAGGTCCCAACCCGGTTATCGAGCGCAAGACCGTACTCTACAGGCAGATCCAGGAAGATATCGCAAACAATCGTCCAACAACCATCACCTTCGATCGTGTTACGCCGGTATTCAGCAGGCCATTTCACATAGGGTTCGAGATCACTTACGCATCGGGCGATACGATTGCTGTTTACTCATCAAAGGACGGCGAGGCAACGAATGCCACCTCATGGGTAAAACACGCGAATGGTCAATGGCAACTGGTCACCACCGCGTACGGGGCAAACATCGCGATGGACATCAGCCCGATCGTTGGCGCGAATCCTTCTGTACAGGTGTCGGCCTCCAAAGTGTTGATTTACCCCGGTGAGCAGGTTGTCCTCAATGGACAGGGCGCCAGCATTTTCGTTTGGAATGCAGACGACGGAAGCGTCTCCAATAAAATAGGTCCACAATTGGTAGTGAACCCCAGCCAGGAAGTGACTTATACGACCACTGGTTCAGGGCTCGACCTTTGCAACAGTACGGCCACGACAACAATTTACATCAGGCAGGACGTTGTAGCTGTGGAGACCGATCCCGAAAGCGGCGTTTCGTTGTTCCCGAACCCGGGTTCAAAGCTACCTCGCGTACAGATCAGCAACGATTACCAGGGTGAATTGACCCTTAGGCTTAACGATGTCGCAGGGCGTACGCTGGGATATTCGACTGCAACCAAACTTACTAAGGAACTGACAGCTGATCTGCCTTCAGAGACTTCAACCGTACGGCCGGGGGTCTACTATGTGATCGTTGAAATGGGAAAAACCAGGGTGGTGAGAAAGTGGATAAAGATTGATCCATAGCCATCGCATCCAGGGGGCGGCAGCGCCAATCGCTGTGGTCCAAAGATGTAAAATGTCATTTCAAATTATCGGAATTAGGTTAAATTTATAGATAACTCTAACCCTTTGACAATGCGTAAGTACTCGAATTTGATGATGTCGGGCTGTGTGCTGTTTGCCGTTGCGCTGACGATTTCCTCTTGTAAAGATGACGACCCTCCGGTCCCCCCCACCGTGGCCTTCGAAGCTAAAACAAGAACTGTAAAAGAATCGGATGGCGCTATTCAGGTTAAGGTGGTTCTCGACAAGCCAGCACTGGAAGACATTACGATTACCTACAGTTTCACTGGCACAGCTATGGAATACGTAGCTGCCGCAGGGCAACACTCCTCCGACTACGAAATCACCAGCGAATACAAAGAGGTTACGATTGCAAAGGGTGAAAGCGAAGGAATCATAGAGCTTGAGCTGTACTCGGACACAGACGTGGAAGAAGATGAGACCATCGTTCTTTCCATCGACAGTGTTGATCCCGTTGATGTCAAGGCCAATGTACCTGACGATATTACAATTACCGTGCAGCAGGAAGACGGGCTGATCGTTGGGCTTATTTGGGGCGAGACTGACGTGGCCTACACCGATGTAGATATGGATCTCATGCTGTGGGCTCCTAACACCAGTGGTACGCTTGCACCTGCCTATCGTTTTCAGGGATATTCAGGTGACTATCCAACAAATATAATCGAAGCGACCACGCCTAACTTTGAAGTCTTTTTCCTTCCCGGCGTCGTGGATGACGGCAACTACGGTATCAGCGCGACCTACTACGCAGGAACAAAAGATCCGATGAAGTTCAGGGTAACTTATCTTCCGATCGTAAATGGTGCTGATGGCACTCCGGTCGTAAAAGAAGGCTCTTACACACAGCAAAACATCAATGTGTGGAATGAGGAAGGGGCTCCCGCTCCTCTGCTTGCCGGAACATTTAAGAAGGCAGGGTCAACATTTAGTGAGTTCAGCGATCTTACCATCCCAGCCACCAGCAGTCGCCAGCCGATGTTTGAGAAAGGTAGTGTACTTCGTTATAAGCCAGGCAGCCAGCCAGCAAGGACGCCGCTTACTCAGGTATTGAAGACCAAATAAAATACATTTAGTTACATACAAAGGGCAGACAAAAGTCTGCCCTTTGCTTTTACATTTGAGATCAATTTACAATCCGATGAAAGAAGTAACCGTACAAGAACTTAAAGCGCTAAAAGACTCCGGGGCAGATTTTCAATTGATCGATGTCCGGGAGCCCCATGAATTTGATATCTGCGACCTCGGCGGTGAGTTGATCCCGCAGGGTGATATTCCGTCGAGTGTTGAAAAGATCGATCGGAACAAACAGGTGATCATACATTGCCGCAGCGGCGCCAGAAGCGGTAACATGGTACAGTGGCTTGAAAAGAATCACGGCTTTACCAACCTCTACAATCTCAAGGGTGGCATACTTGCCTGGGCACGTGACATAGATCCGGAAATGCCAACGTACTGACTACGGGTAGTGATTTGATCGCTGCCTTTGATCGCTGCCTGTGTGATACTACTGCTGGCTCGCGGGAGCACTGGCCTTCAGGGCTTGCTGCACGTCGGCGATGATATCTTTAACATCTTCAAGTCCGACCGAGATACGAATGAGCCCGGGCATAATTCCCACTGCAGCCCGTTCGGCATCGGTCAATTTCGAATGTGTTGTTGACGCCGGATGAATGGCTATCGTTCGTGTGTCGCCGAGGTTAGGCGTGTGAGAAATCATCTTCAGGGAGTTAAGGAATTGCCTGCCCTGTTCAATGCCGCCCTTGACCTCAAAAGTTACTAAGCCACCCCCGAGGCGCATTTGTTTCTTCGCCAACAGGTGCTGTGGATGTGACGGCAGAAACGGATACTTCACGAGTGAGACATCCGGCTGAGACTCCAGCCAGCTTGCCAGTGACATTGCGTTCGAACAATGACGCTCCATGCGTACAGCAAGTGTTTCGAGACTTTTTGACAACAGCCATGCATTGAATGGTGATAACGTAGGGCCTGTATGCCGAGCGAAAAATCTCACCTGCTTGATCAGCTCCTTAGTTCCCAACACTGCCCCTCCGATCACGCGGCCCTGTCCATCCATGAATTTCGTAGCCGAGTGAGTTACCAGGTGAGCGCCAAAACGAGCAGGGTTCTGCAGATAAGGCGTAGCAAAACAATTATCGACGTTGAGGATAAGGTTATGCTTCTTCGCCAGTTTACCAAGCCATTCCAGATCGATGATATCGAGCGCCGGATTCGATGGTGTCTCGACGAAGATCATCCTGGTATTGGGAAGTATCTTTCCTTCCCATTCGTCGGGCGAGGCCACGTCGGCGTAGCTATGTGATATTCCGAATCTGGGGAATATCGTATTCAGAATCTGGTGGGTTGAACCGAATACAGAGCGACAGGCAAGCACGTGATCTCCGCTGCTGAGGATTCCCGCCATGCTGCAATACATCGCTGCCATACCGGATGAAGTCGCGATGCCATCCTCTGTTCCCTCCAATGCGCATAGCTTGGAGATAAACTCATCGGGATTTGGATTGGAATAGCGACTGTAAATATTGCCCGGTATTTCATCAGCAAACATGGCCCGGGCTTGTTCAGCGTCGTTGAAGACAAAGCTGGACGTCAGGTACAGTGGTACTGAATGCTCGCGGTGCTCAGTTCGTTCGTATTGCCCCCTGATGGCAAGGGTTTCAAAATTGTTCTCTTCCATGTGCGCTAATCGGTGGACAAAGATAATCGTCAGCGAATGATCTCAAAGCTGTGGGTAATGGTGGCCTTGTGGCTCAGTGTTTTAGCGACAGAGCAATACTTATCAACCCCCAGGTCGATTGCTTTGCGGACCTTGTCTTCATCCAGATCGCCATACACTTTGAAATGCAGGTGTGCCTCCACAAACAATGAAGGCACAGCATCCTTCTCACGCTCTCCCGTAATCGTGACCTTGACATCGCGCAACGGTTGTTTTTGCTTCTTCAGAATATTGATCACATCAATAGAGCTACATCCACCCAACGCGGCCAGCACAAGTTGCATTGGTCGCATACCCTGGTTCGTTCCACCTATGTCGGGCGACGCATCGATGTGCACTGTGCGGCCATCTTCATTGACGGCCTCCATGTGAAACCCATCATTCAATCGATTTAGTTCAATTTTCATTTCGTTTGTCCTATTGTCTTCGGCCAGATCAGACTTCCCGAGATCATGGCCACCAAACTTATTAACGTAGCAGGAATCAAGCTGGGCCAATCTGTCTCAAAAAACTCAAAGATAATCCATGAACCCATACCGGCGATCATCGAAATCATTGCGCCAGTATTACTTGCCCTCGCCCAATACAATCCAAACGTTAGCGGAACGAATAGTGATACCAGGCTTAAGATCGAAGACTCTCCGACCAGTTCGTAGATATCGGACCGCATGCAGGCCATGATCGTCGCACAAACGCTGAACGCCAGCACTGAAAGTCTCGTCGACATGAGCAACTGGCGATCGTTGAGTCGATTGCCCAGCAAGGGTTTAATAAGATTCTCTGAAAAGATCGCCGCTGGTGCCAGGATCGATGAGCTGGCGGTACTTAGAATAGCAGACAGCAGTGATCCGAAAAAAAGTATTTGAATGGGCATTGCGGTGTGTGCAAGCACCATGGTGGGCAACGCCATTTGTGTATCACCCGAAAGGCTGCCCGCGTAAATTTGTTTGATGCACAGACTAATGAATAATGGGATCATCGCGACGGTGAGGTACAACCCTGCGCCTATGTAACACGACCATACTGCAGTCTTTGCGGAACCTGATGACATGGATCGCTGGAACACATCCTGCGATGGAATTGAGCCCAGCCCAAGAACGGACCAGGCGGCTATGTAGCCGGCTACTTCCGAAATATTCGTATCTGGCAAAAACTTCATAGTGCCAGGCTCGACTGCATTGATGATGTTAGTAATCCCTCCAGCCTGCCCGATCAAAACGATCGCAAGGACCACAAGCCCGAGAATGATAATAATACTCTGGAAGAAGTCTGTTATTGAAATGGCCCACATGCCGCCGACATAGGTGTATAGCGTGACGACGATCGAACTCAGGACAACAGCAAGCCAAAGATCGAGGCCAGTAACAACACTCAATACCAGCCCCATAGCAACCAGCTGTGCAGCGATGTATCCGAGGTATGGCGGGGCCAGAAACAAGGAGGCAACCAGTTCAACCCTACGGCTATAGCGCACTTTGAAAAAGTCGCCCAGCGTCATCAGGTTCATTTGATACAGTCGCCGCGCGAAGAACATTCCGAAAAGCACCAGGCAAAGTGCAGCTCCGAAAGGATCTTCAATGACTCCGTATAGACCATGCTCCAAAAATCTGGAGGAGGCTCCGAATACCGTCTCTGACCCGAACCAGGTGGCGAACAATGCCGCGGAACTGATCATCAACGGAAGGCTGCGCCCGGCTAGCATAAAATCGCCCGACGTCTGTACACGTCGTGACGCCCACATCCCCACCAGTACTGTTACGACGAGATACAGAATGATTGAAGCAAGAAGCAATTGCCGGCAGTTTTAATTGGGACAAGATAGTATCCAAATTAATAATTGATAGTTGACAATTGATAATTCTTGGGCCTGTCGCCCCGGCTTCTTTCGGAATGATCAGCTTCTTTTATTCACCGATGAGATTCAAGGTGTGTTCCATCGTCTGGCTTATCGACCATTTATTAACCAGAACGGGGCCAGTCGGCCCCGTTCAAAATTATC
>Ga0247822_10000949_pt1 | contig 16947 bp, 15 predicted proteins | sample 13C_Cellulose_Da_FD_192423 | JGI IMG/M metagenome (GOLD analysis project Ga0247822, IMG submission 192423) | Soil microbial communities from agricultural site in Penn Yan, New York, United States - 13C_Cellulose_Day30 | ecosystem: Environmental > Terrestrial > Soil > Agricultural land | place...
GCAACATGCGGGCGAGAGCCACGTCAAGCCACCGAGCCATCACCCACGATGCTGCGCGTCCTGCTGGTCAACGACACCGACAAGCCGATCGCGGAACTGCGCGAGGCGCTGCTGGCGGTCGGCTATGACGTGCTGCCGCAGGTGGCGACCGCCGCCGGGCTGCTGAAGGCGGTCCAGCTGCAGCAGCCCGACGTGATCATCCTCGACGTCGACTCGCCGTCGCGCGACATGCTGGAACAGCTCGCGATGCTGCACAGGGAGGCACCGAAGCCGGTGGTGATGTTCGCGTCCGACGGCGACGACCGCCTGATCCGCGATGCACTGGGTGCGGGCGTGGCGGCGTACATCGTCGACGGCCTCGCACCCGCGCGGCTGGCGCCGATCCTGCGCGTGGCGATGGCGCGCTTCGAACAGCAGTCGCACGTGCGGCAGAAGCTGGACGACCTGGAGCAGCAGCTGCGCGACCGCAAGGACATCGATCGCGCCAAGGGGCTGCTGATGGACAAGCGCAACATGAGCGAGGCCGACGCGTATGCCGCCTTGCGCCAGCAGGCGATGAAACAGGGCCTCCGCCTGGCCGATGTGGCGCGGCGGATCATCGCGATGGCCGACCTGCTGGGATGAAGACATATCGATGAAGGCACGACGATGACACCGACCACCGCCCCGGGGCACCGCACGCTCGACATCGGCTTCATGCCGCTGATCGACAGCGCGCCGCTGATCGCCGCGTCGCGGCTGGGCCTGGACCACCGGCACGGGCTGCACCTGCGCCTGCACCGGCAGGCCTCGTGGGCCGCGATCCGCGATCGCGTGCTGTCGGGCGAATTCGATGCGGTCCACGCGATGGCGGCGATGGTCTATGGCGTGCAGACCGGCATCGGCGGACCGCGCGCCGACCTGGCCATCCTGATGGGCCTGAACCAGAACGGCCAGGCGATCACCCTGTCGCCGCTGCTGGCCGAGGCGGTCGCGGCCGGTCGTCCGTTGGCGGATGCCGTGCGCGCGCTGCCGCGCACGCCGGTGTTCGCGCAGACCTTTCCCACCGGCACGCATGCGGTGTGGCTGTATTACTGGCTCGCCGCGCAGGGTGTCGACCCCATGCACGGGATCGACGTGGTGACGCTGCCGCCACCACAGATGCCCGATGCGCTGGCGCGCGGCGAACTGGATGGCTTCTGCGCGGGCGAACCGTGGGGCGCGCAGGCCGAAGCCATCGGCGCGGGACGTCGCGTGATCCGCAGCGGACAGCTCTGGCCGGGGCACCCGGAGAAGGTGCTCGCGTGCCGGCGCGACTTCGCTGCGCTGCAGCCCGAGGTGGCGTTGGCGCTGACGACCACGGTGCTGGAAGCCTGCCGCTGGCTGGACGATCCCGCACACCATGCCGATGTCGTGGCATGGCTGGCGGAGCCCGATGCGATCGGCCTGCCCGCTGACCGCATCGCGGCCTGCCTGCGGCCACGCGACGGCGAACAACCCGGCGAAGGCTTGCGCTTCCACGCGGATGGAGACGCGAATTTCCCGTGGCTGTCCGATGGCCGCGGTTTCCTGCGCCAGTTCCGGCGCTGGGGCTGGTTGCCCTCGGCACGCCATGCCGGCGACGACGACTGGCTGCACGACGTGCATCGCCTGGATACCTACCGGCAGGCGGCACGCACGCTTGGCGTGACGGTGCCCGCGGGCGACGAGCGCCATTGTGTGTTGTTCGACGGCGCGCCCTGGGGCTGAGCCCCGACACGTTTGTCGCGGCGCACGATCGCGGTGCGCCTTTGCACTTGCGGAGTGCGTCGCGCGGGTTACCGGATCGATGGCGCGTGGCGTGTCCAAGCGGAGTTCAACGCTAACGGATTGAATTCTTTCATCATTCACGCCGCGACATCGCAAGCCACGGAATTGGCACGGCGCTTGCGTAGGTAGTCCACATGGGCACAACGGCGTGCCCATCACAACCCGATATCGCGGTAGGGCCAATGGCGGTCCGATCGCGCAGACAACGGCGTCTTTCCGGTGCGAACCGGAAGGCGCCGTTTTTTGTTCCCTCGCTGCAGTCGTCCACCTTGCCGCGGCCGGTGTCCACCGTCCGCGTCCCCACCTGGAGATGGCGTGAATGAACCGATCGTTCTGGCAGGCCGGGCACACGCCCACGCTGTTGTCGGCTTTCCTCTACTTCGACCTGAGTTTCATGGTGTGGTACCTGCTGGGGCCGATGCAGGTGCAGATCGCCGAAGCACTGCAACTGGACACCCAGCAGCGCGCCCTGATGGTGGCGGTGCCGATCCTGTGCGGTGCGTTGCTGCGCCTGGTACTGGGCATCCTTGCGGACCGTATCGGCGCCAAGCGCACCGGCCTGCTGGCGCAGGCGCTGGTGATCGCCGCGCTGCTGTGCGCGTGGAAACTGGGCGTGCATGACGTCCGCCAGGTGCTGCTGCTCGGGATGATGCTGGGTGTCGCGGGCGCATCGTTCGCGGTCGCATTGCCGCTGGCATCGCGCTGGTATCCACCAGAACACCAGGGCACGGCAATGGGCATTGCCGGTGCGGGCAACTCGGGCACCGTGCTGGCGGCGCTGTTCGCACCCGCGCTCGCTGCGGCCTTCGGTTACCAGGCCGTGTTCGGGTTGGCATGCATTCCGCTGGCGCTGACCCTGCTGGTGTTCGCCGCATGCGCGAAGGAGGCGCCCGGGCGGGTGGTGCGCAAAGGGTGGGCCGACTATGGCCGCGTGCTGGTCGGAAACCGCGATGCGTGGTGGTTCATGTTCTTCTACGCGATCACCTTCGGCGGCTTTGCCGGCTTCGCAAGCGCATTGCCCGGCTATTTCCACGACGAGTTCGGTTTCGATCCCAAGCTGGCCGGCTGGGCGACTGCGGCCTGCGTGCTTGCCGGGTCGGCGATGCGTCCACTGGGAGGCGTGATCGCCGATCGCGTCGGCGGCACGCGCACGCTGTTGGCGGTGTATCTGTCGGTGGCGTTGCTGGTCGCGGCGGCCGGCATCGGCATTGGCGGACCGCTGGGCGCGGTCAGCCTGTTCGTGCTGACGTTGCTGTGCCTGGGGGCGGGCAACGGGGCGGTGTTCCAGCTGGTGCCGCAGCGCTTCGGTGCCGACATCGGCGTGATGACCGGGTTGATCGGCATGGCCGGTGGCGTCGGCGGTTTCCTGCTTGCCGCCGGCCTGGGCGTGCTGAAGCAGCAGACCGGCGGATACGGGCTTGGCCTGTGGGGTTTCGCCTGCATCGCCCTGCTCGCATGGGGATTGCTGCGTGGGGTCACCCAGCAGTGGCGCAACCAGTGGGCGGCGCTTGGCGCTGCGCGCGTCTGAGGAGCACGACGATGAAGAAGCCACGGCTAGTGGTGGTGGGCAACGGGATGGCCGGCATCCGCACACTGGAAGAACTGCTGAAGCTGGTGCCGGACATGTACGACATCACCGTGTTCGGTGCGGAGCCGCATCCGAACTACAACCGCATCCTGCTGTCGCCGGTACTCGCGGGCGAACAGGACTTCGACGACATCGTGCTCAATCCGCTGTCGTGGTATGCGGAACATGGCATCCGCCTGCACCTGGGCAAGGAAGTGGTGAAGATCGACCGCGTGCGCCGTTGCGTGGTCGCGGCCGATGGCACGGAGGCCGAGTACGACCGCCTGCTGCTCGCGACCGGCTCGCTGCCCTTCATCCTTCCGGTTCCCGGCAAGGACCTGAAGGGCGTGATTGGCTATCGCGACATCCACGACACGCAGACGATGATCGATGCCGCGAAGGTGAAGCGGCATGCGGTGGTGATCGGCGGCGGCCTGCTGGGGCTGGAGGCTGCCAATGGACTGAAGTTGCGCGGCATGGACGTGACCGTGGTGCACCTGGCTGGCTGGCTGCTGGAGCGCCAGCTCGATCCGGTCGCGGGCGCGTTGCTGGAAACCTCGTTGAAGGCGCGCGGCCTGCAGTTCCGCCTGGATACCTCGACCAGTGCGCTGATCGGGAATGCCGATGGAGAGGTCGTCGCCGTGCGCTTCTCCGACGGCGAGGAAATCCCTGCCGACCTGGTGGTGATGGCGGCTGGCATCCGCCCCAACACGGCGCTGGCGCAGGCGGCAGGCATCCATTGCAATCGCGGCATCGTGGTCAACGACACGTTGCAGACGTTCGATCCGCGTGTGTATGCGGTAGGCGAGTGCGCCAGTCATCGCGGCATCGCCTACGGGCTGGTCGCGCCGCTGTTCGAGCAGGCCAAGATCTGCGCGAACCACCTGGCTACCTACGGCATCGGCATCTACAAGGGCTCGGCGGTGTCGACCAAGCTCAAGGTCACCGGCATCGATCTGTTCTCGGCCGGCGATTTCATGGGCGGCGAGGGCACCGAGGAGATCGTGCTGTCCGATCCGGCGGGTGGCCTGTACAAGCGGCTGGTGATCCGCGACGACAAGCTGGTGGGCGCCTGCCTGTACGGCGACACCGGCGATGGCGGCTGGTACTTCAAGCTGATCAAGGACGGCGCTGGCATCGATGATCGCCGCGACCAACTGGTGTTCGGCGAGAAGGCACTGGGCGACGCCGGCACGGCAGGCCAGGACCGTGCGGCCAGCATGGCCGACAGCGATGAAGTCTGCGGCTGCAACGGCGTGTGCAAGGGCACGCTGGTCAAGGCGGTGCGCGAACAGGGCCTGTTCACCGTCGACGAGGTGAAGAAGCACACCAAGGCGGCCAGCTCCTGCGGCTCATGTACGGGGCTGGTGGAGCAGATCCTGATGAACTGCCTAGGTTCCAATTTCCAGGAAACGCCGAAGACCAAGGCCGTCTGCGGGTGCACCGACCTGAGCCATGGCGAGGTGCGACAGGCGATCCGCGAGCACCGGCTGGTGACGCACGCGCAGGCCTACGCGTTCATGGGCTGGCGGTCGCCGAATGGCTGCGCCACCTGCCGGCCCGCGATCAACTACTACATGCTTTCGACGTGGCCGCGCGAAGCGGTCGACGACCCGCAAAGCCGCTTCATCAACGAGCGCGCGCACGCCAACATCCAGAAGGACGGCACGTTCTCGGTGATCCCGCAGATGAAGGGCGGGGTGACCAACGCCTCCGAGTTGCGGCGCATCGCCGACGTCGCCGACAAGTACGCCATCCCGATGGTCAAGGTCACCGGCGGCCAGCGCATCGACCTGCTGGGTGTAAAGAAGGAGGACCTGGTCGAGGTGTGGCGCGACCTCGACATGAAGTCCGGGCACGCCTACGGCAAGTCGATCCGCACAGTGAAGACCTGCGTCGGCAGCGAGTTCTGTCGCTTCGGCACGCAGAACAGTACGCAGATGGGCATCGACCTGGAGACGGTGCTGGCCAACATGTGGAGCCCGCACAAGGTGAAACTGGCGGTGTCCGGCTGCCCGCGCAACTGCGCCGAATCGGGCATCAAGGACGTGGGCATCATCGCGGTGGAATCAGGCTGGGAAATCCACGTGGGTGGCAACGGCGGCATCAAGACCGAAGTCGCACGCTTCCTGGTGAAAGTGAGGACCGCCGAGGAGGTGAAGGAGTACACGGGCGCCTTCCTGCAGTTGTACCGCGAGCAGGCCTACTACCTCGACCGCACCGTGCACTACATCGACCGCGTGGGGCTGGACTACGTGAAGCAGCAGGTGGTCGACGACGCGGCCAACCGCCGCGCCCTGTTCGAGCGCTTGCTGTTCGCGCTCGAAGGGCTGCCGGATCCGTGGGCCGCACGCATCGCCGGCACGCAGGCGCGCGAGTATGCACCGCTGCGGCTGGATCGCCAGATCCCCGTCATGGTGGAGGACTGACATGGGCGTCATCATGTCGTGGGTCGAGGTGTGCGCGCTGGATGACATCCCGGTGCTGGGCGCGCGTGTGCTGGTGCGCGCAGGGCAGGACGACATCGCCCTGTTCCGCCCCGCCGAGGACCGCGTGTTCGCGCTCGCCGACCGCTGCCCGCACAAGGGTGGACCGCTGTCGCAGGGCATCGTGGCCGGCGACACCGTGACCTGTCCGTTGCACGCATGGCAGATCGCGCTGGACAGTGGCCAGGCATGCGCACCCGACGTGGGATGCGCGCGCCGTTTCGACGCGGAAGTGCGTGACGGCATGGTCTGGCTCTGCCTGGCGGCAGCGTCCGACATCCAGGCTGCAGCGGCGGAGGCGTTGGCCTGATGGACGGCGCCGGCACGTTCAGTGTGCGCCGGACGACGCGTTCGACCTGCTGCTACTGCGGTGTCGGTTGCGGTGTGCTGATCCAGACGGAGCATGATGCCGGCGGCGAACGCATCATCGGCGTGGAAGGCGATCCCGCACATCCTGCCAACCGGGGTCGCCTGTGCAGCAAGGGCCTTGCGCTGGCCGACAGCGCACGCAGCTTGCAGGGGCGTGCATTGCTGCCGGAGTTGCGCCATCGCCGCGGCGAGGAACGTCGTCCGGTCGACTGGGGTCTCGCGCTCGACACGGTCGCCGACCGCCTGGCGGACATCATCGCGCGGCACGGGCCGGACAGCGTGGCGTTCTATCTGTCGGGCCAGTTGCTGACCGAGGACTACTACGTCTTCAACAAGCTGGCGAAGGGGCTCATCGGCACCAACAACATCGACACCAATTCGCGCCTCTGCATGTCCAGTGCGGTGACGGCCTACAAGCTGGCGTTCGGCGCCGACGGTCCGCCCACCTGCTACGACGACCTGGAAGCGGCGAAGACGGTGCTGTTCGCCGGCAGCAACACGGCGTATGCGCATCCGGTGCTGTACCGGCGTCTGGAAGAGGCGCGCGCGCGCGACCCTGATGTGCGCTGGATCGTGGTGGACCCGCGACGCACCGATACCGCCGCGATGGCCGACCTGCACCTGGCGATCCAGCCCGGCACGGACGTGGCATTGTTCAACGGCATGCTGCATCACCTGGTGTGGGAAGGCTGCATCGACGCGGACTTCATCGACGCGCACACCACGGGCTTCGCCGACCTCAAGCAGCTGCTGCGCGACTACACGCCGCGCATGTCCGCGGACATCTGCGGTATTCCGGTGGCCGACCTTGTCACTGCGGCCGAATGGTTCGGTCGCAGCTGCGCGGCGCTGTCGCTGTACTGCATGGGCCTGAACCAGTCGGTCCACGGCACGGACAAGAATCTCGCGCTGATCCACCTGCACCTGGCCACGCGGCAGCTCGGTCGTCCCGGCGCGGGTCCGTTCTCGCTGACCGGCCAGCCCAATGCGATGGGGGGGCGTGAAGTCGGCGGCATGGCCACGATGCTGGCGGCGCACCGCGAGATCGCCAGCGATGGCGACCGTGCCGAGCTGGAAGCGCTGTGGCGCTTGCCGGCCGGTCACTTGTCCGCGCAGCCGGGGCTCGCGGCGGTGGAGTTGTTCGAGGGCCTGCGCAGCGGGAAGGTCAAGGCGGTGTGGATCGCCTGTACCAATCCCGTGCACTCCATGCCCGACATCGGCCGCGTGCGCGAAGCATTGCAGCGCGCCGAGTACGTGATCGTGCAGGACGCTTTCCGCGGCACGGACACCGTGCCCTTCGCCGACGTGCTGCTGCCGGCGGCGACGTGGGGCGAAAAGGACGGCACGGTGACCAACTCCGAGCGCTGCGTGACGCGCGTGCGTGCCGCGGTGCCGCCACCGGGGCAGGCGAAGGCGGATTTCTGGATCGCACGCGAAGTCGCACGCCGGCTGGAGGCGAGGCTGACGATGCCGGGCGCGCCGGCATTGTTCGATTTCGACGATGCCGGCGCTGCGTTCGACGAGCACTGCCGCGTGACCGCAGGGCGTGATCTGGACATGAGCGGCCTGGATCATGCGCGCCTGGATGCCGGTGGGCCGCAGCAGTGGCCGTTCCCCGCCGGTGCCGTGCAGGGACAGGCGCGCCGCTATGAAGATGGCCGCTTCGCCACGCCGGACGGACGCGCGCGCTTCCATGCCACGCCGTACAGGCCGGTCGCCGAGCCGACGTCCGCGCGTTTTCCGCTGCGCCTGCTCACCGGCCGCCTGCGCGACCAGTGGCACGGCATGTCGCGCACCGGTCGGGTGCCGGCATTGTTCGCGCATGCACCGGAGCCGGGCCTGCGCATGCATCCGGAGGACGCGGCGCGGCGCGGACTGAAGGCAGGCGAGCTGGTGCGCGTGGCCAGCAAGCGCGGCGAACTGGTGCTGCCGCTGGAATTGTCCGACGAGATGGGCTCGGGCACGGTGTTCGCGGCGATGCACTGGAATGGCCAGTTCCTGTCCAGCGGCGGCATCAACGAAGTCAGCCTGCCCGCCGTCGATGCACGTTCGCGGCAGCCGGAACTCAAGCATGCGGCGGTGCGCGTGGAGCGTGCGGACTTCGGCTGGCACCTGCTCGCCGCGCGCCGCGGCGATGCGCTGGCGATGCGCGCCGCCGTGCAGCCCCTGCTCACTCAATGCGGTTACGCCGCGCTCAGCCTGCAGGCAGAGGCCAACGCATCCGACGGTGTTGCATGGCTGGTGGTGCGCGCGGCGTCCGCGTCTGCTTTTCCGCAGCCATGGCTGGCGGCGCTGGAGTCGGCGCTGGCGCTCCGCACCGGGCCGGACACGCTGGAATACCGCGATGCGCGACGCGGCCTGTTGCGCCGCGTCGCGTGGCGCGGGCACGTGCAGGACAGCTTCATCGATGGTCTGCAGTGGATCGACACGCAACCCGCCGCACAGGCCGCGTCGCTGTTGGCGACGGCCATCGCGGGCCAGTCCTGGCAGGCGACGCGCCTGTCCGCGTTCGCCGGCGCCCCCGTGCAGGCACGCGACCCCATCGTCTGCGTCTGCCGGCAGGTGGGCGAATCCGCCATCCGCGCGCAAGTGAAAGCCGGCGCGGATGTCGCGGACCTCAAGCGTGAGCTCGGGTGCGGAACCGTGTGCGGCTCCTGCCTGCCGCAACTCCATCGCCTTGCCGCCGTGCCGGCACGCGCGTGACATCAACCACCCCCTGAGGATGCCGATGCACAACGACTCCCTTCGCATGCGCCAACCGGCCGAAGTGGTGCTGCTGTCGGCCGGTCCGGGCGACCTGGACCTGCTGACCCTCAAGGCCGTCAAGGCGTTGGCCGCCGCGGACGTGCTGCTGCTGGACGAACTGGTCGACCCGCAGATCGTCACGCTCGCGCCGTACGCGCGCGTGGTGCGCGTGGGCAAGCGGGCCGGATGCCGTTCCACCCCGCAGGCCTTCATCTGCCGGCTGATGCGCCGTTACGCACTGCAGGGCTTGAACGTGGTGCGCGTGAAGGGCGGCGATGCGTTGATGTTCGGGCGCGCGGGCGAAGAGATCGCATTCCTGCGTGCGGCGGGCGTGGGCGTGCGTATCGTCAACGGCGTCAGCGCGGCCTTCGCGGCGGCGGCGGCGCTCGGCGTGTCGCTGACCCACCGGGAGCATTGCCACGGGGTCACCTTCGTCACCGCGCATACGCACGACCACGGCGAGCCGGATTGGGCGGCGCTGGTGCGCAGCGGCACCACGCTGGCCATCTACATGGGCATGTCGCGGCTCGCATCGTTGGCGGCGGGGCTGCTGCCGCACCTGCGCGCGGACACGCCCGTCGCCATCGTGCAGGGCGCCAGCCGCGGGGATGAACGGCGCGAGCTGACCACATTGCAGGCCCTGCGTGATGCGCCGCCGGTGTTCGACGCGCGGCAGCCCGGCGTGGTCCTGGTGGGGCCCGCACTGGCGGAGGCATTGCACGTCGCGGGGCACGTGGAGCCTGCCGCCGGGGCGATGGCGGTCTGCGGCTGAGCACCGCATGCCTGTGTGGCGGCGATTGGCAATCGCCGCGCGCGCGCACTAGGCTGTCGACGATCCGCCGTCGGCCTTCAGGGAACGGCCGACGAAGTCGCGGCATGGACAGGGAGGCGCAGTGATCGGATACCACGAGGCGTTGGCGCGGATGCGGGAAGGCGCGCGCCTGCTCGCCGTACAGCAGGTCGCGCTCGCCGCAGCGACAGGTCGCGTGCTGGGCCGTGACGTGGTGAGCGTCATCGCGTTGCCGCCGTTCGACAATGCGGCGATGGACGGCGTCGCGCTTGCAGCGGGCGGACAGCCGCAGGCGGCCGGGAGCGAGTGGGAGATCGCGGCACGCATCGGCGCGGGCGACATGCCGCGGGACGATACGGCATCCGCATGGGAGATCATGACCGGTGCACCGCTTCCTGCGCGCGCGGACATCGTGGTGCCGGTGGAGCGCATCGAGGCACTCGCCGTGCGGGGCGCAGGGGCACCGCGCATCCGTCTGCTGGCGCAGGCCGAGCCGGGCGCGAACATCCGGCGCCGGGGCGAAGACGTACCGGCGGGATGCGTGGTGCTGAAGCAGGGCACGTTCGTCGGCGACGCACAGATGTTGCTGCTCGCCGGGCTCGGTATCGATCGGGTCGACGTGGCGCGCCGCCCGCGCGTTGCGGTGCTGGCGACGGGCCGCGAACTGGTGGCGCCGGGCCAGCCGTTGCCGCCGGGCGGCATCCATGACGCGACCTCGCCGTATCTCGCCGCCGCCCTGGCGACTGCGGGCGCGGAAGCCGTCCGCGTCGTGCGCGTCGGCGATGAGGTGTCGGATTTCCAGGCTGCGCTCGATACGGCGCTCGCGGACGATGTCGACCTGGTGCTGAGCACCGGCGCGGTGTCCAAGGGCCACTACGACTTCATTCCGTCCGCACTGGATGCGCGCGGCGCGGAGCGGCGTTTCCACGGCGTGGCGTTGCGCCCCGGCAAGCCGGTGTTCTGTGCGCGGTTGCGCGAGGGCCCCTTGTTCGTCGGCCTGCCGGGCAATCCGCTGTCGACGGCGGTGGGCTTCCGCTTCCTGGTCGAGCCGCTGTTGCGCGCATGGCTGGGCATGTCCGTGGAACAGGAGTGCCGGTTGCCGCTCGCCACCGCATGCAGCAAGCGTGCCGGGGTGCATGCCGCTTTCCATGCCACGCTGCGCTGCGATGGGGAAGGGTGCATGCGCGTGCATGTCGATGCGGCGCAGGCCTCGTTCCGTCTGCTGCCTTTCTCGCGATCTTCCGCATGGATCAGCCTGCCTGCCGAAGCGGAGCACGTCGAAGCAGGCACGCTCGTGCAGGTGCACGGCTACAGCCATCTGCGGCCCCCGCCGTGGATCCCGGCATGAATCGGCCGTTGCCCGCGTGGCGTGCCGTCCTGCTTGCAGGTGGGCGATCGTCGCGGATGGGCACGGACAAGGCACTGCTGCCATGGGGCGACGGCACGTTGCTGACGCACACGCATGCAGTGCTGCGGACGGCGGGCGCGTGCGAGGTCATCGTCAGTGGCGATCGTCCCGGCTTCGACAGCGTGCCGGATTCGCAGCCCGATACCGGTCCGATGGGCGCGCTGGCGCAACTCGCCCCCCGCCTGCGGGACGGCGCCTGGATCGTGGTGCCGGTGGACATGCCGCTGCTGTCGTCTGGATTGCTGCAGGCGCTGATGCGAACGGATGCCGACTGCGCCTGCGTGGAAGCGCATGCCCTGCCGATGGCATTGCGCCTGGATGCCGGCGTGCGCGCCACGCTGCAGGAGATCGGCAGCCTCACGGGACGTGCGTGCTCGCTGCGCGCGCTGCAGCAGCGATTGCACACCGTCCATCTGCCGTCATCGCCATGGAAGCAGTCGCTGCGCAATTGCAATACGCCGGAAGACTGGGTTGCGCTGCAACATCCGATGTCCTGAGTATCGCCTTCCGATGATCGGGACGCGGCCACTGCGCGAATGTGATAGCCTGCGGCCGCAGCATCGTCGCACCAGTACCCACCCGCAAGGTAGGCAACATGGAGCAGAGCGAAGGATCAGCCGTTGCGAGCAAACAGCAGGAGCGCACCGCGTTCCTGTTGCTGACGGTGGTCATCTTCCCGTTGATGGCCGTACTGATCGTGGCGGGATACGGCTTCCTCGTGTGGATGTGGCAGCTGCTGTTCGCCGGTCCGCCGACGGGACCCTGAGCGATGGACGATGTCCGCTCGATTTCACGTCGTGCCCTGCTGTTCGGCCACGCGGCGCCCGTACCGGCATCCGTCGTCTTCCGTCCGCCCTGGGCCAGGCCCGAGGCTGAATTCACGCGTGCCTGCACGCGCTGCGATGCCTGCGTGCGGCAGTGCCCGCAGCAGGTGCTGGTGCGTGGCGCGGACGGCCTGCCGCGTTTCGACGCGACGGCGGGCGAATGCACGTTCTGCGGCGAATGCGTGGCCGCCTGCGACAGCGACGCGTTCGCTCCTTCCCTCGATCCCCCATGGACCCTCCTGGCCCAGGTGGCGGATCGCTGTCTGTCCGCGCACGGCGTGGTCTGTGCCAGTTGCCACGACGTGTGTCCCGCGTCCGCCATCCACGTGCCGCCCGCGGCCCGGGGCGCGGCCACCATCGACGCGGAACGATGCACGGGCTGCGGTGCCTGCGTCGGCACGTGTCCCGTGGATGCCATCACCCTGCAGCACGCACAGGCCACGGAGGCCATCGCATGAGCCCGCCAGGCCCTGAACCCGAAGTCCACATCGCCAGCTTCGTGGTCCAGCACCGCGAAAGCGCATCCAAGGCGCTCGCCGCAATGATCGACACGCACGACGATCTCGAACTCGCACTGGCCGGCGATACGCGCAGCGTGGTGATCTGCGAATCCGCCGACCGCCATGCGGTGATGGAGCGCGTGGACCAGCTGCAGTCGGTGCCGGGGGTGTTGAACGTGCTGCTGGTCTACCACCATGCCGAGCCCGCGCATGCGCTCGACGAGCCCCTTCCCAGCCTCTCCATCCTGTCCGCGACCGGAGCCACGCCATGAGCACACGCCGCGAGTTCATCCGCCACAGCGCGCTGGCGACGGCCGCGGCGGCTGCCGGGCTGCCGCTTGCCGGCAGCGGCAGCAACGTGGTCACCGAAGGCGACCGGACGACGCTGAAGTGGGACAAGGCGCCGTGCCGCTACTGCGGCACGGGCTGCGGGGTGAATGTCGCCGTGAAGGAGGGGCGCGTGGTGGCCACCCACGGCGACGTGCATGCGGAAGTCAATCGCGGCATCAACTGCGTGAAGGGCTACTTCCTGTCCAAGATCCTGTACGGCGCCGACCGCCTGACCCAGCCGCTGCTGCGCAAGAAGAACGGCGAGTACGCCAAGGATGGCGACTTCACCGCCGTGAGCTGGGACGAGGCCTTCGACGTGATGGCCGCGCAGTTCAAGCGCGTGCTCAAGGAGAAAGGCAGCGATGCCATCGGCATGTTCGGCTCGGGCCAGTGGACGATCTTCGAGGGTTACGCCGCCAACAAGCTGATGAAGGCCGGGTTCCGCAGCAACCACATCGATCCGAACGCGCGCCACTGCATGGCGTCGGCCGTGGCGGGGTTCATGCGGACCTTCGGCATGGACGAACCGATGGGCTGCTACGACGACATCGAGGCCGCCGATGCGTTCGTGCTGTGGGGTTCCAACATGGCCGAGATGCATCCGATCCTGTGGACCCGGGTGACCGACCGGCGGCTTTCGCACCCGCACGTGAAGGTGGTGGTGATGTCCACCTTCGAGCACCGCAGCTTCGAGCTGGCCGACATTCCGATCATCTTCAAGCCGCAGACCGACCTGGTCATCCTCAACTACATCGCCAACCACATCATCCGCACCGGCAAGGTCAACCAGGCCTTCGTCGACAGGCACACCACGTTCAAGCGCGGCAACGACGACATCGGCTACGGCCTGCGCCCGGAACATCCGTTGGAGGTCAAGGCGAAGAATGCCAAGGACCCGAACGGCGGGCAGCCGATCAGCTTCGAGGAGTTCGCCGCCTTCGTCGCGCCGTACACGCTGGACAAGGCCGTCGAGATGACCGGCGCGGAGCATGGCTGGCTGGAACAGTTGGCCGAGCTGTACGCGGACCCGAAGACGAAGGTGATGTCGTTCTGGACCATGGGCTTCAACCAGCACACGCGCGGTGTGTGGGCCAACAACATGGTCTACAACATCCACCTGCTGACCGGGAAGATCGCCACCCCGGGCAACAGCCCGTTCTCGCTGACCGGCCAGCCGTCCGCCTGCGGCACGGCGCGTGAAGTGGGCACTTTCAGCCACCGCCTGCCGGCCGACATGGTGGTGACCAATCCCGAGCATCGCAGGCACGCGGAAGAGATCTGGAAGCTTCCGCACGGTACCGTCAATTCGAAGGTCGGCTATCACGCGGTCGAACAGAACCGCGCGCTGAAGGACGGCAAGCTCAACGCGTACTGGGTGATGGTGAACAACAACATGCAGGCCGCCGCGAACCTGCGCGAGGAGACCTGGCCGGGCTACCGCAACCCGGACAACTTCATCGTCGTGTCCGATGCCTATCCCACGGTGACCGCACAGGCGGCGGACCTGATCCTGCCGGCGGCGATGTGGGTGGAGAAGGAGGGTGCCTACGGCAATGCCGAGCGACGCACCCAGTTCTGGCATCAACTCGTGAAGGCGCCCGGCGAGGCGCGCTCGGACCTGTGGCAGCTGATGGAGTTCTCCAGGCGCTTCACCACCGACGAGTGCTGGCCGGCCGACCTGCTGGCCGCGAACCCGCAGTACAAGGGCAAGACGCTGTTCGACGTGCTGTACCGCAACGGCAACGTGGACAGGTTCCCCACGACCGACATCGAAGCCGGCTACGCCAACGACGAGTCCGCGCTGTTCGGGTTCTACGTGCACAAGGGGCTGTTCGAGGAGTACGCCGCGTTCGGTCGCGGCCACGGCCACGACCTGGCGCCGTTCGACGACTACCACAAGGCGCGCGGCCTGCGCTGGCCGGTGGTGAAGGGCCAGGAGACGCGCTGGCGCTATCGCGAGGGCGCCGATCCGTACGTCAAGCCGGGCAAGGGCTTCGAGTTCTACGGCAACAAGGACGGCAGGGCGGTGATCTGGGCGCTGCCGTACGAGCCGGCCGCCGAATCGCCGGATGACGAGTTCGACCTGTGGCTGGTCACTGGCCGCGTGCTGGAGCACTGGCATTCGGGGTCGATGACGATGCGCGTGCCGGAGTTGTACAAGGCGTTTCCGGCGGCGGTGGTGTTCATGAACCCGGACGATGCGAAGGCGCGCGGGCTCAAGCGCGGCGACGAGATCATCGTCGCGTCGCGGCGGGGCGAGATGCGCTCGCGCGTGGAGACGCGCGGCCGCAACCGGATGCCGCGCGGGCTGGTGTTCGTGCCGTGGTTCGATGCCGGGCAGCTGATCAACAAGGTCACGCTGGACGCGACCGATCCGATTTCCAAGCAGACCGACTACAAGAAGTGCGCCGTAAGAGTCGTGGCCGCCTAGGAGTACGCCCGTGCAGAACAAGCATCTCTGGATCGCGGTTGGGCTGACCGTCGCCCTGATGGCGCTGGTCTTCGTGGCGGGATGGATGACAGGTCGCCCGGACCGGCACGAAGCGCCGGTGGCGGCGGTATCCACGCCCGTGGACGCGCGCGCGGTCTTCGTGCCCGGCGCGGGTCAGATCGATGCCCTCCGCCGCGGCGTGCCGGTGGACAAGGAGGGCCATCCCCCGCCGATGGCGCACGTGGAGAACGCCGACCTGAAGCGTGCGCGCGCCTACCCGATGCAGCCGCCGACCATCCCGCATGCGATCGACGGCTACCAGGTCGACAGGAACAGCAACCGCTGCATGCTGTGCCACGCCCGCGCCAACGCGGCCACCTTCCAGGCGCCGCCGGTCAGCGTGACGCACTACATGGATCGCGACGACCAGTTCCTGGCGACCATCTCGCCGCGACGCTACTTCTGCAACCAGTGCCATGTCGTGCAGACCGATGCGCCGGTGCTGGTGGCGAACCAGTTCCGCGACATCGACAGCGTGCTGTCGTCGCCGCCGGCCGCGAAGGAGTAGCCCATGTGGTCACGGACCAAGCAGCGGGTGTCGGACCTGTGGCGCACGTTGCGCCTGCCCAGCCGCCATTACAGCCTGGGTTTCCTGACGGTGGCCGGGTTCCTGGCGGGGGTGATGTTCTGGGGCGGGTTCAACACCGCGCTGGAGGCGACCAACACCGAGGCGTTCTGCACCAGCTGCCACGAAATGCAGGACAACGTCTTCGAGGAACTGAAGACCACTATCCACTACACCAACCGCTCGGGCGTCCGCGCGACCTGCCCCGATTGCCACGTGCCGCACAACTGGACCGACAAGATCGCGCGCAAGATGCAGGCATCGAAGGAGGTCTGGGGCAAGCTCTTCGGCACCATCAATACGCGCGAGAAATTCCTGGACGAGCGCCTGATCCTGGCCACGCACGAGTGGAACAGGCTGAAGGCGAACGATTCGCTGGAGTGCCGCAACTGCCACGACTACGGTTCGATGGACCTGACCCGCCAGGGCTCCCGCGCGGCGCAGGTGCACAAGCTGTGGCTCGGCACCGGCAAGAAGACCTGCATCGACTGCCACAAGGGCGTCGCGCACCACCTGCCCGACATGACGGGCGTGCCGCAGGGGTGATGGCCTAGAGCCGCGCGGCTTCGGCGCGGGCGCGGATCTCGGCGAAGGTCCAGTCGCGCAGCAGACGACCGTCTTCCCACACGGTGACCATGGCGTCCTCGTAGCCAGCGGGCTTTTCCACGTCATCGAGCGATGCGGCGGCCGGTGGCACGGGCACGGTACGGAAGCCGCCGTACTCGCGGTGCTGCAGCAGCGTCATCCGGCCACGCTTGCTCTGCTTGCCCTTGTCGGTGACGGGATCCTTGTAGACGTCGATCCATGCACCGTCGACGCGCGCGGCGGAGCACTTCAGCGCGAACTTCTGCGTGTCGCGGTCGAGACGCTGCAGCAATGCGCCGCCCATGCCGAAGGCGAGGTTGTCGGTGGCGTAGCCGGCACTGGTGATGCGTTCCAGGATCGCGCGCAGGCTGGTGGGGTTGATGCCGTCGCCCTGGATCACACGCACATGGTTGAGCACCCGGTAGCCCTTGCCATTGACCGTGTGGCCGAAGGCGTCGTCCAGCAGTTCCAGGCACTGGTGCACCACCGCGACCGGGTC
>Ga0247822_10000951_pt1 | contig 16931 bp, 13 predicted proteins | sample 13C_Cellulose_Da_FD_192423 | JGI IMG/M metagenome (GOLD analysis project Ga0247822, IMG submission 192423) | Soil microbial communities from agricultural site in Penn Yan, New York, United States - 13C_Cellulose_Day30 | ecosystem: Environmental > Terrestrial > Soil > Agricultural land | place...
CCGCCGTGGCCCGCAAAAACGTCGTCCTTGGCGAGCAGAGCACCGGTCGCGGTTACTTAAACATCGAATCAGCTTCCGGCCAGGCCGCTACCGCCGCTGGCATCTTTGGCACCAATCAAGTCATTGGAGGCACGGGTGGAGGTCAGCTTCCTTTCAACCACACCTCCAGTAACTACGTCTTCACCCAGAGCGGCGCGAACGGCGGCACCGCAATCGCGATCTCCGGCAACGTGAGTATGCGGGTGGAGAACGGCACCACAACCCTACGTGATGCTAATACAAATACGGGTGACACGACCGTCGTAGGAGGCACCCTCCTGATCTCGCAGGTGGCGGGCACTTCCTCTGTCCTCGGCACAGGTAGATTAGCCGTCGGTGAAGACGGCACTGTGGGCGGCGTCGGTCGGGTCAAGGGTACCGCCACCATCGCAGACGACCTCGCGCCCGGCAGCGCGCTTGTCTCCACCGGGATCATGGTTTTTGATAACGGCCTCACCCTTGAGTCGGACGCAAATGTCATCATGGAGATCGGCGGACACACCCGTGGCACACAGCTCGACGCACTGGATATCGCCGGTCAACTCTCCCTGAACGGCACGCTCACCATCCGATTCATCAATGACTTTGCTCCCCTCGCTGGCCAGTCCTTCGACCTACTCGACGGCAGCTATGTTCGCTCGGGCAACTTTTCCGCCATCGTCTTTTCCTCCCCCGGCTACCAAGGCGTCTTCGATGCCGATAATGGCCAACTCCTAATCACAGATGTACCCGAACCCAGCGCCATCGCCTTCGTGCTGCTGGGTGTCGGCCTGATCGCAGTACGCGTACAAACTCGAAAGGCTCGGCCATCCCGTATTTCCTCATCCTGTTAGGATTCGGGGATCAAAATGAGGCTCCTGAGGCCATCGATGGCAATAGTTCCTGGCAGTTGGGCTTGGGCGATCGTGCCCGTCACGGGGTCGAGGACGCGGAGAGCTTTGGTATGGGATGCTCCCACGGGAATAGTGAGTGGTTTTTCGGAACGGTTGACAAGGTAATACAAAGGCTGGCCGTCCTTGCGGAAACGGGCCAGTGATGGGTGCCAGCGGCGTCGATCAAGGTGACGTCGCGACGTTGTACTCGGTCGGGACGGCGTTGAAGGTCAGGTCGTAGGCTTCTCCATAGGGGTTGGTGATCCTGGGCGCGATGTCCTCGACAGGGGCCGGCAGGTAGGGCTTGGCCAGGCGCGCGACCTCGGCATCCTCCTCGGGACGGATGCCCTGACGGGCCACGCTACCGACCCAGATCGCCTTACCGCCTTGAGATTCCCAAAGGCGGATTTTCTCCAGCACATCCCGGGAGATGAACTCGACCTGCGGCAGAACGAGATAGCGGTAGGCGCCGGTGCCGATCTTTAGAAGATCGCCGTCGATCTCGGCATCGCGAACGGCCTCAGGATGCACGATCTGGTGATCAATGTCGGCCTTTTCCAAAGTCTCGCCGACGCGATCCCAAGCATATTGACGACCTTGGTGGAAGGGCACGATCTGGCTCCAGTGTTTCTTCCGTGGGAGGTAGTCGGCCTGGAACATGTTGACCGGGTAGTACACCGCCACCGCCGTCTCCCGACGGGCTCCGCGGAGCACCGAGGCAAGGCGCGCGTTGTATCGGGCGAAAGCCTGGTAGTCCGCCTGCTCGTATCCCGCGCCCTGCGTGGTGCCCTGATCGAGGCGATCGAGAGGAGCGTAGGTCGTGGCGATATTAGCTCCATGCAGGTGGGACATGTTCGTGATATTATACATCAACGGAGGCGCCGGAGAGACGCGCCCCGTGCCCGCTCCGCCCACGATCGGGTCGTAGAGGACGATCACGTCGTCGCGGCCTCTCCATGCGGCGGCGGAACTGAGAAACTTGATATGCCGATACATGTAGGTGGCATACTCGGGCGGGTTCGGTATTCCCGTGTCCACGGCGGGAACGGTGAATTCAGCGGCGACTTTCATCAGGTCGCCATATCCGGCCACATGCATGGAAATGTACTCCTCCAGCAGCAGGTGACCACTCGACTCCAGGCCGCGCTGGCGGCACCATTCGCCGATCTGGGCGGCATAGTTCTACCGCAGCAACTCGGCCACGGTCTGCTGGAAATGGATGCGCGTCCGGCGGGAGGTCTGATCAGCTCCGGTAAAGACTGCGTCCATGACAGGCCATAGATCGTACCCGTGCATCTCGCGGAACTTCGCCGGAATGTCTTCATTCCACGGAGCGCAGGCAAAGGGCGACTCCTCGAGCTTCCACGGCAACTGCATGAGATGGGGTTCGTTGGTGTAAAAACCTTTCACCGTCGTGCCCGACTCCTGCACATGCTCGTAAATCGGCTCGTGCATATGCGAGAGGAAGCTCGCGACGGCAGCGGGGTTCATGATGTCGGGATAGCGGCCGGTGTGCTTGAACTGCTCGGCTGTACTCAGCGCCTGCCCGGACCGGATCACGCGGAAGAAGGTGGATAGCTGCCACTCCCCGGGCAGCCCCTCCGTCCGCACCACGCCATCCACCACAGGGCGCACCTGACCGGTGGCTAAGTCCACCTCGCCACCGGAGACGGGATAGATCACAGCAGCGACGAACTTCTCCGCGCCTTTCGGCAACTCCACCGTCACCGCGCCTTCGCCGCGACCGGACGCCATGTGCCGAGCGAGTCCCCGCACCTCATACTCAGGGTGATCCTCCACCACCTTGCCCCCGGCCATACCGCTGGGATAGCCAAAATCATCCGCCAGCCAGACTGGCATGTGCAAAGCCGCCGCATCTCCGACGAGGGGAGCGATCTTCCGTGGGCCAGGCACGCCCTGCTGGTAAAGCTCCTCGTAAAAGAAAGCCAGGAACCCGCCAATTCCCCACTCGGGGTACCGTCGCAGGGTGTCGCTTTTCAACTGATATTGAATCAGTCCATACTCAGGAGCAGGATCCGCAAAGCGCGACTCGCCGCCGGCCACGACATCACCCGCCTCACTGTGATAACAACCCGCCGCTGCCACGATCAACGCCGCTGCCACCTGCCTCAAATCACACTGCATAATTCACCCAATCCACTTATTGACTTGCCCCGGACGCGTCTTCAGCCAAATCGGCACCGAAATAGTACCGATACCACTTCACCTCCTGGACTCGGCCGTTGGAATCTTTCTCAAGATAGGGTGGGAGTTGATTATTCCACTTCTGCAATTTCTCGCGCAATGACGTTAGAATCTCCGGGTGCTGTGCCGCGACATTGAAGTTCTCGCCGGGGTCCCGGGCGAGATCGAAGAGCAACTCGACATCCGAGTGCCCAATCGAACCAGCTTCCAATCTCCCGAACGCACGGCCTCCTGGGACCAAAATCGCCAGTAAAGCGCGTCGTGAGGGGCCCCTGTGGCCACTCCGGTGAGCCAAGGGGTCAGATCCACCCCGTCCAACTCCCGGTCTGCCGGCAACCCAGCCGCCGCCACCGAGGTGGAAGCGATATCCAAGGTACTGACGGGCTGCGAAATGACTTGTCCCTCGCGGATGCGGGCTGGCCACGACACGATAAAGGGCACACGAATGCCGCCCTCCGAGAGCATTCCCTTTTCCCCCCGGAGCGGATCATTGCGCGAGCCATCCCAGTATGGTCCCACAGCTGCTACCGGCTTCACATCCTGCATGAACGACCCGGCGTTTACCCCGAGCGGAGCGCCGTTATCACTAACAAAGAAGATGAGCGTATTCTCACGCTGCCCCCTCTTTTCCAAAGCCTCCACGATGCGGCCAAGGCCTTCGTCCACTGCGGCGATCATGGCCAGCGCGTAGCGACGACGCTCCGGCATCTCGCCAGGGAAACGCGCGAGATACTCGGGCGGAGCGGCCAGTGGCACGTGCGGCGCGTAATAGGAAAGGTAGAGAAAGAAGGGCCTCTGCCCCTGGCGCGAAAGGAAAGCTAGAGCGGCCTGAGTCTGCACATCCACGCGGAAGCCGCTTTCATTAAGCACCTCACCATCGGGCGAAAGGGACTTTCCGGTGCGGTCAAAATTCGCCACATACTGCGCCAACTCGCCACAGTAAAATTCCTCAAACCCGCGACCTCCGGGTAAGTAGGGAGCCAATACCTCGTGCGGCAGCCTGACCTTAGGGTCGATCGGTTGCTTATAATGCTCCGCGGCCCAGCGCTTGTCCGTCCAGTTCGGCTCAAGGTGCCACTTCCCGACCAAGCCCGTCGCATAGCCGCCCTCCTTCAAGCGGTCGGCCAGCGTGCGCTCCTCCAGCGGCAGTGGGCCGAGTCCATTATGATCGTAGCCGAACCTCTGCTGGTACTTGCCAGTGAGCAGGCCCGCCCTTGAAGGCGAGCACTGCGGCGCGGTCGAGTAGCCATTGGTGAAGAGCGCTCCCTCACGAGCGAGCCGATCCAAATGAGGTGTGCGCACATCGGCCAGCACGCCGTAAATGCCAAGATCGCCGTAGCCAAAGTCATCCGTCACCACGACAATCACGTTTGGCCGATCTGGTTTTGCCGAAACGGCCGTTGGACTGCCCTGAGCCAGGGTCGCGGCTATACATCCTAGCAGCGCCGAGGACAGCGCGGCTGCACCACGAGACGGGTACATTAGTTCCTGCGGCCTCCCAGCTCGGCAAGGAAAACAGGATCGGCCAACTGCGACTTACGGATCTGGCTGACATGCCCATCGAAGAAGATGACGTTCGCCGTGCCATTGTGGCGGAAGCTGATGCCGTCCGTCACGAAGTTCGCCGAGTTGCCGATCTGCCATTTGTCATTGGAGTCAGCAACCATGAGCGTTTTGGACGGGCTCACGATATTGACATTGCGCACGCGAGGTTCGGAGACATTGCCCGCCTTGAGGATGTAGCCGTTCAGCCCAACATCGATGCCCGCTTTGCCCCAGCCATGAGGCTTCGCCGCGCCGCAGGCAAACGGGATCTTCTGCGGGAATGGGCCGGTCGCCACCTTCGTCCGGTCAAAGCGCCGATGCTCCGCGAGGTAATCACCGAGGGCATTGAACCAGAAACCGCCCTCGAACTCCCACGATGTCGAACCGCCCGTGCCGAAGGTCTGGGTACGCGGGTATTCGCCATTGTTCTCCATGCTAAAGAAGGACAGCGCAGAGGAAATCTCGCGCAGATTTGAGATGCACTTAGCTTGGTTGGCCCGGCCCGTGGCGGACTTGAATGCTGGCAGGGCGATGGCGGTGAGGACCACGGCGATGGCGACGACGATGCTAAGCTCAATGAGAGTGAAGCCCCCCACCCTCGCTGAAGACGGCGCGCGCATCACCGTACCTCCGAGAGGGCTGCGGTATTCCGCCGACGAGCCAGGACCACCCCTGCTCCGAGGGCGATCACAAGCAAGCCGATGGTACCTGGCTCGGGCACGGCGGCGACCTGCAGGGCGCCAGTGTCCTGGTCAAAGCTATAGAGCCACTGCCCTGACTCGCTCGACCAGACGCGATCGTCGGTGGTCGCCAAGTCAGCCACCCACACGCCCTCCTGATAGATGGAGACCAGATCAAAGGCTCCGGTCGTATTCAGATCTCCCGTGAAAAGATCGAAGGAGTAGGTTTCCAGCGAATTTTGAAACAGATCCTCGGCCAGCGAAAAACGCAACTCTCCGCCGTAGCTCAGCAAGCCACTCACGCTCACCCGGTCGTATTGCGTCTCAGTATTGACTCGGAGGTTGGTGAGGCTTCCGCTTTCCAGAGTCAGGTTGCCACCGACGGTGAATATCCCAGAGGTTTCGGCATTCGACGCGCTCAGCACGCCGCCGTTCGCCACGACCACGCTGGAACCGGCGCCGCCGAGAGTGCCATTCAGCCCGACCAGGCGACCGCCGGATTCCACATTTACCGCTATGGAACTGCTGTTGAAGTTCGCTCCCACCAGGAAACGAGCGCCACTTTGGACCGAAATCGCGCCACTGAAGGTCTTCGCCGTACCTTGGAATAAGAAGATGCCTCCGGTGAGGTTCAGTTGCCCGTTGCCGCTGACGTCCTGCCAGAGTTTCAATCCCCTGCGCGTTCGCCGTCTGGCCCGAATTGTTGGCAAAAGTGAGGGTCCGGTTCCCCAAGGCGAGGGCGACGTTGATCGTGTTTGATCCAGCGCCCTCCTCGACTTGGATGCCCGAGTAAAGATTGATCCGACGGGGAGCAGCGGCCCCACCGTCTGTCTTGATGGTGATGGGCGTGGTCGCCGTCTCGGCGGTAAACTCCAGCGTGCTCACATGAAAATCCCCGGAGACGATGGGCTGCTGGTTCAGTGCGCCGACCAGGGTCGTCGAAAAGCGGATGGTATTGCCCGGGCCGTCGATGGCGTCGAGCACGACGGGATTCGGACTGCCCACGTAATTCCCCGGGCCATTGAGATAGCCCGCGCCGTTTCCGTTCCAAACATATGTGGCGCCCTGGGCCACGCCCACGGCTAAAGCGAGGGCGGCCGTGGCCACGCCGAGCCGGGAAATTCGCCCTATCGTGAACCTCTCACGGGGCGGGATGTGTCTGATGTCTCTCATAAACAAAGTCGGGTAATGATGCTTAAAGCAGTTGAATGATCTAATTAACGACTTGTTAAGTAGATATTAAAAATACCTAAAAAACCTTTACTGCCGTGCCAAATATCAGGACATTTGCGCCAAAAACACGACCCGTTAAGTCGTTTAATAAAATCCCCTAAATATGTCCATCCTTCCCGTCTCATCGTCCCGAGCCGCTCTCATGGATCGTCAGAAGGCACTATTTACGCGCTGTCTGGAGCCTGCACAACCAGACACGGGCGCCATCGCGGCGATGTTCTACTCCAGCCATCGTGGCAGAGAGATTACGCGATGCCAGATTCTCGCTGGTGAGGAGGATCCATCATGAGAAAAGCCAACCACACGAAGGCTCCGACGCTCTCGACGGATCGCGTCTTTGTAGATCCGCATTTTCCGCTCGATGTCTCCACCTGGGTGGAACATCCAGACTATCCGATGCATGGGCACGAGTTCTCCGAGATCGTAATCATCGCGGAGGGCTCCGGCATCAATGTTGTGCGCAACGACGAGTTCCCACTCCGGGCGGGCGATGTTTTCGTCATTCATGGGGAGAGTCAACACGCCTACCGCGACACGAAGAACCTGACCGTCATTAACGTCACGTACGATCCCCGGATCCTCGCGCCCATCTGGACATCACGCAGCTCCCCGGCTACCAGGCGCTCTTCATCATCGAGCCAGCCCTTCGCAAAGGAGGCCACCACGATAAACACCTGCTCCTCGACATGGCTCAACTCATCAAGGTCAGGACCCTGACCGATGCCATCGAGCAGGAAATACATGGCCACCCGTCGCAGCGGAAATCGCAACATTTCTCAGAGACTTTTCCCGCCGTGCCAGAGACGGCGAAAGAGCCGGGCTATCAATTCATGGCCATGGGATACTTCATGGTACTGGTGACCTTGCTCTCCCGGTGCTACGGCCAGAAGCTCACGGTGAGTTCGGAAAAGATCATGAACGTCGGCAAGGCGATCGGCCACATGGAGCGGAATTTCGGCGCGGAGATCGAAGTCGATGAACTGGCCCGCATCGCGCACATGTCACGGCGGAGTTTCTACCGGGTCTTTCAGGAAGTGACCAACGAGAGCCCCGCCTCCTACCTGCAACACCTCCGCGTGATGAAGAGCGCGCATCTGCTCCAGACCACCGAGCGCAGTATCACGGAAACAGCTTTCGAATGCGGCTTTGAGGACAGCAACTATTTCGCCCGGGTCTTCGGCAGGATTATGGGCATGACCCCGCGGGAGTACAAAAGCCGAACGATTAAGACCCCTCGAAAATAACGGATGCCAAACTCGGTGGCTTTACTGATTTTAACAGCGACTGCCGGGCATCATTACCACCGTCCTCCGGCTATCGCGGCACATTCCTTCTGAAGCCAGGCCACTCTGACGAGCCTCGGCGGTTAGTCCTACTTTGCTCGGCTAGCCATCTCTGTCAAGGGGGGGCTAGACATGCCTCAGCCAACGCAAGTCGAGACGAGGGCGCCATCGCTTACGGCCAGCGCAATTCGCTCGATGCGCGATCCTGTCTGGACATCACTCCACCGCTGATCTGATCCAGTTCGTCCTCTGAAATGTCCGAGGATGCCTTGGGTTTGGCCGGGAGCAGGATGGTGTAGGCGGATTCGCTTTGCTCGAGGACGCGGATCGAGAGTCCGTCGCGCAGAGGCAGTCCCGCGGCGCGGAGAGCTGCGACAGGGTCGCGGAGGAGCTCCGTGCGAAAATCGTCATCGATCGTGGCGAGTTCGACGATGTAATCTTCGATCTCACGCCGCGTCATATCATGAAAGTCAGGCGCTGCTTGTTTCGTGGTCATAAGTATTATTTTTCCTTTCTGAGATTATCGTCCCGTCATGCGGGCTTTCAGACCAGCCACCGAGCGGCGGCTGACCGGCACAGGTTCCGAGCGACCTTCCAGCAGGGCGTGATAGGTATCGACTCCGTCCGGTTTGGTCAGCATGCGGAGATGCTTGATGTTGATGGCGGCGTTTCGATGCACCCGCAGGAACTGATTTTCCGGCAACTGCTGCATCCAACTCGACAGGGATCGCAGGACGAGTTCCTCCTTCTGCTCGCGCAAGCAGACCTGCGTGTAGTTCCCATAGGCCAGGATCGCAACCAGTTCGGTCGCCTGCACCATGCGCCGTCCCCGCTCGAACGGCACAAAAAGCTCCTCTACCGACGGGGCCATGGCCGCCTCGGTCGGCTTGCGCCAGTCGAGTCCCAGGAGCACCCGGACCATCTGGGAAAAACGCTCGGGATCGATGGGCTGCACCAGAAAATCGAAGGCCCGCACATCGAAGGCTCGACGGGCCTGACGGTCGTCAGTGGAGATCAAGACGACTTTCGGAATGCCTCCACTGGCCACCAAAACGTCAAACGCATCGCCGTTCGGCCAATCCACATCCAGAAAAAGCACGTCCACCGCGTGCTTTTGGCCGATCATCGCCACATCCACCAGGGCGTCTCCGGTCACCGTCAGTGCCAGCGCCGGGTGACGCAGGAGCAGGTGCGCGACGTCTTCACGGAGTTCCTTGCTCGGGCTGATGATACCAGCCGAGAGGACATTGGGTTTAGTCTTATGGGAAAGAGTCGATAGCATGGGCTTTCTCGGGGCTGTTCCGGACGATCATAGGAGCAATCGCGTCAAAACGCCGAGTCATTTTCATCTAACCCAACCCGCTATCTGTCGCCATGGAAAATCAACCAACGGTCCGTCAGGCTGGGACCAACGGCATTTGCGCCCATGAATGCCCCCATTCATGGGACTAAGAACGACCATTCATCAGGAATTCCTTGAGCGCCTCCCCTTCGTTGGACATCATCTGCCCCCGTCCATGACACCCAGCCACTTTCCTGCCCGCGCCCGCGCTTGGCGTAAAGCTCCGGCGCTCCCGATCCACGGGTTTGCGCTGCGGGGATTGTGTGTGGTGGCGTTATTTTTGACGAGCGCCCTGGCCCACGCGCAGGACGCAACTCCTGCTCCGACTTCTCCTCCTGCTCCGACTTCTCCTCCTGCTCCAGATTCAGCCTCTGCTCCATCACCGACGCCTGACGCTCAGGACGATCCGCTCGACTTGGAGCCCACCCGCGAATTCTCCCCGCGAGATCTCGCCGTCATCCGCGAGGCGCGAAAGAGCGAAAACGTCGCGGTGTTTTCCGATGCGGAGCTCGGCCTGTCACTCCCGCGTATATCCACGATCAAGGCCGCCGTGGTCACCATGGACTTTTCCCCGCAGATCCTCATTCAGGATACGGAGATCCAGTCCCGGGAAGGCGCGACGCGCATCGCGGAGGCTCCGTTCGATACGGTCGTGGCGGGAAGAGTAACGTCCGAACTCAAGGAGCGTGGCCGCGACCAAGTCCCACGCCCCACCCCGACCCCAGCGCAGGGCCAGCAACAAACACGGACACCCACCGTCCCCAACCCGATCATCAACCGCACCGCGCTGGTCAACTTCGAAGCCGGTCTGCGCAAGCGCCTGCGCAATGGCATCCAGATCGAGCCCAAGGTCGGCCTCCGACAGGAACGAAACACGGACTACAATAGCTTTAATAACCAAGGCGATGGCTTCGTGAGTTTCGACGTCCAGATCCCTCTCGCCAAAGGCGGGGGCAAGCTGGTCAATGAAGCGCCGGAGATCGCCGCGCGATTCGACCTGCTCGCCAGCGTGCTGCAGCTGCGGCATGTCTCCAGCCAGAGCATTCGCGACACGATCCAAGCCTACTGGCAGTGCCACGCCGCTGAAGAACGGTACAAGCTCTACATCGAGTCCGAGAGCATCTCCACACGCCTCGCTTCCCTCGGCGCCTCCCTGGTCGAAGCCGATGAACTCGCCCCCGCCGAGCTTTCCCAGATCATCGCCGACCGTGCCAGCACCCTCGCCGATCGCATCCGCGGTGCGACGGAGCTCATCCAGGCCCGCCAGCGCCTCGCGATCACCATGGGGTACAATCCCGAGACCCTCGTGATGGCTCCGCTCCCGAAGGATGCCTTTCCTGTGCCTCCGGAGAAAAGCCAGTGGCCTGATCTCAACGAACTCTGGACGACCGCCCTGCTCCTGCGCGACGACCTGCGCGCCGCGAAACGCCTGGAGTCGTCCCGCAAGGTCCTGATGGACGCGTCCTTTCTGGAACTCCGCCCCCGTGTCGACCTCCAGCTCACTGCCACATACGCTCCCTTCGAGACCCGTACGCAGCAATCGGTCTCCGACGGCAATGAGCTCCGTGGCTTTGCCTCCCTCTCACTGGAGTGGCCGATCGAGAACAACGCCGCCATCGGCCGCTTCATCCAGGACACCGCCGCCTACGAGCGCACCGGCATCGATACCGAAACCCTCAAGCGCACCATCATTTCCGGTGTGATCTCCTCCCTCGCCCAACTCAAAGGCGCCGCCGCCGAGATTCAGCGTTACCGGGACGCCCAACGTCTGAATGCCGACGCCCTCCAGGCGCAGGAAGAGCTTTTCCGCCTCGGACAGGCGAATCTCACCGATACCATCACCACCCGACAGCGCCTGATCCAGTCTCAGTTGAACTTTATCAACGCTCAGGAGCGCTATGCGATCAGTCTGGTCCAGCTCCGCTTTGAGACCGCCACGCTTTTCTTCGCCGACGAGACCGGCAATTGGATCGACGCCAAGGCCTGGCAGACCATCCCCTTCCTCACCAAACCATGAGACGCCTCCTCGCCATATCCGGTCTTCTCACCATGCTGGTCCTGAGCGGCTGCGCCACCCCCCAAGGAGCGCTCCAGCGCACGACCTCGCAGAGTGTCCATGTCGAGAAAACCTCACCCGCCAAGATCTCAGCCGCGATCTCCGACGTGATGACCGGCCTTGGCTATCAACCGACCGGCGAAGGCAACTCCCAGACTCCTGGATATCGGGCGAGCCACCCCGACAAGCTCCTGCGCTGGGTGCGCGGAGGCAGCCCCATGGTATCCTTCATCCTCGTGCCGAAAGCACAGGGCTGGGACGTCGTTCTCTTCCCCGAGCCGGATGGACTCTACCCCGGCCCAGACGCCGCCTTTTTTAAGAAAGCCCTGGAAAACATCCGCCTGAAAGCATCCCAGACTTCTCACTGACATGGAAAAGCCTAATAGCCTCTTCCGCGCCTCGGCCTTGGCGCGCATTCGCTCTCCCGAGCAGCTCGACACGCTGCTTCCGATCACCTCGCCCATGAGCTGGGTAGCCCTCCTCGCGGTCGGCATCATCATCGCTTCCGCGCTGGTCTGGGGTTTCTTCGGCACGATCCTCCGCACCACCAATGGCGAAGGCATCATCGTTCGCAATAGCGACTTCGGCATCATGGAGGTCTCAGGCGTCGGTACGGGCTCCATCCTGGAAATCCAAGTCAAACCCGGGGATGTCGTGCAGCGTGGAGACGTGATCGCCAAGCTCGACCTCACTCTCCAAGATGAGCAACTCGCTAGCGGACGCAAGGCGCTCAACAGCCTGAAAAAGCAAAGCGCTGAGCAGGAAAAGGAAGAAGCCGAGCGTCTCCGCATCCTCGAAGAGAAAATGGCCAACCAGACCAGCCTCTTCGAACGCGGCCTGATCACCAAGACCCCGCTCCTCGAAACGAGAGGGGCGATCTACGAAATCAACTCCCGCAAGTTCGGTCGCGTCCAGCAGATCCTCGAGCACGAGTTGAAGGCCCGCGAGATGGAACTGCGCATCGGCCAGGAAAGCGTCATCCGCGCCGCCCACGCCGGACGTGTCACGGAAACTCTTGTTGATGTCGGCGACTATGTTCAGGCGGGAAGGACCATCATCCGCCTGGAGAGCTTGGAAGGTGAGTACGAGGCCATCGTCTTCGCCCGCGCGGAGGATGGAAAAAAGGTCTCTCCTGGCATGACGATCCGGCTCGCTCCGAGCACAGTGCGTCCCGAAGAGTATGGCTATATCCAGGCCCGGGTCGTGGAAGTATCCCCCTATCCCGTCACCCGCGAAAACCTCCAGCACACGCTGCGTAACGAAAACCTCGCGGCTCGACTCACCCAAAATGGCGCGGCTATCGAACTCGGAGCCGTATTGGAACTCGACCCAAAAACGGTCAGCGGCTTCAAATGGTCGTCCTCTCACGGCCCGCCCATCCGGATCGAAAGCGGCACCCTGTGCTCCGCTTCGGTCGTGCTCGAACGTCAGCGCCCGATCACGCTCCTCGTGCCATTTTTGAAAAAGCAGCTGGGACTTTACTAAGTGATGATCCCCGTCTGCCCACCACCTCACCCTGCCCGTGAGTAAGCCATCCCGACCGCCCAGCCGCCGCGTCAAGACTCCGACCGTCATTCAGATGGAGGCCGTCGAGTGCGGAGCTGCAGCCCTAGCCATCGTCATGGGCTACTATGGTCTCAAGCGACCTCTCGAGCAGTGGCGTGAGGACTGCGGCGTCTCGCGTGATGGCAGCAAGGCGCTCAACATCATCAAGGCCGCCCGCAACCAGGGTATGACGGCCAAAGGCTTCAAGTACGATATCGCCGACCTGGCGCAAGCGTCCCTGCCCGCCATTATTTTCTGGAATTTCAACCACTTCGTCGTGCTCGAGGGCAGCAACGGTCGTGACTTCTTCATCAACGACCCGGCCAGCGGCCGACGCAAGGTGACCTACGAGGAATTCAACGACAGCTACACCGGCGTCACGCTGACCTTCGAGCCCGGTCCTGACTTCAAGCGCGGCGGGCGCAACCCTAGCATCCTCGGCTTCCTCATCCACCGCCTGCGCGGCTGCGAGGCAGCCTTTCTCTTCGCGCTTTTCTGCGCCCTATTTCTCGTGATCCCGGGCATCATGACCCCGGCCTTCACGCGCATCTTTATCGATGACTATCTCATCGGCACGGAGAAGCAATGGCTGCGCCCGCTACTCATCGGTGCCGGAGTGGCGATCCTGATCCAGATGTTTCTCACGATGCTGCAGCAGAGCTGCCTCCTGCGTTTTCGTACGAAGCTGTCTCTTTCCGGGTCCGGACGATTCCTCTCACACATCCTGCGACTCCCGATGCGATACTATGCCCAGCGCTTTTCCGGAGAGATCGGCTCCCGTCTCGCGCTGAATGACGAGGTCGCCAATGTCGTCGGAGGCCGTCTCGCCACGATCACGCTGGACTTCGTGCTCATCGCCTTCTTTGCGGTTTTGATGTTCTTCTACGACGCGACGCTCGCCAGCATCGTCATCGGCGTCGCCATCGCGAATTTCGTCATCCTGAAACTAATAGCCCGCTCGCGTTCGGATCGTAACCGGGTCGCCATGCAGGAGTACGGCAAGCTGTACGGCACGTCGATGAACGGCCTCGACATGATCGAGAACCTGAAGAGCAGCGGCGGCGAGGACGACTTCTTCAGCCGATGGGCCGGCTATCAGTCTCGCTATCTCAAGGAAAAGCAGGCGCTTCTGAGCCTGACTCAGAAAACCTCGCTCGCTCCTTCCCTTCTGGATGCCGCCAGCTCCGCTGCCATTCTCACCTTCGGTGCATTCCGCATTATGGATGGCGATCTCACCGTGGGTACGCTCATTGCTTTCCAAGGCCTGGCCGGACAGTTCAACGGCCCGCTCAACTCGCTCATCCAGTTTGGCAACGGCCTGCAACTACTGGAGGGCAACATGTCCCGTATCAACGACGTCATGCAGGCTCCGCAGGATCCGCTCTATAATGAAAAGAGCGACCCCGAGCGCTTCCGCAGCCAGGGCAAACTCACCGGTCGGCTGGAGTTTCGGAATATTACATTCGGCTATTCCCCGCTCGACCCACCATTGATCGAGGGACTTAACTTTACGCTCCTGCCCGGACACCGCATCGCCCTCGTCGGAGGTAGCGGCAGTGGCAAGTCCACCATCGCCAAACTCGCATCGGGCCTTTATCAGCCCTGGTCCGGAGATGTTCTCATCGACGGCACCCTGCTCCAGGAGATTCCCCGCGACATCTTCGCAAACTCCACCGCCATGGTGGATCAGGACCTCGTTTTCTTCAGCGGCACCATCCGCGAAAATCTCTGCCTGTGGGACAACACGATACCCGAAGCCGACATCCACGCCGCCTGCAAAGACGCCGAAGTCGCCGAGGTCGTCAGTTCGCGCGCGGGCGGCTACCAGGGGTTGCTGAGTGAGGGCGGGCGCAACTTCAGCGGCGGACAGCGCCAGCGTCTCGAAATCGCACGCGCCCTTGTGGGCAAGCCCAGCCTGCTCATCCTCGACGAAGCCACCAGCGCTCTCGACGCCACGACCGAAGCTCTCATCGACCGCAACCTGCGCCGCCGCGGCTGCGCCAGTCTGATCGTGGCGCACCGCCTCAGCACGATTCGCGATGCGGACGAGATCATCATGCTCGATAAAGGCAAAGTCATCGAACGCGGCACCTTCGAGCAACTCATGGCCGCCAACGGCGCTTTCCGGAGGCTCATGGAGAACTAAGGATGTCCGAGAATACCATCACCCTCTCCGGCAGTCGCACGCTCACGCTCGGCGATGGCGACGACGCCGTTTTCCAAGTCACGGAAGGTGCCGTCGAGCTCTTCCTCGTCTGGAATGTCGGGCAGTCCGGCGACCGTCGCCACCACTTCGCCACCCTGCCCGCCGGGCACTGGATCTTTGACATCGGCTTTCAGTTTCGAGACTACGGTGTCACCCTTCTCGCGGTCGGACAGGCCCAGACGACGATCACGAAATTCGGCGCCGAAATCTTCAAGGACGGCCACGACGACATGGCCCAACGCCTCGACGAGTGGCTCACCGATATTCAGGCCGGTATCGCCTCCATCATCGGCGAGGTCGTACCGTCCGCTCATTTACTGGCTCCCGGTCCCACGCCAGCAGTCATCGGCTATGCGAGCGCACGGGATGTTCCCATCTGGTGGGAAGCGGATCGCGGCAACTACTACGGGGTCAAGGAAGTCGATGTCTGGTGGCTCCCGCTCACCACGTCCGCTTGGTCGACCTGCGACGCCGAAGTGCCGGCGTCGGTCGCGCTGACCTCCCGCGAGTTCGTCCAGCGTCGCGACTGGTGGGACGACCTCAGCCGCGCGCATGACCTTTTCCTTCGCACCATCCAGGCCGGTGTCGCGGCGCGAGTCGAGCGCGAGCTCACCTCCCGCGAGGAGCGTACCGACCTGCGCCAGCGGGCCGGAGCTGCAGCGTGGGAAACCATCGCCAACGTGCTCCAGCGCGGGCGCACGGCGCCGATTCCGCTGCAGGAATCTTCGTCGGCGCAATCAGTCTATACCGCATTTGAGAAAGTCGCGCGGCACATCGGAGCCGTACCGGTCGCGCCGCCCAAGACGGCGTTGACCGACAGTTCCGGCGACCCGCAGGTCGCAGTCGCCGCAGCCGCACGCGCCTCCTCCCTACGCTATCGTCGCGTATTGCTAACGCCTCACTGGCAGAAGGAAGACAACGGCCCGCTCATCGCCCAGCTCGGCACGGAAGCCGTCGCGCTACTGCCGGAAAAAAACGGTCGCTACCAAATCGTGCGCGCCAACGGCACCACGGAGCGTGTCACCGCCAAAACCGCGATGGAGTTCGCCCCGTTTGCCTTCAGCCTCTATCGCAGCCTGCCCGACCGTCCGCTAAAGGCCCGGGATGTCGTCGTCTTCGCCTTGCGCGGAAATGGCCGCGACTTTGGCTACATGGGTACGCTCGTGATCGTCACCGGTCTGCTTGGTCTCATCATGCCAGCTCTGACCGGGCGCATTTTTGACCTGATCATTCCTCAGGCCGAACGCATGCTCATGATCCAGATCGGTGTCGCCCTCGTCACCGCCGCCATCGTGAAGTCTCTCTTCGAACTCGTCCGCGGCCTGGCGATGCTTCGTGTGCAAAACCGCACCGATGCTCAGTTGCAGGCGGCGGTGTGGGATCGCATTCTGAAAATGCCCGCCGGGTTCTTTCGGAAATATACCGCAGGCGACCTCGCGAATCGCGCCAACGGTGTGTCCCAGGTGCATAGCCTGCTGACCTCCACCGGCACGGCCGTCCTCTTCGCCTTACCCGTCGGGTTGTTCAACTTCTTCGTGATGTTCCACTACAGTGCGACTCTTTCCTTTTGGGGTTTGGGTCTGTCGTTGCTCGCGGTCCTCGCCACGATGGTTTTCAACGCCCGCCAGATCTTCCTCCTGCGGAGTCGTTTTGAAATCGAGGGACGCTTGTCGGGATTGGTCTTCCAATTGATCAATGGCGTGGCCAAGTTCCGCATCGCGGCCGCCGAGCACCTAGCCTTCGCCAAGTGGGCGGAAGATTATACGAAACAAGAACGCATCGCCGTACAGGCCGGACGCTGGGCTGTGGCCTCGCACACATTTTTCTCCGGGTTTCCTCTATTCACCTCCGTCGTCATTTTCGCGGTAGTCGCTCATTTGATGGAGAAAGCCAACCCGGGCGGCGCGGCTAATGCAGCGACCTGT
>Ga0247822_10000952_pt1 | contig 16929 bp, 17 predicted proteins | sample 13C_Cellulose_Da_FD_192423 | JGI IMG/M metagenome (GOLD analysis project Ga0247822, IMG submission 192423) | Soil microbial communities from agricultural site in Penn Yan, New York, United States - 13C_Cellulose_Day30 | ecosystem: Environmental > Terrestrial > Soil > Agricultural land | place...
GACTTCGATCTGCCGTCGGCCTACCTGCGCGTCGAGCCCGACGATCCCAAGGAGGGCCAGCTCGCGGTCGTCCTCCGCGATCGCGAGGGCGGCGTCACCTGGCGGCTGTGGTCGATCCGCGCCCGCTAGCGGCGCTCGCGGGCTGATCGCGACCGCGACGGAGGGCATACTGGTGGTTCATGCCCCGTGACCTTTATCTGAGGCCGCTGCTCGCGGTCGCCACGCTCGCGGCCGGCTGCAAGCCGGCGACTCCCGACCATCCGGCGCCCGCGGGCGACGCGCAGGCGGTCGCGCTCGTGCGCGCCTACGTCGCCGCGATCGACGCCCGGGCCGCCGCTACCGCGACCGAGCTGGCGCCGTCGCCAGCGGTGATCCACGAGCTGTGCGCGGGCGAGGCGTCGGCCGACCCGTCGTTCACCGAGGCCCTGGCGATCGCGACCGAGCGCGACGTCCACGTCGCCCGCGCGCTCGACGGCGCCATCGAGCTGGTCCAGGTCGAGCCCCCGATCGACGTGACCGCGCTGGCGGTCGGCGACGAGTGGGCGCTGCCGTGGATGAAGGCGCGGTGCCGGTTGACCCGGCCCATCGAGGTCGGCACGGCGCCGGTGACGATCCGCCTGTCGACCCAGGCCGACCGCGTCGAGGCGATGCTCCTGCCGCTGGCCAAGATCGACGGCCGCTGGTTCCTGGCCGGCGATCTCGGCAACGTCGACGCCACCGCCAGCGGCCTCCGCGCCTTCCTGCCGGCGGCCACCGCCGCCGACGCGCCTGACCAGGAGACCTCGGACGAGCGATGGCGCCGCGAGACCGCCGCCGCCCGGGCCGAGACCGACCGCGTGTTCGCGCGCGCCGAGGCGCGCTGCCGCGAGCTCGTCGGGCGCTTCAACCAGCTGCTGCCCGTCGACGCCCAGATGGGCGAGGCCGACGTGAAGGACTGCATCAAGATCAGCCAGGCCGACTACACCTGCCTGGCCGCCGCGACCACGCTCGACGCCGCCGCCGCGTGCCGGGCCGGGACGAGCGCGGCCGACTGCCTCGCGCTCGACCAGCACCTGCACCGCCTCGCCGTGACGCCCGAGGACAAGGCGCGCTACGCGCCGGACCGGGCCGGCCTGGCCGCGAGCCTCGAGACCTGCCAGCGGTTCACCACGGCGGCCGAGTGGCGCTGCAAGCTGGCGGCGACGACGCTCGCGCAGACCTACGCGTGCAGCGACTCGATGCACAAGCTGCCGTGATCGAGCTCAGGGCGGCACCAGCACGAGCTGCGCCGCCGGCACCCCGGCGAACCCGCGGTTCCACGCCGCCGCGTAGCCGCTCACTCCGTCGAGCCGGACCCGCTCACCGACCGCGGGGACGCCGTCGGGCCGCACCCACGCCTCGCCGATCACGTCGTCCTCGCAGCAGGTCGCGCCCAGCAGCACGACCTCGGCGCGCTCGCCGGGCCGCGGCGCCGGCGCGCGCAGCCGCGGCGTCGACCAGCGCAGGTGACACAGCCGCGACAGATCGAGCACGCGCACCGCGCGCGCGCCGAGCTCGCGCGCCGCGACCACCGTGCCCTCGGCCCAGCCGGCGCCCTCGGTCCACAGCCGGCCGGGCTCGAAGATCAGCTCGACCTCGCGCGGCACCTCGGCGCGCGCCGCCGCGAACGCCGCGGCGACCGTGGCCACGCCGGCCGCCGGCGCGTCGAGCACGAACCCGTGCAGCGACCCGCCCAGATCGAGCACCTCGAGCGGGACCTCGGCCGCCGCGGCCAGCGCGACCGCCGCGCGCGCCACCCGCGCGACCCGCGCCGGCGCGGTCGCCAGCGGCCCGCCGTGCACGTGCAGTCCGCGCACCCGGCCGCGCCCGGCCGCCACCAGTGCCGGCACCGCCGCCGGCGCTGCCCCGAACCGGCTCACGTGCCGACCGTCCGGTTCCCGGACACCCCCGGCGACCTCCTCGTCGACCAGCTCCGACGCCGACACCCGCGCCACGATCCGCACCCCGGCGATCGCCGCCGCCGCCGCCACCTGCGCCTCCGTCTCGCACACCACCGTCACGTCGTGGCGCGCCGCCAGCGCCTGCACCGCCGCCACGTCGACGCCGCCCGGGTACGTCACCGACACCCGCGTCGCCGCCGCGCCGAGCGCCAGCGCCTGCTCCTCGGGCCCGGCCACGTCGAGCCCATCCAGCCGCGCCGCCGCCAGCGCCACCGCCTCCGCCACCGGAAACGACTTCACCGCGTACAGCAGCGACACCCCGGCCGCGCGCGCGGCAGCCCGCGCCGCCGCCATCCGCGCGGCCACCAGGCCGAGATCGAACACGAGCATGGGGGACACGTTCCTGGATCGTAACCCATCGACCTCACCCGCCTTTTCACCACAACCGCGACGATTTGGCGGCGCGCAGGACGGCAACGACGCCGATCGCCGTCGCTACGTCCCGCCGCGGGAGCGTCGCGGTATGCCCGAAAACTGTCTTGATTCTGCGGTGTTGCGATCCAGGAACGTGTCCCCCAGCCCATACTTCCGCATCTTGTCGTACAGCGACGCGCGGGTCATGCCGAGCCGGCGCGCGGCCGCCGACTGGTTGCCGGCCGACGAGTCGAGCGCGCTCGCCAGCAGGTTGCGCTCGAAGGCTTCGACCTGCTCCTTGAACGTCGGGCCGCGGCCGGCGTTCGCGCCGTCGCCGGTGGGGGAGGCGAGCGCGGCCGGGCCGACCAGCCGCTCGGTGGTCATCGCGACGACGCGCGCGATCGTGTTCTCGAGCTCGCGCACGTTGCCCGGCCAGCGCTCGTGCTCGAGCAGCGCGATCAGGTCGTCGGATAGCTGGACGACGTGGCCGAGCCCGAACCGCTCGGAGTACTTGCGCGCGAACTCGCGGGCGAGCAGCGCGATGTCGCCGGGCCGCTCGCGCAGCGGCGGCACCACCAGCTCGACCACCGCGAGCCGGTAGTACAGGTCCTCGCGGAACCGGCCGGCCTTCACCTCGGCGGCGAGGTCGCGGTGGGTCGCGGCCACCACCCGCACGTCGATCTTCTCGACCCGGGTGGTGCCGAGCGGCTGGACCTCGTGCTCCTGCAGCACGCGCAGGAGCTTGCCCTGCACCCCGAGTGGCAGCTCGCCGACCTCGTCGAGCACCAGGGTGCCGCCGCGGGCCTGCAGGAAGTAGCCGGGATGATCGCCGACCGCGCCGGTGAAGGCGCCCTTGGCGTGACCGAACAGCTCGGCCTCGGCGAGCTCGGCCGGGACCGCGGCGCTGTTGAACGTCACCAGCGGCCCGCGCGCGCGGTGGCTGTGGGCGTGGAGCAGCCGGGCGAACAGCTCCTTGCCGGTGCCGGTCTCGCCGCGGACCAGCACGGTCACGTCGCGCGACGCCACCTTCAGCGCGGTCTCGATCGTGCGCCGCATCGCCGGGCTGGTCCCGACGATCCGGATCCCGGTGGTCTGCTCGAGCGCGCGCTCGCGCGCGTCGAGGCGCAGGCGGCGGGTCTCGAGCGCGCGATCGATCGCCGCGGCGACCTCGTCGTTGTCGAACGGCTTGGCCAGGTAGTCGTAGGCGCCGTGCTTCATCGCCCGCACCGCGGTGCGCTCGGAGCCGTGGGCGGTGATCAGGATCACCGGCAGCGCGGCGTCGTGGGCGTGGATCGCCTCGAGCAGCTCGAGCCCGTCCATGCCCGGCATGGCGAAGTCGGTGACCACGACGTCGATGCCGTCGAGCTGGGCCAGCGCCTCGGCGCCCGACGCCGCGGTGATCGCCTCGAGCTCGCGCGCGGCGATCAGCTCGCTCAGCGCGAACCGCACGCCGGGATCGTCGTCGACGACGAGGATGCGGGCCCCCGTCACGGTCGCACCATCGCCGGCGCCAGCACCGGCACCGCGGGCAGGTCGATCGTCGCGCTGGTACCGCCGCTCGGCCGCGGCGCGAACGCCAGGGTCCCGCCGTGCTGGGTCACCGCGGTGCGCGCGATCACCACGCCGAGGCCGGTGCCGCCGTCGCGGGTGGTGAAGAACGGGGTGCCGATCTTGGCCGCGACCTCGTCGGTCATGCCGCGCCCGGTGTCGCTGACCACGATGCGGGCGCCGCCGTGGGCGACCAGGTAGCGGACCTCGACCGCGCCGCCGCGCGGCGTGGCCTCGAGCGCGTTCGACACCAGGTTGAGCAGCGCCTCCTTCAGCCGGCGGGCGTCGGCGGTGATCGGCCCGGTGCGGCCGCCGCGGGCGAGCGCGATGCCGGCGACCTCGGCGCGGCCCTCGAGCACGGTCAGCACCTCGTCGACGATCGCGCCCAGCTCGACGGTGGCCACGTCGAGATCGTCGATCGGTCGCGAGTACGACAGGTAGTCGCGGATGGTCGCCTCCATGCGCGCGACCTCGTCGAGCAGCACGCCGAACCGCCGGCGCGACGCCTCGTCGTGGTGGCCGCGGCCGCGCTCGAGCTGGACCAGGCTCTTGATCGCGGCCAGCGGGTTCTTCAGCTCGTGGGCGAGCTTGGCGCCGATCGCCTCGAGCCCGCGGCGGCGGCGGGCGGCGTCGTGGAGCACGCCGCCGCGGACGCGATCGAGCGACGCGCTGGCGCTGTGCAGCCCGCGGATCAGCGCCTGGATCTGCGCCGCGGCGATCGCGGCGGCGATCAGCGTCGCCCACGCCGCCAGCAGCGCGAACGCCGGCCGCGCCAGCGCCGGGCCGGTGGCCGCCGCCGGCAGCGCCAGCATCAGGCCGACGCTGATCGTCAGCGCCAGCCCGACCGCGGCGGTGTGGCGCCCCCGGCCGTACGAGGTCCACGCCAGCAACACCGGCGCGGGCAGCAGCACGACCACGGGCCCGGTCAGGCCGCCGGTCGCGGCGACCGCGGCCGCGACCGCGACCGTGGCCACCACCAGCGGGTGGCCGCGATCGCCGTCGGCGGTGCAGCGCCCCGGCAACGGCGCGCGGGTGAGGCCGCCGACGAACCCGATCGCGGCGGCGGCGAGGACCGCGAGCCGCGCCGGCGACACGCCGGCGGTGGCGGCGATCGCCACGGTCGCCAGGGATAGCGCGATCATCGCGAGGGTGCGGTGCCGACCGCACGCGTGGTCGGCGGTCACGGCGCTCATGGGGTGGTCCATACGGCGAGCTCTCCGACCATGACGCGAGGAACGGCCCTCGCAACTGCGTCGATCGGCAACACAGTGTTGTCGACCGAGCATGCCGGCGGGTCAGCGCAGGCTGAACCGGCCCTGCAGACCGCCGAACACGTACAGGTTGGCCTCCTTGCCGTCGATCTCGGTGTGATCCATGGTCGCCGGCGAGTCCTCCCACGCGAACATCGACAGCGACGCGCCGATCACCGGCGAGATCGCGATCTCGCGGCTGACCCGGTAGTCGACGCCGACCTGGGCGCGCGCCAGCTCGAAGCCCTGCAGCGACGTGGTCTTCATGTCGTCGTCGGGCGACAGCCACAGCCCGCGCCAGCCGGTGCCGAGCTCGATCCACGGATCGACGGCGTGGCGCGGCCGGAAGTGCCAGTCGGCGAACACGCCGGCGGTCGCGCCGATCACGCCGGTGTCGGCGAGGTCGTCGCCGAGCGCGTAGCCGGACAGCGAGCCGTACGCGCCGACGGTCAGGTTGGGGATGATGCGGTAGCCGAGCTTCAGCTCGCCGCCACCGCCGGCGCTGGTGAGATCCTCGAGGCTGCCGAGCCCGCCGCCGAGATCGCCGACGCCCTGGCTGTAGCCGCCCTGCACGCTGACCTCGACCGCGCGGTCGGCGGCCGGGCGCGTCCTGGCGAACACGTCGCCGTCGCGGTCGTCGGCGAGGGCGGTGCCGGTGAGCGCGACCGAGAGACCCGAGACGAGCGTGAGCGAACGAGAGAGAGTGGTCATGACACTTGCCTTTCGAGGCCGCGTCGAGCGCGAAGGAACGCCCACCATCGGGCAGCTTCGCGTCGCGGTCATGCCGAGCCCGAGTGCAACGGCAAGGCCAGCGGCGACGCGCGCGACCTCGCGAGGTTGCGCCGGCGCGGGTGCCGCCATTCCGGCACCTGTCGTCGAACCCGACGCTCGCGCCCGTCAGTCGGGCGGCGTGTACGAAACGCCGACGAGCGGCAGGATGGGCAGGCCCTTGAGCGGGCGCGGGACGGTGCTGCCGCGGTCGTAGCCGACGGCCTCGGGGTTGTCGCGATTGGTGACGTTCTGGACGTCGATGAAGCAGCCGAGGCTCCCCCACGACCGGTGCCAGGTGCGGTCGATGCGCGCGTCGAGCGCGACGAAGGGGCCCATGCGGGCCGAGTTCTCCGGGCCGTAGGTCACGTGATCCCGCCCGTCGGCGTCGATCGTCGCGGTCAGGCGCGGCGTGTACGGGAAGCCGGTCGTGTAGCGGAGCCGCGCGCCGAGCTGCCAGCCGCCGAGGCGGACCGAGCCCACCAGGTTGAGGTTGTGGGTCTGATCGATGGGCTGGGTGATCCAGCCCTCGCGGGTCGGCCCACCCTCGTGCCGCTGGGAGCGGGCCAGGGTATAGGACAGCCAGGTCAGCCACCGGTCGGTGCGTCGCTGCAGCGAGACCTCCACGCCGGCGCCGCGGCGGCGGTCGCTGCGGATGCCTCCGAACTCCTCGCCGATCAGGTTCTCGGCGACGATGCCGATCCCCGCCGGCAGCGACTCGATGAACGCCTCGGGGTTGAGCTCCTCCAGGCTGAGGTTGCCGGTCCGGCGCGGTGGTGGGCCGCGCAGCGCGAGGTGGTACGCGGTGACCGCACCGATCACGTCGGCCGGCAGCTCGACGCGCGCGCCGACCGAGGTGTGCGTCGCCTCGAGCAAGGCGCCGGGTTTGTCGCGGTCGTCGGCGGCGATCGCGAACATCGGCGGCGGTGGCTGGTGGTGGACGCCGAACGTCTCGCGCAGCGTGAACCGCGGGGTGAGCTCGTGGGTGACCACGATCCGCGGCTCGATCACGATCGCGTCGAAGACGCCGTAGCGATCGACGCGGAGCCCGGGCTTGAGCGTGAGCTTGCCGTCGTCGATGCGCCAGCGCGCCTCGACCCAGGCGCCGACATCGAGCGCGGTGCCGGCGTAGCTCGCGACCTCCTCGCCGCCGACGTCGAGGTCTTCGAGATCGATCTCGATCCTCGGCATCTCGCCGCGGGCATAGAACCCCTGGACGTCGACGCCGGCGGCGACGTGGCCCCAACCCGCGTCGCGGCGCAGGTCGGCGCGCAGCCCGACCGGATGGCGCTCGATGCGCAGCTTCTGCGGCAGGTCGGGGCGGTCCTCGGTGTGCTCGAGCACGTAGATCAGCTCGGTGCGGCCGACCCCGGCCCACGGCATCAGGCTCAGCGAGGTGCGCCCGATCGCGCGCTGCCAGCGCACCGCGGTCCGGCCGAAGCCCTGGCGCACCTCGGTGCCGCCCCACGACAGCAGCTCGTCGTCGGAGAAGAAGCCGAGGACGGTCAGGGTGCCGCCGGCGAGCGGACGATCGTAGCGGAGCTGGCCGTCGTAGTAGCGCGGCAGGTGCTGGCGATCGGGCGGCAGCAGCTGGTTGATGAACGCGTCGGCGTACGAGCGGCGGAGGCCGATCGCGACGCCGCCGCCGGCGACCGGGACCTCGGCGTACGCCGACGCGTCGAACACGCCGACCTCGCCGCCGATCCGGACCCGATCGGTGCGCGCGGCGCGGCCGCGCAGCTCGACCACGCCGCCGACGCCGCGGCCGAAGACGGCGTCGCCGCCGCCGGGGGTCAAGACGACGGTGTCGAGGAGGGGCGACGGATAGACGGTGGTGAGGCCGGCGAAGTGGAACGCCAGCGGGACCTCGATGCCGTCGATGAAGACCGACGACTCGTGCGGGCTGGTCCCGCGCAGCACGATCCCGCCGAGGCCGAACGAGATCCGGTTGACGCCGGGCAGGCTCTGCAGCGCGCGGAGCACGTCGTTGGCGCTGCCGGGCAGGGCGCGGATCTGATCGCGGCCGAGCGTGTAGGAGGTCGGCGACGCCGTGTCGGGCGGCTTGCCGGTGACCTCGATGATCTCGACGGCGCCGGCGTCGCGGCGCAGCGCGACCCGGTTGGGGCCGGCGGCGGTGAGCCGGTGCTCGGCCGGCGCGTAGCCCTCGGCATACACGAAGGCCACCACCGCGGCCGTGCCCGACGCGGCGAGCTCGAAGCTGCCGTCGGCGGCCGACTCCGCCGTCCGCTCGCCGGCGGTGACCAGCGCGCCGTCGATGCCCAGGCCGGTCTCGGTGTCGACCACGGTGCCGCGGATCGCCGCCGGCTCGTCGGCGCGCACCGGGGCCGCGGTGGCCATCGTCATCACCATCGCCAGCAGCAGGACCCACGCGCGCATCGAGCGTCGCAGCGTCGCCGCGACGTCGCCCGACGGTGATGGCAAGGGGCGGCAAAGTCCCCCGACGCGTCACGATCCGGGCGCGGCGGTCGGCGCCGGCGCCGGCTCGCCGGCGGTCCGCGCCGCCTGGTTGGCCGCGCTCGGCCCGCCCGACCACACGACGTACGCGATCGGCACCGCCGCGCCGAGGCCGACCAGGATCACGCCGCGATAGAGGAAGCCCTTCTTGCCCTTGATCATGAACAGGCCCGAGCAGGCCAGGTAGAGCAGGAGGAAGGCGTAGACGTCGGCGACGTAGGTCCACGCCTGCTTGCCGCGGTTGTAGTGCAGCCAGTTGGCGACCCGCAGGAAGAAGCGCGCCTCGCGGCCCTGCTCGGTGACCTGGCCGCTGTCGCCGTACACCACCAGCTTCCTGTCGTCGTACTCGAGGTGGAGCTCGTCGCCGGCGCGGTAGGTCGAGCGCGGCGGGCCGACGCCGAGCGCGGCCCGGGCCTGGGCGATCGCCGCGTCGTCGGGGACGTCGGCCGGGATCGGCGCGATGGTCCGCTCGCGCTCGTAGGTCGTGAAGTTGGGATCCCAGTCGGCGATGTGGTTGATGGCCAGGCCGCTGACCGCGTAGATGACCGTCAACCCGACCGCCAGGTAGCCGAGGTCGCGGTGGAAGGCGCGCAGCCAGCCGCGCCAGCGCTTGCGGATCAGGGTCGCGAGCGAGCCCTCGGATGCGTCGCTCACCCGTACCGTTCCTCTTTCCACGGGTCGGCGTGGTTGTGGTAGCCGCGCACCTCCCAGTAGCCGGGCTCGTCATCGACGACGAACCGGATCCCGGTCAGCCACTTCGCGCTCTTCCAGAAGTACAGGTCGGGCACCAGCCCGCGCACCGGCGCGCCGTGCTCGATCGCGAACGGCTTGCCGTTCATGCGGTAGGTGACCATCACGCTCGGCGCGATCGCCTCGCGGAAGGGCACGTTGGTGGTGTAGCCGTGGTGGGCCTCGAAGATCACGTGGCGGACGTCGCCCTTGACCCCGGCCTTGTCGGCGAGCACCTGCACGCGCACGCCCTTGAACAGCGAGCCGAGGCACGACCAGCCGGTCACGCAGTGGACGTCGGCGGTCTGCTCGGTCTGCGGCAGCTTGAGCAGCGCGGCGTAGTCGAGCTCGTACGGCGACCGCACCGCGCCGTGCACGCGCAGCCGGAAGCTCTTCACGTCGCCCGGGCCTTCGTCGCCGCCCATGTTGCGGAACCGCTCGATCACGCGCTGGCCGGGCGGCAGCCGCTTGCGGCCGTCGCCGCGGTCCTCGGCGCGCGCCTTGCGGGTCAGCTCGTCGCCGCCGAGGCGGTAGAGCGCGCCGCCGACGGCGACCAGCACGGTGCCGGCGGCCGCGCCCTGGATGAAGCGACGGCGATCCCATCGCCGCTGCAGCGACGGGTCGCGCTCGAGTTCGACCGGATCGGGGTGACGAGGATCGCGCACGGAGACTCCTGCCCGGATAGCCTAGCGTCGGGCGTCGCGCCGATCTACGACGGGTTCGCGCCGTGGTTACGGCCAAACGCGCCCGCCGGCGCTGCCCCGCTCAGGCGACGCCGTAGCAGGGCACGATCGCGCCCGAGGTCAGCCGGTTGTCGGCGCTGGCCAGGTGGGCGATCTCGAGCGCGAGCTCGGCCGGCTTGGGCCAGCGGCCGACGTCGGCGTCGGGCATCGCCGCCCGGTTCTGCGCGGTGTCGATGATCGACGGCGCGATCGCGTTGACCCAGATGCGCTCGCCGACCAGCTCGGCGGCCAGCGCCTGGGTCAGGCCGACCACCGCCGCCTTCGACGTCACGTACGCGGCCATGCCGCCGGGCGGCGCCAGCGCCGCGCGCGCGACGACGTTGACGATGCGCCCGCCGCCGCGGCCGCGCCGGATCGCCTTGACCGCCTCGCGACAGGCGAGGAAGCAGGTGCGGGTGTTGATCGACAGCATGCGCTCGAGATCGGCGAGCCGGGTGTCGGCGATCGGCGCCATCGCGAAGCCGCCGACCAGGTGGATCGACGCCCACAGCGGCGGCAGCCCGGCGAAGTAGCCGGTCACCGCGGCCTCGTCGGCGAGGTCGATCTTGCCGGTGGCACGCACCCGCTCGCCGGTCAGCGCCGGCGGCGGCGCCGCCTCCAGCATCGGCACGTGCACGGTCGCGCCGCGCTCGGCCAAGAGCGCGACGACCGCGCCGCCCAGCCCACCGGTCGCGCCGGTGACGACGACCTGACGACCCTCGAACGGGAGCGTGTCCATGCGCGGACCTTAGCGCCGGCCCGCGCCCGCGCCTCAATCAATCGGCGGGAAGTTCTCGCAAGCGGCCTGGAAGGTGTCGAGCGCCTGCTGGAGCGCGCCGGTCAGGCTGCCCTGGCAGATGTCGCCGAACACGACGTTCGAGCCGGCGGCCTGGGCGAACTGCTTGAGCCGCACGCCCTCGACCGCGTCGCCGAAATCCGACGTGCAGCTGGTCTGCCCGGCGATGACCGCGGCCGCCCACCGACCGCGCTCGCCCTTGATCTGATCGATGGCGGTGACGAACTCGCTGGCCGCCGGGATCCCGGGCGCGGTGGTGCAGCCCTCGAGGCCGTTGATGACGATGCCGCTGCTGGTGCGGAACGAGCAGTCGTCCTCGTCGGTGAGGATGACGATGCCGAGCAGCGCGTCGTCGCGCAGGAAGCCGGGGTTGGTGGTCGGCTGGATCGCCAGCTCGGCGGCGCGCAGCTGCATCTCGAGGCCAGGGCCGTTGATGCCGACGTTGGCGGCGCACGCGAAGGTCTGGGCCATGTTCGGGTCGGTGCGCTCGAGCCACGCGCGCTGCATGTTGCAGGCTTGGACGAACCGGCCGTTGCGGCCGGTCTGGCTGCCGGGGACCGACACCGGCGGCAGCGGCGGCGCGTTGATCGTCTGGGTGTAGCTCGCGGTCACGCCGGTGGTGGTGATCGCCGCCCGGTAGTCGAGCATCTCGCCGGTCGAGATCGTGTAGCTGTTGAGCAGGTTGGCGAAGGTGGGGAAGTTGTCGCCGAGGTTGCGCTGCTCGAGCTCCATCGAGCCGGAGTCGTCGATGACGAACACGAGGTCCATCTTCTTGCACTGCTCGGTGACCTGCGGGCCGCCGTCGCCGTCGTCGTCAGGCCAGCCGCTGTCGACTCGATCACCATCGTCGTCGTCGTCGTCCCCGCCGCCGCGGACGCCGGGGCCACAGGCCACCAGGACGAGCAGGAGCGCAGACGCCAGCCGCGGAGCGTCACAGGCAAGGATACGTCGCATGGTCCCTCCCAGATTCCTGACGTGTGGGCGTGACGCCGTGGTTTCCTCCCCAGGACCCACGGCGCGGTGCAACATATCACCGGGCTCTTCTCGGACGTCCACTCAAATCGTGTGGCAGCCCTTGCACTATAGTTCACGCGCTGCCAGCGCCTCGTGGAGGCAGCCTCAGCGGCGGGACGTGATAAGCAGCGACGCGTGATCCGCGCCAAAGACCTCGGGTATCGCTGGCCGGCCGAGTGGTCGGGCCATGACGCCGTATGGACCGCCTGGCCGCACCTCGCGCACGAGTGGGCGTGTGGCCTCGAGGGCCCGCGCACCTCGCTGGCGGCGATGATCGCGGCGATCGTCGACCTCGATCCCGCGACCGGCACGCCGCGCGGCGAGCGCGTCGACCTGCTGGTCACCGGCGCCGAGGCCGAGGCCGACGTGCGCGCCCGGATCGGTGCGGCCGCCGCGGGTGTGCGCTTCCACCGCGCCCACTACGGCGACGTGTGGCTGCGCGACACCGGCCCGGTCTTCGTCGACGGCGCCGCCGGCCTGGCCGCGGCCTGCTTCGAGTGGGACGGGTGGGGCGGCAAGTACCTGATGCCCGGCGACGATGGCGTGTCGGTGTGGGTCGCGGGCGCCGCCGGCGCGCCGGCGTGGCGCCAGGGCTTCGTCCTCGAGGGCGGCGCCATCGAGGGCGACGGCGAGGGCACCGTGCTGACCACGCGGCAGTGCCTGCTCGGCGGCAACCGCAACGTCGGCCGCGGCCTCGACGAGGCGGCGATGACCGAGCTGCTGCGCGCGTCGCTCGGCGTCGAGCGGGCGATCTGGCTCGACGACGGGCTGGCCAACGATCACACCGACGGCCACATCGACACGCTGGCCCGCTTCGTCGCGCCCGGCGTGGTGGTGGCCATGGCGCCGGCCGAGGGTGATCCCAACCGCGACGCGCTGGCCCGCATCATCGCCGCGCTGCGCGCCGCCACCGACGCCCGCGGCCGCCGCCTCGAGGTCGTGACCGTGCCGTCGCCGGGCGCGGTCCTCGACGATGACGGCGGGCTGATGCCGGCCAGCTACATGAACTTCTACGTCGGCAACTCCACCGTGGTGGTGCCGACCTACCGCGCCGCGGCCGACGACGCCGCGGTCGCCGCGCTGGCGCCGCTGTTCCCCGGCCGCCGGGTGGTCGGCGTCGACTGCTGGCCGGTGCTGGTCGGCGGCGGCGGCTTCCACTGCACCACCCAGCAGCAGCCCACTCCGTCGAGGACGCCATGAGGAAGGTCACCGTCGCCGCGCTGCAGAGCGCGTTCACCGACGAGGTCGGCGCCAACGTCGCCCGCGTCGAGGCCCTGATCCGCGAGGCCGCCGCCCAGGGCGCGCAGATCGTGCTGCCGTCCGAGCTGTTCGAGGGCCACTACTTCTGCCGGCGCGAGCGCGAGGACGACTTCGATCGCGCCCGTCCGGTCGCCGGACACCCGACCCTGGCCCGCTACGCCGCGCTCGCCCACGAGCTCGGCGTGGTCATCCCGGTGTCGTTCTACGAGCAGGACGGCCCCGAGCGCTACAACTCGGTCGCCGTGCTCGACGCCGACGGCAAGCAGCTCGGCGTCTATCGCAAGAGCCACATCCCGGCCGGCCCCGGCTACGAGGAGAAGTTCTTCTTCAAGCCGGGCAACACCGGCTTCCGGGCCTGGTCGACCCGATTCGGCACGATCGGCGTCGGCATCTGCTGGGACCAGTGGTTCCCCGAGGCGGCGCGGGCGATGGCCCTGGCCGGCGCCGACCTGCTGTTCTACCCGACCGCGATCGGCAGCGAGCCCGAGGAGCCCGGGCTCGACACCCGCGACTCGTGGCAGCGGGTGATGATCGGCCACGCGGTGGCCAACGCGGTCGGCGTGATCGCCAGCAACCGGGTCGGCCGCGAGGGCGACGACGCCGGCGCGATCACCTTCTACGGCAGCTCGTTCATCTGCGACGCCCGCGGCGACAAGCTGGCCGAGCTCGGCCGCGGCGACGAAGGCGTCATCACCGCGACCCTCGATCTCGATCACCTCGCCCGCGTCCGCGCCAGCATGGGGTTTTTCCGAGACCGGCGCCCCGAGCTGTACGGGCCGCTCGCGCGCTGACGCCCGGGCGCCGCAGCCCCCGAGGGGGCGGCACGGTGGTGCTAACCTCGGGGGATGCACCACGTCCTCGTGCGAGCGATCGTCACCGGCTTCGGGCTCAGCCTGGGACAGGCCATCTACAAGAAGGTGGCCAAGCGGCTCGGCATCGACGAGGAGCCGCAGCCGGCCCAGCCCCAGGTCGAGTCGAGCCCCGACTGCCACGCCGAGCAGCCGGCGTAGAACAGTCTTTCTCACCGCGCCCGCGTGCTCTGCACCACGCGCAGCGGTAAAAGGGCGCGGCGATGCGGAGTCCACTGTGGACGGCGGTCCCGGCGCTGGTCGCGCTCCTGGCCGCGGTCGCGCGCTGGGTCGTCCAGGGGTCGGGCAACGTCTACACCGCCCTCGACAAGCGGTTCTACGTGCCCGATCCCGATCTCGGCTGGCGGGTCGCCGCGCACGGACCGGTGTGGCTCGGGCTCGAGGCCATCGCGGTGATCGCCGGCGTGGCCGTCGGCGTCGCGCTGGCGGCGCTGCTGCTGCGCCGGTGGGAACGCCGCCGCGGTGGGCCGCTGAGGCCGGCTCGGCTGGTGCTGGCGCTGGTCGCGACCGCGCCGCTGGCGCTGCCGGTGTGGGCGTTCGCGACCGGGCTCGGTCCGGCGCGCGGACGCGAGACCCTGCCGGTGGGCGCGACCGCGGCCGCGCCCGCCGCCGGCGACGGCATCGAGGGCCGCCTGCCGCTGCCGGCTGGTCACTACCAGGTCGTCGCGCACGCGGGCACCGCGATCACCGCCGCGCTCGACGCCGGCGGCGAGTCGTTCGAGGCCCGGTTCGCGCGTGGCATCGTCGGCGGGTGGACCGGCGACCCGGCCGATCTGACCCGATCGCAGACCGTTCTGGTCTCGGTCGACGTCGCCGGGGTCGACACCGGTATCGCCCTGCGCAGCGAGCACGCCCGCGACGAGTACCTGCGCGCGGCCAGCTATCCGACCATCACCCTGCGCATCGCCCGCGTCGTCGCCGCCCGCCAGGACGGGCCGGCCCAGGTCGCGTTCCGCGCCGCCGCCGAGCTTGACTTCCTCGGCGACACCTTGCCCGTCGAGGTCACCGGGACGCTGCGCGCGGCCGACGCCGCGGCGCGGTCGCGGCTCGGGCTCGCCGGCGACGCGGCGGTCGTGCTGGTCGACGCCGCGCTCGACCTCAGCGTCAAGGCGACCAAGCTGCGCAGTGACGCCGACTCGTTCGATCGAGACCGGATCCCCATCCGCGTCTCGCTGGTATTGCTCGCGAATCCCCCCACGTGAAGGAAGAGCCATGAAGAAGAAGTCGAAGCTGCTCGTCGTCGTCCTCGCCGCGTTCGCGCTCGCCGCGACCGGTTGCAAGAAGAAGGAAGAGGCGCCGGCCGCCGGCACTGCCGCTGGCACCGCGGCCGGCACCGCCGCCGGGACCGCCGAGGGCACCGCCGCCGGGACCGCGGCTGGCACGGCCGCCGGGACCGCCGCCGGCACCGGCGAGGGCACCGCCGCCGCCGTCGATCCGGCCACCGCGCCCGACTACCTCAAGGTCATCGCCGATCACGTCGATGCCGGCAAGGGCACCGTCGACGTCGTGTTCGCGGCGCCGACCGTCGTGAAGGCCAGCTTCGACCCGGCCAACCTCGAGGGCGCCACCGCCGAGCTCGAGATCGACGTCAACACGCTGTCGAGCGGCATCGACAAGCGCGACGCTCACCTCAAGAACCCCGACTACCTCGACGTCGCCAAGTTCCCCAAGGCGACCGTGAAGATCGCCAACGTGAAGAAGTCGGGCGACAAGACCTACACCGCCGACGCGACCGTCAACATCCACGGCGTCGAGAAGACCTGGTCGCTGCCGTTCGAGGTGGTGAGCTCGACTCCCGACGCCGTGCGCGTGAAGTTCGAGCAGGCGTTCTCGCGCGTCGACTTCTCGATCGGCAAGCCCGAGGGCGACAGCGCCAAGCCCGAGGTGCAGCTGCTCGGGCTCATCACCATCAAGAAGACCTGAACGGGCTTGGCGACACGGCCTCCGTCTGGGAGACTCGGAGGAGGCCGTGAACGAGACCAACCTCGCGCCGGGGCTGCTCATCGCGATGCCCCAGCTCCTCGATCCCAACTTCACCCGCGCGGTGGTGTTGATGATCGAGCACAACGAGCAGGGATCGTTCGGGCTGGTGATCAACCAGCCCAGCCCGATCAAGGCGGCCGAGCTGCTGACCAGCCTCGACATGGTCTGGCGCGGCCGGACCGAGGCGGTGGTGTGGTCGGGCGGCCCCGTCAGCCCGACCACCGGCTGGGTGCTGCACGAGCCGGTCAACGGCCTCGGCGGCGGCCCCGGCACCACGGCGATCGCCCCGGGCATCTCGCTGTCGACGTCGCCCGAGCGCCTGCGCGCCCTGGCCGACCGGCCGCCGTCGCGGATCCGGCTCCTGCTCGGCTACTCCGGCTGGGCGCCCGGCCAGCTCGCCGGCGAGATGGCGCGGGGCTCGTGGCTGCACGCCGACCTCGATCCCAAGCTGGTGTTCGACCTCGATGCCGACGAGATGTGGACCGAGGCGGTGCGCAGCCTCGGCATCACCAATCCCGAGAGCGTGGTCCAGGGCCGCGGCATCCACTGACGCGGCGCGCGCGTCGTGCGGCCGCGGCTACCGCACCGATACCCAAAGTTTGCTCAGCCGTCGATTGTGGCGCGGCGGGAGTCGGGCGATCCTGCGGCCTATGACCAAGTCTTCATTTACCTTGATCGCGATCCTCGGCCTCGGCCTGGCGGCCTGCGGCGGCGATGACGGCCCGGCCGACTCGACGCCCGTCACCCAGCTCAGCGCGGAGGAGGCCAAGGACTTCTGCGTCGAGCTCGCCGGCGACCTGCCCCAACGCACCATCACCTGCGGCGAAGAGCTGACCATCGAGGTCGGCTTCGATGCGGCCGAGTGCGCGACCGAGGCGCTGTTCGACCCGACCTGCACCGCCACCGTCGGCAACGCTCGCGCGTGCGTGGCGGCGCTGGCCGCCTTGTCCGACGCCATGTGGTGCGAGTCGGAGACGCTCCCGGCGGCCTGCGCGCCGCTCGCGGAGTGCTAGCGCCAATGCCGATCGGATAGGCGCAACCGATCAGGATCGCATGAGATTCCGTTCGTCCTGAGCGAGGGCGAGCGCCAGCGAGCCCGACGTCGAAGGACGGCTCCGTCGACACCAGCGTGTGGCCCTTCGACGTCGGGCCTCACTTCGTTCGGCCCTCGCTCAGGGCGAA
>Ga0247822_10000953_pt1 | contig 16923 bp, 14 predicted proteins | sample 13C_Cellulose_Da_FD_192423 | JGI IMG/M metagenome (GOLD analysis project Ga0247822, IMG submission 192423) | Soil microbial communities from agricultural site in Penn Yan, New York, United States - 13C_Cellulose_Day30 | ecosystem: Environmental > Terrestrial > Soil > Agricultural land | place...
GGCTTGGGGTGGGGCGTGGTGAGGTGGCGCAACCGGCTCGCCAGGCGTCACGACACGATCGTCTTCCGCCGCTTGATGTAGTCCCAGACGACGTACCGGTCGAGTTCACGACCGGCGGTGAAGATCACCCGGCCCTTGGTGGACTCGGCTACCTTATATGCGAACCGGATGTCCTCCGGCGACTGGTTCCAGCTCGACAGCAGGAAGATGTTGATCGTGATCCCCTCGCGGGCGCAGAGCATCGCCTCCCGCAAAGTCGCCTCCTCGGTCCGCCGGTCCGGCGGGTAGAGCAGGTACAACATGCTCCCCTCGAAGTGCGCCGTCGGCAACCCGTCGGTGATGAGCATCACCTGCCGGTTCGGGGTGTCCTGCGCGCCCAGGTAGCGGCGGGCGGTCTGCAATCCGTGCTGGATGTTCGTGAAGTGCCAGGGAACGTCGAACTCGGTGAACTTCGGGTTCGACATGTCGGCCTTGAGCCGTACCACCGGGTTGAAGACGGTCGGCGGTTTGGGCATCAACCCGGCCACCTCGGCCACCGGCCGCGGCTTGGCGAAGGTGTACATCTCTACGAACTGCAGGAAGTCTCCGGGGTACTCGGAACGGATCAGCCCGTCGAGTGCCAGACCCATCCGCTTGACGTTGACGTACATCGAGTCATACCGCATCGACCCGGACATGTCGAGCAGAACGCATGTCGCCGCCTTCGGGGTGTTGCGAGTCTTGTGGATGACAATGTCGTCCGGGGCCATCCGCACCGGCAGCCCAGGCCCGTTGCGTAGGAGCGCGTTTGTGAAGCTGGCCGGGATGTCCATGTGGGTGACGGAGTCGCCGAACTCGTAGGGCTTGGTCCGCGGCGACTCGGTCGCCCCCTCGCCGAGGACCGCGTCCGGGTGCCGTCCGGTCCGGGACGCCTGCAAATCGGCGAAGATCTTCGAGAGTACCTTCGACTGAAACAGTCGATAAGCCTTCGGGGTCATCTCGAACCCCTTGCGGGCGTCACCGTCGATCCCCTGTTCCTTCGCCAGTTCCCGCATGTAGTCATCGATCTGCTGCTGAAGGTTGCGGAGTTGGTCCACGTCCGCCTGATCGACGAACTTCGACAGTTCCTCCAGGTCCACGTACCCGACCTGGGCGTGCTTGCGTGCCTCCTCAAGCTGCTTGAGGAGCTTGTCGATCTCTTCCAACTCCTCCTTGATGGCGAGAGCCTCGGGAACGGTCAACTTCGTGCGGCCGGTGAAGTCGTACTTCGCGGCCAGTTCGTCTACCTGATACTTTTCGCCCAGCCGTTCGACGAGTTGGACGAGATCGCGCGCGAACTGGCCGCGGTCATCACCGGCCCGAAAGAAGAGATCCTCCAGGTCGCGGAGTTGCTCCTCCTTGACCGCCTCGTCGTAGCGTTTGCGAAGTTTCTCCGGCGGCGTCGTCTCGGCTGCTTTGGATTGGAACGCGCGTACAGCCTCTTTCTGGACGGCATTCGTCTCGTAGGTTTCGAGGATCTTTCGCTTTCGCTCCAGGAGCAGTTGCCGGAGGTGGTCGATGCTCGGCCCCAGCCCGGCGATCTGGCTCGGGTCGATCTTGACCATCCGCGCCAGCTCCTCCTCGGTTAACTCCGAGAGGTCGCCATAGTGGAGCATGTGCTCGAACGCCGGGGAGACGAGGTCTGGCGGCGGCTGCGTCGGCGACGGAAACTTGGCCGGGTCGTACTTCTGGTACGTATGGATGACACCGCCAAGGCGGTTGGGGTTGCTCATGAGCGGCCTATCGGGTGTGACGGAATGGCTATTCGGGCTCGTGCGGGGCGTCGCGGCCAACGGCGACCAGTTCCCGGAACTTGTCCCGGACGGAGGGGTGAAGGCGGTCGGCGAAGTCGTCCGACAGACCAAGTGCCCGGATCATTTCCAGTACATCGGCGATGTCCTTCAACCGCCAGGCGGCCGTCCCGGACGTCAACTTCAATTCGACGAGTGCGGGCAGGCTGATGCAGCGCACTCCGCCGACCTCGACGCCGACGGTCGCGGGGTCGGGGAAAACGACCGGCTTGGGCTTCCCGTCCCCCGGGTAGTCGCCGGCTACGAGGAATTCAACCCGGACCCCTGTTTCCGCGTCTCGCAAGTTCTTGCTACCCTCGAACGGCGGAACGTATCCCAGGTCGACGAGCTTATCATGGAGGGCTTTCAACCCGTCGCGGGTGACCAGGACATCCACGTCCTCGGTGAAGCGGCGATACCCGTGCTGGAACATCGCCATCCCGCCGGCAACGGCGTGGGCGACCCCGAGTTCCGTGAGCCGGTCCGAGATCTTCTGCATCGTCCGGAAGACCGCACTCTCCCGCTCGAAGTGCATGCTCCCCTCCCGCAGGGCCCACCGGGGGTTCTGCCTCAACCGCTCCTCGTATGTGACCAGTGTCGCCGACACCTCTGCGGCCCTCACGTCTCGTACACAATGCGGCCGTGCTTGGTCGATCGGCTGATCCTGTCCGTAGCATACAGCCCGGCCAGGACGAACTCCACGCATGACGCCCGCATCGCGTCGGACTCGCCGACGTTCACCTCGAACGCCTTGTCCCACGCCTTCGGCACCCGCTTCAGACGTCGGGCGTACTCGGCCGACGGTAGCTGGTCGCCGACCTCGATCTTGACCCCCTTGCCGAACACCTCGGCGATCTCCTCCAACCCGTGCTTGTCCACATACTCGTCGAACACGACGCCGATCGCCTCAGCTACGATCGCCTCCAGGACCTGCTTCTCCGACATCTGATGCGTGCCCATCAGGTCCAGTTCGAGCTTGCCCAGCGACGAGGTCGGCAGGTGCCCCAGGTCACTGACCCGTGGCACGGCCGGTTTCTCTCCTAGAACGACACCTCGGTGCCGGGCGGAGGCAACCATCGTCCGGTAGTTGGCGATGCTGAACCGGGCGCTGACCCCGCTGGAGTGGTCCACGTACTTCGACTTGCGCGCGGCGACCGAGATCTGTTCGATCACCTCCTTCATGAAGTACGGCACCTGGACCGGGAACTCGCCGCCGAGGTCGAGGCTGGCTTCCTGCTCGGTGATCTGGATGCCCAGCCCGCGGTCGGTTGGGTAGTGCGTCTGGATCAGCGAGCCGATCCGGTCCTTGAGCTGCGGGATCACCTTGCCCGAGCGGTTGTAGGTGGTCGGGTTGGCGGAGAACAGGACCAGCACGTCCAGGTCGAACTGGATCGGGTAGCCGCGGATTTGCACGTCCCGCTCTTCGAGGATGTTGAACAGCCCGACCTGGATCAACTCGTCCAGCTCGGGGATCTCGTTCATGGCGAAGATGCCGCGGTGCATGCGGGGGATCAGCCCGAAGTGCAGGGCGTCCTCGGCTGACATGCTGGTGCCGGTGGCGAGCTTGGCCGGGTCGATCTCGCCGATCACGTCGGCGAACTTCGTGCCTGGGGCGAGTCGCTCGGCGTAGCGGTCCTTCCGCGGCCACCACGCGATCGGCACCCGATCCTCCGGGGTGCTCTCCAGGAGTTCCCGGCCGGCCTTGGTGATGGGCTTGTACGGATCCTCGTGGACTGGGCAGCCGGGGAGGTCGAGATACGGGATCGCCTCGTCGAGGAAGCGGACCAGCGATCGCATCAGCCGGCTCTTGGCCTGCCCTTTCTCGCCGAGGAAGAGCATGTCGTGGCCGGCCAGGACGGCGATGTTGATCTCCGGGACAACCGTGTCCTCGTACCCGACAATGCCGGGAAACATGTCGTCGCCGCGCTTCAGAGCGGCGAGGAAGTTGTCGCGGAGTTCGTCCTTGACTGGCCTGGACTTCCAGCCGCTCTCGCGGAGTTCCTTCAGTGTACTCGGTCGGGCTGCGGTCAACGGCGGACCCTCGGCGCGGTCGGGGGGATGCGGGGACACCACATTGTAGGCGGGGTGAGTGCGCCCCTGTCTGTGTGACCCGTAGAATTGGGATAGATTCCCCGATTCGGAGACAACCCGTGAACGACTACCCGCTGGGCGAGCGAAAGCTGATCTACCGCGTGCTGCACGCCCACCTGGCCGAGCACCCGGAATTGATGGATAGCGAGATCCTCAATGAGTTGCAGGTCGGGCTGCAGAAGGCGGCCCAGGCCGAGGGGGTGGATGTGGCCGACCACGGCGCCTGGGATGCCTGGCTTGGCAACCGCCCCGTCGGCTGCGACGTCCGCGTGGCGAACCGGCGGGTGATCGTATAGGGCGACGGCCGCTCACCGGCACGCCCGCCGATGCCGCTATTGGACCATAACTGGCTACAACTAGGCGGTCGCCTTACCCGATGAGTCAATTGCAACCACCCGACGCCCTCCGACTCGCCGTAGACCTCTTGTCGTGGGTTTGGAGGACCGCCCTTGACCAGCCCGGGTACGCTCTCCTCCGGATCGACCCTTCCACCGGCTCTCGTGCCCTGCGCCGGCTCATGATCGACCTCGTCGAGGGGTTCGGGGCGGCAGCCGGGGAGCGATTCGTCCCCGAGCGGCTTGGTCGGTTTGACCAGCAGGTGACGACCAAGTTCCACCGCGACGGGGCACCGGCCGCTTCCCTACTGGTCCTCGGGTACGAGGTGACGACCGTCCGGAGCCGGTTCTTCGTGGCCGACGCCCACCGGGCGGCGGACCGGGCGGGGATGGACGTGGAGGCGTACCTGTCCACCCATAACCCGATGTTTCCGGCCGGCGAGATACGTCTCGCCCTGTTCATCACCGAGTTGGACCTGCCTGACGGAGAGCCTTTCGTCGTGGTTCTGAACAACAGCCTGATGCCGTTCGTCCCCGGCGGGTCGAACCCGCTCGGGGTGCTGCACAAGGGGGAGATCGTCGCACCGGACCCCGTGGCCCGGCGGGTAATCAACTCGCTCGGGCGTGCCCCGAATCGGTGGTCGGGGATCGGCGGAAGACCGTGGCGGAGGTGGACCGTTTCCTGACCCGTGACGACTTGGATTGAAGGGAGAACAGAGCGGCCCGCGGAGTAGTCCGCGGGCCGTTGTCTTGGCGTGAATTGGTCGGCTCAGATCTTCAGCCGCCCCGTGCTGTCGCCGAAGCGGTCAGTCGGGCAGCCCATCCGGTCGAACAGCGACAGGTACAGGTTCATCAGCGGCGCCCGATCGTACTTGAGGTGCCTACCGCCGTCGATTGTGCCACCGCCCTTGCCGATTAGCAGGATCGGCAAATCGTCGTGGTTGTGCCGGTTCCCGTCGCCGATACCGCTTCCGTAGACCATCATCACGTTGTCCAGCAGCGACTTGCCGTTCGCCTCCTTCACCCCCGCCATCCGGCTGACAACGTATGCCAACTGCTCGGCGTGGAAGGTGTTGATCTTCTTGATCTTCTCCAGTTTCTTCGGGTCCGAGCCGTGGTGCGAGCAGTCGTGGTGTCCCTCCGACACCCCAATGAACGGGTACGGCCGGTTGCTGCCGTCGTTGGCCAGCGGGAACGTCACCACCCGCGTCAGGTCGGTCTGGAACGCCAGAACCATCAGGTCGGCCATCAGTCGGACGTGGTCCTTGACCTCCTTCGGAACGCCGGCCGGTTCGGCCATGTCCGGCTTCGGGGCCGGCTTGCGGCTGGCGGCGGCCTGTCGAGCCTTCTCGATCCGCTGTTCGACCTCTCGGACCGCGCTGAGATACTCGTCGAGTTTCCGCTGGTCGCCCTGGCCGAGGGTCTTGCTCAGGCCCTTCGCGTCCTCCATCACAAAGTCGAGGACGCTGCGGTTGTACAGGTCGCGTTTCGCCCGGGCCTCGGCGAGTTCCTTCGGGTCGTGGCCGCCGAAGAGCCTGTCGAAGACCTGCTTGGGGTCCGTCTCCTTGGCGTTCGGGGTCGCCTCGCCGCGCCAGGAGAGGTTCGCCGAGTAGGCGCAACTGTAACCCGAGTCACAGTTGCCGGCGTTGAGCCCCTTCTCGATCCCCAGTTCCAGGGACGGGAACCGGGTCTTGTCGCCGGTCGCGTTGGCGATGTGCTGGTCGGCGGAGATGCCGGCCCGGATGTCGGCGCCGTGGGTCTTGCGCGGCTGGCGGCCGGTGAGGAACGCGGCCATCGCGCGGGCGTGGTCGCCGGGGCCGTCGCCGTTGGCCTTGGCCTTGTCCAGTTCCAGCCCGGTCAGGACGTTGACGTAGCTCTTGTGCGGTTCCAGCGACTTGAGGATGTCCGGCAAGGCTCCGAGCTTTCCCGCAGCCGTCGGCGTCCAGTCCTGCATGTGGATGCCGTTGGGGACGTACAGGAAGGCCACCCGCCGGGGTGCGCCCGTGGCACTAGTCACCGGAGCGGCGGCGCGGGCCAGAGACTCCAGCCAGGGCAACGCGACGACGGTTCCAAGTCCCTTTAGAACGGTCCGGCGGGAGATTCGCGGGTTCACGGGCATTACTCGCTCCTCTGGCCTTTGCGCTTGCGGAAGGCGTCGCTCTCGACGATCGCCATCACCAGCGCAGAGAACTTGTCGTTCCCGGACTTCAGTTTAGCCGCTACCTCGTCGATCGCGCACTTATCATAATATTCTAATCCCCGGCCGAGCGCGTACGTCAGCAGCTTCTCGGCCAGGCACCGTCGGAACAGATCGGACTTGGCGAGCAACACCTTGCGGAGTTCCGCGGGGCCGTTGAACTTGTTGCCGTCCGGCAGCACACCACTGGCGTCAACTGGCTGGTTGTTGTCCTTCTCTCGCCAGGCACCGACTCCGTCGAAGTTCTCCAGTCCAAAACCGAGCGGGTCGAGCTTGGCGTGACAACTCGCACAGTTCGGGTTGGAGCGGTGCTGCTCCATTTGCTGGCGGAGCGTCCCTTTCAACTGGCCGACGGGTGGTAGCTCGGGCACGTCTGGTGCTGGCGGTGGCGCGGTCAGGCCGAGGATGTTCTCATAGACCCACTTGCCACGCTTCACCGGCGAGGTCCGGGTCGGGTTGGAGGTCACGGTCAGGACGCTCGCCTGCGTCACCACGCCGCCGCGGCGGCCGTCGGGCAATTTCACCTGCCGGAAGCTCCGACCGTACACCTTCGGGACGCCGTAGTGCTTCGCCAGTCGCTCGTTCAGGAAGGTGTAGTCGGCGTCGAGGAACTCCAGCACGCTGCGGTCGTTCTTGATAACGTGCTCGAAGAACAGCTCTGACTCCCGCGCCATTGCCGAGCGCAGTTCGTCGTCCCAGTCCTTGAACAGTTCCACATCAGGGCTGACCGTCTTGAGGCTGCGGAGCTGGAGCCACTGCCCGGCGAAGTTTTCGACGAGCGCCGCACTCTTCGAGTTCTTGAGCATTCGCTCGATCTGGGCTTTCAGTACGCCGGGCTTGCCCAGTTCGCCGCGCCCGGCGAGGGCGAATAGCTCGTCGTCGGGCATGCTCGACCAGAGGAAGTACGACAGCCGGGTGGCCAGCTCGAAGTCGTCCAGAGTTCGGACGGCCGCGGGGTCCTTCGGGTCGTCCTCGATCCGGAAGAGGAAGTGCGGCGACACCAGCACCGCCTTGAGCGGGAGCCGGATCGCCTTTTCGAACGGCTCACTCTTCGACTCGGCCAGGGTGTAGAGCTTCATGAGGCGCTCGACCTCGCCCGGTAGAGCAGGCCGGCGGAACGCCCGGCGGGCGAACGTCGAAACGATCTCGCGAGCCGCGCCGGCTGCGTCTGCCGGCTCGTCAGGTACGGCGACGATGAACCGTTTTGCCGATTCGGGGATTGGCCGCCGGGCCTTGCCGAACGGTCCCTCGATCTCGATCAACTCGACGCCGAGCGACCGCGGCTCCTTCTCCCCCGGTGTCGGGTTGGTGAACGAGACCGCCACCCGGCGCTCGCCGGCCTCCGCCTGGATGCGGGCCTCGTACGTCGCTGGCTTGTCCTTGGGGGCGTCCACGGAGAGTTTGTGCACGTCCTTGCCGTCCACCCGGACGGCCATGGTCGGGAATGCGTTGGCGGCCTTCGCACCCCATGCCCGGACGCGGACGATGTACTCCCCGGTCGCCGGGAAGTTGAACTTTTCCAGGTACGCGGAGCCTTCCGTGGTGAACGTGATCCGGGGTCGCCGCTCGTCGCGGGTCTTGGCCGAGCGGGGCGTCACCAGAATGTTCTGCGGGCGATAATTCTGTTTCGAAGATGGCACGGGGCCGAGCGGCGGGATCGCGGCGTCCAGCACGCGGTCGGCGGCGGCCATGTACTTCTCCAGCAGGATCGGCTGGAGGGAAAGCACGTCGCCGATGTGATCGAACCCATACCCCACGTCGTCGGCCGGGAAGTCGTCCGCGGGGGTCACGGTCACGCCGCACAGGTCGCGGACGGTATTGTTGTACTCGTTCCGGTTGAGCCGCCGCAGCGTCACCCGGCCGGGATCCTTCGGTGCCGTGCAATCGACCTTCGTCAGCGAGTTCTCGATCCAGTGGACCAGGAACTCCTTCTCCTGCTTGCTCGGCTGGGGCTTGGACTTCGGCGGCATTTCGCCGGCCGCGACGAGCTTGCGGACCGTCTCCCAGGTCGTGCGGTCCTTGCGGGCGTGGGCCTCGCTCAGGTACATGTCGAGCGCCAGTCCGCCCTTCTGCTTTTCGGAGTCGTGGCAGGTGTTGCAGTACTTGTTGAGCAGCGGGACGACCTTCTGCTCGAAGGTCTTGTCGGCCGGCGGGTCGGCGGCGAGCGCCACCGGTGCCCCGGGGCGCGTCATGGCGCACACCGTGAGCGCGGCGACAGGCGCCAGAATGGCCCAGGCCAGGCGCGAGCGGATCGGCATTCCTACGGACTCGCCTACGGATACCGGGTATGCCCGGCAGGGGGTGGGAGGAGCCGGCGGTGTAAACCGCCTTTACCTATATCACGAATCTACGCCTGAAATCCTGACACCGCAATCGCAATCTCGGGACGGTATGTGTTAAATGGGCAGCCTTTCCGTCACGATTTCGGGGCGATCACGTCCTTGCCGACCCAGGGGCGCAGCACGTCCGGCACCCGCACCGTGCCATCGGCCTGTTGGTAGTTCTCCAGGATGGCGACCAGCGCCCGGGTACAGGCGACGGCGGTGCCGTTCAGGGTGTGGACGAAGCGGGTCCCCTTCTTCTCCTTCGGTCGGTAGCGGATGCCGAGCCGGCGGGCCTGGTAGTCGGTGCAGTTGGAGGTGCTGGTCACCTCGCCGAACTCGCCGCCCTGGCCGCGGCCGGGCATCCACGCTTCGAGATCGTACTTGCGGTACGCCGGCCCGCCGAGGTCCGCGGTGCAGGTGTCGATCACCTGGTACGGAAGTCCTAGCCCCTGGAAGATCTCCTCCTGGATCTGCAGCAGTTCCTCGTGGATCGCGTCGCTCTGCTCCGGTGTGCAGAACGCGAACATCTCCACCTTGGTGAACTGGTGGACGCGGTACAGGCCGCGGGTGTCCCGACCGGCGGCGCCGGCCTCGGTGCGGAAACAGTGCGACAGCCCGGCGTACTTCAGCGGCAGCCGGGCCTCGTCGAGCAGGTCGTCCTTGTGCATGCCGCCGATGGTGATCTCGGCGGTGGCGATCAGGCAAAGGTCACTGTCGGCGATCTGGTAGAACTCACGCTTGGTCGGGTCGTCGTTGCGGGGCATGTAGCCGGTCCCCTCCATCACCTCGACCCGGGCCAGGTCCGGGGTGATGACCGGGGTGAATCCGTGCCTGACGAGAATGGTCAGAGCATACTGAACGAGGGCGATCTCCAGCAGCGCCCCCTCGTTCTTGAGGAAATAGAACTTCTGACCGGCGACCTTCGTCCCGGCCTCCAGGTCGGCGAGGTCCAGGGCGGTGACCAGGTCGACGTGGTCCTTCGGTTTGAAGTCATACTTCGCCGGAGTGCCAGACGTGCGGACGATCCTGTTCTCGTCCCCGACTGGGGCGTCGGGGTGGGTCATGTTCGGGATGGTCACGAGTGCGAGACGTAGGTTCTGTTCGACCTCATTGACCTGCTTCTCCAGTGCTGCAACCTGCTCCTTGATCTGACGCCCCTCGGCGATGAGGGCGTCCCGGTCGGCCTTCTCCTTGGTTGCGCCGGTCCGCTTGGCCACCTCGTTCCCACGGGCGCGGAGTTCGTCGGCCTGCTTCTGAAGCCTCTTTCGCTCGTCGTCCAGGGCGACGACCCGGTCCACCTCGGCGTTGCGTGCCGCCCGATTGGCGCAATTCTGCCGCACGGCGTCGATGTTGTCCCGGACGTAGGCGGCGTCGAGCATGATCGTTACCAGTAGATCGAGAGTGTTACCAAATCGGCGGGTATCCGAGCAGCCGGCGAATCAGTCCGATCTGTCCGGCGTGAACCCCCTCGTGGTGCGAGCACCAGTGCAGGCACTCCAGCTTCGTCTTGCACAGCGGGTGCGGCATGAGAGGCGGTTCGTCGAGTGTCGCGTCGGACACCGAGGGAAGTTCTGCCAGAACCTGCTCATGAACGCGATCGAAGGTCGCCCGGATCTCCATCGGTGTCGGGCAATTCGTCGGGTCCGGGTCGGGGACCGAGTCTCGTCCGAAATACTTGAGGAACGGTTCCGAAAACAGGTTCGCATCTTCGGGTTTCGGATCGCGGATTCGAACCAGTGCCAGGCGGAATTCAGCAAATGCCAGGTGACCGACCTGCCAGGCGATGTGTGTGATGCCCCCCTGTGGCATGCGATACCAGTCCGCTGCCGGTAGGCCGTCCAGGAACCGCAAGGTGTACTTGCGGGCGAAGACGATGTTGGCCAGCGCGGTCGTTACGCGGGGCATGGCGTCACGGCCGCTTTTCGAGCGGGACGTAGCTGGCGTCGGTCTTGCCGACGAAGATCTGCTCGGGGCGGAAGATCCGGTTGCCGTTCAATTGCTCGTGCCAGTGGGCCAGCCAGCCGGCCACCCGCGCGACAGCAAAGATCGGTGTGAACAGGTCGGTCGGGATGCCGAGCGCCTGGTACACCACCCCGGAGTAGAAGTCCACGTTCGGGTAGACGCCCTTTGGACCATAGATGCCGGCCGCGACCCGCTCCAGTTCCAGTGCGGTCTCGTAGTTCTTCGGCCGACTCGTCTCGGCGAAGACGTGTTCTGCCAGCTCCTGCACCACGTTCGCCCGCGGATCCTTGACCTTGTAGACCCGGTGGCCGAGACCCATGATCTTGAACTTCGGGTCGGCGGCGAGCCTCGCGTCGAGCCAGCTCTTGACCTTCTCCGGTCCGCCGATCGCTTCGAACTGCTCGAGTGCCTCCTCGTTCGCCCCGCCGTGCAGCGGGCCGGAGAGGGTGCCGATGGCCGCCGAGATCACCGCGTAGGGGTTTGCCAGCGCCGAGCCGGTCACCCGGGCCGTGAACGTCGAGGCGTTCATCGTGTGCTCGGCGTGCGTGATGAGGCAGGCGTCGAGTACCTTGCGAGCGGCCGGGGTCGGCTCCCGGTCGAAGAGCATGTAGTAGAAGTTGGCCGCGTGATCGAGATCGGGCCGCGGGTCGAGAATCTCCGCCCCCTGACGGACCCGGGCGAACGCGGCGGCGAGGGTCGGCAGCGCCGCGATCAGCCGTAGGGTCGAGTCCCAGTTGGCGGCAGGGTCGGCGACCGAGCGGGTCGGCGCGTACAGGCCCAGGGCCGAGACCGACGCCTGGAGCGCGTCCATCGGGTGCCCGGTGGACGGCATGCACCGGATCAGGTCCTTCAGCCGATAGTGGAGCTTGCGACGTTCGCGGAGTTGATGGTCGAAGTCGGCGAGTTGTCGCTGGGTGGGCAGGTCGCCCTTGAGTAACAGCCAGGCGGTCTCCTCGTAGCTGCTATCTCGGGCCAACACATCGACCGGGATGCCGCGGTACTCCAGCCGGGCGCGCTTGCCGTCGATGAAGCTCACTGCGGACTTGGCGGCCGGCACGTCCTCCAGGCCGGGGCGGAACTCCAGGTCACTACTCATGGGAGTCTCGGATAGGCTCGGGGCGGCGTGGGCAGCGTGGCCCGCTATAAGTGCATGATAGTGGCCGACCCCGGAAGAGGCAGCCGCTACGGTCGGAGAGTGGGGTCACTTCCCCTTCGGTGTAATCTTGATGTTCCGGAAGGCGACTGGGCCGTGGTCGCCCTGAAACATCAGCGGCCCGGTCGCGGCCTCCTTGCCAGTCAGCCCGCCGGGGGTCGGCCCCTTCATCTCGACGTTCTCGTGCAACACCTGGTCGTTGAGCGTGACCTTGAGGAACTTCGCGTTCGCCGCTTTCTTATCGCCCTCGAACCGGGGGGCCTGGAAGTCGATGACGAACTTCTGCCACTCGCCGGGCTTCTTTGCGGCGTTCACTTTCGGAACGGCCGCGCTGTAAATGGCGCCCAGGTCGCCGCCGGTCAGCTTCTCCTTGCCGAAGCTGTCGAACACCTGCACCTCATACTCGCCCATGACATAGATGCCGGAGTTCGACCCCTTCGGGACCATGAACTCGACCTCGATGGTGCAGTCGCCAAACTTCTGCTCGGTGAAGATGTCCACCCCGCCGCCTTGAATGTTGGCGAGGACCCTTGGCGGTGGTACCGGCGTAGTTGCAATGAAGGTCAGCAGTTCGGTCGGCTTGTCTGGGCTGACTTCAACCCGCGATGCTTCCCAGTGGCTCTTCTTCTCAGCCCCTTTAAGCTTCCAGCCGGACAGGTCCTTGCCGTTGAACGGCTCGACCGGCTTCGGGTCGGCGGCCTCCAGGCGAGCGGCACCCGTCAGGGTGCCGAGTGAAGCGAGGAGCAATAGGGTTCGCATCGGTCACGCTCCAATGGTGAGAAGCACCTTCCCGCCCTTTGCCGGGGTGTCGGCCTTGCGGACGGCCTCTGTCACCTGATCCAACGGATATATCGCGGCCACGTTAGAGGCCAGCACACCGGACTGGATCAGGCCGCGAATCTGCCGGATCAGGCGGAGCTTCTTCGGCAGGCTCCGCGACTTTGCCCAATGGCCCAGCCAGAATCCCTCGACCTTGAGGTTGCCGCCGATCACGGCTCGTGGGTCGAGCGAAATCGGTTCACCGGAGAGCGTACCGTAGACGACTAGCCGCCCGCTCGGTGCGAGGCACTGCACCGCTTGCGAGCCGGTCGCGCCGCCGACCGCGTCCATCGCGTAGCGCACGCCGCCGGGGACGAGTTGCTTGACCTGCTCCGGCAGCGGCCCGTCCGCATCGCAGAGGACGTGATCCGCGCCGAGTTTCTTCAACTCGTCGATCTGCTCCCGTCGGCGGACCACGTTGATGGTTCGGAAGCCGGACCCCTTGCTGAGCCGGATGATCATCTTGCCGAGTTCACTGCCCGCGGCGGTCTGGAGCAGCCACTCGCCGGCGGGGACGTTCAGGACGTGCCGCGTGATCGCCAGCGCCGTGGCCGGGTTGACGAAAAACGTCGCTGCTTGCTCGTCGGAGAGTGCCGACGGGATTGGGATGCACTGCCGCGCCGATGCGACCGCGTACTCGGCCCAGTTGCCCGTGCGGTCGTTCATGACGACCACCCGCCGGCCGACCAGGAACCGGCCGAGCAGCCCGCCGCCGGACGACTCGACGACGCCGACGCCCTCGAAGCCTGGCGTGGCCGGTAGCTTCGGCGGGACGGTATACGACCCGCGGATGTACATGAGGTCGGACGGGTTCACCGGGCTGGCGAGCATCCGCACCAACACCTCACCACGGCCAGGAGTGGGCGTGGGCACATCCCGGACGGTGAGTACCTCGTCCGGCGGGCCGGGGCGGTCAAAGACTGCGGCTTTCACGGAGGCCCTCCTTCCGGCCACAGCATATCGCCGGGGGAGGACGCGGACAGGGCAAGACTCAGGGCCGGCCGCCGGTGCCGATCCCTTGAATCTTGACGCGGGGCTTGGTCAGGTCCACCAGCACCGGCGACGGCGTGACCACTTCACTGCGGTTTCCGGCCACGTCCCATGCCGTGAACTTCAGGTACACCTTGTGCGTGTTCAGGGTCGTCGGAAGCGCCCACGAATACGACCCGGTGTTCGGCACCCGGTTGTTCGGGACGTTCGGCTGACCGACGGTTGATACCGCCCCATCACTGGCAACCTGCTTCCACGGACCGGTCGGTTGCTCGCTCCACTCGATGGCGATCGGGTCGCGGCCGAACGTGCGGTCGGTCGCCTCCCAGTGCAACACGAGCGTGTTCCGCTGGTTCGGGTCGGCGGTTGGGGCGAACACCTTGATCATCGGCGGGGTCACGTCCACGTGTGCCCGCATCTCGGGGGCGGCGCCGGACGCCGGAGCGCCGTCCGTCAGTCCGGCCCCGCTCACCGGCACCAGTCGGAACCCGTAGTCCCCTTCCGGTTGCTGGTTGAACTGGGTGTCGAGTCGGATCCGCAACGGTGACTCGCGGCCGTCGTGCTGGCTCCAGCGGGTCCACGATCGCCCCTCGTCGCGGGTGACGTACAGGTCGATGCGACTGACACCGGACGGCCCACTCTCCAGTTGGTACTGGAGATCGAAGCGGAGGAAATTGATGTGCTGTGTGTTGGAGTGTGCCGCGGCGGCTGGCGCAGGCGTGTATCCCGCCCCGACGGCGATCGGCTGTGGCCCCGGGTCCGGCGTCATCGGTGGTAGCGGCGCGGGCGTTGGTTGGGGTGCTGCCGGCTGCGTCCAGGCTGGTTGACCCGTCGGTCGCGTGGCCTCCGGGCTGGCTGTGGGTACGATCGGAGCGGCCCCCGGACCCGGTATCGAGGGCGGCGGAAGCGGCCCACCGGCTCCGGTGCCGCCCAGTGACGGAGGCGGAAGAGGGCCCTCGGTGGGCCTGGCAGCAGTGTGTGGGATCGGGTCCGCACTGGGCGGCGCCGGTGGTGCGACGTACCCGACAGCCACGCCGGCCGCCACGTCTTGCGTCGCGGAACCCGGATTGCCGGCGAGGTCTTGTGTCGTCACCTGGACCGCGACCGGTCCGGCCGTCGTCGGCTTGAACCGCGCCGATCGCTTGGTCATCGCGGCCGGCGGCACCGCCTGCCAGTCGCCGATTGCGCCCGGTCCGGTCGGCTTGAACTGGACCTGAGTGGCCGACTCGTTCGGGAACTTGTCCTCTACCCCCCACTCGATCGCGATCTCCTCCCCGACACGCTGCGCCTGCACCCGGACAACCGGGGGCGTGGAGTCCACCATCAGCTTCTGGATGCGGTCCGCGGCCAGGCGGCTGACGTCGGGCGGATCCTTGCGCCCGTCCCGGAAGACGATCATCATGGTGACCCAGTACAGCCCGTCTTCCTTTGGGGTGAAGACGAAGTGGTCCTGATCCGGGGTGGAAGCGGCCTCGACCTGCCAGGTCTGACCCTGGTCGCGCGAAACGCAGAGTTCGACCCGCTGAATCGATTCGCGCAACTCCGGCTTGTACTCGATCGCGAGCTTCAGGGAACGGGACTTGACCGGGAAATAGTCAGCCGGCGGCTGAGCGACACCGACAGTCATCCCGACCAGAGCGAGAGCGGTCAGGTTCATTCCCGATCCCCCGGCTGTAGCGCGGACCTCCCACGCGGGTCGCAGCGGTCCTGCCAGGGTTATCGGTTGCGACGGGGTGGCAACTTCACCTCCGCCGGGTGTCGGGCAGGATTCACTCAAGTCCCACAGCCCTGTGGCAGACGCCCCGGGTGGGGTGATATGACTACCCTGTCTACTGTCCTCGCCACACCGACGGAGGCTGCCCCGTGACCCCGAACGACCTCAAGCAGCTTCTCGACGCGGTCCGGTCTGGGCAGGTCGGGGTGGATGACGCGGCCGCGAAGTTATGTGACCCGGCGGTTGGCGATCTGGGGTTTGCGACGCTTGATCTCCACCGCAAGGAACGGTGTGGGTTCCCCGAGGTGATCCTGGCCGAGGGGAAAACCGCAGAGTGGGTGGAAGGGGCCGTCCGCCGGATCGCCGAGGCCGGACAGGAGGTGTTCGCCACCCGACTCAGCCCGTCCCAGGCGGATCACCTATCAACGCATTTCCCGGAGGCCGAGATCGACCGGCTTGCCCGCACGTTCTGGCTCCCGACACCCGGCTGGCAGCCGGCGAACCTGGGCCAGGTCTGGGTGGTCACGGCCGGTACGGGGGACATGCCGGTCGCCCAGGAAGCACTGGTCACGGCGCGGGTCATGGGGGCACGGGCGGAACTGATCGCAGACGTGGGTGTGGCCGGCATCCACCGACTTCTGCGGCACCGTGAGAAACTGGCCGATGCGGACGTGATTATCGTGGTCGCCGGGATGGACGGTGCGCTGCCGAGTGTGGTCGGCGGGCTGGTCCGATGCCCGGTGATCGCGGTCCCGACGAGCATCGGATACGGTGCAGCGTTCGGCGGGGTGGCGGCTTTACTGACGATGCTCAACAGTTGCGCCGCGGGCGTCGCCGTGGTGAACATCGACGCCGGGTTCAAGGCTGGCTATGTTGCCGCTCGAATGGTTCGTCGGCTGCAATCGAAGTGAGTTGAGCGAACGCACTCCGCGGCCCGGACCCACATCGGGAGTCCGGACCGCGGGTCTTGGAGACTGGGCTTAGTTCCCGCCGCCGAGGGGCCCGGAGGGGATCACGATGGGCGATGCTGGGGCGGCCACTCCTCCGCCAGCGGGCAGCGCCGGCGCCGTCGGAACTGCATCGGCTGTCGGTGGGGTCACTGGCGCAGCCGGCACCGCGCCGGAAGTGGGTGGCGGTGCCGGCGGAGTCGGGTCCTTGAGTACCGTCGGCGGCTGATATTCCGGTGCCGTCGGTTCGGCGATCGGAGACGACCCCCGGCCGCCAGTCGGGGCGTCGGCCGGGGTCAGCTTCAGGTTTCCACCGGTCGTGGGCACCGTCGGCGCGGCGATCGGTGCCGGCTGGACGCCCGCAGTCTGCGAGAACCCGGCACGAGCCGGGGTCTCGCCGCCGTTCCATGACGTCGTCTGTCCGACGGATGGCGTCGCAGGTGGGGTCGCCGGTTTGGCAGCCGGCGCGGATTGGCCGATGCTTGGGCTCGGGAGGCTGGACGGGAGTTTCGGAGGCGGTGAGGGGTTAACTGCCGGTAGCTTGTCGGTGCCGTGGCAGCCGACGCTCGCACCGAGCAGAGCC
>Ga0247822_10000954_pt1 | contig 16922 bp, 17 predicted proteins | sample 13C_Cellulose_Da_FD_192423 | JGI IMG/M metagenome (GOLD analysis project Ga0247822, IMG submission 192423) | Soil microbial communities from agricultural site in Penn Yan, New York, United States - 13C_Cellulose_Day30 | ecosystem: Environmental > Terrestrial > Soil > Agricultural land | place...
GTTATGAAGATTATCGGCATGTCAGGGCGATCGGTTGAGACGAGATTTTGGATGTCGAGTCCATTCAATTCGGGTAGCGAAACATCCAGCAAGAGGCATGTTGGACAATCAGCCCGCGGCCGCTCTAGAAATTCTCGACCCGAGGAGAACGCTTCAGCCTTCCATCCCGAGAATCCAATTAGTGATTCGAGAGATTCGCGGACGGAGATATCGTCGTCCACGATAAAAACAATTGGTTCTGCCGCGGATTGTGCTGGCTGTTGACCACTCGTCATACCTTCCTCCTTATGGTTCGTTCAACGCGATCTTCAGGGCATCGATCAATGCCGTATCACTAAACGGTTTCGCTAAACAATCCGATGCTCCTTCCTCGATCAATTGAGGGCGAGTGGATTGATCTGCGTGGGCGGTTATAAAAATGATCGGAATTCGATTTTGTCTTCGCCTGAGCTCCTTTTGTAATTCAGGACCTGACATCTCGGGCATCGCGACGTCAAGGATCAAGCATTTCGATTCGTCCAGATCCGACGATCTCAAGAACTCCCCAGCCGATGCATAAGCTCGTGCCTCGTATCCAAGTGTACGCAGTAGATCGGGAAGTGATTCGCGTACTGACTCATCATCGTCAACGACGGAAATTAGTGTGAGATCTGTCATGTAATTGTTTGCAAGCAAGTCTGTTTATAGTTCTCCTTAATCTGAATCGAACATTACTTAACCCTCCTGGATGGAATGCAGGGAGAAAGAGAATGTGCTTCCGGGCCCTTCGTTTGCTGCTGCCCACAGACGGCCATCATGACTCTCGATGATCGACTTGCTCACCGATAATCCAATACCCATTCCATCCGTTTTGGTAGTGAAAAAGGCGTCAAAGAGTTTGTTCAGGGTCTCGTCACCGATTCCCGCCCCGGAATCTCGGACGCTAAATATAGCTTGATCATCACTCTTATAAGTACCTACCATTAGGCGACGCGGACGGTCTTGAATCTCGTCCATCGAATCGGAGGCATTGCGCAAAAGGTTCAACATCACTTGTTGAAGTTGAATTCGGTCAGCATGAACCAACGGGGACTCGGGACTAAAACTCGTTTCCAGTATCACCTTCCCACGACGCAAATCGCCCGAGCTCAGAGCAACAACCTCCCGAGCCGCATCATTTAGATCGACTGTTTCAAATACACTTTCTTTCTTTCCGAAAAGGGCTCGAAGGCGAGCGATAACCTCTGACGCTCGATTTCCATCTCTGATAGTGCGTCGTGCTGTTTCACGGGCTCCTTCGATGTTTGGAGGCTCAGCGTCAAGCATTCGCACACAAGTGTTCGCATTCGTGATAATGCCGGAAAGAGGCTGATTCACTTCATGAGCGATGGACGCGGTGAGCACGCCGAGACTGAGTGCTCCGGCAGCCTGAGCTAACTCAGATCGAGCCTCGCTTAGTGCTTCCTCGGAAAGTCTACGCTGAGTGACATCCTGAACTGCTCCAATGTATTCGAGTCGGTCGTGGACATCCTGACTTTTGTGAGCCACAAGTTGGAGATGTTTCACAGAACCGTCCGGCAAAAGCAGCCGATGTTCGTATTCAAAATCGGTGACGCCCCTCCGTGCCCGGTCAACCATTTCATAAAGCATCGGCATATCTTCAGGGTGAACGCGGGTTGCGATCAGTTCGAGCGTCATCGAAAGACCGGGCTCAAATTCGAAGATGCGATACATTTCGTCTGACCACAGGATCTCGTCGCGATCCAAATTCCAGGTGAAGTTGCCCATCTTGGCGAGGCGCTGGCCTTCGACCAGGAAAGCTTCGCTTCGACGAAGCTCCTCTTCGATCAGCTTCCGCCGTGTAACGTCGGAAGTGAACCCAACCATCCGAAGGGGCCTTTCTTCCTCATCGAAGAACATCCTTCCGCTGGTCGAAAGCCAATGCAGACTGCCATCCGGCCACATGACTCGATACTCGGCGCTCACCTTGCCGGTCTCCTTCGCATGCTGGATCGCTTCGACCACGGTTGGCCAATCGCCGGGGTACATCATGCTCTTCCACGTCTTGTAGGTACCATCGAATGATCCTGGCTTTAAGCCGAACAGAGCTTCCTGTTCTGGCGACCATGAATTGATCTCCTCTTGTATGTACCAATCGAAGGCCATCGCTCCAGCCGACTTTTGCGCAAGATCTAGTAGATCCTGATTCGCCTGCAGTCGCTCGATCGCTTGCTTGCGTTCCGTGATGTCTTCGTGAATTGAGATAACGGATTTGGGGGCGCCGGACTCGTCCCGCAAAAGAGTGAAGATTCCATTCGCCCAAACGGAACGGCCATCCTTCAGAATGAAATGCTTCTCCTGACGCAGGTGATCTCGTTTTCCTTGGCGAAGCTCCACGAAAAGTTCTAGGTCCTTCGTCCGGTCTTCCGGAGCGGTCAAGTCCGTAAACATCTCGACAGTCGTGAGCTCATCTTCCGAACGTTCCAGCATGGTTTGCATCGCTCGATTGGTTCGAATCGGGGTTACCGGATCAAGCTCGAGAAGAGTTATTCCTGCTCCTGCCTCTTCAAAAAGAGTTCTGAATCGCTGTTCGCTTTCACGGAGCATCTCATCACCTTCCTTCCAATCCTGGAGGTCGGTGTTGACGCCATACCACCGAATCACCCTCCCCGATTCGTCCCGCAGCGGATTTGCTCGCAACAAAAACCATCGATACTCGCCGTCATGCCGGCGAAGTCGGAACTCGGTTTCCCCGGGTTGTTCCGATGTCAGAATTCCCTTCCACTTCGTTGCAAGATTCCGTTCGTCGTCCGGATGAACAGAACCCGCCCAATCACCTGCGGTTGCCTGATCCAAGGTCATGCCTAAGTAGTCGAGTGAATGTTGATTAAAATAATCGAGCCTGCCGTTCGGTCCGGCCGCCCAGGCGAGTGCGGGGATCGTATCGATGATGAGTTTCAGATCGCGTTCTCGCGTTTCCAGAGCCTCTTCAGCTGACTTACGATCATCTATATCGATCAGCAGGTTGAACCAACGAATGATCTTTCCGCTGAGATCTCGGAGGGGGAATCCGCGCGATTGAAACCAGCGGTACACGCCGTCGCGGCGCAGGGCCCTAACTTCGAAGTCAAACGGTTCCCCAGTCTCGATAGACTTGCGGAATAGTGTCACAGCCCTTTCAAGATCTTCGGGGTGGGTGGTCGCGCCTCCCTCCCAGGTCTTCATATCTGCGAGTGAGCACCCGAAGTACTCCAGCACCTGCCGGTTCACCGACTCAACCTGACCGCGTGCGTCAAACGTTGCGACCAGGCCCGGAATCGTATCGACGATCAATCGAGACTCTTGCTCGCTGTTCCGTAGAAGCTCTTCAGCTCGCTTCTTATCGTCGATATCAATCTGTATGTGGAACCAACGAAGGATGTTTCCGCTCTCATCCTTCAGCGGAAGGCCAAGAACGTTGAACCATTTGTAACTTCCGTTCCCACCAAGATGACGGCTTTCAACGTTATAAGCCTCACCGGTTACATGTGCGTGCATCTGAGCCGCGATAGTTCGCTCAAGGTCATCCGGATGAACGGCATCGGAAGATTTCCATTTCTTCAACTCCTCGAGCGACCTTCCGAAATAATCGAGTGTGGACTGATTGAGACTTTCGACTTCACCGTCCGGCGTCGTGACCGCAACCGGGACGGGAATACTCTCGACGATCTGACGGAAATACGCTTCTAGCTCATCGCGCGCATCTCCGGTGCGACGTGGATCCCGTTGACCCTCGGCCCGTGCGGAAGCGTCACTAACGTCAGCCATGCCGCAAGAATGCCCCAATTTAGGAACGAAGTCTACCAATACTTTGGTATTGGTATTGAGCCTAGAATTCTTCTAACAGCTATCGGGACAGAAGTTGCGGAAGGGGGGCGCCGGACCGATACCATCGTCCAATAGACGTTCCAAACCCGTCCGTGGTTTACTCGTTGCCACCACCGGAAGACGATCGAGATGGAACAGCGTATCAATTACACGAAACTCGCTCCTACCGCGATCCAATCAATGTACCGCCTGCAGAAGTATGTTGAGGATAGCGGGCTTGAACATTCGCTCATCGAACTGATCAAGATCCGCGCATCGCAAATAAACGGATGCGCCTTCTGCATCGACATGCACACACTGGATGCCCGAGCGATGGGTGAGACGGAGCAGCGACTCTACCTACTGAGCGCTTGGCGCGAAGCTCCGTTCTACACCGAAAGGGAGCGAGCCGCTTTAGCGTGGACCGAAACCGTCACGCTGATCTCCGAGAGCCATGCTTCGGACGAGGACTATGATGCCGCCCTTTCGCAGTTTTCAGAACAGGAGTTAGTCGACCTGACGATGGCGATCATTGCTATCAACGGGTGGAATCGCCTTGGGATCTCGTTCCGTCCCCAGCCAGGAGAATATACGCCCCGCCGGAAGGTCAACGAGCCATAGGAGTCGAAAAGTGAGAGGCATATCCAGTTTATATTCATGTAGTTGGTCCTTGATATCGATCGCGATTCTCATGTTCTGCGCCGCGAGCATCGACGCACAGACAGCAGAGCGCAAATGCCGACCTGACGTTATACCCGTTGAGAACGAACCTCCGCCAAAACTTTTTGTCGATCCACCGCTAGCGGGACCGCTTGAGAGAAATGTAGCCGTGATCCAATACTGCACCGAGAACGTGCATATCGTTCCGGTGTTCGGAGCAAAGGCACTTTCCGTCACACCGCGAGTCGGCCATCTACACGTAAGGGTCGACGATGCGTCATGGGTCTGGGCGGAAGCTAGCGGAAATCCGATCATCCTTTTGGGACTTTCTCCAGGATCGCACAAGGTAAGTATCGAGCTGGTGAATGCAAATCATCAGCCGCTCGACAAGGCAGAGATCCTATTCAACATGCCGAAGAAGGCAAGTGTGTCCGTCAGTACCAAGAATGCCGGGAACGATCAAGATGTTGTCCATCATCACCAATAGTCTAGGAACAGCAATAGAAAGGGAGAAGATCATGACTCAAAGTAGTGCAACACAAATGGGCGGAGAGATCCGCGAGTTTCGCGCAGAGCTTTCCGCATCCGACATCGATGGCCTACGACAACGGCTAGCCCTGACTCGTCTGCCGACTAAAGAGCTCGTCGCAGATCGATCACAGGGGGTACAGCTCGCAACGTTGAAAGAACTGATTCGATATTGGACCTCGGAGTACGACTTTGGCCGAGTACAAGATCGCTTGAATGCGCTACCGCAATTTAAGACCGAGATCGACGGTGTCGATATCCACTTCATTCACGTCCGATCGGAACATGAAAATGCTATGCCTCTGATCATGACGCACGGTTGGCCCGGTTCGGTGATGGAACTGCTTGATACGATCAGTCCACTCACCGATCCAACCGCCCACGGCGCAACAGTCAACGATGCATTCCATCTTGTACTCCCATCCCTTCCGGGTTATGGCTTCTCATCAGAACCGGCGGAACTCGGATGGAACTCGGGCCGGATCGCAAAGGCCTGGGGGAAGTTGATGGAGCGGCTCGGTTACACAAGCTATGTTGCACAAGGCGGCGACGTAGGTGCGGATGTGACCGACACAATGGCGCGTCAAGGACCTCACGGACTTATCGGCGTCCATGTGAGTCTGCTGGCAGGAGCGCTGGGACTAGTCGACAAACTCCCGGCTGAGTCCGAGAAGGAACACGCAGCTCGCAATGCGGTCAACGCATTCAAAATGGATGGATTCGGCTACTTCATCGAACAATCCACGCGTCCTCAGACCATTGGCTACTCTTTACTCGATTCGCCCGCCGGCCTCGCAGCGTGGCTGCTGGATCATGACACCGACAGCTACTACAAGATATCGAGCGCTTTTGTCGATAGGAAGCCTGTCGGCAACCTTACCCGCGACAACATCCTCGACAACATTACGCTCTATTGGCTAACAGCAACCGGAGCATCGGCAGCCCGTTGGTATTGGGAGTTCGGCCGAGTATTGGGCGAGGCGATAGCTTCCGGTCAGCCTCCTCCGCCGACCACGGTTCCGGTCGCGTTCACCGCATTTCCGGGCGAACTCTGGAACGCTCCGAAAAGTTGGGTCGAGGCCGTATATCCCGGCGTCGCCTACTTCAACGAAGTCGAGAAGGGTGGGCACTTTGCCGCATGGGAGGAGCCAGAGTTGTTTGCGATCGAAATGCGCTCAGCGTTCAGGTCTCTTCGATGAGACCGGGACACGACAAGGAGTTGAGAATGAAAATCACAATTGCGGTCTTGGTCGCCGGGATAGTAGTGGGGACCGCCGTATGGATGCCGATAACGAATGCTCAGCAGGCTGGCATTAAACGAACCGATCTGGTTCGCAACGATCTCAGCGTACCCGGACGCGAAACGATACAGGTTCGCGTCGACTTCGCTCGCGGGGCGGCGTTCGGACGGCACTCACATCCGGGCGAAGAGATCGCCTATGTTCTTGAGGGTGCTCTGGAGTATCAATTCGATGGAAAACCGCCTATTACCCTCAAGGCTGGTGAGGCCTTGTATATTCCTGCGGGAACGATCCACGCCGCGAGGAATGTTGGCGAAGGAAAAGGGTCTGAACTCGCCACGTATATCGTCGAAAAGGGCAAGCCGCTGGTAATCCCGGCCGACTAGGCGCCGCAGAATTGCTGGACAAAGAGTTGGTATTTTGCCGAACGAGGTACCTATGGGAGAACAATTTATTTCACGCGGATTTGTGGGGCGAGCCAGAGAAACAGACTCCGAGCGAAAGGATCGCGTACCACCCGGTCAATACGAAACAACCGAGTTTCCCGTCCTTTCGGCCGGGCCCACTCCCAATATCTCGCTCGATCGATGGGATTTCTCAATTTACGGCGAGATCGCCGAAGACTTGAAATGGAACTGGAATGAGTTTCGCGAACTGCCCCGCGAAAAAGTTCAGGCTGATATTCATTGCGTAACAAAATGGTCAAAGTTGGACACGGTATGGAAGGGCGTTTCGGTCGAGACACTCTTGCAAGCGGTTGACCTCGATTCGCAGCCGGATGTTCGTTTTCTCGTCGCATTCTGTGATGGCGGATACACGACGAACCTACCGATCGTGGATGTTCGCAATGGCAAGGCATGGATCGTCGATGAATACAATGGGCGGCCACTCGCCCCGGAACACGGAGGCCCGGTGCGGCTGCTCGTTCCGCATTTGTATTTTTGGAAGAGTGCAAAATGGGTTCGAGGATTCAAGCTCGTGAAGGACGACCGGTCCGGATTTTGGGAGACGGCAGGCTATCACAACTATGGTGATCCGTGGAAGGAACAGCGGTACGCGGGCGATTAGAGTATGGCTAAGCAGCTCAAATGGCAGCTAGGCACCGTTGTCGAGATCCGGCAGGAAACACCGATAGTAAAAAGCTTAGTCCTGGACCTGCCGGACTGGACTACTCACCAGGCTGGACAACACGTTGATGTACGCCTGACTGCGGAAGACGGCTACCAAGCTCAACGCAGCTACTCGATCTCGTCCTCGCCGGAGGATGGCCATGTAAGTATCACGGTCGAGGCCGTCGCCAACGGTGAGGTTTCGCCATACCTGACCGAAGTGTTAAGTGTGGGAGACCAGTTGGAACTACGTGGACCAATTGGCGGCTATTTTGTCTGGAGCGCAGCCGCCTCGAACGATAACACTCCACTGCTTCTGGTCGCAGGCGGAAGCGGCATCGCCCCGCTCATGGCGATGCTGCGACATCGAGCGGCATCGGCGACGATGGTTCCTACGCGGCTTATTTACTCCTCTCGAGGTTTCGACGAAATCATATTCCGCGACGAGCTTGAACGACTCAGTATGGCAGACCGGTCGCTTGAGATCTTCCACACGCTTACCCGCCAGCAGCCCGATGGCTGGGCCGGCTATTCACGCAGAATTGATCGCGAGATGTTGAGTGAAATCGTTTGGAGCCCGGAAAAGAAACCGCTCGCGTACGCTTGCGGTCCAACCGCTCTCGTCGAGTCGGTTGCGACTCACTTGCAGAACTTAGGGTACGAGCCCGGAAACATCAAAACCGAACGTTTCGGTCCGACAGGGGTGTGACCATGATTGACGATAGATCTTTACGGCTGGATGGCAACGCTGCCGGTGGGTTACTCAATGAGGTCTTTCCTTTTGAAATGACGGCCGCCGAAGTAGTTTGTGCTGGTTGCAGCACCACCAAACTGATCGCGGAGCTCATGCTTTACGGTCACGGAATGGGATCAGTCCTTCGATGCCCTGGCTGCGACACTGCGGTTCTCCGAATCACTCATATTCGCGAGAGCTACCGGCTCGATCTTAGCGGCGTTACCTCACTTCAAATATTCGAACGGGCATCGTAACACAATGCCCATCCTTCATCATCTCCTTTTAGTGCTGTGCAAGACCGAGACCAATACCAACGTCCAATATCTTCGCCACGCGAATCGTGTTTTACTCCCTGCTTAGTAAGAAATCCAACTACGAATTCAAGGAGGAGTAGGCATGAAAATAGTTGTAATTGGAGGAACTGGGTTGATCGGATCAAGGCTCGTCAAAGCGCTACGGGACACTGACCATATGGTCGTTTCTGCTTCGCCTGACTCCGGAGTCAACACAATTACTGGAGAGGGACTCGCTGAAGTGCTGTTGAACGCCGATGCGGTTGTTGACGTGTCTAACTCGCCATCCTACGAAGAGAATGCCGTGATGCGTTTCTTCGAAACCTCCACGACGAACCTACTCGACGCGGAGAAGGTTGCCGGCGTTCAGCATCACGTTGTCCTCTCGATAGTCGGGATAGACCGCCTGCCGGATAGCCCATATTATCGGGCGAAGCTTGCTCAGGAGAACCTGGTAAAAAACTCACTGGTCCCCTACACGATATTACGGTCAACCCAGTTTTTCGAGTTCCTGAATGGGATCGCAAACGCATCGACCGACGGTGATCGAGTCGTACTTTCACCTGCCTACGTGCAGCCGATCGCGGCGGATGAGTTGGTGCGCAAACTTGCAGAGATTGTCACTGGCCCGCCCGCGAATGCGACGCGAGAGGTTGCCGGACCCGAAAAGTTTCGGCTATCAGAGATCGTTGGAAAGTATTTGTCCGCGACAGCGGATCCTCGCAGCGTAACGGACGACACGAATGCTCTCTACTTCGGCACGCGACTGGACGATAACTCGCTGATCCCCGCAGGTGGAGCAAGCCTCGGAACGAGATCGTTCTCTGACTGGCTCGCCGGACGGTCTTTAGAACTTCGTTCGAGCGCCCGAACCGGGTAGTTAAAGAATCCCTCCCAACGGGTCGCCCACAAACCATCACCCGGAGAGGCCGAGACCTGTCCGGCAGACACCAAAGAAAAGGAGAACTACTATGGCATTGGCAACAGAAACACAGAAAACGGCTGACTCGATCCGCCCATTCGAGATCAGCATTCCGGAGGCGAACCTTGCAGACCTTCGCAGCAGGATTGAAGCAACACGCTGGCCGGAAAAAGAAACGGTCCTGGACGATTCACAAGGAGTTCAGCTCGCGACAATGGAGAAGCTCGCGAAGTATTGGACGACCGGTTATGACTGGGCCAAATGCGAAGCGAGATTGAAGTCGTTTCCGAACTTCGTCACTGAGATAGACGGCCTCGATATCCATTTTCTTCACGTTCGTTCAAAACACGAGAACGCACTTCCGGTTTGTATCGTCCATGGATGGCCGGGCTCGATCGTCGAGCAGATGAAGCTGATCGAACCGCTCACCGATCCGACCGCGTACGGTGGAACACCGGAAGAAGCTTTCGATGTGGTCATCCCATCGATTCCGGGCTACGGCTTCTCAGGCAAACCGACGGAGCCCGGATGGAACCCCGCGAGGATCGCAAAAGCATTCAACACCTTAATGACGCGCCTCGGTTACACGAAGTTTGTCGCACAAGGCGGCGACTGGGGAGCAGTGATCGTCGACATGATGGGGTTGGAAGCGCCGCCCGAGTTGCTTGGAATTCACACGAACATGGCAGGTGCCGTTCCGCCCGAGCTTGATGCCGCCGCATTTTCCGGACAGCCGGCTCCGGCATCGCTTTCCGAGGACGAGAAAGTTGCGTACGACCGTTTGCAGTTCGTCTATCAAAAGGGGATCGGCTACGGGTTCCAAATGGGACTTCGGCCGCAGTCGTTATATGGAATCGCAGATTCTCCCGTTGGCCTCGCGGCTTACTTCCTCGACCACGATCAACGCAGCTACCGCCTAATCGCGCGCGTTTTCGACGGCGCCTCGGAGGGGCTTTCTCGCGACGACGTACTCGATAACATCACGATCACCTGGTTGACGAACACGTTTGTTTCCGGTGCTCGGCTTTACTGGGAGTATTGGGGAAATAGCTACTTCAACGTCAAAGGAGTGAAGATCCCGGCTGCCGTGAGCGTCTTCCCAGACGAACTCTATCCGGCTCCGAAGAGTTGGGCGGAGAAGGCATATCCTAATCTCATCCATTACAATCAGCTCGATAAAGGTGGACACTTCGCAGCATGGGAACAGCCTGAACTGATGACTTCAGAGCTGCGGACAGCGTTCAAGTCGATTCGTTGAAACCTCCCAAATATTACTTTCAAACGGCCCTCATCGAAGGGCCGTTCTCGCCTGTTGCCAACAATGGACTTACCGATACTTTGGTATCGACCAATACCTTCGTCTGATTTTCAAACTTCCTTCGCTGTGTTGAAGTTACTTCATGCATGAGATCAGGAATGAGACGGAAATGACGTTATCCACCAAGAATCGCAAAATAATTCGTAATGTCGTGCTAGCAATAGCTGCACTATTAGCTTGCCTCGGGTTGATCTTGGTAACCCCTGAATAACTGGGCCGCTGGCGAGATGATTGGTATTTACGGTTCGCCGTAGGAGGTAAATCTATGACTGGGCAAATCACACAAATAGACAAAGTTATTTATACGGCTAAAGCTCGTACTACAGGGGGACGTGAGGGCGGATCGTCGCGAACTTCCGACGGCAGACTTGACGTCAAACTCTCGCCACCGGGTTCCAGCCGGGACGGAACTAATCCTGAACAACTTTTCGCCGTAGGCTGGTCAAGTTGCTATCTGTCCGCGATGAAACTTGTTGCGGGTGGAATGAAAGTGAGGATGCCAATCGACGCAGCCGTCGACACGGAAGTAGATCTTGGTACGACAGACGGCGAATACCTTATCCAGGCCCGACTGAACGTAAGCCTGCCGGGAATTGACGTCGAAACAGCAAGAATTATCGCGGAGAAGGCCCATCACGTTTGTCCCTATTCGAAAGCCACTAGCGGAAACATAAACGTCGTAACGGAGATAATGGACTCCGCGGCAGCGAGTGGTGCGTAGCCGTGGAGCCGAATTGTTAAGACTTGGTGTGGCCAGTGCCGGATGTAGAAGGAGTAGAAAATGCTAATCGTGAAAGCCGCCGCCGTCCAAATGAGTCCCGTTCTGTATAGCCGCGAGGGCACCGTTCAGAAGGTAGTTCGAAAAATCGAAGAACTTGGCGTGATCGGTGTGCAGTTCGCGACTTTTCCGGAGACGGTAATTCCCTACTATCCGTATTTCTCCTTTATTCAGCCACCGTTTCAGAACATTATCGGCCCCGAACAGAGGAAACTAATCGAAGAAGCAGTGACCGTTCCATCGGATTCAACCGACAGGATAGGAGACGCCGCTCGAAAGGCTGGCCTTGTAGTATCGGTCGGGGTCAACGAGCGGGACGGTGGAACACTCTACAACACCCAACTCCTATTCGATTCCGATGGGAGTCTCATCCAGAGACGACGGAAAATCTCACCCACCTATCATGAGCGAATGATCTGGGGCCAAGGTGATGGGTCAGGACTCCGGGCCACGGTCAGTTCTGCCGGAAGAATCGGACAACTCGCATGCTGGGAACACTACAATCCGTTGGCCCGATACGCGCTCATGGCCGACGGCGAGCAGATCCACTCCGCAATGTACCCCGGATCGATCTTCGGTGAGCTATTCAGTAAGCAGACTGAGATCAACGTCCGTCAACATGCGCTTGAGTCGGGCTGCTTCGTCGTGTGCGCGACCGCGTGGCTAAATGCAGAACAGCAGGAACAGATCGCGAAGGATACGGGTTCGAGTGTCGCGCCAATCTCGGGCGGGTGCTTTACGGCGATCGTAGCTCCTGACGGTTCCCTGCTGGGCGAGCCCATAACATCCGATGAAGGAGTCGTTTTGGCCGACCTCGACTTCGCCCTGATCGACAAGCGTAAACAATTGATGGACTCGCGGTCATTACAGCCGCCCGGAACTACTCTCCCTGTTGATCGACCGGAACGTCAAGAAACCTCTTGAAGAAAAGGTGCTGGATCCGGCGGAGTCAACGGTAAAGGAACGGTCGCACATATCCGTTGCGGTTTCGGCATGAAGGCTGGTGGGAAGGGAATGATATGTCGATCACCGAGATTCCAGTTCGTAGATTCAGTGTCGTTTCGTCCAACTCGTTTGAGGAAGTCCTTGAGTCGCTGACGAAGGTGATCGGTCGTCCACAAATTCAAGCTTTTCGATCCGCCCTCTCCGCTGCCAAAACGTTGAATGAAATGGAAGGTGTCGTTGAGCAAGCGATCGGGCCCTCGGGACTAATGGAGTTCATTCGATTCGACATTGGTGAAGTACTGCGCAAGGAACAGGGTGATCACGCCCCGAAAGTCATTCGCCTCGTAGTTGGAAATCCCCTGATCATGAAAGAGATGGCCAAAACGGTCCCCGACTCAGCATCCTACGCTCCGGTGACAATACTGTTGGACGAGCGGGAAGATGGCGTGCATTTGTCATACGACCTGATGGCCAGCTATCTAGCTAACGGTGGGAACGGTAGGGCGATGTCGACGGCTAAGGACCTTGACACAAAGGTGATCTCACTGATCGAAACGGCTGCAGGTAAGACTAAACATGCTTGAAAGGATCAATAGCGGCCGTCGTAATTTTCTTGCTGCGGCCGGAATCGCTATTGTCGGCGTTGGTTCGGGCCTGGGAGAGGCCGAAGGACAGTCTCGCGATTTGCCGTCTGATCTTCCTGGCCCGATGCGCTCGGAGCCCTTTGGGGAACCTCTAAACATAGACGCCGGCTTGCTTCGGGTCGGCTACGCAGATATCGGACCAAAAGACGGCCGACCCGTGATCCTGCTTCACGGATGGCCTTACGACATACATAGTTTTGCAGAGGTCGCACCGCTTCTGGCGTCGAAGGGGTATAGGATCATAACCCCTTACCTGCGGGGGTACGGTTCGACGAAGTTCTTGTCCAAAGGAACCCGACGCAATGGGCAGCCATCGGCGATCGCTTCAGACATTATTTCATTCATGGATGCGCTCGGGATCCGTAGAGCGGTGATCGCGGGATTCGATTGGGGTGCTCGAACGGCGAACATAATTGCAGCTCTTTGGCCCGAGCGCTGCAGGGCGCAGGTGTCCGTGAGTGGATATCTCATCGGCAATCAGGCGGCGGGCAAATTGCCCCTACCGCCTGCGGCTGAGCTTCAATGGTGGTATCAGTTTTACTTTGCGACGGAACGTGGGCGGGCGGGATATGAAAAGAATCGCCGTGAGTTTGCGAAGCTGATCTGGCAACTGGGCTCTCCGAAATGGAACTTCGACGAAACGACGTTCGCTCGAACCGCGGGTGCCTTTGATAACCCAGACCACGTGGAGATAGTACTGCACAACTATCGCTGGCGGCTTGGACTTGCCGACGGTGAGCGGAAATATGACGGGTTCGAAAGGGTGCTAGCCGGTGCTCCTGTCATATCAGTTCCGACTATAACCCTCGAAGGTGATGCGAACGGTGCCCCGCACCCGGATCCTGCGGCATATTCGAAGAAGTTCTCGGGTCCTTACATACATCGAACACTAAACGGCGGCATTGGACACAACCTGCCACAAGAAGCCCCGGAAGCATTTGCGAAGGCGATCATCGATGCAGATCGCCTTGGGTGACCATGTTTATGGCCTGGAGAATTGTAAGTCATTTGCTGATCATGGTCGCGATGCTCGTCGGCGGGTGTGCGGCACCTCTTCGATCGGGCCCGGAGGATAACTTGATGATAAGACCAGCATTAGATATTCAAGCTCCCATTGGAAATGAGTACGTCTCTTTTGGAAAAGCGACGTCTTGGCTCAATAGCAAGCCACTCACATCAAGCGATCTCAAAGGAAAGGTCATCCTCGTGTCATTCTGGACGTACACCTGCATTAACTGGCTTCGTGTAGAACCGAATCTTGCTGCATGGGCAGAAAAGTATAAGGACAAAGGCCTTGTTGTCGTTGGTGTGCATACGCCGGAATTTGAATTCGAGAAAGACCTGCAGAACGTTCAAAGAGCAACCGTCGACTTGCAGGTGACCTATCCGGTCGCCGTCGATAGCGAATACAAGATCTGGAACGCCTTCAATAACCGCTATTGGCCTGCCATTTATTTCATTGATGCAAAAGGTCAGATCCGCCACCATCAATTCGGCGAAGGGAATTACGATCGATCCGAAAAAGTTATCCAGACGCTACTTGAGGAAGCTGGCCATGAAGACATCCCATCCGATTCAACAGCGGTCGAGGGGCAGGGTGTGAAAGCTGCCGCAGATTGGGACGAGCTAAGATCGCCGGAAACATATCTTGGCTATGGTCGGACGCAAAATTTTGCCTCGCCCGAGAAGATCAACCGAGCCGCACTTACGGCCTTCAGCTTTCCAACTAACCTTCAGCTCAATCAGTGGGCACTCAGGGGCGATTGGAAGGTCACAGAGTCCGCGGCAGTCATGCAAATGCCCAATGGACGGGTCGCCTACCGTTTTCACGCGCGCGATCTTCATTTGGTAATGGGATCAGCTGACGGAAATTCGTCTGGCCGATTCCGAGTTTTAATCGACGGCAACCCGCCCGGTGCGTCGCACGGAATCGACGTCGATGCCGACGGATTCGGTACCGTCTCCTTTCCGAGGATGTATCAGCTGATACGCCAATCAGATCCGATAACAGATCGAAGATTCGAGATCGAGTTCCTCGACTCATCGGTCCAAATCTACGCATTCACATTTGGTTGATACCGCGGGATCGCTGGTTTTGGGCGGCAGCTCGGTGGGCGGCTACCCTGACTCGGAGTGCGTAGTCGTGCTTTGACGGTCGTGCCCCAAGGCTAGTTAATATGCTGCGATTCGATGTCCGGCTCCTTTGACTCCCTTCCATCTAGGTACTCCGCCAATCGACTTGCGGTGGTGGCTACCGTCTCCGCCGTCAGATTCAGGTACCGTAAGAAGGTAGTCATTTGAGAATGTCCGGTGATTTTCATAACTTCCGAGTGGGGTGTTCCCGAAGCGATCATCCTCGTCGTTGCCGTGTGTCTGCAGTCATGCAGATGGAAATCTTCAACTGATGCCTTTTTGCAGGCCGATCTCCATGCGGTTTTTACGGAAGTTCGAATTCCAAAGACGAGATCGCCCGGATTCTGCGGCGAAACCTTCCACAGCCGTTCGAGCTCATCTCTGACCCGCGGGGTCATTCCGACGACCCTTGAACGCTCAGTTTTCGTGTTTGTCTGAGGAATGACGATCTCTCCCGTGACGAGGTTCACGTCTCGCCATCTCATTTGAAGCATTTCCCCAGATCTCATTGCTGTGTCCAAGGCACAGAGAAGAATTGACCTCAGGTGTGCTCGCTTATCGACGCACGCAGCGATGAGGCGGACCTCCTCATCCCTGGTCAAGATTCGGTCACGTGCTATTTCGGCCGCAACTACGATGATCCCTTTCGCCCTCGAGAAAGGATTCTGAGGAAGCCAGTCGTTCTGAACCGCAAACGAAAACATTGTTCGTAATGTGGCTAGTTCCCTATTAACGGTAGTAATACTTCTTTCCGTTTGTCGTTCGGACTTCACTTTGACCGTCTTCAACCTCTTGGTCAAAGGATTGAGCTCTCGCGTGCGTTTCGTTACCACCATTTTTGAAACGGGAGTATTCAACCGCATGGTTTTGTAGTGCTCCAAATCGCGTGGCCGTATCGACCGAATCAACTTTTTACCAAAATGATCGGTTGCGGCTGTGACCATCGCAGAAATGCGTGACTTAATACCGCTAACCTTGATCCCGTTCTTGAACACTGGGGGCTTCACTCGAGCTTCAAGATAGAGTTCAGCGAGGTGTGCAAAAGTTAGCCTGTCGGACCTCAACGCTTCCTCTCCCGAGTCCTCTAACTCGCGCTTCATTTCTGCGACCACAAGGACGGCATCCTGTTTTCTAGCAATTCGCCGGAGTCGTTCTTTCGCCTTTCCGTCGCTGTCCGTATATTGCAGCCTTGCATAGAGGCTACCGTTTAGTTGCCGCCAATACTTCTTGGTTGAACGCTTTCTCGCGGGGGGTCTCTTTCTGTTCTCTTTATGCGTTGGATCTTCTTTCGACATATTTCCTTTAACTTCCTTTCTTGAACGCGACCTTAGTTAACCTCTTTCCGGGCAAAAAAGGACTAAAACTGGAACTTAGGAAATACGCACTGTTTAGAGGTAAAAGGTGTCAAAGAATATCCACCGACATCGAGAAACTAATGAATGACTATCCTTTTGGTTTAGCTTCTCGACATCTTTTCCTGGAAATTTATCCTAAGACCCGATTTCTCAGATGATCGCTTTTGATAGCTCCTGATAGGGCAACAAAGGCTCACATAACGGAAATTGAGGAAAATACAGGGTTTTGAGACGTTATTTTCGTCGAATTGATACCTGTTGATACCGTATGAGCCAAAAATGTACGGGTTTGTAATCATCAGGTCGTAAGTTCGAGTCTTATCACCGGCTCCAGTAAATACGGGCGTTTCAGCATTTTGCTGAAAACGCCCTTTTTGTCACTGTAGTGAAAAATGTAGGGACCCCCTGCATTCAGGCTTTCACTCGGAATAGATT
>Ga0247822_10000955_pt1 | contig 16921 bp, 12 predicted proteins | sample 13C_Cellulose_Da_FD_192423 | JGI IMG/M metagenome (GOLD analysis project Ga0247822, IMG submission 192423) | Soil microbial communities from agricultural site in Penn Yan, New York, United States - 13C_Cellulose_Day30 | ecosystem: Environmental > Terrestrial > Soil > Agricultural land | place...
GCACCCATGGCATCCTCCGCCACCATGCAGAAACCCGGCTTTGGCAAACTCGATGTGCTTGTGGTCGATCCGTCGCCCCATATGGCGGCGCTGATCGGACAGATGTTGCGCCACCTGAAGGTCCGTCGCGTCGATGAAACCGTGACTGCGGACGGCGCTTCGCTGATGCTGCAGACGCATCGCTATGGCGCCGTCATGATCAACGACACCCTCATGCCGACCGACGGCATCGCCATGGTGCGAGCCCTGCGCCAGGCGTCGGCGGGCCTCAACCGCGATACGCCGGTGATCATGATGTCGTCGGCCCCGGATGCCGACCAGATCGCCCGGGCCCGCGACGCCGGCGTCACCGAGTTCCTCCGCAAGCCCTTCTCGGCCCAGCACATCGAGAGCCGCCTGGTCTCGATCCTGGCGGCTCCCCGCGAGTTCATCGAGGACAAGGCCTTTGTCGGCCCCGACAGGCGCCGCAAGCGCGCCACCTACAAGGGCGACGAGCGCCGCAACGGCAACTGATCCCACTCGACCTTCTTGGGGCGCTTATGCCCCGGAGGCCAGTTCGATCTCCTGCCAGCGGATGCAGGCGACACGGCGGCCGTCAGGAAGCGTCTCGAGAGTAGGCACCTTCTCAGCGCAGCGTGGCTGGGCGAAACGGCAGCGGGTGCGGAATGTGCAGCCCGAGGGCTGGTTGATCGGCGACGGAATCTCGCCCACCAGCCCCTCGATCGAGCGCTGGCGCGCCCGTTTGGGATCGGGGATGGGGACGGCCGTGAGCAGCGCCCGGGTGTAGGGGTGCTTGGGATCCTCGTAGAGATCGTCGCCCTCGGCGAGCTCGACGATGCGGCCGAGGTAGAGAACCATGATCCGGTCCGAGACATGCCGCACCACCGAGAGGTTGTGCGAGATGAAGATCAGCGTCAGGCCCAGCCGCTCCTTGAGGTCGGAGAGCAGGTTGAGAATCTGCGCCTGGATCGACACGTCGAGCGCCGACACCGGCTCGTCACAGACGATGAGCTTGGGCTCGCTGATCAGCGCCCGGGCGATGCCGATGCGCTGCGCCTGCCCGCCCGAGAACTCGTGCGGGTAGCGGTTGATCATCTCGGGCAGGAGGCCGACGGCCTCCATGGTCTTGATCACGCGCTCGCGCCGGCCCTTGGCGTCGATCTCGGGCATCAGCGTCTTGAGCGGATCGGCGATGATCTCGCCCACGGTCATGCGCGGGTTGAGCGAGGCCAGCGGGTCCTGGAAGATGATCTGCAGGTCGCGCCGCTTCTTGCGCATCTCGGCTTCCGGCAGGCGCGAGATGTCCTGGCCGAGCCACAGCACCTTGCCCTCGTCGGGCGAAAGCAGCTGCAGGATGCAGCGCCCGAGCGTCGACTTCCCGCAGCCGGATTCGCCCACGATCCCCAGCGTCTCGCCGCGCTTGACGGTGAAGTTGATGTCCTGCAGCGCACGCAGCTGGAACGGGCGTGAGAACAGGCCCGCCGAGATGGAGAAGTTCTTGGAGAGGTTCTCGACCTTGAGCAGGTCTTCGGTGCGATCGAGCATCACGCGACCTTCCCGTACTTGAGTTCACCCTGGTACCAGCACGCCTTCTCGCGCACGTCCTCGACGGACAGCAATGGCGGCCGCTCCTCGAAGCAGCGATCGAAGCGAAAGGCACAGCGGGGATGGAATGCGCAGCCCTTGGGCAGGTGCTCGAGGCTGGGCGGCAGGCCCTGGATCGGATCGAGTCGGGCGGCGCGCTTGCCGACGTGAGGCGTCGAGTGCAGCAGCCCCAGCGTGTAGGGATGGCGCGGATCGTAGAACAGGTTGTCCGTCGGCCCCTTCTCGATGCAGCGGCCGCCATACATCACCATCATGCGGTCGGCGACGCCGGCGACGACACCGAGATCGTGCGTGATGAGGACGAGCGCCGTGCCGAAGTCGTTGGTAAGGGTCTTGAACAGATCGAGCATCTGCGCCTGCACCGTCACGTCGAGCGCCGTGGTCGGTTCGTCCGCGATGAGGATCTTGGGCCGGCAAAGCAGCGCCATCGCGATCATCACGCGCTGGCGCATGCCGCCCGAGAGTTCGTGCGGATAGGCGTTGGCGCGCTTGACCGGTTCGGGGATACCGACCCGCTCCAGCATCTCGATCACGGCGCGATAGGCCTTGTCGTTGTCATAGCCCTGGTGCCGCACCAGCACCTCGGCGAGCTGAGTCCGCAGCCGTAGGCTGGGGTTCAGCGAGGTCATCGGATCCTGGAAGATCATGGCGATGTCCTTGCCGCGATAGCGGTCGAGCTCGCTGGGGGCGAGCCCGATCAGGTTGACATCGCCCATCATGGCGCGGCCGGAAGCCCGGCCGTTCCTGGCGAGCAGGCCCATGATCGACAGGAAGGCCTGGCTCTTGCCCGACCCGCTTTCGCCCACGACGGCGAGCGTCTCGCCCTCGGCCAGGGAAAAATCGAGATTGGAGACGGCCTTCACTTCGGATTCGTGAAGCTCAAAGGTGACGTCGAGTCCGTCGACGACGAGGACATCGGCCATTCTAGCGGTCCTTCGGATCGAGCGCGTCGCGGAGACCATCGCCCAGATAAGTCAAACAGAGCAGCATCGTGATCAGCACGGCCGCGGGCACCAGCAGCATCCAGGGCAACGTCTCGATCACCGGCGCACCGGCCGAGATCAGCGTGCCGAGCGAGGTCTGCGGCTCCTGCACGCCGAGCCCGAGATAGCTGAGGAAGCTCTCGGTGATGATGATCTCGGGGATGGTGAGCGTGGCATAGATCACCACTGGCCCGGTGAGGTTGGGCACGATGTGCCGGAAGATGATGGTGAAGGGCCCTGCCCCGCCGGCCTTGGCCGCCTCGATGAACTCGCGTTGCTTGAGGCTGAGCGTCTGGCCGCGCACGATGCGGGCCATGGTGAGCCATTCGAGGCAGCCGATGCCGACGAACAGCAGGACCGGCGAGCGCCCGAAGATCACCACGAGGATGATGACGAACAGGATGTAAGGCAGCGCGTACATGATGTCGACGAAGCGCATCATGACCGCATCGACCTTGCCGCCGAAATAGCCGGCGATGGCGCCATAGGTGATGCCGATCACCACCGACACCATCGTGGCGACGAAGGCCACGATGAGCGACATCTGCGTGCCCTGCATGACGCGGGCCAGCATGTCGCGGCCGTTCGCATCGGTGCCGAGGTAGTGCGCCTTGTCGAAGTTGGGCGGCTTGCGGATGGACGACCAATCCACCTTGTCATAGGCCCACGGCGCGAAGTACGGCCCGACAAAGGCGAACAGCACGATCGCGGCGACCACGAAGATCGAGACCACCGCCGCCTTGTTGCGGCTGAGCCGGCGGATTGCGTCCTGGGTAAGCGAACGCCCCTTCGGGGCCTTGGCCAGCGCCTCCGCATAGGCGGTGAGGGTGGCGTCCTTGCCTGTGATCCCGGCCATCAGCGGAACCTCACCTTGGGATCGAGCCAAGCGTAGATCACGTCGACGATCAGATTGAGCACGAGGATGATGAAGAGGTACAGGATGGTGGTTCCCAGCACGAGCCCGTAGTCGCGGTTGAGCGCGCCGGTGATGAAGTACTTGCCGATGCCCGGCAGAGCGAAGATCTGCTCGACGACGAGCGAACCGGTCAGCAGGTAGCTGAGGCCCGGCCCGAGGTAGGACACCACGGGGATAAGCGCCGGCTTGATGGCATGGCGGACGAGGATGAGCCGCGCGCCGAGCCCCTTGGAGCGCGCCGTGCGGACATAGTTGGTGCCCAGCACCTCGATCATCGAGCCGCGCGTGAGGCGCGCAATGCGCCCGGCATGCGGCAGCGCCAGCACGGTGATGGGCAGGATGAGGTGCGGGATGGAGCCCGGGACGTAGCCGCCCGCAGGGAACCAGTCGAGATAGACCCCGAACACCAGCTGCAGCAGGCTGCCCATGAGGAAGTTCGGAATGACGAGCCCCACCATCACCACGGCCACCAGGACGTAGTCCGGCCAGTGGTTCTGGTTCATCGCAGCAACGGCGCCGGCGACCAGGCCGACAAGGGTCGCGACCGTGAAGGCGGAAAAGCCCAGCATCATGGTGAAGGGCAGGCCGATGGCCAGCATCTCGGCGACCGAGAAGTCGTCGAACACCATGGAGGGACCCAGATCCCCCTGGAACAGCCGGCCCAGGTAGATCAGGTACTGCATGAACAGTGGCTGATCGAGATTGTAGTGGGCCCTGAGATTGGCCAGCGTATCCGGCGGCAGCTGTCGACCGGTGTCGAACGGCCCGCCGGGCGCCAATCTGAGGATGAAGAAACAAACCGTGATGGCGATCAGCGCGATCGGCAGAGCCGACAGCACACGCCTCAGCGCATAACCGAGCATTCGGTTCGCACCTTTCCTGCTGCCGCCCGGAGCAAGAAGCCGGGCAAAGGGGAACCGGCGCGAACTGAGAAGTTCGCGCCCGCGCCAGTTCCGGATACGGGGTTACTCGGCCTTGGTCAGCCAGCGCGTACGGTGCGTGTCCTTGGCATTGTCCTCGAAGCCCTGGACGGACGGCTTGACGACGTTGCTGGCAAGGTACCAGACGAGCGGGATGGCAGCGAATTCGTCCATCGCGAGCTTCTCGGCATCGCCGAGCAGCTTGGCGCGGACAGCCAGATCCTGCTCGGAGGCAGCATCGGTGACCAGCTTGTCCACGGTCTCGTTGGAATAACGGCCGTAGTTGTTGCCCCAGTTGATGGTGCCGTCAGCCTGCTTGGTGCCCGACTTCAGCAGCTCGAGCGTGTTGCTCGGGTCCGAGTAGTCGTTGAGCCAGCCGGCACGACCGACATCGAAGTCACCGGCGCGCAGGGCATCGTAGTGCACCGGCGTTTCGGCGTTGAACAGCTCGGCCTGCACGCCGATCTCCTGCCACATGGCCGAGATCGCGATGGCGAGGTTCTGGTGGTTGTCGTTGGTGTTGTAGCGCAGCTGCAGCTTCAGCGGGTTCTCGGGCGTGTACCCGGCCTCGGCCATGAGCTTCTTGGCCTCGGCGACGCGCTCGTCGTACGTCAGCTCGATATATTCCGGCGTGTAGGGCGTGACGCCCTCGTAGTTGCCGGTGCCCGGCGGCACCCAGGCATAGGCGGCCGGCTCGCCCGAGCCCCAGATATCGGGCCCGATGATCTCGCGGTTGATCGAGATCGAGAGCGCCTTGCGCACGTTGACGTTGTCGAACGGCGCCTTCTCCTGGTTGATCACGTAGTAGTGGATGCCCTGGAACGGAGCGAAACGGCCTTCACCGGGCATGGTGTCCGTCACGATCTTCTGCTGATCGGCGGGCAGGTCGGTCAGGATATCGTACTCGCCGGCGCGATAGCGGTTGAACGCCGCCGCCAGGTCGTCCTGCACGTAGTAGAGGACTTCGTCGATCTTGACGTTGTCCTTGTCATAGTAGGTGTCGGACTTGACCGACTTCACGTAGTTGCCCGGCACCCATTCGGTGACCTTGAACGGGCCGTTGCCGACGATGTTCTCGACATTGGTCCAGGCGTCGCCCTTGGCCTCGATCACGTGCTTGGGCACGGGATAGGCGGTGTAGTGGGTCAGCGCGTCGAGGAAGTACGGGGTCGGCGCCTCGAGGGTGATCTCGAGCGTCTTGTCGTCGATGGCCTTCACGCCGAAATCGGCGGAATCAGGAGTCATCGCGCCCTCGGCGATCTCCGAGCCACCCTTGATCGGGTACTGCAGGTAGGCGTACTCGCTGGCGGTGGCCGGGTTGAACAGCCGGCGGAAGGCGAACTCGAAGTCCGCGGCCGTCACCGGCGTGCCGTCGCTCCACTGGATCCCGTCGCGCAGCTTGAAGGTATAGACAAGCCCGTCCTCCGACAGGGTGTAGGACTCGGCCTGGCCCGGAATCGGAGCGGCCTTGGCGTCCTCGGCCATCAGGCCCTCGATGTAGTCGCCGATGATGCGGTTCTGCCAGTCACCCGACGCCTTGTGCGGATCGAGGGTGCCCGGCTCGGAGCCGTTCATGGTGTTGAGCGTGACGCCCAGCGCCGTGCTCGCCATCAGCAGCGAGAGCGCGCCAGCGGTCGCGGCCGCTTTGAGGACCGATGTTATTCTCATTGTTGTCCCATCTCCTGAAAGACCGTTTCCAGATCGGGCCGGCCATTAGCAAGCCGTGCCTCATTTCTTACCGGACTGGTCGGAACCGCCGGATTGGGTACGGACCCTATGGCATCAGAAATGTCGTGACAAGCGGTGACTTGACGTATGCGTCAAGTCTTACAGGGCATGGGGAAAAGTGTTGATCTCGGCGTTACTTGTTACGCCGCCCGCTCGACCAGCGCAGCCACGCCCATGCCGCCCGCCGTACAGACGGAGATGAGCGCCCGTTGCTTCTGCGTCGTCGCCAGAAGCTTGGCCGTAAGCCCCAGAATGCGGGCTCCGGTAGCCGCGAACGGGTGCCCGTAAGCAAGGCTCGAGCCCCTGGTGTTGATCTTGTCCGGATCGATCTCGCCGAGCGGCGTCTCGCGGCCGAGGGTGTTGCGGTTGTAGTCCGGATCGCGCCACGCCTTGAGCGTGCACAGCACCTGCGCCGCGAAGGCCTCGTGAATCTCGAACAGGTCGATGTCGTCGAACGTGAGGTTGGAGCGCCGCAGCATTTCCGAGACGGCAATGGTCGGTGCCATCAGCAGCCCGTCGCCATGCGCGAAGTCGTTGGCGGACACCTGGCCCAGCGTCAGGTAGGCGAGAATGGGGAGGCCGCGCGCCTTGGCCCACTCCTCGCTGGCGAGCAGCACGGCGGCGGAGCCATCGGTGAGCGGAGTCGAGTTGGCGGCGGTCAGCGTGCCCTTGCCCGACTGCTTGTCGAAGGCCGGCTTCATCGTCGCCATCTTCTCAAGGCTGGTGTCGGCGCGCACATTGTTGTCCTTGAGCACGCCGGCAAAGGGGACGATCAGGTCGTCGTGGAAGCCTTCGTCATAGGCGCGGGCGGCGTTCTGGTGGCTCTTGAGCGCCAGTGAGTCCTGCTCCTCGCGGGTGATCTCCCACTGGCGGGCCATCAACTCGCAGTGCTGTCCCATGGAGAGGCCGGTGCGAGGCTCCTGCGTCGAAGGCGCGATGGGGGTGAGTTCGCCCAGGTTGAAGCCCTTGAGCACCTTGAACTTCTCGCCCGTGGTGCGGGCGCGGCTCAGCTCGATCATGCGATGCTGGAACTTGTCGCCGAACACCACCGGGCTGTCCGAGACGGTGTCCGAGCCCGCGGCGATGGCGCTGTCGATCTCGCCGACCGCGATCTTGGCGCCGAGCGACAGCGCCGCCTGGAGCGAGGTGCCACAGGCGATCTGCACGTTCGTGCCCGGCGTGCGCGGGGACAATCCGGCATCGAGGCTGGCTTCGCGGGCGAGGTTGAAGTCGCGGCTGTGGCTGAGCACTGCGCCGGCCATGACTTCGCCGATCGCCTCGCCCTTGAGGTTGTATTTGTCGACGAGACCGCCGAGCGCCGCGCCTAGCATCGAGAGGTTCCCCTCCTCGGCGTAGCCGGTATAGGCGCGGGCGAAGGGAATGCGGGCCGAGCCGACAATGGCGACCTTGCGAGTTTCCACCATCAGGCTCTCCCGTCCTTGCGGGCCTGCAGCGGCCCTCCGAGGAACGGCGCAAAGCCCGTCCCGTAGATGACACCGATATCGGCGAGATCGTCCGACGACACGACGCCCTCGGCCACTGCGATGGCCGTGGCGTTGACCAGCGGCTGCACCAGTTCCCGGCCCAGCCCGGCGAGGTCGGCATGCTCGGGCACTTCGCCCTTCACCGCCTTGCCGTCGGTCCAGGTGTAGAACCCCTGTCCGGTCTTGCGGCCGAGCTTCTTGTCGGCGATCAGCCGCGCGAACTGGCTGTTGTCGGGCACCGGACTGCCAAGCTCCTCGGCGACCGACTTGCCGACATCGAGGCCCACCGTATCCATCAGCTCGATCGGCCCCATCGGCATGCCGAAGGCGACGGCCGCGGCGTCGATCTGCTCCTTGTTGGCCCCCGCCTCGACGCGCTGTACGGCGCCCAGCATGTAGGGCATGAGCACGCGGTTGACGAGGAAACCGGGAGCCGACTTCACCACCACCGGAGACTTGCCGATGGCGAGCGCGAAGCTGGCGCCGAGCGCGATATCGGCATCGGTATTGAACTTCGAGCGGATCACCTCGACCAGCGGCAGTTGCGCTACGGGGTTGAAGAAATGCAGCCCGATCAGCCGGCCCGGATTGCTCAGCCCCTCGGCGATACGCTCGAGCTCGATCGAGGAGGTATTGGTGGCGAGGATCGCACCCGGCCGCGCCTTCGCTTCGGCTTCGGCGAAGATCTTGCGCTTGATCTCGAGATTCTCGACCACCGCCTCGATGACGACGTCGGCGCGGGCGAGGCCCTTGCCGGCGACATCGGCCTCGAGCCGAGCCACAGCGTTGTCGACCTCGGTCCTGGATCTGAGCCGCTTCTTGAACAGCGTCTTCGCGCGGTCGAGCGCCGGCTTGATGCGCTCCATGTCGAGATCCTGCAGCGTGACACCGAGTCCGCGCAACGCACACCAGGCGGCAATATCGCCGCCCATGACGCCGGCGCCGATGACATGCACGCGCCGAAACACGGGCTTGTCGGCGCCGCGCACACCCTGCTTCTTGAGACCTTCCGAGAGGAAGAACACGCGGCGCAGATTCTTCGAGGTGTCGGACGCCATCAACGGGATGAACCGGGCAGCCTCGCCCTCCTTCATCGCCCGCCAGTCATTGCCGTGCTCCTCGAACAAGTCGATCAGTGCATAGGGCGCCGGATAGTGCTCGGGCCGCGCCTTCTTGCCGGCTTCGGTCCGCATCTTGCCCGCGACATAGCCGCGGAGCGGACCCAGAGCCATGGCGCGCTTGGCGAACGGCGCTTCCTTGCTCTTCCGCGCCTGCAGCACGGCCTTGCGCGCTTCCCAGCGCAGCGTGTCACGCACGCGCACCAGCTTGTCGACGAGGCCCATGCGGCGCGCCTGGCTGGCGCGGAGCATCTTGCCCGTGAGCATGATCTGCATCGCATCGACCGGCCCGGCCTGCCGGACCGAGCGGCCCGAGCCGCCGAAGCCGGGGAAGATGCCGAGGTTGACCTCGGGGAAGCCGATGCGCGTCTTGTCGTCGTTCACCGCGATCCGGTAGTGGCAGGCGAGTGCCAGCTCCAGCCCGCCGCCGAGGCAGAAACCGTGGATGCCCGCGACCACCGGCACCTTCAGCGCCTCGATCCGGTCGAACAGCGAATGGGCCCGGTCGAGAGCGGCGCGCAGCACGCCCGGATCACCCATGTCGTCGAACTCGGTGATGTCGGCCCCGGCGATGAAGCCCGAATCCTTGCCCGAGAGCAGCACGAGGCCCTTGAGCTCACCGCCCGCCACCATTTCCTCGATGGCCGTGACCATGCCGGTGAGCTCGGTCAGCGTCTCGCGGCTCAGGGTGTTCACCGGCGCATCGGGGACGTCGATGGTCAGCCAGCCGATGCCCTCGAAGTCGGTGTGAAACGTCCAGGCACGGCTCGGCGGCATCTGCACTTGGGCCATTTCCGGCTCCTCGTTGGGATTGCTACTCGGCAGCGGTTTCGAGTGTCGGCTCGCGCCGCACCTGCCGCGACCCGAGCTCGTCGGGATCGAAGTCGTCGACCTTGATGACGCGGTCCGTGGCCTGGTCGGCGAGCCGCAGAGTCGCGGCCTCGGCTTCGGTCAGCACGCCCTTCTCGACCGCATCGGAAATCGCGTCGCGGTCGAGCCGGCGCTCGATGACGTCCTTCTTGATGGCCCGGACGAACTTGGTCTCGATCTCGGCTGCGCCGGTGACCTTCACCAGCGCATCCTCGAGCACGCCGGTGATGTCCTTGGGATCGGTCGACACGTACACCCCCTTGGTCAGCCGGTCGCGGAAAGTGCCGGGCTGCATGACCGAACGCGCCAGCCGGTAGGTCGCGCGATCGGATGCGGGCTTGGCGTGGCGTCCAAGCGGAAACACCAGCACGCGCATCAGGTTCCGCAGCACGACATTGGGGAAGTTGGCGAACACCGCCGCAAAGCTCTGTTCGATCGAGAAGATGAGGTCGCGCGCGACGGCATCGACCACCGGCTTGTCCTCGGCGATCCGCCCATCGTCCTCGTAGCGCTTCAGCGTCGCCGAGAGGAGGTAAAGGTCGGAGAGGATGTCGGCCATGCGGCCCGATAGCCGCTGCTTGCGCTTCAGGTCCCCGCCGAGGAAAGCAACGGTCCAGTCGCCCACCAGCGCGAAGCTCTGCGTGTAGCGGGCGAGCTGGCGGTACCAGCGCGCCATCTCGTGATCGACCGGGGTCGAGGCGAACCGGCCGCCGCTGATGGCGTGGAGGAAGCTGCCTGCCATGTTGCGGAGGATGAAGCTGATATGGCCCGTGAACGCCTTGTCGAAAGCCGCGATACCGGCCTTTCTGTCCTTATTCTGCGCCGCCGAAATCTCGGCATAGAGATAGGGGTGCGCCCGGAGCGCGCCCTGCGCAAAGGTGATGAGCGTGCGCGTCAGGATGTTCGCGCCTTCCACCGTGATGGCGACTGGGGTCGTCGCGTAGCCCGAGAACAGGTAGTTCGTCGGCCCGTCCTGCACGGCGCGCCCGCCATGGATGTCCATGGCGTCATTGAACGTGTCGCGCATCGCCTCGGTGGTGCGGTACTTGAGCAGCGCCGAGAGCACCGACGGGCGCTGACCTTCATCGACCATCGATGCGGTGAGCGCGCGCGATGCTTCGTAGAGGTAGGACGAGCGGACCATCCGGCTCAGCGGCTCGGCAACGCCTTCCATCAGCCCCACCGGGATGCCGAACTGGCGCCGGATGCGGGCATAGGCGGAGGTGACACGCAGCGCGTACTTGATCGAGACGGTACCGATGGCCGGCAACGAGATGGCGCGGCCCGTGGCGAGGCACTCCATCAGCATGCGCCAGCCCTGCCCGGCGTACTGCGTGCCGCCGATCAGGAAATCCATCGGGACGAAGACGTTCCGACCCTGCGTCGGGCCGTTCATGAAGGCCGAGCGCGACGGATAGTGCCGCCGGCCGATCTTCACGCCCGGATGGTTGGCGGGAACGAGCGCCAGCGTGATGCCGACATTCTCGGTGTCCCCGATCAGGTGCTCGGGATCATGCAGGTGGAAGGCGAGGCCGAGCAGCGTCGCGACGGGGGCGAGCGTGATGTAGCGCTTGTCCCAGCTGAGCTTGACGCCCAGCGTCTTCTTGCCCTCGTACATCTCGTAGCAGACGACGCCAACGTCGCGCATGCCAGCCGCGTCCGAACCCGCATGCGGGCCGGTGAGCGCGAAGCACGGGACTTCCTGCCCCTTGGCGAGACGGTGGAGGTACTTCTTCTTCTGCTCGTCGGTGCCGTATTTCTCGAGCAACTCGCCGGGGCCAAGCGAATTGGGCACCATCACGGTGATGCCGGCCGCGATCGAGCGCGACGCGATCTTGGAGACAACCTGGCTCTGCGCCTGGGCCGAGAAACCGAGGCCGCCATGCTCGCGGCCGATGAGCATGCCGAGGAAGCCCTGCTCCTTGAGATAGGTCCAGACTGCGGGAGGCAGGTCGGCGCGGTTGTTGCGCGTGTCCCAGTCGTCGATCATGGAGCAGACCTTCTCGCACGGCCCGTCGAGGAAGGCCTGCTCTTCGGTCGAGAGCGTCGGCTTCCTGACGCCCAGCAGCTTGATCCAGTCCGGGCGGCCCGAGAACAGTTCCGCGTCCCAGCCGACGGTGCCGGCATCCAGCGCTTCCTGCTCGGTGCGGCTGACGCGCGGCAGGATAGCCTTGACCATGCCATAGGCGGGGCCGGTCAGGACGAGCTTGCGGATGGGCGTGAGAGAGAGAAGGCCGAGCATGGCGGCCGGCAGCAGCGCAAGCACCCAGCCCAGCGTATCCGTCATCAGCCATAGGCCATTGGCGGTCGAGATGCGGCTCAGCGCGCCGATCACCAGCGCGGCGATCGCCCATTGCCACAGCGGCGCACGGCGCATGGCGAGCACCGCGAACGCGACGAGTGACAGGATCAAGAGCACCCAGACCATCTATGTCCTCCTCGACCGGTCGGCCGGGTGCTGGCTGGATCGATGGGAGACCACCGCCCTGCACGCGCCCGGTCCGACTCCTGTTTGCGAAGTCTAGCCGCGAGCTTGCACCCTTGGCCATAGGATAGCGCCGGTTGACGTTAACGTCAATCTAAGGACGTTAACGTCTATTCTGGACTCCGTGGATCAAAGTGGCGCGTCCTCCGTTTGACGCTTACGTCAATCGATGGGATAGTTTGCGTTAAGCGGGCGACACAGTCCGGAGGAGGAGCATATGGCCGCAACGGCAGCCGAGGGCGCTGTCCGCCCGTGGGTGAAGCACTATCCCGAGGGCATCTCCTGGGACACGGCGATCGATACCACCCCGGTGCATGAGCAAGTTCTGCGGACCTGCGGCCGCACCCCCGATGCCGATGCCCTCGACTTCCTGGGCAAGAAAACCAGGTTCCGCGACCTGGCGAAGCAGATCGAAGCCCTCGCCGGCGCGCTCCAGCGCGAACTTGGCGTCAAGAAGGGCACGCGCGTCGCGCTGCTGATGCCCAACACTCCGTTCTACGTGTTCGCCTACTACGCCGTGCTCAAGATCGGCGGCATCGTCGTCAACTGCAACCCGCTCTACACGGTCAAGGAGCTAAGCCACATCGTCGGCAATTCGGGCGCCGAGCTGATGATCACGCTCGACCTCAAGCTGACCTTCGACAAGGCCGAGGCGCTGGTCAAAGCAGGCCACGTCAAGAAGCTCGTCGTCTGCCATTTCCCCAGCGTCCTGCCCGGGCTCAAGAAGACGCTCTTCACCATGGTGAAGGGCAAGGACCTGGCAAAGCCCGGCCAGAGCGACATTGCCGACCGCGTGGTGACCTTCGAGTCGCTCGTCGCGAAGAAACTGGCCGCAGCCCCGGTCGCCATCGACGCCGCCACGGACGTCGCGGTGCAGCAATATACCGGCGGCACGACCGGCCTGCCCAAGGGCGCCATGCTGAGCCACGCCAACATCGCAGCGAACCTCAGCCAGATCGATGCCTGGGGCTGCGGGCTGTTCTATCCGCCCAGCCGCGTCGTCGCCGTGCTGCCCTTCTTCCATATCTTCTCGATGACGGTGTGCATGAACGTGCCGCTGTCGGTAGGTGCGCAGGTCGTGATGCTGCCGCGCTTCGAGCTCAAGGCCTTCCTCGACCTCGTGAGCCGCACCGGCGCCAACGTGCTGCCGGCCGTGCCGACGCTGGTACAGGCCCTGTCCAAGGCCGGCGACCGGGCCAAGGCGAACCTCGTTTCGGTCGAGGTCACCATCTCCGGCGGTGCGCCGCTCGCCGACGAGGTCCGCCACAACTGGAGCAAGGTGAGCACCGCCCTCCTCGCCGAGGGCTATGGTCTCACCGAAGCCTCCCCGGTGGTCTGCTGCGCGGCGCTGCGCGTGCAGAGCAAGCCCATGTCGATCGGCCAGCCCCTGCCGGCGACCGACATCCGCTTCGTCGACATCGAGACCGGCGAGGTCGTGCCGCTCGGCGAGCGCGGCGAGTTGCAGGTGAAGGGCCCGCAGGTCATGCTGGGCTACTACGAGAACCCGGACGCGACCCGCGACGCCTTCATGGATGGATGGCTGAGGACCGGCGACGTCGGCTATGTCGACGACGAGGGCTACGTCTTCCTCGTCGACCGCATCAAGGACCTGATCATCTGCTCGGGCTTCAACGTCTACCCGCGCAACATCGAGGAAGCGATGATGCACCATCCGGCGATCGACGAGGTCAATGTTATCGGCGTGCCCGACGAGTACCGGGGCGAAGCCCCCGTCGCCTTCGTCAAGCTGCGCGACGGCCAGCAGGTCACCGAGGCCGAACTCAAGAAATTCCTTGCGGAAACGCTCAACAAGATCGAAATGCCCAAGGAAATCATCTTCAAGGATCAGCTCCCCAAGACGCTGATCGGCAAGTTGAGCAAGAAGGAGCTGCGCGAGGAATACGCAGCTCGGGGCAAGACACATGAACCGGCCTGAACAAGAAAGCCGCGATCTGTTCGCGATCGCTGACCTTGCGCGCGAATTCGACATCTCGACGCGCGCCATCCGCTTTTACGAGAGCAAGGGCCTGCTCAACCCCGAACGCGTCGGCGGCACCCGCGTATTCCGCCGCCGCGACCGCGCCCGCCTGATCCTCATCCTGCGCGGCAAGCGGCTGGGCTTCTCGCTGCGCGATATCTCGGACTATCTCAGCCTCTACGACGCCCACGCGCAGAGCGCCCAGGTCAGGATGCTGTCCGACAAGGTGGACGAGCGCCTAGCCCTGCTCGAGCGGCAGAAGAAGGACCTCGAGACCACGATCACCGAGCTGCGCGAAATCCGCAAGCTCGCGGGCGAACAGATGGCGCGGGCCTAGCGCTTCCGGCTCTTCACATTCGTCATCAGGTCGGGCTTCTTGGGCCGCTTCCAGCCCTTGGGCGGCTCGACCACGGGAACCTGCGTCCCGAGGCCCATCTCGCCCGGCGGCGGCTTGCGCACTTCGCCGCTGCCCCTCAGTGCCGCGATCTCGTCGCGCAGTCGCGCAGCCGTCTCGAAGTCCTCGCGGGTGACGGCGGCGAGCATCTCGCCTTCGAGCGCGATGATCTTCCTTTCGATGGCGGCTAGGGACATTTCCGGCCTCAGGTGGCGGTGAGGAAGACCTGCATGTCTTCGAGCGTCGCGGCCTCGTTGGCCGGCTTGTCCCACCTTATCCGGTTGATGCGCGGGAAGCGAAGGGCGATGCCGGATTTGTGCCGGCCCGACTGCTGGGCGCTGTCGAAGGCGACCTCGAACACCAGTTCCTTCGATACCTCGCGGACCGGGCCGAAGCTTGCGACGGTGTTGTTGCGCACCCACTTGTCGAGCTGCTTCAGTTCCTCGTCGGTGAAGCCGAAATAGGCTTTGCCGATGGGAACGATCTCGTTCCCCTTCCACACGCCGAACGTGTAGTCCGAGTAGAAGGACGAGCGCTTGCCGTGGCCGCGCTGGGCGTACATGAGGATCGCGTCAACGACGTTCGGATCGCGTTTCCACTTGTACCACAGGCCTTTAGGTCGGCCCGGCACGTAGGGCGAGCTCCTCAGCTTCAGCATCACCCCTTCGTGCCCGTGCTCGGCGGCACCGCGCCGGCGGACTTCGGCGAGCTCGTCCCAGCTCGTGAACGGAACGATGGGCGAGAGGTCGAGGCGGGTCTGCGGGTGCTGGGCGAACCACGTTTCGAGGTGCTGGCGGCGCTCGGTCCAGCTGAGGCCACGGATGTCTGTACCGCCCTGGAACAACATGTCGTAGACGCGCACAAATGCAGGCAAAGTCTGCAGATGTTTGCCTATGGCCACCTTGCGGTTCAGGCGCTGCTGGAGATCGTTGAACGGCAGCGGCTCGAAGCCCTCCCCGACCAGCAACTCACCGTCGAGCACGCCGTCGCCGAAGACGTTGTCGACGATATCGGGGAACGCCGCCGCGATATCGTCGCCGGTGCGCGAGAACATCGAGACCCGACCCTTCGCCGCGATGATCTGGACGCGAATGCCGTCCCATTTCCACTCGGCGACCCAGTCGGCCGGGTCGAGCGTCGCGAGGTCCTTCTCCTCGTCGATCGGGTTGGAGAGCATCAGCGGATGGAAGCGCGCCGTGTGATCGATCTCGGGCCGCTCCGCCCTGCCATCGAGCCAGTCGAAGAGATCCCGGTAGGGTATTGTGAGCCCGTTCCAGACCTCCTCGATGTCCTGCAGGTCCTTGCCGCTCATCTCGGCCAGCGCGGTCTTGGCGAGACGCGCGTTGACGCCGATGCGGAGCGCGCCGGTGGCGAACTTCACCAGCGCCCAGCGCTCGTTGATCGAGGCGCGGGTGAGGAGCGAGCCGATGAGCCGCGGCAGCTCGGCCTTGCTGGTCATGTTGAAGAGCTCGACCAGATCGCTGAGCGAGGGCAGCGGCTCGGTGTCACCGTGATGCGGCCAGATGAGCGCTATGGTCTCGCCCAGGTCGCCGACATAGTCATAGCTGAGCGCGAACAGGTGCGGATCGACCTCCGCCAGCACCACGTCGCGCAGGATCGCCGGCTTCACGTTCTTGAACGTCATGGCGCCGGTGAGGATGGCGAGGGCGTAGCCCCGGTCGGGGTCGGGCGTCTCGCGAAAATACTCGCTGAGCGCCTCGATCTTGCGGTTGCGCGACGGCGTGAGCGCGAGCAGCTCCATCAGCTGGGCGAAGCGCCTCATGCGTCGCCCTCCTCGCCTTCCTCATAGGCCTGGATGTTCAGCGGCTCCGCCTCGAGACCATTCTTGCGGCACTGATAGACCAGTGCATCCTCGCGTCCATGCGTCACCCACACCTTGCTGGCACCAGTCTCGGCGATGGTCTGATTGAGCTCGTTCCAGTCGCAGTGATCTGAGATGACGAGCGGCAGTTCCACCCCCGACTGTCGGGCGCGCTGCTTGACGCTCATCCAGCCCGAGGCGACGGCGAGGACCGGATCGGGGAGCCGGCGGCTCCAGCGGTCCTTGATGGCGGAAGGCGGTGCGATCACCACCTGCCCGGCGAGCTCGGCCTTGCTGGCTTCGAGCGAGGGCCGGAGTTCACCCAGGTCGATGCCGCGCTCCACATAGAGCTCGCACAGCCGGATCATCGCACCGTGGAGGTAGATCGGCGCGTCGTAGCCCGCGTCGCGCAGCAGCGCGATCATCCGCTGTGCCTTGCCCAGCGCGTAGCTGCCGATGACATGAGCGCGGTCGGGGAAGGTCTGGACCGAGCGCAGCAGGCGCCCGATCTCGTCGAGCGGGCGGGGATGCTGGAAGACCGGCAGTCCGAACGTCGCCTCGGTGACCAGCAGGTCGCACTCGGCAAGCTCGAAGGGCTGCGCCGTGCGGTCGGGCAGC
>Ga0247822_10000956_pt1 | contig 16917 bp, 11 predicted proteins | sample 13C_Cellulose_Da_FD_192423 | JGI IMG/M metagenome (GOLD analysis project Ga0247822, IMG submission 192423) | Soil microbial communities from agricultural site in Penn Yan, New York, United States - 13C_Cellulose_Day30 | ecosystem: Environmental > Terrestrial > Soil > Agricultural land | place...
TTCGTTCTGCTCTGGGGGGTGGGCCGCTGGGTCCGGCCGCGGCCGCTGTCGCCCATCGAGCAACTCATCGACGAGTCCCGACCGCTGACCGTCCGCCTGCTACGGGCCGCGGGCCGCGTGCTCCTGGCGGCATACGCGATCACGCTGGTGATCTCCGTGGTCAACGCGCCGCTCCTGATCGCCGATCAGAACCTCGTCTCTCCTGTCGGACTGCTGATCGGGCCGCCGGTGGTGGTACTCACGTCGGTCGCGCTGGTGGCCGGGTTCCTCCTCATGCTCGTCTCGCCACTCGGGCTGGCAACCCCGTTCGCGGTGGTCACGCGCTGGTCGCTGGTCGGTTGCGAGGCGATCGTGGAGGTGGCCGACGGGCTACCCGGTGGGTCGGCATACGTCCCGGGAGTGCCGACCTGGTGGGTTGCTGTCTTCTACCTGGGTGTCGCGGGCGTGGTGCTGTTCGATCGTCTCTGGCGGCGGCGGGCGGCGGCCGGCGTGGCCGTCTGGGTGCTGATCGGTCTGGCGCTGCCGCCGCGGTTCGGACCGTCGGACGAGTTGAGAGTGACCGTCCTCTCGGTCGGGCACGGCGGCTGCGCGGTGATCGAGACGCCGGACGGCCGGTGCCTGGTCTACGACGCCGGGAGCACCGCCGGGCCGGGGGTGGTGCGGCGGGTGGTCGCCCCATACCTGTGGAGCCGGGGCGTTCGCCGGGTGGACGAACTGTTCGTATCGCACGCCGACGCGGACCACTTCAACGGCATCGGCGAACTGCTACGCCGGTTCCCGGTGGGGCAGGTGACGCTCACGCCGTCGTTCGCCGAGAAGCCGACCGGGGAAGTCGCCGCGGCGCTGCTGGAACTGGAGCGGCACGGGGTGCCGCAGCGGTTGGCCGTGGCCGGGGACCGGTTCGTGGCGAGGGACGTGGAACTGGAAGTGTTACACCCGCCGCCCGTTGGGCCGCCGGGAGTGGAGAACGAGCGCAGCCTGGTCCTGCACGTCTGCCACGCCGGGCACTCGATCCTGCTCACCGGCGACCTGGAGAAGTCCGGAACGGGGTTTGTACTTGATCAGATCCCGAAGCGATCGGACGTGCTGATGGCGCCGCACCACGGTAGCAAGGCAGCGTTCCCGAAACGGCTGACGGAGTGGGCCGATCCGAAGTTCGTCGTGGTCAGTCGCGGGCCTGGGTTCGGTTCGCCGATCCAGGCCGGGGCCGCCGGGCCGGACGTGCCGGTGTGGGACACCGTCTCAATGGGAGCGATCACCCTCCGGAGCCACCGCAGCGGGCTGACCGCCGAGGCGTTCCGCACTGGCGAGCGGCGGGTACTGGTCCGGGGCGGGCCCTAGCGCTCCGTACCGCTGAACGGCCGCCACTCCAGACCGAGGGCGACTGCCCCGTCCCGCTTCGCCTGGACCGCCCACGGCGTGCCCTGGTGCTCCTTCACGACGCGGGCGAACAACTCCTTCGACGAATCGGCGATCTCCTTGATCTCCTTCTTGCTCTTCATCTTCTCGACCGAGACGAGTTGCAGGCCGACGTGCCCCTTCTTCTCGTCCTTCTGCGGCAGCGAGTCCGTGCGGATGTTTCCCAGCGCGTAGTTGTACTCCTCGATGAACGCCAGGCGGGCCTTGGCCTGCGCCAGGGCGTAGAGGAACGTCGCCTGCCAGTACTTCGACGGTTCCTTGTCGAGTTGCTCCAGCAGCGGCTCCATCGCCTGCACCCGGGACTTCAACTCCAGGCCGATCAGCGCCGGGGTCTCCTGCTCGGCGATGATGAGCTTCTTCACCGCGTCGCTGGTCTCCTGCACGAACCGGTCGCGGACGCCCGACTCGCCGAGCCGGTCCCACGAAGTCTTGAGCGCGGCCAGGGTGTCGAGGGCCGCCTTGCGGAGCGGGTACTTCTCCGGCTCGTCGCGGATGTCGCTATCGCTGATCCCGTCGGGCATGTGGCCCTTCATCGCCGCCTCGGCGAACGGGATCAACTCGTCGAGTGACTTCTCCTTGTCCGTCGTGGACCGGTTGGCCCGCAGTGGCGGCAGCGTGATCCGGGTCGCGATCCCGGCCACCTCGGTCGGCGCCACTCCCTTCGGCGGGGCCGGGAAATCGAACCGTGATGCCGGCGGCTCGTCCGGGTTCAGCGCGACCGCGTCACCCACATCGGAACCGGCGACTTTCGGCGTCGGCGCCGGCATGTCGGTTGCCTTCGCGACCTCCTTCATCCGGGCCCGCGCCGCCTCGACCCAGCGGGCGACCGGCAGCGGGTCTTCCGGCGTGGGCGCCCTGTCCCCGTTGGCCGTCCCCTTGTCCGCGACGTGCTTCAGCGCGGCGAGGAACAGGCTGCCGGTCACCTCGGTTTCGGTCAGGTCGGCCCGTGGCCGGCGGAACTCCAGGGCGTTCTGCCCGGCCGCGCAGGTGGTGACGACCTGCACCCCATGCGGCGCCGCGAGCAGTGCCTTCTCCAACTCCGGCGACATCGGCTCGCTGCCGGGGCGGACCGTGTCGCCGTCCTCGTTGAGCCGACACACGTCGAAGACCACAACCTTTTGCTGAGCCTGGCAGCCCTTCACCCGCGACCAGAAGTCGTCGAGCGGGATCAGGGTTTCCGCGTCGCCGAGGTCGCCGTCGGTCGGAACGAGGTACGCCTTGTCGTCCTTCGTCGTTGCGTGTCCGCCGAAGTAGAGGACGACGCGGTCCTGCGGCCGGCTCGTCTCGCAGAACCTCTTATACGTCTCCATGACGATCGGTCGGAGCATCGGCCGGGCGTCCTTCGGGGCGGTGTCGCTGAGGACGTAGAGTTGGTTGGCGTCGTTCTCGCGCGGCACTCGCCAGTCGAACGCCAGTCGCCGGGCCACGCGGTCCGGTGTGAGTTCGCCGCTGCCGGCGGATAGCCCGTTGCAGTAGAGGTACTTGCTGGCGTGCATGACCAGCATTCGCCGCGGGAACGGGACGGGAGCCTTCACCGGCGCGGCGATCGAAGGCTCGGCCTGGGTCGCGGGCGGTTCCTTCGGTCCAGCGTCCGCCAGCAGCTTATCGCGGTAGTCCCTCACATACGGTGCGGCGAAATACACACCGGCGGCCAGCGCGCCCAGGATCAGCAGGGCGAACACGAAGCCGACGTACATCCCGACGCCGGACCGCCCGCGGTAGCGTGCCGGAAGCGGCAGGGGCTCGAAGTCGAGGGCCGGGTTGGTGAACTCGGCCGGGGCCGCGGGTGGAGGGACATAGGCCGGCGGGTACACCAGGGGATCGATAGGGACCGGCACGGCACGCGCGAGCGGCGGTTGCGGCCCTGACGGTGGGGCGGCGACCGGCGTGGCGACGATCGGCTTTGCCGGTACGGGCGGGCTCGCCTTCGGCTGACCGGGGACGACCGCCCCACACTTCTTGCACTTGACCGAGCGGTCCGCCCACTCGGCGGGGATGCGCAGCACCGTCTGGCACCCTGGGCACGTCGCTCGCACCTTCGCGGACATCGTCGGCGGACCTCGGGTCGGGGCGGCTGTCACTTCGACCCATTCTAGCTCGTGGAACCCTGCACGTGGTGGGTTTCGGCCCGGTCGCCGCTTGCCGTTGGAACGACCGCGGACGAAGCTGATCTCATCCGGATACGAGGGGGGTGCCGATGCGGGTCGTGCTGATCGAGGGGGACGGGATCGGCCCGGAAGTGACTGCCGCCGCCTGTCGGGTGGTCGCCGCGGCCGGAGTCGCCATTGACTGGGTCCGGGCTGACGCCGGGCTCGGCGCCGCCGAACGTTACGGCGAGCCGCTCCCCGAGCAGACGCTCGACCTGATCCGCCAGCACCGCGTCTGCCTGAAGGGGCCCTGCACAACTCCGGTCGGCAAGGGGTTCCGGTCGATCAACGTCCGGCTCCGGCAAGGGCTGGACCTGTTCGCCAGTGTCCGCCCGGTGAACTCCTTGCCGGGGGTGAAGACGCCGTACGAGAAGGTGGACCTGATCGTCGTCCGCGAGAACACCGAAGGGCTTTATGCCGGGCTGGAGCATGTCGTCGTGCCGGGGGTGGTCGAGAGCCTTCGCGTCATCACGAAGCCGGCGTGTGAGCGGATCGTGCGGTTCGCGTTCGAGTTGGCGCGGCGGCAGGGCCGCAAGGCGGTGACGTTCTGTCACAAGGCGGACGTGATGCGGCTCTCCGATGGGCTGTTCCTGGAGTGCGCCCGGGCGGTGGCCGACGAGTACCCGTTCGTCCGCTTCCGCGAGGAGCCGATCGACAACGTTTGCCTGGGGCTGGCCCTGGACCCGTCGCGGTACGACGTGCTGGTGATGGAGAACCTTTTCGGGGACGTGATCTCGGACCTGTGTGCCGGGCTGGTAGGCGGGCTGGGGCTGGTGCCGGGGGCGAACCTCGGCGTCCGGTACGCGGTGTTCGAGGCCGTCCACGGGTCGGCCCCGGACATCGCGGGTAAGGGGCTGGCGAATCCGATCGCGGTGATCCGTAGCGCGGCGATGTTGCTCGACCACGTCGGTGAGCCGGCCGCGGCCGCGCGGGTCGATCGGGCGGTGGTCCGCACCCTGGAGGCGGGCGTCGGCCTGACCCGCGACCTCGGCGGCGACGGCACCACCGCGACGATCACCGAGCAGATCGTGAAGAACCAGGTGGGTTGATCTGCCGACTACTCGTCCCCCAGGATCACGGCGATGTTTCGCCGACCGCGGACGACGTGCCACACGTCGATCCCATCGACCCGGGGCGTGTAAAGAATGACGAACTGAGGATAACGACTGACGACCTTGTAGCGCAGCCCCGCCAGTTGCGGGTTAGCAGTCGGATATACAGTTCCCAGGAGCGGGTGGGCATCCAGCAGATCGAACGTCCGTTCGATCTGCTGCTCGACCTTGGCCGCAGCCTGTCGGCTGCGGGCCTTGATGTCGGACAGCAACTCCGCGAGTTCCGTGGCCGCCTGGGGCCGGATCGTTACGCTCATCCGGGTTGTCCACGCTTGGCGGCGGCCCGCTCTTCCACCTGCCTCCGCAGGTCGGCCCAGAACTCGGGTGTGACCGGGATCGGTTCGCTGTTTAGCCCTTCCAGCAGCTTGGCCTCCAACTCCTCCCGCGAATTGACCACGTAGCTCGCCCCCTGAGGCGGCTCGGGCAAGTCGCATTCCTCACCCTCACCGGGTTGGTCGGCGAGGATCAGCGAGGTGACGTATGTGTCCACCGACGGAAATCCGGCCGCCTTCGCCTTCGCTTCGGCCTCGGCTTTCAGTCCATCCGGGAGCGTGATTGTCATCTGTGCAATCCTCCGTTTCCCGCACGTTACCCGCCGTAACGGGCCGCCGTCAACCGGGGCAGTACCATAACCTCCGACCACCGGGGGTACGCGAATGCACAAGGTCGTCTTCATCCAGGGCGGCGGGGTCGGGCTCGACCAGGAGGCGAGCGTCCGCCGCGTCCTCGATGCCGCGGGAGCGGCCGTCGAGTTCGAGACGCACCTCGCCGGCCGGGCGGCGCTCGACCAGGGGAAGGACGCCATCCCGGAGGAGACGCTGGCCGCCGTCCGCCGGGCCGGGGTCGCGCTGAAGACCAAGCTCCTTCAGCCGAAGGGCGCCGGTACGCCGACCGCCCACGGGCCGCAGGTGCCGGCGAACTACAACGTCGAGTTCCGCCGCCGGCTCGGGCTGTTCGCGTCGGTGCGGCCGGTCCACAACCTCGCCGGACTGCGCGGTCGGTTCGACGGGGTGAACTTCCTTCTCGTCCGCGAGATCACCGAGGACCTATACGCCGCCGGCGAACACGAGGTGGTGCCGGGAGTCGTGCAGAGCTTCAAGGTCGTCACCGAGGCGGCGTGTCTGCGGTTCTTCCGGTTCACCTTCGAACTGGCCCGCTCCAACGGGCGAAAGTCGGTCCACTGCATCCACAAGGCGAACATCCTCAAGCTGGCCGATGGGCTGTTCCTCGACTGCTTCCGGCGGGTGGCGAAGGACTACCCCGACGTCACGCCGAAGGAGTTGATTGTCGATAACGCCTGTATGCAGCTCGTCAGCAAGCCGCACCAGTTCGAGATGCTGGCGGCCGGGAACCTGTACGGCGACCTGCTCTCGGACCTCGGGGCTGGGTTGGTCGGCGGCATCAGCGCGACGGCGGCGGTGAACCACGGCGACGGCGTGCGAGCATACGAGGCGGTCTATGGCGCGAGCTACGAGATGCTACCGCCAGACCGCGCCAACCCGTTGCCACTGATCCTGCCGGCGGTCGAGATGCTCAAGGACATGGGGAACACGGGAGCCGCCAGACGGATCGTTGCGGCGGTCGAGGCGGTGCTGACCGAGGGAAGCGTGCGGCCCGCGGACCTGGGCGGCACCGCGGGCACGGCGGAGTTCACGAACGCGATCGTGTCGAAGTTGTAGGGCACGCACCGCGTGTCCTACGGGAGCTGTCCGAACACTTTCACCGCCCACCACGCCGCCGTTGCCACGCCGGCGCCGGCCAGTACTAGCCCGACGTCCCGCAGCAGGCCGCGGAACCCCCTGGGCTGTACGGCGGCGTGCAGGAACGCCCACTGTGTCCGTGCCTCCCGCGGCCAGGACTCGGACCGCCGGTCGATCGCTCGTAGCAGCCGGTTGCCGCCGCGCTTCGCCGCGTCGGAGGCGACGGCGAAGGCGTGGCCGTCCAACCCCCCGAGTTCGCCGGCCAGCGCCGGGTCGTTCGCCGCTCCGAGCGAGATCGCCAACAACGTCTGAACCAGGTTCGGGTGCCGGCCGATGTCGGTCCGGCCGCGTAGGTCGCGCAGCAGGTTCTCGAACAGGTCGGTTGGGTCGTTCGCCAGCACCGGGCCGAAGTGGACCAGCGCCGCCTCCAGGTCCGACTGGAGCGACGGGTCGCCCGACCGGCGGTGCAACTGCGCGGCGACCGCTTCAAACAGCTCGCCCTTCGCGGTCGTTGGCAGCGCCGGAGGCGATACCGCCAGCGCCTCTGCCACCGGCTTGAGTCGCTCCGGCGTGAACGTCGTGTCGTCGAGCCAGCCGCGGACCGCCTGCACGGCCGCGATTCGCCGCTTGAGTTCGTCGCCCACCTGTGGCTCGTCGCGGAGCCGGCCGAGGAAGTCGAGTACGCCCTGATTGCGGAGCAGATCGGCCGGCGGGGTCGCGAGGAACAGCGTGCCGACGCGGTCGAGTCCCGATTGCCCGGCGAACAGTTCCAGCAGCCGCGGCCCCTGGGTGCGGACGACGCGGTCGGCGTCCACCTTCCCCGCGGTCAGCGCCGCCTCGAAGAATCGGTTGAGTAAACCGGCCGGGTAGTCCGCTGCCTTCGCCAGCAGGTCCTCGAACCACGGTCGTGTTGGCGCTTCGGTGAGAAGTGCTTCGAACAGCAGCACCGCTCGGTCGGCCTCCGTGCCGTCCGGTCGTAGCAGGTTCAGTGTTAGCGTCGGGTGCCCGGCCAGCGTCTGGAGCAATGCGTGCGACGGCTCGCCGTCCCGGCTCAGGCACGTCCGGGCTGCGGTGAGTTGCAGTGCCCGCGGTAGATCCAGGCCGAGCAACTCCCCGAGCCGGTCGGCCGGCACGTCGAGCCACTTCGTAAGCTTGCCGTCAGGCTTGAACCGGGCCAGGCGTGGCAGCAGGTGCCAGCGCATCTCCCAGGCGAGTTCGGCCGGCTCCGGGAACTCGGCGAGGACGTCGCCCCAGACGGCGTTCGCCCGGGCCGGCGCGACGATCGGCAGGGCGACCTCGAGCGCGGTCGCGGCGCGGTCCCGGTCGCCGGTGCGGATCGCCGTCAGGCCGTGGCCGCGGGCCGCGTCCGCGAGCCGGACCGCGGCCTCGGGCCGTTGCCGCAGCGATTGCACCGCGCGGGCGAACGAGACGGTGGCGAACTCCCGGTCCTCCAGCGCCCAGCCCAGCAGTTGTGTCATCAGGTCGGTGCGGGTGGCGACGTGAGCCGCCAGCGGCGGGTGCCTCAGCGCCTCGGCGGCCTCCGCCTTCGTCAGATCACCGGCACCGCGGGTGAGCCGGAACACCAGGTCGAACTGCCGCGCCTCGGTCAGGCCGAGCCGCTGCCACGCAGCCCGTACCTCGTCCAGTGCGGCCGTCTCCCCGGCGGCGAGGGCGTCCACAGCGAACGCCGCGAACGGCACCTCGGCCGTCAACTCCGACCGCCGGCCGGTGGCCGGGTTGAACCCGACGCGGCCGTCGCCGTAGCACGCCGACGGCAGGTCCCAGTCCGCTGCCCCGCCGTCGTAGCCGACCAACCGGGCCGGGCAGGCGAGCGGGTCCGGTTCGTAGGTCGAGAAAGTGAAGTCCTCGAGCAGCCCGGCCGGCAACGCGCGGGCGACCGCGTAGACCACCCTGGCCACGTCGTCCGCCGGGGCGGCCAGGAAGACCCGCGTCGTCCCCGGTGTGCCGAGCAACGCCACCAGGACGAAGCCGAGCATCTCCCGCTTCGCCGGGACCGCCAGCCAGTCGCACAGAACGGCATCGTCGAGAACGTCGGCCACCGGCAGGTACGGCAGTTCGGGCAGACCGGCGGCGGAGTCTGGCTCGTGCCGCTGCCACTGCGGACTGCCCCAGGTCTGGATCGCCAGTTGGGCATCGGCGCAGGCCGGCACGTTCACCAGGGCGTGCGCGAAGTAGGTGCCCCCGTTGGGGGCGATGTGGGTCAGGACACGCCCGGTGACGGACTTCAGGAGAGCCAGCCTCACCGGCAGTGGGCGGTCGCCGTCGGGGCCGCGGGCCGGCGGTGGGGTGTAGCCGGCCGACGACAGGGCCGCCTGCAACTCGTCCGGCCTCAGCCCGTCTGACGCGGCGCGGATCGAGGGGGCTCGGCTGGTCGAGGCGGCGGAAAGCGGTCCGGCGGCATAGAGTTGCTTCATGGTACGTCCTCGGTGCCGCGCGTCAGATACTCGCAGGCGGGAAAAGTCGGGGTCTGGCGTTGCCCTCCGTTAACACCATAGAACGCGATTTGGCACCCGGTTTCGGTGCATCGCGTGGCGGCGAGAAGTCGGGGGACCGGCTATCCGCTACTGGTACACGCGCGGTGGAAAGGGTATGGTGGGGGCGCCTGGAGCCCGGGAGGAAATGCCATGTTCCGTACCGTTCTGGTTCCGCTCGACGGCTCGCCGTCGGCCGAGCACGCCCTGCCGTGGGCCCTGGCCGCCGCCGGCCCGTCTTCCGCAATCCACCTGGTCCACGTTCACGTCGCCCCGGTTCCGATGATGGTCGAGGGGGTGGTCGTCGCCGACCCGAGCCTGGATCAGTCGATCCGGGATCAGGAGGGCGACTATATGGCTCACCTCGCCGAGCGGGTGCGGGCCGCCTCCCCGGACCTGTCGGTGACGGCGCGGACCATCGACAGCGAGGCCCCGCTTGCGGAGGCGATCGGTCAGGCGGCCGAGGACGCCGAGGCGGACCTGGTGGTCATGACCACCCATGGCCGCGGGCCGTTCGCCCGGTTCTGGCTCGGCAGCGTCTCCGACGAGTTCCTGCGGCACACTCCGGTGCCGACCCTGGTCCTGCGGCCGCGGGACGACAAGGGCCCGGTGAGCCTGACCGCCCGGCCTGCGCTGCGACACCTGGTCATTGCGCTGGACGGCTCCGAACTGGCGGAGCGCGTGGTCGAGCCGGCAACACGGCTGGCCACGACGTTCGGCGCGGACTGCACACTGGTGCTGGTGCTGGGGTCCGTGAGCGATTCCGCCGTGGTCCCCCGCATCCGGCGGTCGGACCCCGCGGACCCGACCACCCCGGCCGACCGGGCCGAGGGCTACCTCGGCCGACTCGCCCAGTCGATCGCGGTGCAGGGGGGGACGGCCCGGACGAAGTTGGTCCGTGACGGGGCGCCCGGCGAAGTGGTACTCGGGATCGCCGGCAACGACCCGGCGTCAGGGATCGCGCTGGCGACGCACGGCCGGTCGGGCATCACCCGGTTGCTGATGGGGAGCGTCGCCGACGACGTCGTCCGCCACGCTCCGGGACCGGTGCTGGTGTTCCACCCAGAGTAGCGGTGAGCGGTGAGCTTTTGAGCGCTGAACAGGAACAGTCCGTTTTCCGCCTTGGCTCATCGCTCACCGCTCACCGCTCACCGCCCGGCAACTCCAGACATGCCATCTCGCGGTGGTTGCGCACGAACAACTGCTTGCCTGCCAGTGCCGGCGTATTCCACGTCCGGTCCCGGAACACGTCGATGCGGCCCAGTTCGCGGTACTCGGCCGGGTCCGCGGCCGCGAGCGAAAGCTTGCCATCCTCCGACGTGATGACCAGCACCGAGCCGGCGAGGACAAGTTGCCCGTTTCCGTGGTGCCCGTCAGCCCAGACCTTGCGCCCGGTCGCCAGGTCCACGCAGGTCAGCCGGCCGTCGGCGAGGCCGTAGACATGCCCGCCGCGCATCACCGGGCCGCAGAACCGTGCGGCCATGGCCCGCGTTCGCCACACCTCGCGCGGTTTCCAGCCGTCCCCTTCCTTGCGGACCTCGATCACGGCGCAGCCGTTGGACTTCTCCGACGATACGAACACCCGATCCGGGCCGACCACAACCGGCTGGGCGCTGTTCATTCCCATGTCCGTCTTCCACGGGTGTCGCCACAGTTCGGTGCCGGTCGCCGGGTCGTACCCGCCCAGTCCGGCCGCGTCGAAGACGAGGACTTGCTCCGCGCCGCCGAGCGTGACCAGTTGCGGCGAGGCATACGCGCTCGGGTACTTGCCGGCGGCCCAGACCGGGTCGCCGGTGGACCGGTCGTAGGCGGCGACCGCCTTGCCCGCGTTGTTCGCCGGGTTGACACCGGGGTTCACGACGACGAGGTTCTTGTAGACCAGTGGCGAGCCGGACATGCCCCACTCGGCGTTGGTCGCCCCGCTGTCGGCAAGAGCGTTGCGCTGCCACTTCGGCTTGCCGGTCGCCCCGTCCAGGCAGACCAACTCGCCGGTCGCGCCGATGGAGTACACCATGCCGTCGGCGACGGTCGGCGTGGTGCGCGGGCCGTCGCCGCCCATCGGTTCACTCTGGGCGAATCGCGCCGGGTAGGCGAACGCCCAGCGCTCCCGGCCGGTCGTCCGGTCGTAGCAAACCACCAGTTCGTCCCCGCCGCGCTGTTCGAGCGTGAGCACCGAGTTGCCGGCCACCGCGATCCCCCCGTGGCCCGCACCGACGGGGTGGCGCCACAGTTCCTTGGGTGGGGTCGCGGTCCAGTCCTCCCGGAGCGTCGCCCCGGGGGCGGTGCCGTCGCCGTGCGGCCCGCGAAACTGAGGGCTGTCGGTTGGGCCGATGGTCAGGTCCGCGCCGCCGGTCGCCGGGCCAGACTCCGATAGATGCTTCGCCAGAAGCTCGTCGCTGGACGGCTCCCAACGGAAGTGGAACTGCGGGTTCATCTGGCCGTCGAACTCGAGTTTTCGGGTGATGCCGAATAGTGCTCCGATCGCGGCCCCGACCAGCAAGCAGACTGCCGCCCTGGTCCGAAGCGAGTAGCCGCTGAAGACCAAAAACCAGAGCGCCAGCACTGCCACCGCCAGAAGGCAGAGGAACTGGTAGCCGAGTACCGCGCTGAAGAGGTAATCCAGCCCGATCTCGAACCGCTCCATGGCGAAGATGGCGGCCCGTGCCAGGAGGACGACCGCGACCACCGCAATCGGTATCCGATTCCGATGCAGCCATCCCGGTCGTGAGGTGGTCGGGGTTTCGGCGGACATGAGTAACCTCCGGGGAGGCACAGACATCGAGATTGTACGGGCGGGTCGTAAGAACTTGGCCGCGCACGGGGCGATTCCGGATTGAACCCGGTACGTCCAACCAGGCGGCAGCATATCGCACCATCACCCTGACCGCGATCTCTGAGCCGTCTCAACCGGAGTCCCGACCTGGAGTTGGAGGGGCCGTCCATGTGTCCACCCGAACCCCACCTCACGCCGACGGGTCTGCTCCGTCAAACCGGCGGGTCGGCTGTGCCGTACAGCCGAAAGGAGTCGTCGGCGCCCTGGCCCCAAGTTCCGTACAATAAGTGACCAATGCCGTCGAACCAACGGACCGTACCGCCGCACCCCGCCGGGAGCGCCAGCGGTGTTAGGCCGTCCCGGGCCGCCGGTATCCCCGGACAGGAACCGCGCCGCATGGCCGAGCCGCCGCTGACCCGCGTCACGCTGCTGAACCGGCTCAAGGATGGGGCCGACGCCGACGCCTGGCACGAGTTTGTTCACCTGTACGGCCCGGTGGTCTACGGGTTCGCCCGCAAACGCGGTCTCCAGGACGCCGACGCCGCGGATCTCATGCAAGAGGTGCTCCGCAGCGTCGCTCGCAACGCGGTGCGGATGGAGTACGACCCCAAGCGGGGGACGTTCCGCGGCTGGCTGTACACCGTCACCCGGAACAAGATTTACAACTTCCTGAATGGCCAGCGGAATCGGCCCCGCGCGACCGGCGACGCAGCGGCCCAGGAACGGCTCGACTCGATCGCCGACCGCACCACCGACCGGGACGATGACTGGGAGTTGGAGTATCAGCGGCGACTGTCGGCCCAGGCGATGGACCTGGTCCGGGGTGAGTTCCAGCCGAACACCTGGCAGGCGTTCTGGCGGACCGCGGTCGAGGGCCGGGCGGCACAGGAAGTCGGGGGCGAGTTGAAGATGACTCCCGGAGCGGTGTACGTCGCGAAAAGTCGGGTACTCGCCCGCCTCCGCGAGGAGGTGCAGAAGCTCCAGGCCGAAGCGGAGGCGTGGTGAGGTGGTGTGGTAGTGGGGTTGTGAGGTGGTGAAATGAGGCCGTAATCCACGACCTCACCACCCCACTACCACACTACCCTACAAGACACGAAGACAAGATCGAACACATGGCCACTCCCACCGATATCAAGCACAACTGCCCCTGCCCGTCCGACCTCGGCGGGTTACTCCGCGGCGACCTGCCCGACCGACAGCAGGCCGAACTGTCCGACCATGTCGGGGACTGCCCCGGTTGCCAGAAGGAGATGGAGTCTCTGGCCACCGGCGGCGACCCGGCCGTCTCCGATGTGGTCCGACACATCGACAAATCCAGGCCCTCGTCGGACTCCGCCTACTGGCGGGCGATCAGCCAGGCCGAGGCCGCTGTCACCCAGTCATTCGGCGAACTCAACCTCACCTCCTCCGGCGAGTTAAAGCTCGATTTCCTTCAGCCCAGCAAGGCCGGCAACCTCGGTCGGATCGGCACGTTCGAGGTCAGCCGCGTCCTCGGCCGCGGCGGGATGGGCGTGGTCCTTCAGGCGTTCGACGAGTCCCTCGAACGCGACGTGGCGCTCAAGGTTCTCGACCCGCAACTTGCCAGCAACGACCTGGCCCGGCAGCGGTTCTGCCGTGAGGCCCGGTCGGCCGCCCAGGTCAGCCACGACAACCTCGTCGCCGTTCACCAGGTGGCCGAGGAAGAGAAGTCCGAGCTGCCGTTCCTGGTCATGCAACTGGTCAACGGCGAATCGCTGGACCATCGGCTGCGGCGGGTCGGCCGGCTGTCGGTCCCCGAGGTGGTCCGGATCGGGATGCAGACGGCCGCCGGGCTGGCCGCCGCACACGCCCAGGACCTGATCCACCGCGACATCAAGCCGGGCAACATCCTCATCGAGTCCGGCACCGAGAAAGTCAAGCTGACCGACTTCGGCCTGGCCAAGGCGACCGAGGACCTGCGGCTGACTCGGTCCGGGTTCGTCGCCGGCACCCCGCTCTACATGGCCCCGGAGCAGGCCCGCGGCGATGAGATCGACGCCCGGGCGGACCTGTTCAGCCTCGGAAGCGTCCTCTACGAGGCGCTGGCCGGCAAGCCGCCGTTCGAGGGCAAGACCCCGCTGGCAGTCCTCCGCCGCGTCGCCGATGAGGCTCACCCGCCGCTGCGCAAAGTCAACCCGGACGTCCCGGACTGGCTGGAGGAGGCAATCGACCGACTGCTGGAGAAGGACGCGGCCGATCGGTATCAGTCGGCAACCGAGGTGTCGGAGATCTTCGCCTGCCATTTGTCTGAACTCGGGGAACTGTCGCCGCTGGAAGTGCCGGTCGCGACGTGCGGCTCATCCCGGTCCAGCCTGCGGTCGCCGCGCGCTCGGCGGAAGGTGTGCCTGCGGACCATCGCCGCCCTGGCGACGGTGTTCCTCGTCGGAGCGGTGGTCGGCGGGATCGGCGTTTGGGAACTCGCCCCCCGGCCGATCGATGGGCGCGAACTGGCCCCGTCTCTGCTACCACCGATTGGTGGCGGCGGGCAGCCCGCGGTTGACGACAGGCCCAAGAGCAAGTTCGTGCTGCCAGGTAAGGCCGGTGCGATCCTGTCGGCCGCTATCACACCGGACGGCAACACGCTTGCGACCGGGATCGAGAGCGGGCGGATCACCGTGTGGGACGTGAACGGCCAGAAGGTCCGGTTCGACCTGCACCCGCCGAATGCCGACCAGCAGCCGGCCCATCGGGGGGTGGTCTGGGCAGTGGACTTCTCGGCCGACGGCAGCCAGCTCATCTCGGCCAGCGACGACGGGGCGGTCAAGGTGTGGGACGCGGCGACCGGCAAGCAGGTCAAGAACCTGGCGGTCGGCACGTCGGTCCGGTCAGCCGCGGTCAGCCCCAGCGGCGGCTGGGTGGCGCTGGGCGACCGGTTCGGCACCGTCCGAGTGTTCGACCTGGCCGAGGACAAGCCGGTCCTGGAGTACCAGCAGGAGAGCACGGTCAACGGGGTGGCATTCACCCGCGACGGCCTGACGCTGGCGTCAGCCGGGACCGACGGCTCGGTGATTGTCTGGGACATCCCCGGCAACCGCAAGCGGTTCGTGATGACCGGCGGCCACTCCGGCCCGGTGTACGGCCTGGCCTTTTCACCGGACGGGGAGCGCCTGGCGACCGCCGGCTGGGACCGGACGGTGGTTGTCTGGAACACCCGGACCGGGACCGCGGTCAAGACTATCCCCGCTCACGACGAGGGTGTGTGGGCGGTCACGTTCGCCCCGTGCGGTAAGGTGCTGGCAACCGTCGGTCAGGACGGAAAGATCAAGGTGTGGGACGTCGAGTCCGGCAAGGAGCTGGCGCAGTTCGGCGGCCACCGGGGGACGGTTCACACCATTCGGTTCAGTGAGGACGGGTCGCGGCTGATCACAGGCGGCCGCGACGGCGACGTGCGAGTTTGGGACACCGACCACTGCAAGAGCGAGTAGCGAGGCCTCATAAACTGAGCGGGGGGCGTAAGCCCCCTGAGGGAGATACCCTCAGGGGGCTTACGCCCCCCGCTCAGGCGATCGGAAGCTAGGCCGCGCCAAGACCGACCGAGTCCTTGACCCCGAGGTTGTCGTAGATCTGCCGCGTCGCGTCGGACTCGTTGAGCGTGTAGAAGTGGATGCCCCGGACCTGGTGGTCGAGCAGGTCGCGGCACTGCTCGGTCGCCCAGTGGACGCCGACTCGCTTGACCGCCTCGTCGTCATCCCCGCACCGGGCCACCGCGCGCAAGAGCTTCGCCGGGATCCGCGCTCCCAGCGCCAACTCGGCCATCCGCACCATGCCCTTCCTGGTGGCGATCGGCATCACCCCGGCGACGATCGGCACCGTGATCCTGGCCAGCTCGCACCGCTCCCGGAAGTCGTAGAAGTCGCGATTCTCGAAGAACAACTGCGTGCAGACGTAGTCCGCCCCGGCGTCCACCTTCCGCTTCAGGTAGTCCATTTCCAGTAGCCGGTTCGGGCACCCCGGGTGCCCCTCCGGGAAGCCGGCCACCCCGACGCCGAACCCGCGCTGGTCCTTCGTGTTGGCCCGCGTCCGCACGAACCTGACCAACTCCTCCGCGTATCGGAATGCGTCCGCGCCGCGGTCATAGTTCGCCTTCTCCCGGGGCGGGTCGCCGCTGAGGGCCAGGACGTTCTCGATGCCGGACTCGGCGTAGCGGTCGAGGATTCCGGTCATCTCGTCGAGGTTGTGGCAAACGCACGTCAGGTGCGACACCGCGGTCAGGTCCGTCTCCTTCTGGATGCGGCAGACGAGGTCGTGGGTCCGCTCCCGGGTGGACCCGCCGGCCCCGTACGTCACGGAGACGAACGACGGCTTCAGTTCCTGGAGGTGGGCGATGGTGCCGAAGAGCGCCTCCGACGCCGCGTCGGTCTTCGGCGGGAAGAATTCGAAGCTGAACGTGGTCGAGTGCCGCCGGAAGATGTCCTGAATATGCATGGGCAGTCGTCCTGTGCGTACTGACTCAACGTAGTAGGCACACTCCGTGTGCCGTACTGGCTGGTGACGGCATTACCGAGGGCCGACCCGCAGGTCCGGGAGCAGCACCGGCACCGCCGGCAGCCCGCCGGGCGGGGTCACGGTCAGCCGTACTCCGGCCGCCGGTTCGGGGGCCGGCACTGGACCGGCTCGTTCCAGACGGGGCGCCTGCGCCAGCCGGTCGATCTGGTATACCGTGGACCGCCCAGAGTTCCAGACCAACCGATATTCCTCGCCGCCGGACTTCAGCGGTAAGACCGCAGTCAACTCGTCCCCCGGGCGGTACTGGATTGTACCGGAGTGGCCGTCCAGTACGAACTGGTAAGTCGTCAACGGTCGGTCGCGTTTCCCGTCGCCCTCCGGGCGATAGGCGAGTTCGACCGGTGAGCCGCCGGCCGGGGTGTGTGTCACCACCAACCGGCCCGCCGGGACCGCCCGCTGGCCGAGCAGGTCGTCGGGGATGGCGACCTGAATCGCCTTGATGTTCGTCTCGAACCGGTCGCGGCGGAGGAACTCGGTGATTTCTCCTACCGGGTCGGTGGTCGTGGCCGGGTCCAGCCACCGGCGGATCAGGCTGAGCAAACGGCCCCAGGATTTCAACGACGGGTCCTGGGGAAGCGTGTCCGCGACGTGCCGCCAGCCCTCCGGCGTCTCGGGGCTGGGTGCGGCCTGCGCGACCAGACGTCGGACGTGCCGGACCCCGGTGTCGAGGATTGACCGCAACCGGATCTCGATCGCTTTGCGGACCGGGTCGGGGTAGTGCGCGACCGCCCACTCCGGGTACCCGTCAGA
>Ga0247822_10000959_pt1 | contig 16903 bp, 15 predicted proteins | sample 13C_Cellulose_Da_FD_192423 | JGI IMG/M metagenome (GOLD analysis project Ga0247822, IMG submission 192423) | Soil microbial communities from agricultural site in Penn Yan, New York, United States - 13C_Cellulose_Day30 | ecosystem: Environmental > Terrestrial > Soil > Agricultural land | place...
GAAGAAGTGCGTTTGAAAACTGCAGTCACGCGCCCGGTCAGTTTTAATCGCCCGGCATTAACCCAAGCCTCCAAACGCGCACCTATGTACGAAACTGGCGAAGACACTGGCTTCCGTCTCGGCCAGCGCGTCACTCACGCGATGTTTGGTGAAGGTGTAATTTTGCAATTTGAAGGCACTGGGCCCAACGCAGTTATCCAGGTGAAGTTTGAAAAAATCGGCACCAAGCGTTTGGTGATGCAATATGCGAAATTGCAGGGGCTGTAACAGTTTTTTAGAAAAGTGATCCCGCGTGCAACATTGTTTGTCGCGGGATCTGCATGCAGGTTTACTCTTCGATCTTATCGCCTTGCGCGGTAATCTCTACCAAAGTCGCGATGCCATTTTTGCGCAACTTCTCCATTAATTTTGCCAGCTGTTCCACTTGCGCAGCATCCAATTGCTCACCGTGGGTAAAACTCAAGCGCTTTTTTGCCACCAGCTCGCGCACGTATTCCGGGCGTACGCGCAAACGCTCGGCGGTTTGGGTGATGGAGAGAAGTTGACGCAACATTGATGGCTCGGTGTCGGTGGTTTGAGTGGCTTACTATGCCATATTTGCCCGCAGTTTTGGGCACTGTAGGGGCGCCGTTTGCTGCGCCCATTCCCGGATTGCTACATTGCGGATTAACATTCCGAATTGAAGAGATGGGCGCAGCAAGCAGCGCCCCTACGACAACCCTGCAGGTTTGGCTGTGAGTTGCGGCAAGCTGTGCCATAATTTGCCCCATAACATAGTCGCTATAAGGTTTTACTCATGGCTAATCTTGGCACCCTCTACACCGTTTCTGCGCCTTCCGGTGCTGGCAAAACCAGTCTGGTCAGTGCGCTGGTGAAATCCAACCCGGAAGTCTGCGTCTCTATTTCCCACACTACCCGCGCTATGCGCCCCGGTGAAGTGGATGGTGTGAATTACCATTTTGTCGATCACGCGACCTTTGAATCCATGCTGGAACAAGGCGCATTCCTTGAGCATGCGCGGGTATTTAGCAATTTGTACGGCACCTCCCAGCAATGGGTTACGGACACCCTTAGTCAGGGCATAGACGTGATCTTGGAGATCGATTGGCAGGGCGCCGAGCAAGTGCGCAAATTGATGCCGGATACGGTGAGTCTGTTTATCCTGCCGCCATCGCTCGCCTGTTTACGCCAGCGTTTGACCGGTCGCGGCCAAGACGATGCTTCTGTGATCGAGGCGCGCATGAATGAGGCGATCAGCGAAATGTCCCACTATGTTGAAGCAGATTATTTGATCATCAACGACGACTTTACCGTCGCCCTCGCGCAATTCCAGGCGCTGATTACCAGCCAACATATCCGCCTTGCGCGTCAGGTTGAGCGTCATAGCCAATTACTTGCTGAGTTATTGGCTTAAATTTGGCCAGATGCGGTTGGCATTGGGGCGGGCAGTAACGCATAATAGCCGGCCGGATTGCAGCAAGGCTGCGTTACCAAGCGTCTGCAAACAGAACACATTAGATAGAGCACACAAAGTTATGGCACGTATTACCGTTGAAGATTGTTTGGATCACGTTGATAACCGTTTTGAACTGGTTATGGTTGGCAGCAAGCGCGCGCGTCAATTGGCAATCGGTGGTAAAGATCCACACGTTGCGCCAGAAAACGACAAGCCTACCGTTATCGCCTTACGCGAAATTGAAGAAGGTTTTATCGACGCCAGCATCCTGTTGGAAAAAGATACCCTGCCACAACCAAAACCTGAGCGTGTGTACGAGAACGAAATCTAGTTCGATTTTTTAAGCCATTACCCGCTACCGTCCTAGCGGGTATGTCGTTTGGCGTGTTGTCTGGGGCGTTGTTTTCAGACACGTTTGTTTTTGGAGAAGGGCGTGCAAACCATAGAGGCTTTAAGCCACCGGCTATCGTCTTATCTGGAACCTTCCCAAATCAATTTGGTGAAGCGCGCCTACTTCTACGCCGAACAAGCCCACGACGGTCAAAAACGCCGCAGCGGCGAAGCCTATATCACCCATCCCCTCGCCGTCGCCGATATCCTTGCCAGCATGCATATGGACCATCAAAGTTTGATGGCGGCCATGTTGCACGATGTGATTGAAGATACCGGCATCAGCAAAAAAGCGATCTCTGGCCAGTTTGGCGATTCGGTTGCGGACTTGGTTGATGGCGTGAGCAAGCTCACCCAGATCGAGTTTGAATCCCACGCGGAAAAACAAGCGGAAAACTTCCAGAAGATGGCGCTGGCAATGGCCAACGACCTGCGTGTGATATTGGTGAAGCTCGCCGACCGCCTGCACAATATGCGCACCCTCGGGGCTATGCCGAAAGACAAAAAACGCCGCATCGCCAAAGAGACCCTCGAAATCTACGCGCCCATCGCCCATCGCTTGGGGATGAATGAAGTGCGGCTGGAATTGGAAGACCGCAGCTTCTACTGCATGTATCCGCTGCGCGCGACCCGCCTGCAAGCCGCGCTGAAAACGGCGCGCGGCAACCGCAAGGAATTGGTCGAGCAGATCCAGGCTTCATTTGAAAAGCGCCTGCTGAAAGAAAACATCAATTCGATTGTGATTGGCCGCGAAAAACATTTGTTCAGCATCTACGAAAAGATGCGCCAGAAGAAAAAATTCTTCAAAGAAATTATGGATGTCTACGCCTTCCGCATTGTGGTGGATACGGTCGACACCTGTTATCGCGTGCTCGGTGTAGTGCATAACCTGTACAAACCGGTCGCAGGCGAGTTCAAAGATTACATCGCGATTCCCAAAGCCAACGGCTACCAGTCGCTGCACACGGTATTGGTCGGCATGCACGGCGTGCCGATTGAAGTGCAGATCCGCACCAAAGAAATGGATGAAATGGCCAACAGCGGCATCGCGGCGCATTTCCTCTACAAATCCAGCAGCGACGAACCGATCAACGCCAGCCACAGCCGCGCGCGCCAATGGGTGCAAGGCTTGCTGGAGATGCAGAAAAACGCGGGCAACTCGCTCGAATTTATCGAGAACGTCAAGATCGACCTTTTCCCCGATGAAGTTTACGTGTTTACGCCCAAGGGAAAAATTGTTGAATTACCTACCGGGGCAACCCCGGTCGATTTTGCTTACGCGGTGCATACCGATGTGGGCAACACCTGCGTTGCCTGCCGTATCAACGAGCGTATGGCACCGCTGTCGCAGCCGTTATTGAGCGGGCAAAAAGTCGCAATTATCACCGCGCAGGGCGCCCAACCCAATCCGAATTGGCTTAACTTTGCGGTCTCTGCCAAAGCACGCTCGGCGATTCGCCATTATTTGAAACACCAGCGTCATCACCAGTCAGTGACACTCGGCAAGCGTATGCTCAGCCGCGCGCTGGCGGAAATCCACATCGACCTCGAACATATGGCCGAAGAGCAGCAGCACAAATTGCTGCAGGGCGCGCAGGTGGAGTCGATGGATAAACTCTACGAAGAGATTGGCCTCGGCAATAAAGTGGTTTATTCGCTGGTGAAGTTATTGCAACCGGACGCCGAATTAAAAGGGCGCGCCGGTTCACTCAACTCCGCGATTACCATTGATTCTGCCGAAGGCATGATGATCAGTTTCGCGCGCTGCTGCCGCCCTATTCCCGGCGACCCGATTATCGGCCACGTCAGTTCCGGCAAAGGTTTGGTGATCCATCAGGACACCTGTCGCAATATCGCCGAGATCCGCAACTATCCCGACAAAATCAGCCAGGTAAATTGGGCTGCAACTGTAAGCGGCGAATTTTTGGTGGACGTGCGCGTGGAAGTGGAAAGCGATCGCGGCATTATCGCTACGCTGGCGACGCGCATTACCGAACAGGGCGCGAGCATCGAGCACATCAATGTGCACGAGCGCGATGCGCATAACAGCGTGATCCACCTGTGCATCGGCGTACACAACCGCATCCATCTCGCCAACATCATGCGCCGCATTCGCAACCTGAGTTTTGTGATTCGGGTGAATCGCAGTAAAAATTAGCGATAATCCTCTATACTCGCATTTTGCAATTTCGCCTTCCTGTTGTTCTTTTATCGATAAATATTTTAAAAAGGTTTTCCCATGACCAATAAAGCCATTATTCACAGCGACAACGCACCCGCCGCCATAGGCACTTATTCGCAGGCGGTTAAAGTAAACAACACCGTTTATCTCTCCGGTCAAATCCCGCTCGACCCAAAAACCATGCAATTGGTAGAAGGCGATTTCGCGGTGCAAGCGCATCAGGTGTTTAAAAACCTGCAAGCAGTGTGCGAAGCAGCAGACGGCAGTTTGAAAGATATCGTTAAGCTGAATATTTATTTGACTGATCTGGCGAACTTCCCAATCGTAAACGAAGTGATGGGCCAATATTTCACCCAGCCTTATCCTGCCCGCGCTGCGATTGGTATCAGCCAGCTGCCACGCGCATCGTTAATTGAAGCTGACGGGATTATGGTTATTTAAACCTTCAATTCTTTTTCGCTAATAAAAAGTGCCCGCTATTGCGGGCATTTTTTTGCGTCCTGTTTTGTAATTGACGTTAAAGCTTGTTGAATTTCCAAGGGTGGATTAATGTGGTGGCGCATTTGATATTGTTTTTTTAAAAACAACGGATTGATTTGCAGATATAAAAAATACATGGGCTATAGCTAGATATAAAAGGATTATCTATGAAATTTTATGCCAGCGTTTTAGTTGTTATATTCACTACTCTTTTCCCTGCCAGCGCCTTTGCAGCAACTCCACTTTCTACCGAAGACTTTTCCCAAGTGCCGGATGTTAGCCGTTTGGTGTTGTCGCCTGATGGAAAAAAATTGGCATCCACAATTCGTATTAGTGTGGATAAAACCCAAGGTGTTGCTGTCCAGATTGTCGACTTGGAAACCAAAGAAAAAAAGATTTCATTGTTTACCGACAACTCAAAGTATTTTTTTAATTGGATTAGTTGGAAGGACAATAAAACCTTGATGGTTGCCGTTTTTACTCCCGCCGAGCGCGATACCCAAATAGGTATGCAAATGGTGCGATTCAAAACCCGTGACAATGACTTGATGTTGATTGATACCGAAACGGATCAAATTACCCAGCCGGTAAGTGGAAAGTTTTTAAGTCGTTACAAAATAAGTCCCTCTGTGAGAAATTGGATTGTAGATAGTTTATGGAATGATCCGGATCATATCTTGATGGAATTTCCTGGAATAGATCGCGGTTTTATGAGCGACCCTGTGGTGTATAAATTCAATATCAAAACCCAGCAGGCAACGCTTTACCACGAAGCGAAAAGTCGAGTTTCCAACTGGATGGTCGATCAGCAGCATCAAGTGCGGATTGGTCAGTATTCAAAAGATGGTCAGATCACTCTAATAGCAAGGGAAGCTGAATCAAAAAAATGGCGCGAGTTGTGGTCATATAAAATATTCTCCGAGCAGCAGATAGATCCGTTGGGTTTTGGTGTGGATCAAAATGAACTCTATGTGCGTGCATACCACAACAACCGTCTGGCGATATTTAAAGTCAATTTAAAAGATCCTGAACTGAAGCGTGAGCTATTGGTTGCAGATGAAAAATACGATGTTAAAGGAAGTCTGATTTATTCGCCGATCACTAATGCTGTTATCGGTGTAAGTGCGATGGAGGATGGCGGTACGCATTTCTTTGATAAAGAGATGCAGCTACTACAAGCAAAAATTGATAAAGCTATTCCTGGTAATCGCAATCATATTTATTCAATCAGTGCCGACCTTAAAAAGTTTCTAGTGTTTTCTTCCAGTAGCACAGACTCGGGTACTTACTACTTGGGGCAGTCGAATCCGGTAAAATTAGATGCGATAGCTTACAGTTATAAAAAGCTACTGCCTGAATTCATGAGCAAAACCCAGCGCGTGGAATACGTTGCGCGCGATGGGCTGAAAATTGAAGCCTACTTGACTCTTCCAAAAAACGGCCCACAAAAAAATATACCCACGCTGATGTTCCCTCACGGTGGACCTATGGCGCGCGATAGTGATGCGTTCGACTATTGGGCGCAATTTTTTGCCAACAAAGGTTATGCTGTGTTGCAAATGAATTTTCGCGGATCCGATGGACAAGGGCTTGAGTTGCGCAATGCCGGCCTAAAAAATTGGGGTAAAGAAATGCAGGATGACGTAGAAGACGGAGCGCGTTATTTGATTGCAAAAGGCATTGCGGATTCGGGTGCTATCGGCATCGTGGGTGCAAGTTATGGCGGTTATGCATCCTTAATGGGTGTAGTGAAAACGCCCGATTTTTATCGTTGTGCCATCAGTGTCAATGGTGTTAGTAATGTGTATGACTTGGTGAAAAGTAATCGTGCATTTTGGCAAAGCTACAACGTGGTAGACGAGCAAATCGGCAATGATAACGCCACACTCAAAGCTATTTCGCCAGTTAATTTCGCCGATAAAATCAAAGCACCGGTACTGTTAGTGCATGGTACCGATGATCGCCAGGTGGAAATTAAACACAGCTATGAAATGCGCGACGCACTGCAAAAAGCCAAAAAGGATGTCACTTTTGTAGAGCTGCCGAGTGAGGATCATTATTTATTAAACGAAAAAAATCGTATCGATACTTTCCGCGCTATGGATGCTTTTTTAGATAAATGTTTGCCTGTTAAACAAGACCAAACGGTAGCAGTTAATTAGGTTTGATTGATGCGTAAATAAAAAGGCCGATTAGCACTGCTAGTCGGCCTTTTCGTTTTCAGTGTCAGCGAATTACTTTTTCAATGTCGCCTTTGGGTTGGGCAAATCGGTGATGGTGCCTGCGCCTAATTCTGCGGCTAATCCGACGGATTCGTGCAGGGTTGGGTGGGCGTGGATGGTGAGGGCGATGTCTTCTACGCTCGCGCCGAATTCCAGCGCGAGGGTGAGTTCGCCGAGCAATTCGCCGGCGTGTACACCGACCAAACCAGCGCCGAGCAAGCGGTCGGTTTTGGCATCATAAATGAGCTTGGTTTTGCCTTCACTGCGGTCAGAGGCGATGGCGCGACCGCTGGCGCTCCAGGGGAAGGCGGCGGTTTTGTAGTCCAGCCCTTGTTGCTTGGCTTCTTTTTCGGTCAGGCCGACCCAGGCGATTTCCGGGCTGGTGTAGGCGATAGATGGGATCGCCAGCGGCGCAAATGCGTGCAGATGACCGGCGACACCTTCTGCGGCGGCGTGGCCTTCGTGGGTGGCTTTGTGAGCGAGCATTGGTTGGCCGACGATATCGCCAATGGCGTAAATGTGCGGCACGTTGGTTTGCAGGTATTGGTTGACCGGGATAAAGCCGCGCTCGTCCACATTCACTCCCGCTTTTTCGGCGCCGATCAATTTGCCATTGGGCGTGCGGCCCACTGCGACCAATACCGCATCAAAATCAAGCGGGCTTGCTGGTGCTTGGGCGCCGCTAAAGGCGACTTGGATGGAATCGGTTTTGGCGGTAACGGCTTCTACTTTGGTGGAGAGCAGCACTTCAAAGCGGTCTTTGTTGTACTTGCTGTAAATCTGTACCAAATCTTTATCTGCCGCTGGTACCAGCTGGTCGGCGAATTCCACCACAGTCACTTTACTGCCGAGGGCTTCGTATACGGTCGCCATTTCCAGACCGATAATCCCGCCGCCAATTACCAGCAAACGCGCTGGCACCGAGCGCAATTCGAGTGCGCCAGTTGAATCAAAAATACGGGGGTCTTCGGGGATGAACGGCAGTTTTACGCTGCGTGAACCGGCTGCGATAATCGCATGGTCAAAGTCGATCAGGGTGGTTTCGCCGCCATTCACGACTTGCAATTGGCGATCACTGGTAAAGCTGCCGTGGCCTTCCACGACTTTCACTTTGCGGCCTTTGGCCATAGCGCCAACACCGGAAACCAATTTGCTTACGACGGAATCTTTGTAGGCGCGCACCTTGTCCAGGTCGTGGCTGACGGTGCCGATGCTCAGGCCGAGATTGTCGGCGTGTTTGGTTTCATTGATCACTTCCGCAACATGCAGCAGTGCTTTGGAGGGAATACAACCCACATTCAGGCAGACACCGCCGAGGCTGGAGTAGCGCTCGACCAATACAACTTCAAGGCCGAGATCAGCCGCGCGGAAAGCCGCTGAGTAGCCACCGGGGCCACTGCCGAGTACAACGAGTTGGGTTTTAATATTTGCCATCAGTTGCTCCTGTGCACATTGGGAATATCGGGGGGAACCGCATGATAAGCGATTCCCCGGCACTTGGGGCAGCTGACGGTCATTACATTCGTCAGGTATGTTAAGGCGCAAGTACCTGCAATGCGGCAGATATGTACACCAGCGGTGCATTCCAGTTGATGGCTATCTCGTTAGTGGAATAGCTGCACTGGTCGTCGACAAACGACTTGGCCGGCAGCGGCGATGGATAATTGCTGCAATCGCCCGAGTGATCCGGATGTGGGCCGCCGACAATAAAACCGGGAATCGGCGCTGCTATGCCGTCACCACCGGAGGGGCGATGGTGGATATTTATGGGCGTCTTGCTGCCATAACCGGTCACGAATGAATAGTCAGTCGCGTTGCGCCCAAGCACATAATCGAACAGTGCCTGCGCGGCTTGGCGATAAGCGGTTTTGCTGGTATCCAGCTGATACGCCTCAAGCAGCATCAGCGCCTGGTTCAAAGCCCCGGAATTGCTGCCCCAGTAAAAATCGCCTTTTTCGAGCGAGACACCGTAAGGCGACGCGACTTTTTTGGCGACGATACTGGCTGCTACGCCGTCGAGGCGGGATTTGATCAGCGCCTTGTCAGCGGCGGCAGTGAGCGAATCCAGATTCTGCGCCAAGGAGATCCAACCCAGACTTTTCACTCCGATCCAGCCGGGAATATCGGCAGTCGTTTCGGCCGCTTTCATGGCGGTGTAATAGCTGTCGTCAGCAGTGGCGATATACAGCTCGGCCGCCGCCCAGAAGAACTCGTCGCTCACGTCATTATCGCCATAGCCGCCGGTTTGGATATCGGCGGGCTGGCTGTAATAACGCGCCGGATTTGCCTTCGCCCAGGCCCACGCGGATTTGGAGGCGGCGAGCATTTTTGCCGAAAGCCCCGGGTATGGGGTTTCGTAGTCGGCATAGATACGGCTGGCGGCGGCCATTACCGCAGCAAAATCCAGCGTTGCAGCAGTGGATTTTTGCACCAGATAGCGCTCGGATTTATCGGCCTCCGGCATCTCAAAACCATTGAAGCCTTTGCTGGTGAGCTTGTGGTAGACGCCGCCGTCATTTGGGTCTTGCATCGCCAGCATCCATTCCAGATTCCACATTACCTCGTTGAGAATGTCCGGTACCGCATCACCCGATTCGGGGATATTCAGCGATTGAGCGGTGAAATAAGCTGGAAAACGCGCGAACGCCGCCAATAGTGTGTAAGTGGTAATGCCGGAATTGACCACATATTTATTGTAATCGCCCGCGTCATACCAGCCTTTGGGCGCGCTCACGACTGTGCCTTCCGGGCGCGTGGCATCGGCGGCTGAGGCGTGGATGAAAACGTTGGTGTCCGCATGACCCGCAGCGCGCTGGTAAATACCGGCGTGGGTTTCCAGCAGCGCGGTGCTGGCGCGGTTGAAGTAAAACGCCTTGAGCGCTGCCGCATTGAGCGCTTTATAGGCATCGGAGGCGATGCTGAATGAGGCAGATTCGGCTACGCCCGCGACTTTCAGCTCGTAATGTCCCGGTGTTTTCAGGCTGGAAAAATCAGCCAATTTGACTGACTCAAATGACGGCTCCCATACCGCTGCTGCGGTCAAGTCGCCCGCCAGCACTTCTTCTGCCGTGCCGGCTTTGACGATACTAAAGCGCGTGGCATCTACACCGGGAACTACCGCGAGTTTTTCCGCATTGGGGGTGAAGCCCAACTGGTTCAATTTGATCTTCTCCGGCACCGTCACTTTGGGTGGCTCGACCGGGTGGATGCAGCTGCTGGTCTCGCCCTTTGGTGTCTGGCTGAGCGTAACCGCGCCGCCGTCGCTGGCGGTAATTTTCATCCAATTGAGGTTAAAGGGGCTGCTTTTCATCTGCACACAGAGCGCATAGTTGCCGACCGCCAGTTGGCCGAGCGATTGGTTGAGGCTGGTCCAGACTTGCCAGCCGCCGGTGGGAGCGACGCTGATGTCATCGCCTGCGCGCACGCCATCAATTTCGTACCAGAAAGCACCGCCAGATTGCGCGGTCGCCACGCGGCTTTCGATCATAAACGCGCCCGCTTGGGTGACGTTGATGCTGAATTCGAGCCATTCGCCAGTATCTATGTAGGCGATGCTGTAACCGCCGCTCGCATCGGTGGACTTTTCGATATCGACATCATCAGTGCGGTATTCGCCGGTGGTATTGCCGGCGGTGGTGTCGTGATAGCGCAGGTAATCTTCCGCTTCGACCAACAGTCCGGTAAACGTCGCTAACGATGAACTGCTGGTTGAAGGCGCGAGGCTGGAGCTGGCAACCGCAGGTTTTGAACTGGCCGCTGCGCTACTGGATGAGTTTTTGTTGCCGCCATCACTGCCGCCGCATGCAGTGAGCAGGCCGATTGCCAGCACCAGCCCAGTGGGTAATAGGCCAGTGAGTAATAGGCTAGCGGGTAAGAAGTATTTTGTTATGGTCATTGTTTTCCCCTGTGAAAGTCGTGTGCCAGTCAGGCTGGCACGCGGATGCTAGGGGAAGCGGGCGGGTGAATGCTCACCACTTTAGGTTAGTCCAGTCGCCACTTTCGGTTGCCGCGTAAAGTGGTGATTTTCAGCGAGGGGATGAATGCCTAGCGGGCTTTTTCTGCCGTCCAAAAGGCAATCGGCATACCGTGGTGGGTATTGATGGCGGTAAAGCCAGCGGCGGCGAGCAGTTGCGGTTTATCGAGCTTGTGCCAGGCATCGACAAAGGGTTCGTATACCCGCCCAGCGAGCAGTTTGAAATAGAGTTTTGACCAACCGGATGCGCGCAATAATTCACGTAACTGCAAGGGTTGCAGCTGCTCATGGGAAGGCTCGGCGATCACCAGTCGGCCGCTCGGTTTGAGTACGCGGGCAAACTCTGCCAGCGCCTGCTCGATGTATCTGGGGGGAATTTCATGTAGCACAAAACAGAGCGCTATGCCGTCCAGCGATTGGTTGGCAAAGGGCAGATCCTCGGCGAGGCCGGGGATAAATTCGATGTTGGGATGATCATTGGCGGCGTGGCGCAGCAAGTAGGGCGATGGATCGAGCCCCCATACGCGCTTTACCTCGGCCTGTTTGATCGCGGCAGCGGTGCGACCACCGGCGGTGCCCACATCCAAAACGAAATCGAGGCCGTACAAGTGGTTGGCGATCCAGGTGCGGGCGCGCTGCATATGGCCGCACATGGCGATATCAAAGCCGGTGATGTAGCCGCGCGAAAAGCGGCTGGAATAATTGCCATTGGGCAGGTTATGGAATTCTTGCAGCAGATATTTGGGCGTGGACGGCAGGGTAAAAGTCCCTTCCGGCAAGACTACCGGGCGGCGATCTTTGCCGAGGAACGAGCGCATCACCTCGCGCCAGCTGCGCCAGCGGCGAAAATCGAGTTGGTCCGGCCAGGTCTCGGCCAGTTGTATGCTTTTCCAATCGGGCGCTTGCGGGAATCCCTGATCTTGCAATCGTTCCGGGGCGCTTGCGGCGGGCACTAAATCCATGGATAAACCTTAATTATTAACGGGTTGCCGCAGGTTCGGGTAGCAACCGCAAAAAACATAACGCCGGGCATAGTAAACGCCAGCGGAAAAAATGTACATGCGCGCACTGCGTCTTAACAACCGGTTAAATCCTCGTCAAATGCGCGCTGAAAGACGCGCAACGCGGTGTAAAAAGCAGGTATAGTGCGGCGCTTCAATGACTGGATCAGGGCTAACTTTTGCTGAGCATCAAAGGACTTAGTTTTGCGTATCCGCGCCAACCGGTGCATTTGGATGGGCTGACGCTGGAGGTCGCACGGGGCGATGTTCTCGGCCTGCTCGGCCCCAATGGTGCGGGTAAAACCACGCTGGTGTCGCTGATTGCCGGGCTGCTGAAACCGGCGGCGGGCAGCATCCAGTTGGCAGGCGAACCGGCCGCCCTCGGTCGACGCGAACTGGCGCTGGTGCCGCAGGAATATGCTTTCTATCCGCGCCTTACCGGCAGAGAAAATCTCGATTATTTTGCCGCTGTGTGCCATTCCAATTCCCAAACCCGCCGCGCCGCCGTTGAGCGGGCAATCGAAGAGACAGGTCTGGGTGAGCTGCAAACGCAAATTGCCGGACATTACTCCGGCGGCTTCAAGCGTCGCCTCAATGTTGCCATCGCCCTGCTGCAAGCACCGGAGTTACTGATCCTCGACGAACCCACCGCCAATGTTGATCCGCAATCGCGCGCATTTTTGCTCGATGTAGTGCGGCGGCTGAACCAATCTGGCGTCACCATCATTTACACCTCCCATCTGCTCGACGAAGTTGAAGCCCTGTGCCGCTCGGTCGCGGTAATGGATCGCGGCCGCATCCTGCTGCAAGGCGATATGAAAACCCTGCTTGCGGAACAACATTGTCTGCGGCTCGGCCTGGCGGCGGCGCTACCGGAATCCCTTACGGGGCGGACGGGAGTAATGGCGCTCGGTGATGCGGTAAGCGGTGTGCAGGAGTGGCAGTTCGATCTGGCGCAATTGGGCATGTCGGCAGCGCAATTGCTGACCCAACTTGATCAATCAGGCATAGCGCCGGTGCAAATCCACTATGGCCAGCGCCGTTTGGAGAGCGTCTTTATGGCGGCGCTAGCGCGGGAGAATGAGCGCTTATGAGTCGATTAACCGCCTCCGTTTTCAAAGAATCGCTGCTGCTGGTGCGCGACTGGCACGGCTTGCTGGTGCTGTTTGTGATGCCAGCGCTGTTTGTGCTGATTATGTCGCTCGCCTTGCAGGGGCAGTTTGCCAAAGCGGGCGGCGGGCAGCTCAGGGGCTGGCTCAGTGGCGAGCAGCTGATTGTGGAAAATACCCAGGCGGAAGCTTTCGTCAATGTGTTGCGCGCGCAGCCGGAACTGGAATTGCGCCTCGCACTGCCCGACTCGCCCTTAAGCACTGCTGACCGTTTAGTTGAGATCCGCATCCTCAGTCGTTTTGACCAGGTATTGGCGGGCGAAAGCGATGTGCGCAGCGGCGTGGAGCTGCGTTTTGCTCCGGAACTTGGCATGCGCGAGCGCGCTTTGATTGAAGCAGTAGTGCAGCGCAGTTTTGCTGATCTCAACACCACGCTGATCGCGCAAGAGCTGGGTTTTGACCGTGACTACGCCCAGCGCGAATTGCTTAAAACCGGTTTTATCCAAATGGTCGATAGCGGTGATAGCAACACCGATGCCAGCGCCGATGCGAGCACCGCAACCCGTCCCAACTCAGTGCAGCAAAATGTGTCTGCCTGGCTGATCTTCGGCATGTTTTTTATCGCGATTCCCTTTTCCACCACCGTGATCCAGGAGCGCCAGCAAAAGACGCTGATGCGCTTGCAAACCTGTGGCATGCCGCTCGGGCAAATCTACCTTGGCAAATTGCTGCCCTACATGGTGATCAACCTGCTGCAACTTGGGCTGATGCTGGCAATAGGCGCGTGGCTGCTGCCCTTGGCAGGTGCGCAAGCGCTGTCGCTCAATGTCTCGTTTGCAGCCTTGGCGCTGATCAGCATCAGCACCAGCTGCGCCGCACTGGGCTGGGCAAGCTTGGTTGCGGCTTGCAGTCGCACTATCGAGCAGGCCACAGTGGCCAGCGGGGCTTCGTGCATTATTTTCGCTGCCTTGGGCGGAATCATGGTGCCGCGCTTTGTGATGCCGCCGCTGATGCAGGATTTGAGTTTGCTCTCGCCTATGGCTTGGGCGCTGGAAGGATTTTTAACGGTATTGGTGCGCGCTGGCAGCTGCACTTCTGTCGCCCTCAACAGTTTGCTGCTGATCGCCTTGGGCGCGCTGCTGGCAACTGCCGCAATTTTTATCTCCCGCTGGAAGCAAAACCATGACTGATTTCACCTCTGCCGCGTTCAAACGCGAGCTGAAACAAATGATTATCGATGAATGCGACAAGGACATTAGTCCCGACGACATTGGCGACGATGACGCGCTGGTGCGGGGCAGGCTGGATCTTGATTCGCTTGATGTCTTGCAAATTTGCATGGCGATTAAAACCCGTTACGGTGTGCGCATTGAGGGTTCGTCTACTGCTCGTAAAGCCATGGTATCAACCAATACCCTGGCTGCTTTTATCGCTAGCGAACGCGCCTGATGACCGCAGCCATCCGCTATCTGGATGCGCGCTCGGCGCTTGGTTCGTCGCTGGATGAGTGTGTCGATAACCTGCTTGCCGGGCACAAACCCTGGCGCTGGCAGGATTTTCCGGCGTTGCAGGAACCGCTGCGGTTACCCTATTTTGCATTGGCCGATTCAGTGGCCGATGCCACCCGCATCTATTCGCACCTGCATGAGATGACCGCCAAGGCCATCACCGCGCAGGGTTTGGATGCAGCGCAGCGCGTGCGGACGGGATTATTTATCGGCTCATCTTCCTATGATGTGGGCGTCTCCGAAGCTAATTATCACCAAGCCCTTGAGCAACAAGCGCTGGATGCCGGTGCGCCAGATCCGCTGCCGATGGGGATAGTCGGCTACGGCAAAATGGCGGAGCGGCTGCGCGCCGAATTCAAGCTGTCGCCCCATTGTTACAGCTACAGCACCGCTTGCACCTCCAGCGCCAACGCCCTGCTCTATGCCCAGCGCCTGATTGCGGCTGGTCTGATCGATCAGGCGCTGGTGATCGGCATCGAATTTTTTAACCAGACAACCCTGCTTGGTTTCCACAGCCTCGGCCTGATTTCCCCCAGCCAGCGCCTTGCTCCTTTTGCCGCCGACCGCGATGGTCTGGTGCTTGGCGAAGCTTGCGCGCTGGTGATGCTCGGTCGGCCAGATGCGGCCGCGCCAGTACAACTTGAACTCTGCGGCGGCGCCATCGCCACCGACAACCACAGCCTTACCGCTGCAATCGCCGATGGCTCCAGTCTCGCCAGTGTAATGACGGCGGCGCTGGCCGAAACCGGCGTGGCGGCGGGCGATATCAAAGGAATTAAAGCCCACGGCACTGCCTCGCTGATGAATGACGAAGCCGAAGCCGCTGCGCTCAAACAACTATTTGCCGGCGATTTACCTGCCGTATTTGCGCTCAAACAATTCTGCGGCCACACACTCGGCGCCTGCGGTGCGTTGGAGCTGGCGCTGGCGGCTGGCTGCCTGCTGCGCAACCGCTTGCCATCCAATCCCGGCTATCAATTTGATCCGGCCTTGGGGGTGGCGCTGAACATCCAGGCGGGCGCAGCTGCCGACGGCCACTACCTGTTCAACTGCTTCGCATTCGGCGGCAATAACAATGCACTGGTGCTGCGTAAAACCAGTCGTGCGGAGGCGCTGCAATGAAACTGATTTCGCATTATTCGTTGCACCACAGCTTTACCGCTGACCAAACAGAATTACCCGATCTGCGTGCATTAATAGCCCCTTGGGTACCGCAGCGGATTCGCCGCATCGACCGCTACATTGAGCTATGTGTCGCCGGTGGCCTTAACTGCGTGGCCGGTCGCCCGCTGCCGGAAGATACCGGCGTTTATCTCGCAACCCGCGCTGGCGCTGTAAGCACTCCTGCAGAAGTGATGGAAGGTATTTTCGCCCGGCAAGACACACCCATGCCGCTGCATTTCGTCAACACCCTCGGCAACACCGCCGGTTTTTATCTGACGCAATTATTAAAAACTCGTGGCAATACACTGGTGGTTGCGCAGGAACAATTATCGTTTGACGCGGCGTTGATGCACGCCTGGCTCGACCTGCAACAGGGCCGAATCCATACCGCATTGGTAGGTGGTTTCGATGAAGCCGCGCTGCCGCTAGCACAACACGCCCGTCGTTTAGGAGTTGATGCACAGGAAGAAATCGCCGAAGGCAGCCATTGGTTATTGCTGTCGAATGATTCAAGCGCAGTAGCATCAGTCACTCTCGGCAATCCAATTTATTTCACCGATCTGACACAGACACTCGCATGGCTGCGCGAACAAGATGTGCAACATCTACGCTGCGCATTTACTCCCTCCGCAGACGAACAATCACAGCTTGCAACAGTAGTGTGCGACGTTGGAGTTTGCAGCCAAACCGGTATTAGCCAAGGCGCTTTTTCCGGTGGTTCACTAATCGAATTATGCGGATGGGTAGAACAAAACCATAAAAGCGGAATTCATCTAGCACGCAACTTTTCCCAAGGGAATGTTGGTAGTTATTGCGCGCTGCGGGTTGATGCTTCTTAGGGCGTTCAGAAGTTTGTAAGTTGTGATTTTGTGAAAATTTTTGTGTACAAAACCAACGGTGCATCTTAAAAGCTTACCAGTGCAAGTACAAAGTATTGTAGCGGTGTTGCAACAGTTTTTAAGATTTTAGTATATGTAATCTAGCTTGGGTTCCGCCAAATTTGGGGCGCAATCTTTCCAGATTAGTGATAAAAATTTCTGTATTAGTTTCTAATTGCATTTCGGGTATGGTGCCAACTGCAGATTGATTGCAGGTTAATATGTAAGCAGTTTGATTTAGGCATGTGGCTTTGATAAATATCTCCAATGCTTTTAATGATTGCTTTGAGCGCCTGTCATATTCTGTTTCAGTATTCAAAACTTCCCAGCCGCAACCGCAACCAGTGTGAGGGGCTAGATAATAAATATAGTTTTGCTTCAAAATTGTTTTAAGCGAATGAAACTCAACGTCGCCATCAGATATTAATTCAACGCTGAAATTTTCACTTTCGATTTCATCTAAAGCAAACTCAAGACCGATATATATCTGTGAGCAATTCATAATTTCATTGCCTGAATAATTCCATTTTTACTTAGCTT
>Ga0247822_10000961_pt1 | contig 16900 bp, 9 predicted proteins | sample 13C_Cellulose_Da_FD_192423 | JGI IMG/M metagenome (GOLD analysis project Ga0247822, IMG submission 192423) | Soil microbial communities from agricultural site in Penn Yan, New York, United States - 13C_Cellulose_Day30 | ecosystem: Environmental > Terrestrial > Soil > Agricultural land | place...
AGTGAAAAACGTCCGCCGCAAAGGTTCTCCATGTAGCAAGAGCGCATTTCGGTGGACTGGTAAACCAACGCTCCCTTGAGGTCCGTAGGATTGAAAATGTCGGTCATGGTTAGCCGGCCGAAATCGCGGTAGTAGGGATAACGCTTCCGCAGGCCGATCATCTGCTCGATCATTTCATCACGACCGAAAGCGGGATACTCAAACCGGCGTCCCAGCGAATCGCAGTAGTAAACGGATGGCACGGCATCAAATCGGCCGTCGTTGTTGAAATCCTTTCCGTAGATACGTACCGGGTAGATGCTGTCCGCCTGGTAAAGGGAATTGATTCCATTATTTCCAAGGATGTAGTCAGGATCACCATCCTGGTCGAAGTCTGCGGCTGTGATACAATTCCACCAGCCGGATTTAGCGGCTATACCTGACGCGGCCGTCACATCTTTCAATTTTCCCTTTTCGTTTTGCAGGATCAGGGGGGACTGCCATTCGCGGGTAAGGATGAGATCCATCCAGCCGTCGCCATTGAAATCGGTCCAGGTGGCATCTGATACCAGCCCTGCATCAGTCAGCGAAGGGGCCAAGGCAGCAGACTTGTCAGTGAATTTCGCATGACCCTGAGTGCCTTCATTGATCAGCAGCTGGCTGCTCACCGGCCTGGGGTAGCTTCCCGGCATAACCCTTCCGGTACGAATGAGGTCGAGATCGCCGTCTTTATCGATGTCGGCAGCTTTGACCGCCATTCCGCTGACCCTTATTTCCGGGAGCGCGGTGCTGTCTAACCGGAAACGACCATGGCCATTGTTGAGGTATAGCCTGTCCTGGTAATCTGCACTGCCTGCAGGGGATTCAACCCCGCCACTAACGATATAGAGATCCTGGTCGCCATCGCCATCGGCATCGAACAGGAGTACACCAGTGTCTTCCTGCCCTTTAACGGCAGCAGCATCATTCTTTTCCAGGAGTTCAGCAAAATCCTGCTGTAGGAACTTGCCGTCGGCTTGCTGGAATAATGCCTGTCCATAGAATCCTTTGGACCCACCCAGGAACAGGTCTTCGGTACCGTTTCCATCGAGATCCCCGGTAGTCATCACCGGTCCATACTGCGATAGTTTATGTGGAAGCAGGCGCTGAACGTTGAAATCGATAAAGTCCTTTTCGCCGTGGATGTAGCCGATGCCCAGTGCTTCCGTTACGTTAGCAAAGAGTGAATTGATAGTTGCAGCAGGCGCCGTGTTTACCCCGGCAGCATTTTTATATTCAAGCCTTAACTGTTTGTTCGCCGCAACCTCTTTGAGCCATTGTTGCTTGCCATCGGGCCAGGTAACCCGAAGCGAGTCCAGCTTATTGGAACCGCCAAGCCCGAAATGTGCAATACCTGCCTGGCTGCTCAAATACCCGCGAACAGGTGTGTGTTCGTAGAGCTGTTTGTTTCCTGCTGCAAAAACTTCGATGATGGCGCCGTAGCCGCCAACATTTTGCGCGGGACCGGTCAAGGCCAATTGCAACCAGCCGGAAGTTTGCTTTTTATCATTATTCAGGGTGTTCTCATACAGGTGCGCCGGGTCATTGATGGTGTTCATCACGCAATCCAGGTCGCCGTCATTGTCCAGGTCAGCATATACCCCGCCGTTAGAGTAGGCAGGATGGTCTAATCCCCAGTCGGCAGACACATCTTCAAACATGATCCCCTCTCCATCACGACCACGGTTTCGGAAAGCATAGTCGGCGATCTTTACTTCGGGAATGGCTTCGAGCAGTTCCTTTTTTGATACCAGGGTCGTGGCCATGGGCCTATAAGCTAAAAAATCGCGATCGGAAAGGTCCTTCCGGAACCCGTTGCTCACTACCAGGTCGCGGTAGCCGTCATTGTCGAAGTCGGCCACGAGTGGTGCCCAGCTCCAGTCGGTTTCGGCTATGCCGGACAGTAAGGCGATCTCGGAAAAGACCGGGGAAGAAATACTGTCGGAAGCAGAAGGCGGCACACCCTGGTTCAACTGGAAGGTATTGCGCACGAACTGGTAATCGTATTCGTAAAAGTCGTTGTAGATATAGCTGGTATAGTTGCCCGGGGGCGACATGGTCTTCTTCCGGTAATTGTCCTTCGCCAGCATATCGAGGGTGATGATATCTGCCAGGCCATCATTGTTGATATCCTGCACATCGTTGCCCATCGCGGAATAACTGGTATGCTTGAAGCTCTGGGGCGCACGGTTGCTGAAAGTGCCGTTGCGGTTGTTGATCCAGAGCAGGTCATTGCTCAGGTAGTCGTTGCTCACATAAATGTCTTTCCAGCCGTCGCGGTTGATATCGGTAACGGTAACGCCTAAGCCGAAGCCATCGATCAGGATCCCGGCCTCGCGGCTCACGTTCGTAAAATGGCCGCCATCGTTGCGGTAGAGTCGATCGGTTCCGGGCGAGCTGCCGTCCACGATCTTTTTGCTGTAGGTATTGGGCTGGTAGCCTTCCTGCATTTTCCCGGCAACGAGCAGGTACATATCGAGGTCGCCGTCATTATCGTAGTCGAAGAAACTGGCCTGGGTGGAGAAGGTAGTATCCGCGAGTCCGTATTCGCGGGCCATGTCCTTGAAAAACGGCTCACCATTAGCGTTCAGTCCCTGGTGAATGAAGAAACTGTTCTCGCGGCGTACGGGATCGTTATAACGCGAAGCGCATACATAAAGGTCCATCCAGCCGTCGTTGTTGATATCGACAGTTGCCACGCCGGTGTTCCATTTTTCACCGGCATGTGTACCCGAAACTTCCGTAACATCTTTAAATCGCATTTCCCCCTGGTTCAGGTACATGCTGTTGCCAGTCATGTTGCCGGTAAAGAACAGGTCCTGCAGGCCGTCGTTGTTGAAGTCCGCAACGGCAACGCCGCCACCATTATAGCAGTATTCATAATCGAGAATATTGGTGCTGTCGTTTTCGGTGATGGTGTTGGCGAAGTGAATGCCGGAATCGCCCGCGTTAAGCAGGCGGAATAATTTCTTATCGGAGCGACAGGAAGCAAGCAGAGCCAGTAAGAGAAGGGCAGAGATCGTTGGTTTCATGGCCAAAAAGATAATAAAAAAAGGGCGGCCACGACCGGCCGCCCCGTTTAACAATAAAATAGCTGTCAGTAGCCCTGGTTTTGCGTAAGGGTCGGAACTCCTCCGGTTGAACTGAGGTCCATCTGGGCCTGGGGTATAGGGTAATATTCGTTCTTGTTGGCAGTGAAAGTACCACCATCAATATCCGATGTCCACTGTGACTCGTAAGTGAAGAATTTAGCCATTTCTGTTGGCGCAATTCCCCAGCGTACAAGGTCAAAGTAACGATGTCCTTCCATTGCCAGCTCGAGCTTGCGTTCGAAATAGATCGCCTTCAGGGCGCTTTCTTTTGACGCAAATACTGCTGAGCCAGCGGGATAAGGCTCCACTACATAGTTTGCTGCCAGGTCTGTAGAGAATCCGGCAAGCGGATCAGTGTCGTCGTTATACTTGTAAACCATTGACTCCGGTTTTCCGGCGCGCTCACGAACCTGGTTAACATAACCCATCGCGGTAGCGAGTGAACCAGCCTGTGCTTCAGCTTCAGCTGCCATCAGCAGCACATCGGCATAACGGATCACATGGATGTTGATCGCAGATCCGGGAGCCCAGCTGATGCGGTCAGAGAATTTGTCCTGCGTAACCTGCCAGTAAACGTTCTTCTTCGGCGCATAAGGTCCGGCGAAGTTCTGGTCGCGGATCCACTTCTTACCAGGGTGGTTACCCCAGTCTTTGTAAGGGATACCACGACGACCAGCTGTCCAGTCGAGGCGGGGATCCAGCCTGCCGGTATATGTAGTGAATGCAGTGCTGCTCTCAACGCCCTGGTCATGCTTTACCACCTCTGAATTGTAGGTGTCGAGGAAAGGAAGACCATCGGCATCGGTACGGTAGCTGTTTACCAGGTCAACGGTGGGCTGGTAGAAACCGCAGCAACCGAATGGACTGTCACCATAAGGGAAGTTCAGCATCTCGCCGGCGTTACCGCTGGAGATATCACCGGTACCAGCTTTTGCCACCATCTGTACGGCAAAAACGGTTTCCTTGTTGTTCTTGTTTGCAGGGTCGAAATTGTCTTCGAAGCGGTCGGTTAGACCGTATTTAACCCCGGCACTGTTCTTTCCATTGGCTACGATCGCAGTGAAAACCGGGATCGCTTCACCAAACTTCTTCTCGAATAACAGTGTTTTGCCCAGGTATGCTGCCGCAGCCCATTTGTTCACGCGGCCGATAGCAGGGGCATTGTCGCCCAGGTTATCATAAGCATACTGGAAATCTGCCTCGATCTTTGGCCAGATGTCTTCAGTATTTGGCTGCTTGAATTCGGTGGTTGTTTCATCGATCCAGGGAACCATGTTGAACATCTTCTTCAGGTCGAAATAGAAGTGACCGCGAAGGAAGCGGGCCTCAGCTGTAAGTTTGGCCTTTGTTTCGGGCGACATGTCGGTTGCCTTTTCCGCAACACGCAATACCGCGTTTGCACGGGAAATTCCTTCGTAATTGGCGCGCCATTTTGCGTTGAAGAAACCGTTGGTCGGATCAGACTTACCGGTTGCGATCAGGTTGATCGGTGGCTGGTCACCGGCGTCGCTGCCTTTGTGGGCGTCACCTGCGGCAACGCTTCCATAGATCCAGTTGGTGGGTGAAGATTCCCAGGTTCCACCGCCTACGTTCTGGCCGTCGAGGGCCGCATAGGTACCGATGAGCAGGGTTGTTACACCTTTCTCAGTGGCCAGTACATCTTCGGTCAGGTTACCCAGCAATGGTTTATCCAGGAAGTTTTTGCTGCAGCTGTCGAGCCCGATGCTGGCCAGGGAGAACAGGGAAAGCGTTATGATATATCTAGCTTTTTTCATTTTCATTCTTTTAATGTTTTCAATGCACACGGTTAAAAACTAAGGTTAAGGCCAAAGAGGAATTGTTTGATTGCAGGGTATGCACCTTCGTCAACACCGAAAGAACCCGAGTCACCTCCACCAATTTCCGGATCAAGACCTGTATACTTCGTGATTGTGAAGAGGTTGGCTGCCTGCACATAGAATCTCAGGCGGCTGATGCCAGCCTTGTCAAGTGCCTTGTGATTCAAAGTATAGCCAATCTGCAGGTTTTTCAGGCGGAGATAAGAACCGTCTTCCACATAGTAGGAGTTCGGTGTACTGTTTGTGCTGAAGGATGCGGCATTTTCAACAATTGGCGCCTTAGCATTATGGTTTTCAGGTGTCCATGAATTGTACATGGCAGTTTTGCTCTTACCACCAGCGAATGAGGGGTAGAAGTCTGTCCACCAACGAACCTGGTTCCAGATCTCAACACCAGATACGCCATAGAAGAATGCACTGAGGTCAAAAGCTTTGTAAGCAACACCAAGGTTAAGACCATAAGAGAAATCAGGGTTCGGGCTGCCGAGGAACTGGCGGCTGTCAGGAGTTACGATGCCTGCTCCCTTGTCGTCATAACGGAAACGGCCAACTGCAGCATCAGTCTGGTAAACTGCAGTAGCACTACCTGTTGTTTTGCGTGCCAGCTCATTGGCGGCGTCGATCTCGGCCTGGGTATTCCAGAAGCCTACGATCTTGTAACCATAGTAGGAGCTCATTTCATGACCTTCCTCGTTACGGATGATGTCCTGGCCATTGAAACGGCGTGACTGGCTGGTGAAGTAGTCCTGGCCTTCTGCGATCTTCAGGATCTCGTTGTTGAAGGAAGTGAAGGTACCCGTGATATCGAACTGCCAGTCTTTTGCCACATCGAAATGGCTGCCAACAGTGATATCCAGGCCTGAAGTCCTCATCTCAGCAACGTTTACATACGGGGGAGCAGCAGCACCTGCTGTACCCGGAAGAGTCGGGTTGAACAGCATGTCGTATACCTGCTTCACGTAGTAGTCTGCACTGATTTCGAATAAACGGTTCTTGATAGTCGCATCAAAACCGATGTTGAAGGCAGCATCAGATTCCCACTTGGCGTTGGGGTTTCCATAAGCACCCTGGCGGAAGCCCATCAACAGCGAGTTGCTGGTACCGTTGATGTCATAGAAAGTAGAGTTACGGTCGGAGCGGTAAGTAGTGAACTGGCTGTTTGGTGACAGGTTCAGCTGGTTACCCATGATACCATAGCTTCCACGGAGTTTAAGGTCGTCGAGCCAGGTCAGGCCTTTCATGAAGTTTTCATCAGAAACCCTCCAGCCAAGGCTACCGGCGGGGAATACACCATATTTGTTTTCAGGACCGAACTTGGAAGATCCGTCACGACGAAGCGTGAAACCTGCCAGGTACTTACCCTTGTAGTTATAGTCAACCCTTCCAAAGAGAGAGTAGAGAGCTACAGAGCTCCTGCTCGATCTGTGGGTGGCTGTACCGGAACCGGATTCCCATGTTGTATAATCAGGGTCGAAAGAGAAATAATCAGTAGTATTTCCTTCCAGGTACTGGTTGTTGCTGTTGATTGCTTCCGTACCTGCCAGGATTTTTACATTATGGTCACCGAAAGACTTAGTGTACGTAACGGTGTTGGTCCATGTCCACTCGTAACCGGTACCGCTGTTTTCTGAATAAGAGTTGGCGTTACCGTTTTCTGCGTTCTCATAAGTGGGGTAGTTGAACCACCGTCCGCTGAAAGCATAATACTCACCACCGAAGCTCGTGCGGAAAGTAAAGTTTTTCAGGAAGTCAACTTCTGCATATGCGTTTCCGAAGAGCCTGTTACCAAAACCTTTGTTAGATGCAGTACGCTGGCGGGCTGCTACCGGGTTGGTTGCCTGTCCGAGCTGTCCACCGAAAGTACCTGCATAATTCCCCATGATATCATATACCGGAACGATCGGCTGCTGGCGATAAGCCATACTTACCGCGTTGCCTTCATCGAGGATGGTGATCCGTGGGTTGTCTATAATTGAATAGGACAGGTTTTCTCCGATCCGGATATTCTTCCGGATATTATACTGTGAGTTGGAACGCAGGGTGAAACGCTTGTTGTAAGTCTCAAGCAGGGTACCCTTCTGGTCGAAATAGCTGGCGGAAAACAGGTAGTTGCCCTGGTCGTTGCCGCCGGATACGTTGATATTATGGCTCTGGATCGGGGCCGGATCAAAGATCTCGTCCATCCAGTCTGTACCTGACTTATTGGCTTTGGTGATGCGGTAGAACTTATTATAAGTTGCCAGGTCACCATAGTTCGGCACTACATAATATAAGGAAGGATCAACCGCCGGGTCACCTTCCATCTTACCGAGCGGAAGAATGTAGTCTGGAAGCCTTGGTGTAGCGCCATTTCCATAAAGGGCGTCTGCATAAACAGGCTGCTCGTTGGTACGTGCCGCTGTATTTTTCAATGCAAGCCATTTCAGGTCGGCCTGCTCCTGGGGATTCAGGAGTTCATAAGGGTTCTTTGAATTCGGGTTCTGGGTACCATAATAACCGTCGTAGGAAATTTTGGCTTTACCCTTCCCGCGCTTGGTTGTTAAGATTACTACACCATTCGAAGCACGGGCACCATAAATGGAAGCTGCACCGGCGTCTTTCAGGATCTGCATGCTGGCGATATCATTGGGGTTGATATCATTAATATTACCAGTAGGTACCCCATCCACTACGAATAACGGGGAGTTGTCACCGAAGGTGTTGAAACCCCTGATCCGGAAACGGGGTGGCTCACCCGGAGAACCGGAAGTGGTAATGGTCACACCGGCTGCCTGGCCCTGTAACTGGTCAGTAATGGTGGGTGCCGGCTGCTTGTTCATGTCAGCAACATTCACCACGGTTACCGCACCGGTGAGGTCCTTCTTCCGCTGCGAGGTATAACCTACTACAACGAGTTCAGACATCAGGGCGTCCATCGGCTTCAGTTCAGCACTGATGTTGCTGGTGCTGCCAACCGGAATCTCATAAGTCTGGAATCCCACATAAGAAATTACCAATACACTCTTATCATCCACGCCCTGGATGGTAAAAGTTCCTTCGCCGTCAGTTGATGTAGCGGTCCGGGTGCCTTTGATCTGGACAGTTGCACCGGCTACGGGCTTTTTGTCCGTACCGCCAACCACCTTTCCGGAAACTGATCTTTTTGTCTGTGCGAAAGCGAAGGATAGGAATAATAGCATACAGAGTGTAGGCAAAACTCTGCACACAAGTCGGGTCACTTGCATAATCGTTAGTTTTGTTAAGTTAGATAGTAATCCAATTTAACGAAATGTTAAGACGATTATCACCTATGCGTGACCGTGGTTAAAATAGTATCGAAGATGCTAAGAAAAGTATTACATCATTACTTTCTCATGTAAAAACTACCCCTACATATACCCCGTTATCTTTTATTTCTACCGGCCAGTGACGAAGGTAATATCCCTCGCCACTCATGTTGCAACCATTGCGAATTGCGAACCGGTAACCGTGTAATGGACAGATAATATTACCCGCAGCGTCGATGCGGCCTTCGGAGAGAAGGCCACCGGCATGCGGACATTTAGCCGCAAAAGCGAATAACTGGTCCCGATACCTGCCGATGCAGATCGGGGTACCGTTCAGTTCGGCCATGGCCACCTGGTTACTGCCGAACTGTAAGTCCGCCAGGTCGTCCGCAACCTTAATCCATTGATATTGCTTACCCATTGCGCTTGGGCGAAACCCAATTATTCACTTTATGACTTATTGACTTTTTGACCGGAACGCTTAATCGCCAGCACCACCATCAGCTTCATAATCTGCAGGATCGTAGTAGAACTCTGTTTTATAAGGGTATCTCTCCCTGTACAATTGCTTCACCCTGCCGAGGATGGTTGCCCGAAGTCCCTCGAGGTTGCGCCTTTCCAGTGCGGAAATGAATACGCAATTGCCGAGGGTGTCGTTTTCCCAGCGTTCCCGGAGCTCCTCAAGGAGGTGGTTCTTAACTTCCGGCTCCAGCCACTCGTCAAAAGTGTTCTTTTCGTATTGGTCCAGTTTGTTGAAGATGGTGATCATGGGTTTCTCCGTAACCTTTAGTTCCTGCAGGGTCTTGTTCACCACTGCGAACTGGTCTTCGTACTGCGGGTGACTGAGGTCAACCACGTGAAGCAGGATATCGGCCTCCCTTACCTCATCGAGCGTGCTCTTGAAGCTTTCCACCAGGTGGTGCGGCAGTTTCCGGATGAACCCTACTGTGTCACTCAGCAGGAATGGCGTGGTGTCGAAGACAACTTTCCGCGTAGTAGTATCGAGGGTGGCGAACAGTTTATTTTCCGCGAACACATCGCTTTTGCTCAGCAGGTTCATGATGGTGCTCTTGCCCACGTTCGTATAACCGACGAGGGCAACCCGCATGAACTCACCTCTTTCCTTGCGCTGGGTAAAGCTTTGCTTGTCAATTTCAGCCAGCCGCCTGCGCAACAGGTTGATCTTGTCCTTTACGATCCGGCGGTCGGTTTCGATCTCGGTTTCACCCGGACCCCTGGTACCGATCCCACCCCCCTGGCGTTCCAGGTGTTTCCACATCCCCTTCAGCCTGGGCAACAGGTACTGGTACTGGGCTAGTTCCACCTGGGTTTTGGCCTGCGCGGTTTTGGCGCGGCGGGCAAAGATGTCAAGGATGAGGTCAGAACGGTCAATCGTCTTGACCCCCAAAGCCTTTTCAATATTAATGATCTGCGAGCCGGTTAACTCATCGTCAAAAATGACCAGGTTAATGTCACGACCCGTGATATAATCCTTTATCTCTTCCAGTTTTCCCTTCCCTACAAAGGTCTTGCTGTCGGGATGCGCCAGTTTCTGCGTGAAACGTTTAACCGTAACCGCACCGGCAGTCTCGGCCAAAAAGGCCAGCTCTTCGAGGTACTCGGTCACCTGCTGGTCCGTCTGGTCTTTCTGGACCACTCCAACCAGCACTGTCCTTTCCTGCTCCGCTATTTTATTACGTTCTAACAAATGATATTTTAGTTTAAAGCCTGCAAAAATAAATAAAAAAGCGGGCCATCGGCCCGCTTTCACCTGTTGAAATATTGTTATGGATTCTTAAAGTCCGCTTATCGTGAGGCCGATGGAGTATGGACGAACCTGTGGACCAGCATTGTCCTTGATCAGGCTGTTGATCTGGTAGGCACCATAAATTCCGAACGGTCCGTAGCCCACCCGTGCGGTTGCTGCCATGCGCAGGTTGTTGAAATAACGCTTGGTGCTTTCCTTCTGGATGAAGTTATTCAGGCTGTTGCCATTCTTGTCTTCGTAGTTCTTGCCTTTCGTATGCGCGTTGATCATGGTTCCCACCTTGATGCCCACAGCCGCTTTCCAGCTTTTGTTGGTATTCTCGGGATTGCCCACATAACGGAGTTCTACCGGCAGTTCGGCCCAGGTAGTGCTCAGCTTGAACTTCTTGAAATGGTTGGTATCGGCCACATTGCGGAACTGCAGTTCCTGTGTCTGACCAGCAATTTCCACTTCCATTTTGTCGAAGTAAATATTGCTTGATCCCACGCCTACACCCAGTCCAACGCTGAAATGGGGGTTGGTTTTAAAGGGGAAGTCCAGCATAAAGTAGATATTCAGGTGTCTTCCGATTCCCTTGGTTTCAATGCTGTCAGGGCGTTGTGCCCAGCCATCATAACCAAACTGGATCATAAAGTGGTCATTGGCCCTGCCGGCAAGATTGATCTTGCTCCAGTCCTTCTTTGTCTTCTTACCGGTTGAATCGGTTTGGGCCTGTGCCCCCAGCGCCAGCGTCAGTACAGCCAGGGCGACTAAAAATTTTCTCATATTAGTTGATAAAGAACAAAACTATTGGTACATGCGCATCAGCCGCAGCCCATACTGTTAATAATAATTAAAAAACCCCCGCATTCTGCGAAGACGCAAAAATAAGGGGGGTGGGGGGTACGGATCAAAATAAATTTCTACGGCTGTCAGGGTGGGTTAAAACAGGGTCTTGGTTCTCACAGGAAAAATATCGTTGAAGTGTTATCGTCGTGTGATGATGCAAAGTAACGGCAGGGAAGGCGGGAAGAAAATAGACGCAGCTCTGATTGGGTTGTCCTTTATTCTTTGCATTGACTGTAGTAGAATTCCTACAACAGCCGGTGCAGGAGCTCAGGAAGGTTGACCATCAGGTCTTCCTTGCTGATAAAATGGTCGGCCCCGGCTCTCAGGGTATGCTCTTCATACTGGTCTGCAGCATGAGTACTGATCATTATGAAGGGAACAGATGGCTTTTGGGCCTTGATCTGCTGCAGGGCCATCATGCCGCCGCCGCCGGGCATGGCCAGGTCGGAGATGATGATATCCCAGTCTGCTTCCAGCGCCAGCCTCACCAGGTTCTCGGTATCTTCTACCGGCTCTGTATAGACGCCTGGAAATTCTTCCTGCAGCATTTGCAGCAGGGCCTGTCTCATGGCCTGGTGGTCATCGGCAATTAAGATTCGGGGCATAGCAGATGAAAATAATCACAATCATCCTTTCAGCTTGTAGCCCGCCGGATGTTACGCATGTAGTATTTGTACTACATGTATCCTGTTGTCAGAACAGGTTATGTTCCATGGCATATTTGATGATGCCCGCATTATTGGGAAGATTCATTTTCTGAAGAATGCGGGCCCTGTATGTGCTTACCGTTGTTACGCCTAGCGAGATCTCTTCCGCTATCTGTGAGACTGATTTGCCTGATGCAAGGAGCTTGAATACATCGAACTCGCGGTCGGAGAGCGTTTCGTGCGGCATCTTCCTGTCATTCCGGTGCACACTGTCGGCGAGTTGTTCGGCGATGCCCGGGGTAATGTATTTCCTCCCCTTCAATACCATCTGGATGGCTTTGACCAGGTCTTCATGAACGGAGTCTTTACTGAGGTATCCCGCCGCCCCGGCCTTGAGTGCCCTGATCGCATACTGGTTTTCGGGATACATGCTCATGATCAGTACAGGCAATGTAGGGTTTACCTGCTTGATCTGTCCAAGGGCATCGAGCCCGCTCCTGCCCGGCATGTTCATGTCGCAGATCACCACATCCCAACGCTGGTTCATCACTTCGTGGATCAGTGTCGCTGCTTCTGAAGCTTCCCCGATAAAAGCGGCCGGGTATTCTTCGAGGATAATCTGTCTTAGTCCCTTTCTTACAATCGCATGATCGTCGGCTATTAAAATTTTCAGCATATCGTATGTAATTATTCCCTTTGATTGTCTACCGGGTAGCTAATCGTTACTATGGTTCCTTCGCCTTTTTTACTCTCCACCGAATACGCTGCGCCAATCATCAGTGCCCTTTCTTTCATGCCGAGTATTCCCAGGGTCCTGCTCTCCCTGTTAGCATCAAAACCCGTTCCATTATCGCGCACCGTTAGTACGAGATTCCCATTATCACGCGCAAGTGAAACATCAACTTTTGTTGCCTGCGAATGCCGCGCAACGTTCGTGAGTGCTTCCTGGACTATCCGGAAAAGGCTTGTTTTAACCTGGTCCGGAAGTTCCGGTCCCGGCTCATCCAGTGTAATCCCCGTGTTGATACCCGTGCGGTTGCTGAACTCTGTGAGGTGCCACTCAATGGCAGCCACCAGGCCAATATCGTCGAGTAGGCTCGGCCGCAGTTCGGAAGCTATTTTTCGGATGGTCTTTATCGTTATATCAACCGTTGATAAGATGTCTTCGAGTTTAAGGCCGATCTTATCCGACTCCTGGTACTGGAGGTGCTTCTTCAGCCAGCCTATATCCATTTTCATTACTGTCATCAGCTGACCCAGTTCATCATGGATCTCCCTTGCGATATGGATCCGCTCTTCTTCCCGGATATTCTGGAGGTGGCCAGTCAGGGTTCGCAGTTCATCGGTAAGCCGGAGCAATTCCCTTTCAGCGTGCTTTCTTTCCGTAATGTCCCGCACAAATGCAAGAATGCTTCCGTCTGAGAGTTTCGTCGCAGACGTCTCTACTTCAATTCCTTTTCCATCCTTGCGTCGCAGCATTCTTTCTGCAGTCACTGATTCCCCCCAAGCGAGCCCGATGGTTCGTAATGGTTCGCCATCATTATCGAATAGTAATTGCTGGGGATGCATCTGCAGTAATTCTTCCCGGCTATAACCCAGAAGCGCACTCGCTTTCCGGTTCACATCTGAATACCGGCCCTCTTTCGGTGAGAACACCATGATGGCGTCTACGCCTTCTTCCACGAAAGTGTGATAGCGGTTTATGGTTTGCTCAAGTGCCCTTTCAGTTCTTTTTGTAGCCGTGATGTTGCGGATGAACATTGATAGTCCTTCCGGTGAAGGATAGATATGATTTTCCTGCCACAGGTCCAGTGGTTCAAAGTAATCAATATTGGTCGTGTACTGCTGGCTGGCCATGGCCGATACCATTGCATTGTAGGTTCCGGTTCCCATGGCTTCCGGAAATACTTCCCAGACCTTTTTGCCGATGAGGTCCACGGGTTCCTTTTGGATCAGCTCCCCGGCTTTGCGGTTGAGGTAGGTATAGCGGTATTCATTGTCCAGGCCTATGAATGCATCGGTCAGTCGCTCGAGCACATCGTCGAGCTCACGGGTTTTTTCTTTAATCTGCCGGCTTAGTTCGCGGTTGAAGGCATTGAGTTTGGCTTCATTGGCCTTGCGGTGCGTAATGTCGCGGATGGCACTGGAAAAGAGTACGCCTTCATCGGAATAAAATGCCGACAGGCTGATCTCGACAGGTATCGCCCTGTTGCCCGGAACAATGGCCTTTGATTCGAATACGATCCTGAAATCCCTGCCGTCGTATTCGGGTGAGGATCGCCGTTCGTTATATAGGTTGGTGAAGTCAGCTTCAACAAGGGTACCGACCTTCCTGCCTGTCAGTTGCCGGGCAGAGAGGCCGAATAACTCGGTGGACTGCTGGTTCGCGGATAGAATCTGTCCCTGCTGGTTGGTGATAAATGTGGCGTCGGGAGCCGATTCAAACAGGCCGGTAAATTTCTGTTCGGCAAACAACCGCTTGCGTTCGGTTTTTTTGATTTCGGAAACATCACGAAGGAATCCCACGAAGTAAGGCCTGCCATGTAAGGTGTAAGGCGTGATTCGCATGCTTATTTCCGTTAGTTCACCGTCTTTGCGCAACGCAGGCATTTCGATGGTCCGGTAAGAAATTCTGCTTTCACCGGTCTGCAGGTAGCGCTCAAGTCCCGCCTGGTGTGCAGATCGGTAATCGGGTGGAATAATGGTTTCATTAAGGAGTTTGCCGGTTACTTCTGTGGCGGTCCAGCCGAAGATCTTCTCCGCCGCCGGGTTCCATTTTACCACCAGGCCATTGCTGTCCATCACAATCACCGCATCAGGCGCATTGGAAAACACTGCCTGAAGCTCATCTTCCCGCAGCTGGAGCGATTGTTCCATTTTGATCCGTAATTCATCGCGCCGGTTCAGGTCCAGCGATGTATAATAAAGGAAGCCGAGGAACACCAGGATGGTGCCTACTGCAAAAAGGGCCACACCGGATTCATTGGTATAATACCCATACTGGTGGCCCACCAATCTCACGATCCCGAGGATTGTGGGTACAAGGACCGCAACGGGCCAGAGGATCCGGAACGTAACACTGCCGGCATAAGAGCCGGAAAGGTTTTTCATCCCTCCTTTATCCGGGTTCTGCAGCAGGATGCCCAGGTTAAGCGACAGCAATGCGATGGCTGTCGACGGCGCCATAAAGACCAGGCTGTTGGAAGTTCGCGGACCACTCAGGTCATACACAAAAGTGATAGTAACCAGGTATGCAACCGTTGCAGCAAAAATCAGCAGCACCTGGGCGGAATAATGTAGTAAGCGGGTATGGCTTTCCATCAGCAGGATTGCCACCCCGCATACCAGGAAATAAAAGGAAGTAGGGTCGCCGGGTGCGAAAGCCGGGATACTGACCAGCATTCCACCGATATAATAGGGTACCAGTTGCCCGATCTTCGTTTTTAAAGGTTGTAAAATGAGCAGCAGCCCGGTCAGCACCAGCAGGATGGAGAAATGCAGCCGGTTCTCACTGAAGCGTTTCACCAGCCCTGAATCGAACAGCTGAAAGCTATTGAGAATGGAGATTGCAGCTGCCAGCACGATTACGGCTGCAAGCAGTCGCAAACGGAAATAGCGTTTTGGCAATCCGGGTGGAATTAGGCTGATGGTCGTCATCGGATTTGAAGATCAATGCAATATGAAAGAAAAAAATAGGCCAATTAAGGGAAAGCGACAATTAAATTCCGCTGATTACCCGCAAAATGGTATGCGCGATGGCATTCAATCCAGCCTGTACTGACCCAGGACCTTTGCTTCTGTTGTCCTGCCAAATGCGATCATATCAATATAAGCCCTGCGGACCAGGGAATCAGGACCGGTCGCCGGCCTGTTCCACCAGTAGATCCCAGCTTTGAAGTAGGGCCATTGCGACCAGCCGTGTAATGTCCTGCCGGTATAGTCCACAACTTTCTTGTAGTCGTTATCCACTCCCTTGACCCTTCGCCAGATAATAACCCGGCCGTCAGGAGTCGCTTTGGGTTCGTAGAATACCACCCAGTCGACCCATGTATCGCGCTCTACCGGCCCGATCGGGATGGTGGTGATAACCTCTGTTGATCCGGGTGTCGTGTTGCCGTTGGTGTGAATGACTCTGGCATTGTACTGCCCGTCTTTGACCTCGATATAAAGCGAGGCAGAACCGGCATCATACACAGGTGAGTAAGGATGGGCCTGGAAGGGGAAACATTCTGGCAACGGACTATCCGCCCAGACCCCTGAGGGCACGTAGGTCGACAACCGTAAGGCATTTGGCCTGTAGGTCTGGGCTGACGCCTTCGATGTCAAAGTTATTTCAGCGCGATAAGAACCAAAGAACACCTCCCGGTCGCCCGGCCTCACCTCCATTTTCCACGCCGATTTGCCTGAACGGGTGATGGTGGACTGGATCTCGTGCGACCAAGGTTCCGATCCTTCAACCAATTCAAAAGGCGCGTATGACCTTCCGGGGGCCGGAACGTCACGGCTCGACTGCCAGCCGTTTTGCAGCGCGTTTTCGAGTGAAGATGATTGTTGGACCTGGCTACAGGCAGACAGGGGCAGGAACAATAATACTTTAACCAGGTCTCTCATTAAATACAATATATTCCGAATATCGTCAATTCAATGATACAGAATAAAAAAAGCGAAACGCGCCTGGTGACTGCGTTTCGCCTTTGTGGACCCTGCCGGGCTCGAACCAGCGACCCTCTGATTATGAGTCAGATGCTCTAACCAACTGAGCTAAGGGTCCGACGGGTTGCAAAAATAGAAAAAGACGGTGGATTTTCAGCGCGATTGCAAAAATGATTTGGGGATGCAGCATTCTTTTTAAATTCATTGTTTAAAGCGATACATCACTTCCGATTTTATGATTGCGCCTGCCAGAATACAATTCCTGAAAGAACGCATCGCCAGGTACGATGACCAGCAAGCCTACAGGGAACTGTTCCAGGCTTTCTATAATCCCCTGCTACAGTTTTCCATGGGATTCATCCGTTCCAGGCAACAGGCGGAGGAAGTGGTTTCAGATGTGTTCATTAATATCTGGGAGAAGCGGAAACGGCTGGAAGGAATCACCAACCTCCGTGTGTATCTCTATTCTGCCACGCGCAACATTACCCTGAATTATATTTCCCGCCAGAACAGGATTCACACCACCGATATCGATGAGCTCCCGATAGAGCATGCTGCTGTTTACATGGATCCTGAAAGGCTGCTGATCACGGCCGAAATGAAAAGGCGGATCAATGATGCCATCCTCAAATTGCCCTCCCGTTGCCGGCTGATCTTTAAGCTTGTACGTGAGGACGAATTCAAATACCGCGAAGTAGCCGAAGTACTCAACATTTCCGTCAAGACTGTTGAAGCGCAGATGACCATCGCCCTCAAAAAGATCAGCCAGGCCATCGTCTTCGACGTGCGC
>Ga0247822_10000962_pt1 | contig 16880 bp, 14 predicted proteins | sample 13C_Cellulose_Da_FD_192423 | JGI IMG/M metagenome (GOLD analysis project Ga0247822, IMG submission 192423) | Soil microbial communities from agricultural site in Penn Yan, New York, United States - 13C_Cellulose_Day30 | ecosystem: Environmental > Terrestrial > Soil > Agricultural land | place...
ACACAGTCCGTCATCAAGTCGCACCACGTCGCCGGGTGGGACGGGTTCCCGCTCGCCAAGTGGGTGACGGAGTTGCTCGATCTGCCGGCGGTGATCTGCAATGACGCAGACGTGGCCGGACTGGCGGAGGCCAGGTTCGGTGCTGGCAAGGGGCTCACGCCAGTCTTCTATATCACCGTGGGTACCGGGATCGGCGGCGGCTTGATCCTCGACGGTGTTATCTATCGCGGCGCCGGGAAGGGAGCGGCCGAGATCGGCCACCTACTCGTCCCATCGTCGTCGGGCCCCTCGGACGTACAAATCCTCGAGCACTTCGCCTCTGGCTGGGGCATCGAGGCCCGGGCCGCACGAATTGGTGGCATGCCGGCGACCGCAAAGGCCATCGCTGCGGCAGCCCGTCAAGGCGATCCGAATGCGATCCGGGTACTGGATGAGGCGGTCGCCGCACTGGCGTTCGCCATCCGCCAGTTGATCCCGCTGGTGTGCCCGAGGCGGGTCGTGATCGGCGGCGGCGTATCGCTGATGGGCGAAGACCTGTTCTTTGAACCGCTGCGGCGGAAGCTCGACGAGCGGCCGTTCGCTGCGTTCGCCGGGCTGACCGATGTCGTGCCCGCTGCGCTGGGGGAGGAGGTCGTGGTCCACGGTGCTCTGGCATTGGCCCGAACGAAGTTCAGCGGATAAGAAGGCCACATGGTCTGGATCAAAATCTGCGGCGTCACAAGTACGACCGACGCCCGGCACGCGGCGGAATGTGGTGCGGACGCCGTCGGGATCAACTTCTATCGGAAGTCCGTCCGGTTCGTGACTGCTGCCGAAGCGGATAACATCATCCGCTCGCTACCACCAACCACCGCGCCGGTCGGGGTCTATGTCGAGACCGACCCCCTGACGATCCGCGAGATCGCGATGGAACACGGCTTGAGGGCGGTCCAGACGTACGCTCTCGTCCCGGATGGGTTTGACTTCGCTCCGCCCGCCCACATCCCGGCCTTTCGGGTCCACGATCGGGCGAGTATTGAAAGCGTGCTTGCCACGGTTGAGACGTACCGTGAGTTTGGACGCACTCCGTCGGCCATCCTGATTGACTCGTATGTCCCAGGCGCGATGGGTGGCACCGGGCATACCGCACCCTGGGACTTGCTCGTCGGGTTCGACCCCGGGGTGCCGGTTATCCTCGCCGGCGGGCTGACCCCTGACAATGTGGCCGACGCGATCCGCACTGTCCGCCCGGCTGGGGTGGACGTGGCCAGCGGGGTCGAGTCGGCTCCCGGGAAAAAGAACCCGGGCAAGGTTCGCGCGTTTATACAGGCGGCGCGGGAGGCGGCAGCCGGTCTACCCAACCCGGCCGCGGTATTTGGGTTGAGTGCTGGTCCCGGGCACTTAGAATGAGCCGCGACACCGGCGCGTCACGGCCCCAGGTCGGGGGAGGTGGCCGCGGAGGACCGCGATGAGCGACGGCTACTGGATCGGCGTGGACCTCGGCGGGACCAAAATCCTTGCCGGACTGTTCGACGACAACATGACTTTGCTGGCTAGGTCAAAGCAACCGACCGGCAGCGAGGGCGGACCGCAAGGCGTCTTCGCCCGGGTTTCGCAGGCCGTTGATGCCGTCATCCGCGAGGCCAAAGTTGACCCGGCTCTTATCCGCGGGATGGGCTTCGGCATCCCCGGCCAGATCGTCCCCGACAGTACCGTCGTAAGTTTTGCCCCGAACCTGTCGTGGCGGGACGTTGACGTCCGGCCACACCTGCCAGCCGCCTGGACCTGGCCGGTGGTCCTTGAGAACGACGTGAGGATGGGGACCTACGGCGAGTTTGCCCACGGGTCGGCCCAGGGGGCCCGGAACGTCTTCGGCATCTTTGTCGGGACCGGGGTCGGCGGCGGGTTCATTATCAACGGCGATTTATACATCGGCTTTAACGGCAACGCTGGCGAGATCGGTCACACAGTCATCCACTGGCGTCGTGGCACCGAACTGGAGTCCGTCGCCGGCCGCAAGTACCAGATGAAGCGGGCCAAGGAGATCCTCGACGACGCCCCCAAGCGGGTCCGCAAGGAGTGGAAGGGGGTCGATCTGGACAAGGTCAAGAGCAGCCAACTCGCCGAGTTCTACCAGAAGGACGACCCGGTCGCCGTGCAGATCGTGGACGACGCGGCCCGTGCTCTCGGGGCCGCGGTCGCCAGCGTGGTCAACCTGTTCAGTCCCGAGGTGGTGGTGGTCGGCGGCGGCGTCACCGGGGCGCTAGGCGAAAGTTTCATCGAGCGGATTTGGGACTTTGCCCAGCGGTCCACCCTCCCCGGGTCCACGAACCGGGTGCGGTGCGTCCCGGCCGCGCTGGGTGATGACTCCGGGATCGTTGGGTGCGCTGCATTCGCCCGCGCCCGTCTCGGATCGAAGCCGGCCTTCCAACAGGCCCCGCCACACGACCACACCCCGGTTGTGGGAGCAGTACCTGCATGAATGCCGACTGGCGAGCCCGGTTTAACCTGGCGGCCGACGCCGCCCGTCAGGCCGGCGACCTGGCCCATACTTACTTCGATGGCTCCTTCGAGGTCGAGTGGAAGACCGATCAGAGCCCCGTCACCGTCGCCGACCGACGGGCCGAGGAGTTGATCCGGGCGCTCGTGGCGAAGCACTTCCCGGCGGACGGGTTCCTGGGCGAGGAGTTCGGCGACCAGCCTGGCGAGTCCGGCTACCGGTGGGTCGTCGATCCGGTGGACGGTACCAAGTCGTTCGTCCGCGGCATCCCACTGTGGGGCACGCTCGTCGGACTGGAGTACCATGGCGAGCCGATTGCCGGCGTTTGCTACGCGCCAGGGCTTGGCCAGCTCTGGCGGGCCCTCCGTGGCGACGGGGCCTACCGTAACGACCGCCGGATCCGAGTGTCGGACGTGGCCGAACTGTCCGGCTCGCTGCTGTGCTACTCCAGCGTCAACTGGTTTCGCGTGGGTGGCCGGGAGACGGCGTACCTGGAGTTGGCAGCGCGGACCGACCGCCAACGGGGCTACGGCGACTGGTACGGGTTCGCCCTGGTGGCCCAGGGGTCGGCCGAGGTGATGATCGACGCCGGGCTGCAGCGGTGGGACGCTGCCGCCCCGATGGCCCTGGTCGTGGAGGCCGGCGGCCAGTTCACGGACTGGAAGGGCCGGCCGACCGTGGACGCCCCGGACGTTCTGGCCAGCAACGGGAAGGTCCACGCAGAAACACTCCAAATTCTGAACGGGTAAGAGCGGGTGTTGCCAAGTCGCCGCGCCCCGCGGAAAATACCCTCAGTCCGCGGGGCGGACCCCCAGCCCGGCGGATCCCGCCTCAGACCACTTTTCCTAACCGAGGAGTTGACCCCCATGCGCCTGCTGCGTTTGGCCGCGTTCACCGCCACGGCGTTTGCCGTGGCCTGCACCCTCAGCACCACCCAGGCCCAGGCACCCAAGGACTGGGTCAGCATCAAGGGCCAGGTCAAGTTCACCAAGGCCCCCGAGGCGAAGAAGATCGACGTCACCACCGACAAGGAACACTGTCTGTCGAAGGGCCCGCTGGTCTACGAGGACGTGGTCGTCAACCCGAAGAGCCACGGCGTCAAGAGCGTGATCGTCTGGCTACGGCCAGACACCGCGAACCGGAGGGACCCGTTCCCGAAGGAAAAGATCCACCCGGACCTGGTCAAGGGGAAGGCGAAGTCCCAGACCCACGTCGTGGACCAGCCGTGCTGCCAGTTCATCCCGCGGGTGGTCGCGGCCCGGGAGGGGGACGTGATCGAGTTCAAGAACTCGGCCCCGGTCAACCACAACGTGAACTACAACTCCGACACGGAGCCGTTCAACAACAACATGTCCCCGAATACGTCCAAGAAGACCCAACCGCTACAGGCTCAGTCTTCGCCAGTTACGTTCAAGTGCGACATCCACCCGTGGATGCAGGGCCGTGCCCGGGTGTTCGACCACCCGTACTTCGCCACGACCGACGCGGACGGCAAGTTCGAGATCAAGAACGCCCCGAAGGGGAAGTGGCGGATCGTGTACTGGCACGAGAACGGCTTCCACCAGGGCGCCAAGGGCGCGCTCGGCTTCGACGTGGATGCCACCAAGGGCGACGTCGAACTCAAGCCGATCGAGCTGGAACTGCCGAAGTAAGCACTGGCGAACCCCGAGCGTGAGCGAGGGGGTGGGAGCGCCAATCTGGGGCTCCCACCCCCTCGCTCACGCTCGGGGTTCGCCCGATCTCACGCCCTACGATCCGGCCCGGACCGCGTGCCGGTCTCGCGTCTCCTTCCGCGTCTGCCGGTGGGCGAGGGCGGCCCCGATGAAGTCCCGGAACAGTGGGTGGGACGCGGTCGGCTTCGACTGGAACTCGGGGTGGCTCTGGATGCCGACGAACCACGGGTGGTCCGCCAGTTCGATCACCTCGACCAGCGACCCGTCCGGGCTCGACCCGGAAACGATCAGCCCCGCAGCCTCCAGCCGCCGGCGGTAGTCGTTGTTCACCTCGTAGCGGTGCCGGTGACGCTCGGAGATCAGATCAGAATTGAACGCCGCATGGGCCTTCGACTCCGGGAGGAGTTTGCAGTCAAACGCCCCGAGCCGCATTGTGCCACCGATTTTCGTGATCTTCCTCTGTGCGTCCAGCAGGCAGACCACCGGATGCGGGGTGTCCTTGTCGAACTCGGTGGAGTTCGCCTCGCTCAGGCCGGCAACGTTGCGGGCGACCTCGATGGTCGCGCACTGCAAACCCAGGCAGATGCCGAAGAACGGCAGCTTGTTTTCACGGGCGTACCGGATCGCCTCGATCTTGCCCTGAATGCCGCGCTTGTCGAACCCGCCGGGGACCAGGAGGCCGTCCACGTTGGCCAGGTGCTTGGCGGCCCCGTCCCGCTCGATCAACTCCGACTCGCAGCGCAGAACCCGCACCTTGGCGTGCTGCGCGATCCCGGCGTGGTCGAGGGCCTCGTACACCGACTTGTACGCGTCGCGGTGCTTGACGTACTTGCCGACGAGCGCGATCGTGACCTCGTGGGCCGGGCTTCGCATCCGGTCGAGCATCTGCCGCCAGTCGTCAATCGCCAGCGGCCCGGCCGTCGTCAGGTGTAGTTTCTCGACGATCAGACCGTCGAGCTTGTTCTCCACCAGGCTCAGCGGCACCTCGTAGATGCTGAACTCCTTGTCTCGCTCCTCGATGACCGCCTGGCGCTCGACGTTGCAGAACAGCGCGATCTTTTCGCACTCGGATTCCGGGATCTCCCGCTCGGTCCGGCAGATGAGCACGTCCGGCTGGATCCCGATCTTACGCAATTCCATGACGCTGTGCTGGGTGGGCTTGGTCTTCAGCTCGCCGGCCGCCTTGAGGTACGGCACCAGCGTCAAGTGGATGAACAGGCAGTTGTGCTTGCCGACTTCCAGGGCGAACTGGCGGATGGCCTCGAAGTAAGGCATCGCCTCGATGTCGCCGACCGTCCCGCCGATCTCGGTGATGACCACGTCCACGTCCGGGGTGGCCAGCTTGCGAACGCACGCCTTGATTTCGTCGGTGACGTGAGGGATCACCTGGACCGTCTTGCCGCGGTACTCTCCGTTGCGTTCCTTCTCGATCACAGACAGGTAAATCTTGCCGGACGTGTAGTTGCAGTCGCGGTTGAGCGGGGCGCGGGTGAAGCGCTCGTAGTGGCCGAGGTCCAGGTCCGTCTCGGCCCCGTCGTCCAGAACGTACACCTCGCCGTGCTGGTATGGGCTCATCGTGCCCGGATCGACGTTCAGGTATGGGTCGAACTTCTGTAACCGGACGGTCAGCCCGCGGCGCTCCAGCAACATGCCGATCGAGGCGGAGGTCAGCCCCTTGCCGAGGGAACTCACCACGCCGCCAGTCACGAAAATATGCTTCGACATGGTCCTGCCGGTCAGAGCGGGGGAGTCGGGGCACGGGGGAGACTGGTCGTGGTAGCCCCACCACCACTATAGCGGAATCCGGTCCCCCGACCAATCGGCCCGGCGGGGGTACGTCCGAACACCTCTCAGGCGGCCCGGCAGGACCGGCCCCCACGGCACGTCGCGACGAAAGCGGCGTAGTCGGACGGTGTGTCTACTCCCCGATGTGCGTTTGCCACGACGCCGACGCGGATCGTACCGCCCAGGCCGAGGACTCGGAGTTGCTCCAGCTTTTCCGATTCTTCCAGCGGGTGCGGGGGGCTACCCGCTAGCCGGAGTAAGGTTTCCCGCCGGTACGCGTACACGCCCAGGTGCAACAAAAACCGCGGCGGATCGGCTGCGAAGTCCGGGCTGCCGTCGCGGACGAACGGGATCGGGCTGCGGCTGAAGTACAGCGCCCGCCCGCGGTCGTCGCACACCACCTTGACGCAGTTCGGACTGAGGTATGTGTCCCGATCGCGGATCGGAGTGGCGAGCGTGGCCACGTCGGCGGACGGATCGGACACCAACAGCCCGGCCAGCAGGTCCAGCCCAGCCGGATCGAAGAGCGGCTCGTCCCCTTGCAGGTTGATGACCGCGTCCACGTCCAGGCCGGCGGCGACCTCGGCCACCCGGTCGGTGCCGGACGGGTGGTCGCGGCGGGTCATCACCGCAGTGCCGCCGAACGCCTCGACGGCGGAGTAAATGCGTGTGTCGTCGGTGGCGACGACCACCCGGTCGGCGGACTTTGCCTCGCTGGCGCGCTCGTAGACGTGTTCGATGAGGTACTTGCCGGTGCTTCGCAACAGCGGCTTGCCGTAGAGCCGCGTGGACCCGTACCGGGCCGGGATAACGATCGCGGTGCGCATCGGGAGACCTCCTTGCCGGTGAGACGCCGTCCTGGCGTCGATCTCGAAGACCCCATTAAACGGACCGACCGTGATGCGGGCAAGCCGGGTCATCTCACGTGTCGTGCGCCTGTGCGTTGCGTCCATTCGTTCCGATGAATGTGTTCACCCGGGTGCGGAGTTTGCGGTGGGCGTCGGTGCGGCCGTTGCACAGCACCAGTGCTTCCCGAAGGCTCAGCCCGGGGTCGGGGAACGGCAACCGGGTCAGTGCGTCGTCGAGCGTGCCGAGGAGTTGGTAGCGGTCCCCGTCGGCGGAAATGTCAATGCCGAGCGACCGCAAGAGTTCGATATCGCGGTAGAAGCCGCGGAGGTCCACCCGGAGTCTTCGCATGAGCGTCGGCCGGGGCTGGGCCTTCTCGGTCGTCAGGCTCAGAAGCCGGTAGAGTCGGGCTGCCCGCTGGGCGGTAATAGCCGGGGACGGGTCGCGTGGTTTGCTCCTCCCCATGTTGCCTCCTGCCGTCAGGGCCGCGGGTCGGGCGGGGCCGTGCCAGCATCCATGCGATTTCCCCGTCGCGGTTGCCGGTCGAACCCGTTCGTCCGTGCGAGTCGGCCGACTGGGCTAGATGGTAGGTAGCACGCCGCGTGAAATCAAGTTTGCGAATGGATGCCGTGAGCCTCCACTATCGGTGGACCTTCGACCGCCGGCGGAAGAACTCGTCGGCAATGGTCCCGAACAGGAGCGTGAGCCCCACCAGAGCCGGGATGATCGGATCGATCTTCACCCGCTCGAACACCCACGGGATGCTCCCGACGAAACTGATCAGGTTTCGCAGCAACGGGAGGACGGCTGCTCCGAGGACCATCCCCGGAACCGTCCCCTCTCCGCCTCGGAGACTACACCCGCCGAGGACTGCTCCGGTAATGGCGTACAGTTCCCAGGTCTCCCCGGCCGACTCCGGCGTGGCGCTGCTGTAGTCGAGCAGCATCAGTATTCCGCCCAGGCTGGCAAGCGTCGAGCACAGCACGTACACCGCGAACTTCTGCCGGCCGGTTGGCACACCGGCGTAGCGAGCCGCCTGCTCGTTGTGGCCGATGGCGAACCAGTAACGGCCGTAGACGCTGTAGTGGACCAACACCCCGACCACGGCGGCCAGCACGAGCATGACCACCACCTGCATCGGGAAGCCCAACTCCCCGTCGAGGTCTTTCCCGACAAGTGCCTTGCGCAGGAACTCGAGCTGCGATCGGAACGCCTCGTAAGCCTCCGGCGTCCCACCCTCACGAACCTCCGTCAATACGCCCTGAAGGCCGACCGGGCGGCCCGGGGAGAGCATCCGCGCCGCCCCGCGGTAGACGAACAGCCCGCAGAGTGTCACCAGGAACGGCTGGAGCTTCAGCCCGGTGATCAGGCCGGCGTTGATCAGGCCGATCACCGCCCCGCATCCGATTACCGCGACCGCCGCCGCGACCGGGGGCACGCCGTTGCGCATCAGCACGCCGAAGAGGACAGCGCTAAAGCCGACCACCGACCCGATCGACAGGTCGATCCCGCCGGTGATGATCAGCACCCCAACCCCAAGCGTCAGCACCCCGAAGAACGCCTGCTGGCTGAGGACGTCCTTGAGGTTGCTCCACTTGGCCGCGTACTCGAAGTTGGTCGCGAACAGCAGGGCGTACATGACCACCAGGAGCGACAGGACGCCGAGGATGCGGTTCATGCGTGTCGGAGTGGGGTAAGGGGTCAGTGGGCGCCGGTGGCTAGCCGCATCACGTCTTCCTCTCGGAACCGGTCCCGGGACAGCACCCCGGCCAGCCGGCCCTCGTGCAACACGGCGATGCGGTCGCTCATGCCGAGCACTTCTTCCATGTCGCTGGAGATCATCCAGACCGCGGCGCCGGCCGATGTCAGTTCGTCGATCACCGCGTAAATCTCGCCGCGGGCCCCGACGTCTACTCCTCGGGTCGGCTCGTCGAGGATCAGCACCTTCGGTCCGCCGGCCAGCCACTTTCCGAAGACGACCTTCTGCTGATTGCCACCGGACAGCAGCCCGACTGGCTGCCCGAGCCCAGGGGTCTTCACCCGTAGTCGATCAACCCACTTGCGGCCAAGGGCACGCTCCCCACCCGGGGATACGAGCCCAAGGTGGCTGACTCTCGCGAGGTTCGGCAGCGCCAGGTTGAACCCGACGCCCTCTGGAAGGAGCAGGCCGTGCAACCTCCGGTCCTCCGGCACCAGTGCGACGCCGGCCCGGATGGCGTCCTTTGGCCCGCGCACGACCAGTGGCCGGCCGTCGAGCAGGACCGCGCCCGATTCGATCGGCCGGATGCCAAAGACCGCCTCGGCCAGTTCGGTTCGACCGGCCCCGACCAGCCCGGCCATGCCGAGTACCTCGCCCGGATAGACGCTGAGCGAGATCGGGTGTGACGGGCCGCCGCGGTAGCGGACATCCCGAAGCTCCAGTAACGGCTGGCCGGACGCACGACCGCCGCGGTTGCGGTGATAGAGTTGCTTCAACTCCCGGCCGACCATCAGGCGGATCAGGTTGTCGTGGGAGATCTGGTCGCGGCCGACTTCGCCGGCGTTCTTCCCGTCGCGCAGGACCGTCACGCGGTCGGCCACCCGCTTGACCTCGGCGAGCCGGTGCGAGATGTACACCACGCCGACCCCGGCTTGCTTCAGGTCGTCGATCACCTCGTAGAGCCGATCCGTCTCTCCCTGGGTCAAGCTGGACGTCGGCTCGTCCATGATGATGATCCGCGCGTCCAGGGAGAGGGCGCGAGCGATCTCGACGAGTTGTTTCTGTCCAGGCGGCAGGTCGCCGACTGTGTGATCCGCGAACTCCGGCGGCAGCCCGACCCGGCCGAGCGGTCCCGCCGAGGCGCGGGCCATCTCTCGGCGGGCGAGCAACCCGAGCGGTCCGCCGAAAGTCCGTTCCCGACCGAGGAACAGGTTCGCAGCGACGGTCAGGTTCTCGGCGAGGTTCAGCTCCTGGTGGATGAGCATCACGCCGGCGTTGATCGCGTCCGCCGGGTCGGCGATCCGCACCTCCCGGCCGGCGAGCCGCATCGTCCCGCCGTCGGGCTGGTAGACGCCGGCCATGACCTTCATCAGGGTGGACTTGCCGGCACCGTTCTCCCCGACCACCGCCAGGCACTCGCCGACGCGCAAATGGGCCGACACCCCGGCGAGGGCGACCACGCCGGGGAACACCTTGTGGATGTCGGTCGCCTCGAACAGCGGCGCGTCGGCCATCGGCTGAGGTCCGTGGGGACGGCTACTTCTTGCCGGTCTTGGCCGCGAAGTCGGCCCGGAACGTGGAGACGGTCATCGACTGGACCGACTCGCCGGCCGGCGCAGTGCCGTCCGCGGTGACCAGCCGATGGGGGACATTCGTGCCCGACCTCTTGCTGTGGTCCCCCTTGGCCTCGGCCGCGAGGATCTCGACCGACTTGTACCCATACCCGTAGGGATCCTGGACGACCGTCCCCGTGATCTCCTTGGCCTCGATGCCGGCCAGGGTCTTCTCGTCCTCATCGAACCCGACGATCTTGACCTTACCGGCTAGCCCCTTCGACTTGGCGGCCTCCAGGATTGCCGGCGGGTTGTAGGCGTACAGCCCGACCAGGCAGACGTTTGGCTGCCCGCCAATCGTCTCGAGAACCTGACGTGTGTTGTTCTGGGCCTGCTCGCGGTTGGAGTTGTCGGTGATCGCCTCGCCTCGGAACAGCGTGTACTTGCCGAGTTGTGCCCCTTTGGCATCTTTCTGACCGGCCAGCTCGTCTACTACCCCCTGGAAACGCTGGCGGGCGTTGTCGCCGCTCATCTGACCGACGAACACCGCAACCGTGCCGCCATCGGGCAGCGACTGCTTGACCAGCCGACCGGCCGACTTGCCGGCCTCGTAGTTGTCCACCCCCACGAAGCAGATCCGCCCGCTCTCGGGGGCGTCGCTGTCCATCGTGATGAGCGTGGTCTCCTTTGCGATCCGCTTCAGGTCCGGGGTCTGGTTCTGGGCGTCGATCACGCTGACCGCGATCCCATCGTACCCCTGTCTGACCAGGGCGTTGATGATATCCATCTGGATGGGGACATCGCCCTTCTCGGGCTTACGGAAGGTGACTTCCACATCGAGGTCTTTGCCGGCCTGAGTGGCGCCGGACTCGCAGATGGTCCAGAACAACTCGGGGTTGTTCGTGACGACGGCGACCCGGGGCTTGCCGCCGGAGGTCTTCCCGCCGCCGCAGGCCGGGAGGGCGGCCAGCCCGCCCGCAACGGCCACGATGCCCAGCAATCTCGCGCACGCCCGCATGACGGAACCCGCTTTCGGAAGGGAAGAGGTAGGACTTCCGTGAGGTTCCTCACAAACTACATGGTTCCTCCGCCAGAGCAAGCGGGCGCTCGTCAGTTGGACCACCGCGGGCGGTCTGGCCGGCCGGTCAATCCAGTAGCCGCTATGTGGTTCCCACGGGCTTCCCGGATGAGCGGAGCGACCCGGTCGAGCGCCTTCGGATCGATCCCGGCGGCCTTGAGAATCTCCTTCGCCTCCTCGTGCGGGTCTGCTGCCGGCTTACGCTTCGGCTTGCCAGTCTGGCGGTCGATCATCGCCTGGGTGCCGAGCTGGTTCTGGTCCGCCGCGACACCGCCAGGGCTGAGCGTGGCGGTGTCCGGGACCGGTGGTAGCGGACTGTCCCCGCGCAGGCGGGCGGCTGCCCGCCGCTCGGCGGACATGGACGCCAGCTCCACCGCCAGGACCGCGGCCAACTCCTCGTCGGACGCACAACGGTTCACCAGCCCCTCGGTAATAAAAACGCCGTTGGCGTCCGGGTGGAAGATCTCCGGATCCTTGTGGCCGTAGGTGTGGAAAGTCGGCTCGACTCCGAGGAACAGGTTCTGGCTCAGGAGCTGTCGGCCGACCTGGTCCACCCGGGCCGCCGTCGCGACCGACGCCTCCGGCACGTTCGGTAGTTCAACCGGCTTGTTGCGGATCGCGGGGCCGGCCAGTTCCTCGTCCAGGCACCCGGTCAGCCCGACCAGCAGGGCGGCCATGAGCAATAGACGTGTCATCCCCCGGCCCCTCCCATGTCAAGCGTCTGAAACCGCTCCGCCAGGGGTCAGGCCGCCAGACCGCCACTTCCAGGGGGTGCCGTTGTGGCAGTCTGGGTAGTCAACTTTTGACCACATAGACCGCAAGATTGCCACTTTGGAATGTGGCATTGTGGCAGCCTTGGTCCCCTGGTTTCAGCCTGATCCGCACGCGTGAGGGTCGCTGCTCTAGCGTGGCTGGCCACCTGTGTCGAGCCTAACCTCACATTGGTGATTGTCAAATGTACAGGTAGGCTTTTCGTGGATACCGGGTGTGACTGGCGGTAGCAACTGCCCTCGCGGCTCCAACGGCGGCGTTGATTGCGTCCAGGGCGTCTCCACCTGGGTTCCGCATGATGAGTCGGCGGCCGCTGCGGGCGGCGGGATTCAGCACGTCGCGAACGCCGGCGGCCGCATCCCCCAATTGCACGGGGGCGCGGCCGGCGGCGATGTCGGTTGCGGTCACTTGCGGAGCTTGATCTCGTAGACGCGGTTGGTTCGCTCGTTGCCGGGGCTGGGGTTCTCGCCTGTCAGCGTCGCCATGCCTTCCTTGACGGAGTACGCGAACGGTTTGCCGCTGACCGGGTCGTTGGGCAGCGGCAGCTTGATCGCGTCCAGGCTCGGCGGCAGCTTGCCGCCATTCTCGTGGGCGTAGAGCCGGATCGCCTCGACGGTCCGCAGGTAGGCGAAATGCTGATCGGTACGGGTCTGGGCCTCTTTTACCTTCAGGATGCTGGGCACCAGGAGCGGAGCGAGGACCAGGTCGGCCTTGAGCTTCTTGAGGGCCTCCTCCGCCTGCTTCGCCCCGACCGCCTGGGGGTAGGGGAGATTCATCCACTTTCTCAGTTCATCCAGATGGATCTGGTACTGGATCAGGTCGTCGGTCAGAACGACCTGGATTGGGGAGAATGTCTTCACCAGGTCTGCCGAAAACCCGCCGTACTCCACCAGCCGCGCCCGGGTGGCCTCGTCCCGGCCCTTGTCTTTTGCCCAGGCGGTGAACCGCTCCGCCGGGTGCGTCCCAGCCTCATCCTTGCCTGTACCCGGGGCATCCATTTTGAGCAGTTCGGTGAGCAGCTTGAGATACTTTTGCATTTCCACGTCGGAGAACGGGCGGTCGGCCTTGAGCAGCGGGCCGAAGTGGGCGGCCAGGAAGATCCGCTCGCCGCCGAAGCCGGTGTGCAGGTCCATGACCGGGGACGGCAGGTCCGCGAACGACCAGAACAGGTTCGGGCAGCCGGGTTGCTGGACCATCTCCTCCAGTCCGTGGATGGCCTGGTGCAAGATGGCCATGCCGACCAGGCTGGCGATCAGGGTCGGGTGCTGCTCGCACGCCTTCGCCAGCCCGAACAGCGTCTTGACCGTCTCCACGGCCCGGACGAACTCGCCGTTTTTCACTTCGCCGCGCAACCGGAGCCGGAGGACGTTCGCCAGCTCCCGCATCTTTTGCAGCTCGGGCAGCAGGGCGTAGATACCGTCGTGGCGGAGGTTGAACCACTCGTTCCACTCGGTCCGGGTGTACCGGGCGGCCTGGTCCATGAACACCATCAGGTTGGCGTAGGGCGGGTCGTAGGCGAGTCCGTTCTTGATGCCGGCCTGCTCCCGGACGTCGGTCGGCAACTCAGCCAGGGGCGTGTCGAGCCACTTCTGCCGCTTCTCCGTGTTCTCCGTGTTGAAGAACACGTTCTGTTCCATGAAACAGCGGAGGAATCCGCCGATCTTCTCCCCGGGTTGCTGGTCGCGGTACTCCAGCATCAGGTAGTACTTCGACACCGGCTTCGGTGGGGCGGCCGGGCTGACGGTCATGACGATCGTTACCTTGCCGTCCTTCGGCTCCGGCGCCGGCTGCGCGGCTGACCGACCGGCGAACAGCACCAGACCGAGACACGACGACACCATCCATGCACTTCGCATGGGAACCTCCGGGACAGGGGATCGAGAGCTAATCGAGGATCAGCCCACGGCGGGCGGACAGGACCGTGATCGTGGGCCCGTCGGTCACATCGCCAGTCGATGCGGAAACCGGCGGCAGTCCGCCTGCTTCGACGGACCGGCTCAGTACGCCGTATGAACCCGGTGACAGGGGGACGGGCTCATACGGCACTGACTCCGCTGCCGGGGCGTCCTCACGGGTCGGCGAGGCCGACGGCGCGGGGTCGGGCCACAATCCAAATGCGAGCGTGGCCGCCTGGGTGACGAGGAGCAGGGCGGTTGCACACTTCCACCACCGGGCCTTCGGGGCAGACGCGCGGCCAGCCTGGAACAGCACCTCGTCGCGGTCGAGCCGGGTCGCCGGGGTGAACCGGGCCAGGGCGTCGATCAGGGGGTCGGGTCGGTCGGACATGGGGCACCCAGTTGCTTTCGTAGCGCGGCGATGCCGGCCTCGAACCGGCGGTGGGCGGAACTCACCGAGCACCCGGCGACGGTGGCGACCTGTTCCAGAGTCATCCCGCCCCAGAGCCGGGCGACGATCACCTCCCGCTGCTCGGGCGGCAGGGACTCCAGGGCCGCGACCGCAGCGTCGGCGTCCAGTCCGTCGATGGCGGTCTCGGCGAACCAGCCCTCCGGCCGCGAAGCCGCTGCTTCCCGCCGCTGGCGACGGCGCTCCGACCGGCCGGCGTCGATGGCCCGGTTGCGGACGACACGGTACAGCCAGGCCACCGCGTCCTCCGGCCAGCGGGACTGCTCGGCGAGCTTGCACAGTGCATCCTGGACGGCGTCCTCCGGCGCGGAACACCACTGTCGGGCGAACAGCACCAGGGCCGCGCCGTGCGAGTCGATCAGAGCAGCGAGCCGCCGGACGGACATCTCACCCTCAAGACGGCACCGGGAACGGATTTTTCCACGCCGGTTCGGCGGCCGCCCCTTTGGACACGGCCGCCGCCCGTCCGTAAAACGCTACTTGATCTGAGCCGCGGAGTCGCGGCCGCACGCACCCCTTATGGGAACACGTTCCGATGGCGAACAAGTACGTCTATTTCTTCGGTGGCAAGACCGCGGACGGCGACGGCAAGATGAAGGAGTTGCTCGGCGGCAAGGGAGCCAACCTCGCCGAGATGTGCAAGATCGGCATCCCCGTCCCGCCGGGGTTCACCATCACCACCGAGGTGTGCGCCGACTACTACGAGCAGGGCAAGAAGATCCCCGAGGCCGCCATCCCGCAGATCGACGAGACGGTCAAGAAGGTCGAGGCGGCATTCGGCGGCAAGAAGTTCGGCGACCCGGCCGACCCCCTGCTCGTGTCCGTCCGGTCCGGGGCGGCGCTGTCCATGCCGGGCATGATGAACACCATCCTGAACCTCGGCCTGACCGACGCCAGCGTCGAGGGGCTGGCGAAGAAGACCGGCAACGCCCGGTTCGCCTACGACAGCTACCGCCGACTCATCGACATGTTCGGCAGCACCGCGATGGGCTGCGAACACGAGGAGTTCGAGCACGAGATCCACAACCTGAAGATCGAGAAGAAGGTCAAGCTCGACACGGACCTGTCCGCCGACGACCTCAAGGAACTGGTGAAGCGCTACAAGGCAGTCTACAAGAAGCATGTCGGCGAGGACTTCCCGCAAGACCCTCGCAAGCAGCTCATGCTCGCCATCAACGCCGTGTTCAATTCGTGGAACGGCAAGAAGGCAATCGAGTACCGCCGGATCGAGCGGATCACCGGGCTGAAGGGCACCGCGGTCAACGTCCAGGCCATGGTGTTCGGCAACATGGGTGACTCGTCGGGCACCGGTGTCGCGTTCACCCGCGACCCGAACACCGGCGAGAACGTCTTCTACGGCGACTACCTCATCAACGCGCAGGGCGAGGACGTGGTGGCCGGCATCCGCACCCCGGAGCCGATCGCCAAGCTCCAGCAGCAGATGCCCAAGGTCTACGAGCAACTCATCGGCATCCGCAAGTCGCTGGAGCAGCACTACAAGGAGATGCAGGACATCGAGTTCACGGTACAGGACGGCGTCCTGTACATGCTCCAGACGCGGTCCGGCAAGCGGACCGGAACAGCAGCCGTCCGCATCGCCGTCGAGATGGCGCGGGAGAAACTGATCGACGAGACGACGGCGGTGAAGCGGGTGCCGCCGGACTCGCTCAATCACTTGCTGTTGCCGCAGCTCGATCCGAAAGCCAAGGTCGAGGTCGTCGCTCAGGGGATCGCGGCCAGCCCCGGCGGGGCCACCGGCAAGGTGCTGCTGTCGGCCGACGCCGTGGTCGAGCACGCGAAGAACCACCCCGATGACCCGATCCTGCTCGTCCGCAAGGAGACGAGCCCAGAGGACGTGGCCGGGATGCACCTGGCCAAGGGCATCCTGACCAGCACCGGTGGCAAGGCGAGCCATGCCGCGGTCGTCGCCCGCGGTTGGGGCAAGCCGTGCGTCGTCGGCTGCGAGGCGGTCAAGATCGACGAGGCGAAGGGGACCGTCACCATCGCCGGCAAGACGGTCAAGGCCGGCGAGTTCCTGACGATCAACGGCACCACCGGGGACGTGATGATCGGCAAGGTGCCGACCGTCGCCCCGACCATGACCGGGGACTTCGCCACCCTGATGGGTTGGGCCGACAAGGGCCGCAAGCTGAAGGTCCGCACCAACGCCGACACCCCGGCCGACGCCGCCAAGGCCCGCGAGTTCGGGGCCGAGGGGATCGGCCTGTGCCGGACCGAGCACATGTTCTTCGGTGACGACCGGATCGCCGCCGTCCGGGAGATGATCCTGGCGACCGACGAGGCCGGCCGGAAGGCCGCCCTGGCCAAGATCGAGCCGTTCCAGAAAGCCGACTTCGTCGGCATCTTCGAGGCGATGGACGGCCTGCCGGTGACGATCCGCCTGCTGGACCCGCCGCTGCACGAGTTCCTGCCCCACAAGGACAACATCCGGGGCACCGAGGAGATCGCCAAGCAACTCGGAGTCACGACGGCCGCGATCCACCAGCGGGTGGACGAGCTGCACGAGATGAACCCGATGATGGGGTTCCGCGGCTGCCGGCTGCCGATCGTCTACCCGGAGATCGGCGACACGCAGGTGCGGGCGATTATCGAGGCCGCCCTCGAGGTCACG
>Ga0247822_10000963_pt1 | contig 16879 bp, 10 predicted proteins | sample 13C_Cellulose_Da_FD_192423 | JGI IMG/M metagenome (GOLD analysis project Ga0247822, IMG submission 192423) | Soil microbial communities from agricultural site in Penn Yan, New York, United States - 13C_Cellulose_Day30 | ecosystem: Environmental > Terrestrial > Soil > Agricultural land | place...
GTCTACTGCAGGGGCGATAACCGCTACGGTCAACTCGGCGACGACGCCAACGTCGCGCGCGCGACTCCGGTCGAGATCGGGCTGACGGGCGTCACAGAGCTCACTGCCGGTCGCGGCCATACGTGCGCCCGTGGCGACGATTTGACGCTTCGTTGCTGGGGCCTAAATCGCAACGGTCAGCTTGGTGATGGAACGTTTGACTCACGTGCTGCACCCGTTCTGAGCCAGCTCGGCGGCGTCACTACTGTCGATGCGGGCGGTGACTTCACGTGTGCGACCACGGCAAGCGGGACCTACTGCTTCGGTGCCAATAACGCTCGACAGCTCGTGGCGCCTGGTCCCAGCTCCGCGACGCCGGTAATGATCACGGACAGCGAGTTCGCGACCCTCGCAGCTGGTTCTTCCCATGCGTGCGGCATTGCACCAGACGGAACTCTCACGTGTTGGGGCAGCAACACGCATGGACAGATCGGCAACGGCGGCATCGGCCCGTCATCGCCGCCGGAAGGTCCGAGCGGGACGTTCATCACCGTCGCTGCGGGGTTCGAACACACATGCGCTGCACAGACCGACGGTGTCAGCGTCTGTTGGGGGCGTGGCGACATGGGCGCGCTGGGCGCCCCCTACGTCGACAGCTCCGCACCGCAACGTCCGGGGGTGAGCCATGTTGTATTGCTCGCAGCGGGTCTGGGCTTTTCGTGCGCGGGCGCACGATGGGATATCGAGGGAGTTACGCAGCCATTCTTTCAGTGCTGGGGCCGTAATCACGACGGCGAGAGCGGCGCAACCGGCCAGTCTCGCATCTGGTACCCGATGATCGGAATCGGGACGTTGCGTGCGTCGTCGCTCGCAGATGCAGGGGCAGGATTTGCGTGCGCATTGAACGGCGGCGCCGTCAGCTGCTGGGGCGACAACTCGTTCGGCCAGCTCGGCACTGGCACCTTCAGCCGGTCCCTCGCGCCCGTCGAGGTCACGTTATGACCGGACCGGCACAACTTGCATCGATCTTCCGCTACGAGCGCGGCCTCGCGTTCTCTCTTGGGATCATCCGCAGCGCCATGTTCAGATCCATCATCACCAGTGTCCCGGTCCTCGCGATCGCACTAGATGCACGCCCTGCAGATGCGTGTACGCCGTTCGTGAACGGGGAGTACTCACAGGATGCGGCACACGCGAACGATTCCGTCGCGCCGAGCAACGTCGACGTCAATGTTGCCTTCGGCGAGGTACCAGACATGTGCGGTTGGGACACCGGACTGGCACTCCGTGTGATGGCCAGCGACGACATGACCCCGACCGATCGGCTCGGCTACCAGCTCCGAATCATCGCGGGCACGGTGCCCTCAGGATGGCCCCAGTCTGACGCGCCGGTCACGGTCGGCCTCGCCGGTGAGCTCGTCTTTCAGCTCTATGATGACGAGCTCGCGTTTACGCTCGAGGTCGCCGCTGTCGACCTAAATCACAACGTGGGCCCTCCGACCATTGTCGAAATCGAACACGGGGGTGGGTGCTTGAGTACGGCTCCGCAATTTTCGCTCGTTCCGTTCTTGGCCATCGCGGGCGTCGTATTGAGGCGCACGCGCCGGCGAAGGCGCGGCACGCCGGCCCCGTCCCCGGTCCCCTGCCTGTCTGAACGCCCGCACGAGTGATCAGCAGGGTTTGCGCCCGTCGGCAAACCACGATACCAACGGCAGCGATGCAGCACCTGCGCGCCGTGGTGGACCAGCTACGCGGCTGCCGTGTCCTGGTTGTCGGCGATGTCATGCTCGACGAGTACGTGCGTGGCGAAGTAACGAGGATCTCGCCGGAAGCTCCGGTTCCCGTGCTCGAGGTTCGCGAAGTGCGCTCGAGTGACGTGAGGCTCGGTGGAGCAGCGAATGCCGCGGCGAACATTCACGCGCTTGGAGGGAGGGCCTCGCTGGTTGGAGTCGTCGGAATGGACGACTCGGCGGACGCAGTGCGCAAGCACCTGCAGGAGCACGGTATTGGCAGGCTGTTGGTCGAGGACGCGAATCGACCTACGAGCCGCAAGACGCGCCTCGTAGCTCAACAGCAGCAGATCGTTCGCATCGACTTCGAGAAGCGAACGCCAGTGTCGGGCGACGTCGCGGAGAAGCTCAAACGCGAAATCGCGGGCAGCATCCCCGATGTCCATGCGGTCGTCCTCTCGGACTATGCGAAGGGCGTGATCACCCCGGACATCGCGCGCCACGCGATCGCATGCGCGAGAAAGGCCAACCTGCCGGTCGTGGTCGACCCGAAGCAGCGCGACTTCTCGGTGTATCGCGCCGCGACGGTGATCACGCCGAACTTGCACGAGCTCGAAGCAGCGTCAGGCCCGAACGGGATGGATGTCGAGCGTGCGGCGACGAACCTCTTGCCGCTCGTGGAGGGCGCCGCGCTGCTCGTCACCCGAAGCGCCGACGGCATGACGCTGTTCCGCACAGGCATCTCGCCGTTCCATGTCCCGGCGATGGCGAAGGAAGTGTTCGATGTGACGGGCGCCGGCGATACCGTCGTCGCGACGATCGCGTTGGCACTTGGTGCGGGCATCGCATTTGAGCAGGCGGTGGAGCTCGCGAGCGTTGCGGCCGCGATCAGCGTCTCGAAGCGCGGAACGTCGACCGTGAGCCCAGCGGAGCTGTCAGCAGCATTGAACGCCTAGACATGGCCGCGTCATCCGTCGATCGACTGCTGCGCATCGTCGCCATCGCGATCGTCGGAGTACTCGGCGCGTGCGGCATTGCACTGCCGGGTTCGATGCTGCTCGGAGGCGCTGCGTGGCTGATGTTCTTGCTCGCGGCACTGTCTGGCTGGGGCTACATCGTCGTTCGGGTCGCCCGAGTCGACGATCCGGACCTCGGCCTTCGCGCAGCGTGGGGCACCGCGGGATACCTCGCCGTCGCGGGGCCGCTCGTCGCGCTCGGGATCTTCTCGGCGCCCGCGATCCTCGCGATGATCGGCATCGGCATCGCGGGTTTCATGTGGCGTGAACTCCTTACGGACACCCCCACGTTGCGCCACGGCGAGCGCGCGCTCCGGTTCTTTCGCGAACAACCTGGGCTCGGTGTCTTGATCGTCATCGTCGCGCTCGCGGCGACAGTACAGCTCCTCGGCGGCGTCACGGAACTCGATCGAAATCAGTTCGACGACGACATCATCTACACCCCGTTGATCCGGCGCCTGCTCGACGCCGGAGACATGATCGAGCCGTTCTCGTTCCGGCGGCTTGCTGCGTATGGCGGACACACGGCGCTCGGCGCATTGCCGGCCGCGCGCGGGACGCTCGCGAACGTGCACCTGCTCGACAAGGGCATCATGTTCGCGATCGCGTTGCTCGTGGTGCTCGAACACGCCCGCGAACGCGGCACGAGCCCACTGTGGATGGTGCTGATGGTGCTGGTGGTGCTGACGATGCCGGAGATCGGCGTGAACACCGCCGCGCACTGGAGCGGCGTCGCGCTATTCGCTGCGCTGTACCGGACCGCGGTTCGCTCCGAATGGCCGCTCGTTGGGTTGGCCGCGACTGCAATCTGCACGCTTCGCCAGAACTATCTTCCCGTCGTCGCTGTCTTTGTTGTCGGATTCCTGGTCTTCCGCCTACTTGCGGCCCGACGTAGGAACGGGGACCTGCGAACCGCATGGGGCGAGGAGGGCCGCGCTTGGAAGCAAGTCGTCGTGGTCGGAGCGCTTTCGCTCCTTCCGTGGTGCATCGCCGCGTATGTGTCGAGCGGGACGTTCCTATATCCCGTCACTGAAGGAACGTGGAACCACGAGCTGTCGTTCCGGCCCGCAAACGTGACCTGGCTCGACGAGATCGCCTATGTCGCATGGGCGTGCATCGACACCGCGCCGATCCAACTCACGGCAGTGTTGTTCGCAGTCCTCGTCGTCACACCTGACTTCCGGCCAGGACGTCCACTGAAGGCTCTATTGCTCGCTGCCTCGATAGGACTCGTCCTGATCGCGCGCAGCATGGCCGAAGCTGCCGACCCAGGGCCGGTGTGGCGTTACTGCTTCGGGTTCGCGGTCCCACTCACCTGCTTCCTCGCGATCGAAGCAGGCAGGGACGACGAGGACGACGTCCCGATGCAGCCACTCGCGCGCTGGCTCGTGCTCGCCGCGCTCGCGTTCCAGCTCGCGCTCTCCCGAAACACACTGCCGAAGCGTTACGCCGAATCCTTCGACAATCTGCGCGAAGCCATCGCGATCGGAAAGCATGGAGATCCGACAGCGCACCGCGAACAGCGTCGATACGCCGCGATGCAGGCCTCGATTCCGGAAGGCGCGAAGGTCGCGGTGATGCTCGATGAGCCCGGCTACCTCAATTTCGCACGCAATGAGATCGCGAACCTCGACACCGTCGGCTTTGCGAGCCCAGGAACGCAGCTCCCCATGTTCGTCGGTGCCGAGCCGATCCGCGCCTACCTCCTCGACGAGGGTTATCGCTATGCAGCGTTCGTTCGCGAGGACCGCTCGCGTACATACTACCGGCGCGGCTATTGGATCTCGCGCTATTTCACCGACGACAATCGCTTCTATCAGATGATGAGTGCGTATCAGCTCGCCGGAGTGGAAGCGTTCGCCGAGCTCGCCACCACCACGAAGGTCATCTACGACGCCGACGGGCTCCTCGTCCTCGACCTCGCGGCTCCGTTGCGACAGGCGTCCTCGTCGAGCATGAGTGCAGACGAGCCGACACGACGATCCGCGTTCCTCGCCGACGTCGCCCGACGCGAGGGACTCCTCGATGCCTGGTCACTGACTGCTCGAGGAGATCTCGAGATCCTCGATGGTGTCTCGGCGCTTCAATTCTACGAACCGGGGTCAGCGGATCCGGCGTGGTTCGAGATCGTGCGAACACCTTCCGAGAAGCCACTTCGCGGAGTCCCGATGCGCGGACTGAACCGACGTGCGCACTTGCGGGTCCGCGGCATCGGCGCGATGCGCCTCGCGTTACGTGTGTCTGTCAGCCTCAACTCGACGTTCACGCGTCCACAGCTGGACGTCTCGCTGGATGGTGGGTTGATCGCAACCGCTGTTGCAGATGATCGCGGTCGCTATTCAATCGAAGTGGTGACGCCGCAGCTCGAAGATGGATGGCACGACGTGTACCTCGTCTTTAGCAGCGTGTTTGATCCTGGGCGAGATGGACGCGACCCACGGGTCGCGCGCTTGGAGTCGATCGAGTGGGTCCCCGCTCCATAGCAACGCTCGTGCTGGTCACCGCCGGCGCTCTGCCGTGGCTGACGGTCATCGCGCGACACGGTGTGCTCGCAGTCGTAGCGCAGGTATTAACGCTCGTCGCTGCGTTCCATGGAGCAGGCCAGGGGATCGTTCGGCTTACGCGACGCCCACCTCTCCATCCGTTGCTAGCGATCCAGGTCGGCATCGCTGCCCTCATCGCCGTGTCTGGCTTCGCGATCCTCTTCGGAATTGATCGCTTCGCGGTTCAGGTCGTCGTTGTTCTCGCATGCGCGGGACTCCATTGCTTCCTACTCGTCAAGGATGCGTCTCGATATCGAGACGCGATCGAGCGGATCGCCGCTGGAAGCCGAATCTGGATGGCGCCTGCGTGCTTGTTGTTCGCGATCGCCTTCGTCCACGTACTCGGCGCCGCTGGTGACACTGGCGCTCGTCCGTTTGACGACGACGGGAACGTGCTCGCACAGCTCCAACGGCTGCGCGATACAGGCATGCTTGGCGATCCGATCGGATACCCTCGCCACACGCAGCTCGGCGGACAACTCGCCCTCACTGCTCTGGCCACAGTACCGGGGGACGTTCACCTCGCCCGCGTGATGGAGAGCCTTGCATTCACCCTTTCGGTCGGATTGGCGCTCTGGCAACTGCGAATTGCTGAACGGCGTGGCGCGCTACTCGGAATCCTCTTGATTGCAGCCGCGACAGCCCTGCCGTTCGTGCAAGTCGATCCCTCGACGTGTTGGACAGCAGTGGGCCTCATCCTCGCCGTGCACACGCTCCTCCAAACTGCGAAAAGCGAAGACGGCGTCCCGCTCGCACTCCTCGTCGGAGCGCTCGTCACGCTGCGCCTCGAGCTGGCACCGATCGCGATCACGGGACTAGTCGTCACCTTGTCCGCGAGCGCGATGACTCGCAAGCGTCGAGCAATCCTCGTCGCCGTCGCGGCCTCCGTCGTCGTGCCGTTCGTGCTCGCCAAGTCTCTGTCCGGCGAGCCGGGGCACGCGCTTCTCGTGGACAAGCGTCTTCCGTTGCTGCTCGCGCTGCTCGTGACCGCGGGGACGTGCATCGCATGTGCTCCGGTGGTCGTGTGGACGTGGCGGCTCGAACGCTTGCGCTGGTATGGGGTCGCGAGCTCGCTCGCGATCGCTGGCATCGCCGGCGAGCTGACGGGCGACCGTCCCTACGCGCTTCGATTTCTATGGCCAGTAGCCTTCGCGGGCGCATTGATCCTCGTGATCGAGGCAGCGCGGGCCAAGAGCAACGCGACGACCATGCTGCTCGTCGCGCTCGTCTTGGCGTTGTTGATCCACGACGGCCGCACGGCCACCGGACGACGACGATGGCCACGCCGCTACCTCGATCTGATCGACAATATCGAGTACCTCATCCATCACGGCGCATCGGCACCAGTCACGGCCAGCTACGGTGCACTCCTTGACAAGGTTCCACGCGGTTCGGTGGTCGGCGTGTGGGTCACGCGGCCGGAGCGCCTGAACTATGAGGCGCATCGGATCGTCGATCTTCGAACACCGCGCAGCGCGCAGCTCCGCACGCATCGTTGGAACGCACACACCTCCAGGCTCGAGAAGCTCGCGCGCGCTGCCCACGTCGACGTCGTGCTGCTCGAGCGAGATGATCGCCGCAGGCAGCGGATCCACGATGATGCGATGTATCGCCTTCTCTGTCCCGTAGACTCCCTGGCCTGTGCGGACGATCTCGAGCTCGTCGCCCTGAAGTACCGCGTCATCGCGCAGCAAGACGGCGTCCAGTTGATTGACCTGCGCGTTGCTCGCTAGCACGAGAGATCCTCTGTGCCCCAGGGGCGTGGCCTCGTGACAATCCCCTCCCAGCGCTTTGGAGTCGAAGGTCTCTTGGAATAGAGTCGCGCGGATGTCCGCTCCCGAGCCGCGATCCGAGCGGCGTACTCCATGGCTAGAGCTGGCGATTTGCGGGGTCTTGGTCGCGCTGATCTCGGTGTTCGCCCTCTACAAGATGGACTACCTGAACCCGGCGACCGCTCACCACATCCGCATGACCGACAGCACGCGGACGGCGAACGTGGCGCGGAACATCGCCGACGGCTATGGCTACACGACCAACGAGATTCCGGCGTTTCTCGTCGACTTCTACGATCAAAAGGGGAAGCTCCACGACGAGCACTGGACCAACGCGGATCGGTTCCCGTTCACGGCATACGCCATCGCCGCGCTGTACCTCGTTACCGGTTCGCGAAGCGAGACAGTCGGCATCCTCGTCTATAACTTCGCCTGCTTCGTCGGCTTCCTCGTTTTTCTGTTCTGGATGACGCGATCGATCTGGAACGACAAATGGGCCGGCTTGTTCGCCCTTGGCATCGCACTGCTGCAGCCGCTGACCTTCATCTATCTCTATTTGAAGGACGGCGACATGATGCTGCTGACGGCCGGCGTCATGGCGACGTTCTATCGCTACTACGCGCGCGGGCCCGACGCTCTCGGCTGGAAGCACGCCACGCTTATGGGGACGTTGCTCGCGTGGCTGTACCTCGCGCGCCCGAACATCGGGGGCGTGTTCATCGCGTACTTCGGCGTGCTCATCCTGCTTCGTGGCTGGAAGCTGCGGCGTGAAGTGGGCCTCGTCGAGGCGTTGAAGGTGCTGGCGCGCAGGGAGGGCATCGTCGTCCTCCTCATCGGCCTATGGGTGCTTCCGTTCGTGATCCACAGCATGTCCGAATGGGGCGAGCCGACGTTCAGCGCGAACGCGATTTACCAGCGGCCGCTAGGTACGCGCTTCACGATGCTGACGGACACGTGGTGGAAGTACTCCGAGCCGGGTCACATGCCCACGCTGGGAACGCTGCTCCACGAAACACCGGATCAGCTACGCCTGAAGTTCACGACATCATGGATCTCGACGCTGAAGACCGGACTTCGCCCGTGGGCGCTCGAGATCTTGCTGGCCGTCACTGTCGTGGTGTGGCTCGCTCGACGGGCAAAGAGCGAGCCATCGACCGACGTCCCGCCGGAGAGTGCGCGGGACCTCGCCGTCCGTCGTCTCGGTCGCACGGTGTTCGTCGTGGTCCTCGTCAACTTCCTCGTGCTGCCGATGTACGGCTACCAGAACTACGGTTATCGGCACTACCTCTCGTTCTTCTTGCCCTTCGCCTGGATGACGTCGGGTCGCGCAGTCGTGCTGTTCATCGACACCGTCCGTCCTACGGCGTCGCGGCTTGTCGCCAAGGTTCGCGAGAATCCGGGGCCATGGCTGTTCGCGATCGTCGCGGCGCTCCTGCTGTGGAACCTCGGCACCAAGTCACAAGACACGAACCTGATGTTCGTCAAAGCCGAGAACTTCGTCGGGAAGCACTGGCTCTCGTTTCTACTGCTTCTCGTGTTCATGGTCGCGCATCGCTGGGTCCTGCGGCGCTCACGCTATCTGCTGACGGTGCTCGTTCTGCTCAGCATCGTCATCTTCCGTTACCAGCCGAACCGCGAAGTGAAGCGGTTCAACCTGAACTGGTTCGCTGCGGACGCGCGTGTCTATGACGCTCTTCGCGAAGCCAAAGGGCTCGTGATGTCATTCGCGATGCAAGGCGAGGTCAACTGGGCAAGCGATCGCAAGAACATCCCGGCCCCCGAAAACATCCTGCACGCGTACAGCTTGCTCTTCGATCACAAGCTAGAGGTCGAGGACGTCTATATCGAGAGCGCCGAGACCATGATCGGCCCGTTCGACGGGCCGTTCTACTATGCCGCGCCCGGTTTCGAGAGCTTTGCGCGGATGGAGATCTATCAGGGCCGGCTTCCCGGCTACGAGATCGTGTTTCATCACGCGACAAAGAAAGCATATCCGAAGTACCGGGTGACCAAGCCGCGGCCGAAGGCATCGACGGTGTACCGATTGAAAGATCGCGCCGCCGTCCTGGCGATGGGAAACAGCCCGGATCGCATCGAGCTCGGGAACGTCTCAGACGTCGTCTACACGACGCACGGCTGGAGTGACTACTTCAACATCGAAGGCAAGCCCGTGCTGGCTGCCACGAACACCACGCGTGAGCGCTATCTCGACTTGGATGCACAAGATCGCCCGTGGGAAGACACGAGCACCTCGTTCTTCCTCGACGATCGACGACCGACCTCCGTAGAGTTCGAAATCTACGCCACCCACCCGACCACGCTCCAGTTCTACTGGAACCTCGATCTCTACAAGTACGACGCTGCGAAGGATCGCAGCGCGCATCAGATCGGGACTTACGAGGTGAAGACTGCCGGCTGGCAAACGATCATCGTTCAGGTTCCAGCGTCCGTCACGCGCAGAGGGCTTAACAAGCTCGGGTTCCGCGCCTCCTCTTTCGCGCCTGTCACTGTGTGTCCCCCGAGCATCCAGCTGACGACGTGCTCGCAGATGATCGCGCCGGGTCCCTCGGGGACCTTCGATGCCACTGCGATCGCGTTCCAGGATGCCAAGCTCACCGCGCCGTCGCTCATGCGTGCGTCGGTGTTCGCGCACGCGCTCGTGTTCCGATACGGGACGGCAACCAAGTAACGCGATATCCTCGCCCCATGTCGAGGTGGTGGGCTTTGATCGTCTCGCTCGCATGCGCAGCGTGTGGCGACCAGCAGGCCATCGAGGTCGATGCACCCGCCGTCGATGTCGCGATCGACGCCCAGATTGATGCACCTCCGCGCCCACTCGGTCAGATCGACGGGCTTTGTACCGGTCAACCCGGCCGGCCTCGAGTGCTCGTCTACACCTACGAGAACCTGTGGCGTCACGTTTCGAACTACGCCGCGCGACTCGCCATCTATGACATGTGCCAGTCACGAGGGTTCAATGTCACGACCACCAACGATCCGCTCGCCATCAACGCCACGCGGCTCGCCCAGACCGACGTCCTCGTGTTCTCGATCACGAGTGGCCCCGGCATCGATACGCTCGGACGGGCTGACCTCGAGGCTTGGCTACGGGACGGGGGTGGCATCGTGGGCCTTCACTCTGCGAGCGCGACCGAACCGGAGTGGCAGTTCTATTACGACAACATTGGCGCCCGGTTCGCGGGACACGCCCCGGGCATGCAGCCAGCGCAGATCACCGTCACGAGCGGACACCCGATCACCGACGGGTTGGAAGCGACCTTTGCGCACACCGACGAGTGGTACTTCTTCCAGTCACGCCCCGAGGACGTTCCCGGCATGACGATGCTGCTCGTCCTCGATGAGGCGACGCTGCCTGTCGACTATCCCGCGATGTACAAGGTCGGCTACCACCCCATCGCCTGGGCGCATGAGAAGTACGGTGGCCGCGTCTTCTACACGGCGATCGGGCACAACCCAGACGCGTTCGTGGACCCCACCATCCTCGAGATCGTGGGTCGCGCGATCGAATGGGTTGCCCATGCGCGCTAAGCACCTGGGATCAGCTGGATTGTCCTCGCTCAACGGCGGTCGCTCGGGCGGGTTCATGTGGTAAAGCGTCGGCTCCAATGCCCGAGCCCCAGCACCTCAAGCCCACGCTGATGTCGCGCCTGCAGCTGCGCCCCGAGTTCCATCGCACGATCAAGGCGCTCAAGCTGGTCGAGATCGCCTCGAAGATGCTGTCGCTGCGACCGCTGCGGCGCACGCTGCCCAACGGCACTCGATATCGCGTCCGCTATGGCGAGAGCCTGTTGATGGCTGACGAGATCTTCAATCGGCAGGTCTATCGCGATCCGTTCGAAGGGCGCGATGTCCGTACCTTCGTCGATCTCGGTTCGAACGTCGGCTACTTCACCTGCTATGCGATGGAGCGCATCGGTCGTCCTGACGCGTTCGGAATCGCGGTCGACGCGAACCCGAAGATGGCGGCGGAGACGGCGTTCCACATCGAGAACAACGGCTGGCGCAACGTCCGCGGGATCTCGGGCGTCGTCGGGTTCCCCTCCGATGTCGACGAGGCGCCGTTCTTCCTCAACCCGTCGAACATCTCCGGATCGGCGACGGTGCTCAATCCGAACATCCCAGCCAAGGGCAAACAGACCGAGATTCGCGTGCCGACGGTCGACCTCAACAAGGCGTGGCGCGACCATGCCGGCGACGTCCCGGTCGACGTCCTGAAGGTCGACGTTGAGGGCTTCGAGGTGAAGGTGCTTGACACGATCCCCGATCTCCTCAAGCGCACGAACACCGTCGCGCTCGAGTGGCACAAGTGGATCACGCCGCGCGAGCCGGTGGACGACGTGCTCGGCCGCGCTGGGCTTCGATTCGTGAAGGTCGTGACGGAAGACCCACACTGCGGCGTGGCTTACTACGCGCGTCCGCAAGCTCACTGATCGGCATGGTGCGCGGCCGGCTTCGCTCCCTCGGCGTCGCCGCGCTCGTCGCGCTGGGACTGCTCCTGATCACGAAGCAGCTCGGCTGCCACGGGGCGTACTCGAATCACGCCGCCTATCGCGCGCAGGTCGATGCGTTCTTCGCGGGGCGGCTCGCGCTGACGACGGCGCCCGAGGGGCTCGCGCACGACCTCGCCTGGACGGACAGCGGGGTCCAGCAGGTGTGGGGGCTCGGTGTGCCGCTGTGGCAGGCGCCGTTCGAGGCGGTGTCGCGGATGGTGGGGCAAGGACCGTTTCCGGATCGCGTGGCGATGGTGGCGTGGCTGGCGTGCGTGGGGTTCGTGCTGCTGCGCGCGTTCAAGCGCCGCGAGGGCGAGGCGTGGTGGGTGGGCGCCGGGTGCGTGGTGATCGCGGGGCTGTTGCCCGCGTTCGTCACGCTGATCCGCGCGCGGGTCGGCGTGTACGAAGAGGCGGCGATCTACGCGTACGGCGCGGCGATGATCTTGCTCGGCGGCGTGGTGATCTTCGCGCGCGCACCGACGCGCACGCGGTACGTGCTGCTGCTCGCGGCGGCAGGGCTGACCGGGCTGATCCGGCCGACCGTTTGGTTCTACGGGCTCGCGACGGCGATCGTCGCGACCGCGATCTACGTGCAGGCGCACGGTCGTCGGGCGATCGCGGGCGTGGCGATCGGCGCGGCGCTGTTCGTCGCCGGCGGTGGGGCGCTGTACGCGACGAATGCGATGCGGTTCGGCGCGGGCAGCGAGTTCGGGCATCGGCTGAACCTGGAGTCGTTGCCCGGCAACGTGTACGCGACGCGGTTCAGCTATCCGTTCGAGCGTGTGGGGTTGATCGAAGCGACGACCGAGCTCGTCGGCGCGACGTTCGGGCGACCGGAGCAGTTCTCGCGCAGGGGCTTCTACCTGAAGGACCTGCACGTCGGGCAAGCGGAGACGCCGCGCTGGCGCGAGTACTACTTCACGACGTTCTCGTGGCCCTACGTGCCGCTGATCCTCGCGGGCATGGTGATCGCGGTGCTCGCGTGGCGGCGACGCAGCGCACGCGAGGTCACCATCGAGCGCTGGCTCGGTGCGTGGGCGCTGATCGGCGCGCTGCCGCTGTTCGTGTTCTACCTGCGCGCACCCTCGATCTCGTCGAGGTATCAGCTCGATCTCGCCCCGGCGATCGTCGCGTGGCTCGTGATCGCGTGGCGCGCGGGGGCCGCGTGGTTGGCGACCCGCGGCAAGGGGGCGATCGGGTTCGCCCTGCTGCTCGCGCTGTGGGCGACGGCCGTGTTCACGAGTCACAAGCGCGGGCGCATCGCCGCGGATCCGACCGACCGCGAGCACGCGCGCGCGTCGCTGGCGAAGCTCGTGTCGCCTGTCGCGGTGCCGCGGGCGATGCCAACGGCGTACGTGCAGGGCGATCCCGTGTGGATCGCGACGCAGGATCACGTGGCGCCGCTGTACCTCAACGGCATCGGGTGGGAACCCGCGACCGGACGCGTGCCGGTGGCGACGCACTTCTTCGTCGAGGATCCGCGGTTCATCGAGCTCGACGTGGAGCCCGTCGAACCAAAGCGCGAGACCTGGACGCCGGAGGTTCGCGTCGCGGTGGGGCTCGAGCAGCTGCGACTCGAGTCCACAGCCCCGACGGAGAACGGCGCGAAGCTGCGGTTCCGCGTCGCGCGTGCGCTGCCCGGGCTGCACGTCGCCTTCGTCGCATTCGGACCCGACACGCAGCTCGATCAGCCGCAGTCCAGCTACGTGCTGCGATCGATCCGCTGGCGCGATTAGCGGATCGCGCGTACCGACGCAGGCGGCTCGGCGGGCGGTGCGGCGAGGAACGGGCGCTCGGGGACCAGGGTGTCCTGGTGGACCATGGTGAACGTCCACGGCTCCACACCCGCGATGCGCGCGCGGAGCTCGACGGTGACGTCGCCGAGCCCGTGGAGATCGCGGACGACGCGCGCGAAGGTGTGTGACGGCTGGCCGGGGATGTCGAGGGTGACCTCGCCGTTATCGGTCGCGATCCAGTAGGTGCCGTCGAGGCGCGCGTCGAGGCGAATGCTGACCTCGACGCCGGGGAGCTCGGGGGTGACGACGATGCCGGGCGTGTTGAAGCCCCAGCTCGGGGCGGCGTCGTTGAGCGTGTTGACGATGCCGTCCGAGGCGGAGAGCAGGCCGTCGCAGGCGTAGTAGCCCTCGATGCGCGAGTAATCGCACGCCTCCCATGGCGCGCCATCGAAGCGAGCCTCGACGGTGGCGGTGGGGCGCAGGCCGCTGCCGAGCTCGAGCGCGCGCGTGGTGGTGTGGGTCTCGATGCAGCCGCGCACGACGAGCGCGAGGAGGAGGAGCGGGAAGCCGATGGCGAGGCCGGGCGCGACGAGGCGCGGGAGGCGGGCGCGGCCGCGGGCGAGCAGGCGCAGCGCGCGGCGACGAAGGCGCGCGACGCTCCACACGACGCCGATCGCGAGCGCGGCGAGCGCCGCGAGGATCGAGAGGGCGCGGCCGGCGTGGTCGGAAGGGAGTGGGCCGTCGGGCGTGAAGATGGTGCGGCCCGGCGCGACCCACGCGCTGACGACGTGGAGCTTGCCGCCCGGGATCGTGGGATAGGCGTAGACGGGCTCGGCGGCGCCGGAGGCGTGGCGCGCGCGCCAGCGCGGGTAGTAGCCCGTGCCGAGCGCGACGAGCACGGGCTCGGTGGTGTTGGCGACCTCGATCTCGACGGCGCGATCGTCGAGGCGGAGCACCTTGACGTCGCCGGTGCCCTTCTCGATGCGCGCGAACTTGCCGTCCCACGCGGGGAGCTCGCGCACGTGGTAGCTGCCGAACACCTGCTCGGTGGCCGGGTCGCCGAGCTTCGGGGACTTGCCGGCGGCGATGACCCAGCGGATGTTGAAGCGGCGCAGGCTCTCGGGCGAGGTGTCCTCGATGCGCTCGCGCAAGAGCAGATCGGGGATCCAGATCATGTGCAGGGTCGGCAGGCCGGTCTGCGCGGTGAGGTGGAAGTGCTCGTGCGTGGTCTCCTCGAACAGCGCGCGGCCCCAGCGGTCGGGTCCGAGGTCCCGCATCTGGGCGGCGGCCCAGTCCGTGAGCAGCTGGCGCCCGGTCGGGTCGCCCGCGAAGACGCGCGCCTCGCCGCTCGCGCGTTGCTGGCCGGCGGACCACACCGAGGGCGCGACGCGGAGCACGGCGGCGGACATGATGCCGACAAGGGCGGCGGCGACGAGGCGGCGGCGCGGAGGAGCGTCGCGCCAGGCGTGGATCGCGGCGCCGGCGAAGATGGAGATGCCATAGGCGCCGGCGGCGACGACGAACGGACGTGCGAGGGCGGCGAGCCGCTCCGTGCCGAGGCGCGCGACGCCCATGCCGGGCGCGAGATCGAACGCGAGGTACACGGCATCCGAGAGGCCGAGGAGCAGGAGCAGCGCGGACGCGCAGACGAACACGACGGGCGCGCGCCGCGACCACAGCCCGGCGAGGATGCCGAAGTAGCCGGCGTAGCCGAGCATCGCGTACGCGGTGACGGGGGACGGTGCGGCGAGCAGATCCTGGAGGAGGCGATCGGGCGCGCGGAGCGCGTTGGGGTAGTGCTGGCCGTAGAGGAGGATGCGCCCGGCGAGCGGCATCCACACGCACGCACCGAGCGCGGCGCCGAGGCCGACGTGGAAGATGGCGACGAGCGCGCGCCGCGGTGGCACGTCGCTGGCGAGGAGCGCGACGCCCGCGAGCGCGACGATGGTGGTCGCCGCGGCGAGCAGGCCCGCGGGGTGGGTGGCGGTCGCGAGCGCGGTGAAGGTCCAGATCGTGATCGAGGCGGAGAGGCGCGGGCGGCGCAGGGCGGCGAGCACGCCGAGCGCGGCGATGGTGGCGAACGCGAGCGACATCGCGCTGTGGACGAGCGCCCAGCGGAACAGGCCGACGGTGCCGCCGTGCGCGACCGCGCCGCTGTCGACGAGGGTGAGCAGGCCGACGACGAGCGCGATGGGCTTGGGCGCAACGCGCATCGCGATCGCGGTGGTCGCGAGCGCGAGCGCGAGGTGGACGACCACGGCGACGACGAGCTGCGCGCGCCCGAGGTCACCCTCGAGGCCGAGCAGGTGCGCGAGGTGACCGGTGACGACGTACGTGAACGCCGGGTACAGATCGAGGGGCGCATCGCCGGTGCCGACGGCGTGGTTCCAGATCGGAAGATCGAGGCCCGGCATCGACGGCGTCACGCCCGCGAGGACCGCGTGTTGCGGGCCCCAGTCACCGGCGGGCCAGTCGGGCGAGATCGTGAGTGCGTCCCAGAACACGGAGAGGCCGGCGACGGCGACGATGGTGAGCACGAGGGTCGTGGTGACCAGGCTCGGCGGGCGGCGCAGCCACGCGGGTGCGTGCGGCCACGTCATCGCGACGCCGACGCCGAACGCGCCCGCGAGGATCGTCATGCCAATCGCGCCCGACGAACTGGCGGGAAACAGCAGCGCGAGCAGCGCACCGCACGCGACGAGCTGCCAGCCCGGGCTCCGCGCGATCGCCTTCAGGCCGGGCACGTCTCGATGTATCTCGGAACTACGACGGGTACAAACCTGCCCGCCGAGCGTGGGGCGTTCTGCCCCATCGCCGCGAGGCTCGTCGACGCCGTATGCTCGCGCGCGCATGAAGATCCGTTGGGGCTTCGTCCTGCGCGTGCTCGGCACGGCGGCGGGGCTCGCGTATATCGCGACGCGCGTCGATGCCGGCACGGCGAAGGCGGCGCTCGCACGGATCCCGCTGGTCACGTTCGCGCTCGCGGTGGCGCTGGTCGCGGGCAACGTGGTGGCCGGCGCGCTGCGCTGGAAGGTGCTGATGCGCGCGTACGGCGCGACGAGGATCCCCTCGCTGCCGCGGCTCGTCTACCTCTACTTCGTCGCGTTCTTCTACAACAACTACCTGCCGGGCGCGGTCGCGGGCGACGTGGGGCGCGGCGTCGTGACGCGCGATGCATTCGAGGCCGAGGGCGCGCCGGGCGCGCTCGCGGTGGTGCTCGTCGAGCGCGCGCTGGGCCTGTTCGCGCTGTTCGCGCTGCTCGCGGTCGGGCTGATCGTCACCGGCGATCGGGTGGATGCGGGGAGCCTGTGGTGGTGGACCGCGCTCGGCGGTGCCGGCTCGTGCGTGCTGGTCGGCGTACTGCCGGTGGCGCGGCGGCTCGCGCCGAGGCTGCCGGCGGTGCTCGCGCGGCAGGCGGCGCGGATGCCGGTGCTGCGCGACGGGGGCGCGTTCGCGCAGGCGATCGCGCTGTCGGTGGCGACGCAGGCGCTGATCGCGCTCGCGGGGTGGGTGCTGCTCGCGGCGCTCGCGCCGATCGACGTGGGTGCGTCGCTGCTCGTCGTCCCGCTCGCGGCCGCGACGACGAGATGCG
>Ga0247822_10000964_pt1 | contig 16872 bp, 10 predicted proteins | sample 13C_Cellulose_Da_FD_192423 | JGI IMG/M metagenome (GOLD analysis project Ga0247822, IMG submission 192423) | Soil microbial communities from agricultural site in Penn Yan, New York, United States - 13C_Cellulose_Day30 | ecosystem: Environmental > Terrestrial > Soil > Agricultural land | place...
CTTCCGGGTGGCGTCGGCGGCCTTGTTCAGGGCGTCCTTGAGTTCCTTGCCATCTGGCAGCGGCAGGTTCTTCACGTCCTCGGTCTTCTTCGCCACATCTTTCTGGGCATCGGCGGCGGGCTTGAGGTTGTCCGGCTTCTTCGCGTTCGCCTCGGTCATCTCCCTGGCGGCGGTCTGCTCCTTGATGATCTGCTCGATCTGCTCGGCCGCTCGCTTCGCCGCCTCAAGCGGGTCGGACTTCGCCTTCTCGGCGGCCTCGATGAGCTTGTCGAGTTCGTCGCGGGCCTCGCGGAGCCGGTCGGCGGCGTTTCCCTCCGGTGAGACGGCCCCCTTGAGGTCGCCGTCGCGTAGCTCGTCTTGCGCCCGTCGCATCTCGGACTCGGCCGGGGTGAGCTTCGCCGCGACCTCCCTGGCCAGTTCGTCCACCGTCTTGCGGACGTCGCGGGTGTCGAACTCCAGCCGGGCCTGCCGGTCGGCGAGCTGGTTGGCGTGCTCCCGCGTCGGGTCGGTGCGGCCGCGGTCGAACCGCTCCCGCCGGTTGGCGAAGTCCGGCCGCGTCTCCGTATCCTTCTTCAACTCCTGCTCGGCCTGGAGCAGCTTCTCGACACGGTCCCGGGCCTCGCGAAGCGCGGCCGCCTTGTCCCCCTGGCCGCGGATCGCGGCGGCGAGGCCCTGGAGTTCCTGTGAGGTCTTCAACTGGCCCTCGGCGGCGGCGCGGTGGCTGCCGTTGAGGACCGACTGGCGGGCGATCTCCATCTGGGCGACGAGCTGGCCGCCGCGGCCGAAGGCGTCTGCCCGGTCGAGCCGATCCTTCTGCTCGGGGTTGAGCGACGGACGCAGCCCGGCGAGTTGCTTGACGAGGTTCGTCAACTCGGCCCGCAGGTCGGCCTGGGCGTCGGAATGCTCCTCGCGGTCGTCCACGCCACGGCGGCGGTTGCCGGACCGGCCGTCCGCCGCCAGTGACTGGAGGTGCAGGTCGTGCTGCTCCCTGGCGTAGCGGGTCAGCCGTTCGGCTGCCTGGTCGAGCGACTTGAGGGTGTCGAGCTTGACCAGCATACCGCGGAGCGATGCGACGACTTCGCGGTGCTTCTGGTACGCCTGCCGCTGCTCGACGGTGGCGGCCGCCTCGTCCGGGGCCTTGATCGCCGCCTCCAGGTGGTTCAGGACGGCGGTCATCTGCTCCCGGCTGAGGCTCCGCAGCCCGGCGGCGACCTCGTCTAACACTTTCTGCTCGGCTGATGGGTCGAGCTTCTGGTAGGCGAGGACGCGGAGGGTGGTGGTCACCCTCCGGGCGGTCTGCTCGACCTCGGCCTGGACCCGCCGCTGCTGGTCGCGCTGGGCGGCCGGGGGCTCGTCGGCGGCCCCGAACGGGGCGAGAGCCAGGGTCGTCAGGAAAGCGAGCAGGAGGCGTCCGGTCGCCATGATCGCACCTCGTCGGCTGCCGCGGGGCGAGAGGAGTCCCGCGGGCACTCGTTCCAGTATCCGGCCCCTTCGATCGATGAGCAACGGCCAATGTCGCTTGCTACTGGGGTCAGACCGCCAGACCGCCACTTTGCAGGTGTGCCAGTTTGGCGGCCTGACCCCTCTTTCGGCCGACGCCTCAACCCACGGGGGTCAGGGCGCCAGGGCGCCACATTCCGAAGGTGCCGATGTGGCGCCCTGGGTGGTCAAACATTGACCAGTCCTGATCCGGCCTCGGATCATGACCTATACTTATATCCACTATTCGTTGGCCGTGTCAAATCCCGGGGTTTAGACCGGGCAGGCCGTTCGATTCGCTCGCGGACCACACTACTTCGGCCGTCCAAATACCCCGCGCTGTCGCTCCTCGATCTGTCGTAGCTTGTCCCGGCTCTGGTCATGCTGATCGAGCCACGCCTGGAGTTGGGCCTGGGTGACCACGGTTTTGATCCGCGACTCGGACCGGCCCGGTAGCCGACCGGCGGCGGGGTTGCGGTCGAACACCTCGACGTAGAACTCCACCCGGTCGCCGACCTCCAGCTTCGCCGGGCCAGACGGCGTTGCCCTGGTCAGGGCGGCGGTCTGGAAGTTGTACCGCCCGCCGGCCTCCAGCCCGTCCGGCTCGTGCGCAGGGTCGGCGGCCGGGATCGGGAAGAACTCCACCGAGGCGTTGAACCCCGACTTCTCGAAGAGGCCAAGCTCTGGAAGAAACTTCCCGACCATAGCCGGGTCCGCGGAGACTGGCTTCAGGGGTAGCGGCGTCCACGGCCCCTCGTTGACCCGGTACATCACCCGCGCCCGCGACAGCCCCAGCGGCGAGCGGGCGGCGTAGGCGACCTGCACCTGTCCGCCGAGGCCCAGCGGCATGCCGTTGACCTCGTAGTCGTCGAGCGGGCCGTCGTCCTGCGGCCCCTTGAGCGTCTCCTGGAGGAGGTTGACCCGCGGCGGCTCGTCGGGGGCGAGGTTGATGCCGCGGCGCGGCGGGTGGGAGTTGGCGAACCCGTACTCGTCGGCAACCTCGACGCGGTAGCCCGACGGCCGCGGCGGCAAGTCGAAGACCGCCTCGGCACCTAACCCGTCGGCTGAGCGGCCCATCTCGACCTTGCGGGCCGGTTGCTCCTGCCCGGCCTCGTCCCGCGCGAGGACCACCAGCGTCGCCCGCGCCACCGGCTTCGAGGTCGCCACCGCGACCCTGATTGCCGAGTCGGGCAGCGCCAGTACTTCTCCTTGTGGCTGGAACCGCTCAAACCGGTTCTCCCCCTTCGGATCGACGTACTTCGGCAAGAGCACCCAGGCGTTGACCTCGGTGACGACCGGCCGCGGCTCGAACCGGACGTGCCCCGGCGTGCGGGTCCGGCCGTCGGCGAGCCGGGCGCGGAAGGTGAACGGCAGTGACGAGGGCGGCAGCTTCGCGGCGAAAACGGCGTGCTCCTCGTCGATCCGCTTCGTCAGGGTCAACGGGAACGTCTCGGACGGCTGCCCCTCGGGGACGACGCGCACGGTGCCGGTCGCGTCGTCGGCCACGTGGCCCGAGACCTCGAACCGCAGCTCGACCTCGTCGCCGCTGGGCCACAGTTCGGGCGTCTGGTTCACGAGGCGGACGGAGCGGGGAACCTCGACCGGCAAAAGGCACTGCCGGGCGAGCAGCGCAGACACCAGCTCCAGCCGCGCGGCGGCAAACCCGCCCGCCGCCAGGAGGACCGGCACCGCCAGGAGCGCGGCCCACTCCAGCCGCGACCGGTCGGCCAGGGACGCGAGCCGGTGCCGGGCCGACATCGTCTCGGCCTCGGTCGTCACCACGCGGATGAGCTGCGGCGACATCCCCTCGACCTTTGCCCCGTGGCGGTTCAGTTGCAGGGCGGTGACGAGCCGGTGGTCGAACTCCGGCACCTCCTCCTCGGCCCGGCCGGCCAGCGCGTCCAGCGACGGGACCTGGAGCCGGACCAGCAGCCAGTACCCGGCCGCCGCGAAGAGGCCGAGTTGCCCGGCGGTCATGAGCAGTCGGAGCGGGAACGGGGTATCGACATACCGGTCGGTGACCCAGTCGGTCAGGCAGGCGACGGTCAGCACCGCGACGACGAGCGCGACCCACCGTGCGGCGCCCCAGGCGAGGCGGTAAAGCCACTCGCGGCGCTGCCAGCTTCGGAGTTGTCGGACGAGTGTTTTCATGGGACCGATCGTTGGCGAACGGCCGGCGTGAGCCGGCTGGTGATTCAAGCCCCACCAGCCGGCTCACGCCGGCCGTTCGCCCTCAGCTTAGGCTGTTGAACTTCCTCAGGAACCACTCGGCCGACAGCAGGCCGACCACCCACAAGAGTGCCCACCGGTTCCAGAGCAGCACCTCGTCCTTGTGGGTGAACGGGGTGGTCTTCGGCTTCACCGACGCGGGGAGGGTGTGCAGGTCCTCCTCGCGGTAGAATTTGCCGCCGGTCGCCTCGGCCAGTGAACGCAGTTCCTCCCCGGCCATGCCGCCGGGGGCCAGCTCGTGGTCGGGTGGCAATGTCACCCGGTACTCCAGGGTTGCCGGCTCGGACCCGGTGTCCACCTTCAGGGCGAACCGACCGACCTGGTTGAACGGCACCGGCGCGACGTAGTCGCCGTCCTGGCCGGGGAGCTTGCGGAGGCGGAGCCGGGCCGTGCGGTCCTTGTCGTCGGGGCCGACGTCCAGGCGCTCGACCGTGGCTTCGACCTCATCGGCTGATAGCGGCTTGAGATCCGGGTTGAAGAGGCGAGCGTAGAGCTGCCCCAGCTTGCCGAGCTGCGGGTCGGGGGTGTCGAGCGAGAGTTGCGTCAGCTTCGTGCCGAGGGTCCGCGGCACTCCGGTGACGTAGATCGCCTGCGACCAGTACCGGCCGAAGAACTTGTCGGCCTCGTTGAACCGCCATCGCCACGTCTCGTCGAAGCCGCAGAACAGGACGTAGCCCTTTCCGTAGTAGTGGGCGGCCAGCAACGGCATAGGCTTGTTGTCAGTCGTTTGCTTCGTCGGGTGGGTCAGGAGAGACTCCGCGGCGGGCTTGAGCTTCTGGACGGGATAGGCCCAGTAGATCTCGGGGAGCGTCCGCCACGTCCGCAGGCTCTCGGCCGGGTCGTCTTCGAGGCTCAGGAGCGGGTTGCGGGCGCCAGCCGGGGTTAGCTCGGGGCGGAACGGTTCCGGCGGGGCGGCCGAGTCGAGCGGGAACTGCACGCTCTGGAACTCGACCGGCAGCACGTCGGCCAGCGGCGTCCCGGAGAACGTCGCCGGGCCGTGGTGGCGGCCGGCAATGTGGATCAGCCCGCCGCCCTCGGCCACGAAGTCGCGGACCCACTGCTGCTGCTCGCCGGTCAGGTACGACGCCGGGAAGTCGCCCAGGACGAGCAGGTCGAAGGCGAGCAGGTCCTGCCGGGTGGCCGGGAACTTCGGCAAAAACGGCGGGCCGGCGTCCATCGCCTTGCGGTCGCCTTCGGTGAGGATGAACCGGGGTTCGACTCGCCTATCGCGCAATAGCGCCCGCTGGAGGAACTTGAAGTCCCACCTCGGGGTGGAGTCGATGACCAGCACCTTCATCTTGCGGTCGATCACCCGGACCGACTTGCTCACCTCGTCGGCCGCGTCGCCGGGGCCGGAGAGGGCGCGGACGGTGGCGGTCAACTCCTGCTTGCCGGCCTGGGCGTCGCGCTGCGTTGGCACGAAGGAGAGCACTTCCTTCAGGTCGTTCCCCTCGGCGAGATCGACCACCTTGCGGGCAACCTCGTTGTCGTTGAGCTTCAGGACGAGTTCGACCTTGCCGTCCTTGAAGCCCTGGACCCGGTAGCGGACCGGGACGCTGACCGTGTCGTCCACGAACAGCGTCTCCGGGACGGTCACGCCGCGGACCTGCACCTGGCCGAACGACGAGCTGCCGACGCCGTAGACGTGCAGCGGAACCTCCAGTCGGGCGCACTCGCGGGCCAGGTCGTCGAGGCTCTGCTGGCTGGCGTTCTCCCGGCCGTCGGTGACGAGGACCACGGCCGCGGGCAGCTCGTTCTCGTCCCGGTTGAGCAGCGCGAAGACGCCATCGGTCATCGCAGTCCGTGGCTCGGTGCCGGCCAGCGCCTCCACCCACTTCGCGTCGCGCGGGTCCTTCGCGGACCGGCCCAGGCCGAACGACGCCGGCTGGAGCGGGCCGACGCCCTTCAACTTCTCAAGCAGTTGCAGCCGGGGGTTGGTGAGCGCCGCCCTGGCGACTTCGAGTCGGCTCGGCTTCTCGGGCAGGTCGGCGGGCAGGTCGCCGGCCGTGGGCATCGGCCGGTCCGGGGGTACGCGATTGAGCGCGACGGCGGTGCGCCACTTGTCGGGTAAGTTCGGCCGGGGGTCGCGAGTGGTCATGCTCTGCGAGTCGTCCACAAGCACCGCGACGGGCCGGGGCCGGTGGCCGCGCGTCTCGGTGAGGAGGGTCGGGCGCAGAAGCAGGAACAGGATGCTGGCGAGGGTGACGGCGCGCAGCCCGGCCATGATCGCCCGCCGCCACGCGGGGATGCGGCCGGCCTCACGGAAGTAGAGCAGCAGCACCGCCGCGACGGCGAGGACGCCCATCGCCACGGCGAGCCACCTCGGGAACCACCCGCGGAACGCGAGGTCGGCGAATAGCGGGGTGGTCAGCGGATCTCCGATCATTCTCGCTCACCCCGACTCCGCGGTTGATCCCGTCGGCGGTCCCGCAGGATCAGAAACAGCCCCACCGTCAGACTAATTGCCAGCGCACCCGCATACAGCGCGTACACCCACCACGGGGTTAGGTCTCTGCCAACGATCATCTTGGCGAGCATGGCACTCACCACGCTTTCCCGCAGAACCACGCCCAGCCCGCTTCCGCAACGCCTGCGACGAACACCAGCAGCAAGACCCACACCGTCCACTCCCGCCGGCCCCGTTCGGCCGCGATGGCGCCCTCGGCGTCTGAGCCGGCCAGTAGCAGCACCGGCTTGAACCCGAGTATCTCCTCCGCCTCCGCGTCCGTCAGAGAGTCGAGGGTGTCCGTCTCCCGCAGGTCCGGCGCGACGGCGAACCGAGGCCCCGACGGCGGGTCCTCGCCTTCCAGACCGATCCGGTAGACGCCCGCGACGGTCGTGTCCGGCGCGGTCACCGTCAGCTTCTTCCCGCCCTCGCCGCCCTGGGCCTTGCCGAGCTTCACCCGCCTGTTGTCCGGCCGCAGCAGCTCGAACCCGCGCGGCGCCTCCGCCGGGTGCCACACCAGCGGCTCGCCGGCCACCCGGTTGACGCCGCTGGTCGCCTTGCCGGTCAGGTGCGACAGCGTGAGCTGCACGAACGACAGGTACGACCCGGCGCGGGCCGGCCAGTTCGACCAGCCCGCGTCGAGCGCCGTCGCGACGAACACCACCTCGCCATCGCCCAGGAGCCGGGAAGCCAGGAGCGGCTTCTGGTCGGTCAGCCGCATCAGCACCCGTCCGACACGGCCGGCCTCGCGTACACCGACCACTTTCGCCACGTCCACGTCGGCGGTGACGGTACGGAACGGCTCGTCGCGATACCGGGCCAGGAAGGACGCCGGCTCGGTCGAGTCCGGGGCCGGCTTGAACGGCTGGTCCGCCGGGGCCGCGGCCGGCTCGTCCAGCTCGAACGGCAGCAGCCCCGCCCCCGCCGCGCCGAGGATCGCGTTGTAGCGCTGCGGCACCACGTTGTCGCCGGCAGCGATCACCAGACCGCCGCCGTCCTTGACGAACGTGACAAGCCGGTCGATGAACTCCTTCGACAGCCCCAGCACCCCCGGCCGGTCACCGTCGGACGCCGGGACGTTGCACAGGTAGCAGACGTCCGTCACCCCGAGCAGTCCCGGCCCGGCCTCCTCTGGCGGCACGACCGTTACCCGGACGTGGTATTCGTCGAGCCGGTTTTCCTGCACCGGCAGCAGCGCGTTGCGCAGGAAGTGGCTGCCGGACTGCTTGGGGTCGCGGACATCTAATGCGCCGTCCACTATTAGCACCCGGACGCGGTCGCGGACCGGGATCAGCCGGTCGAGCGTGTTGTCCCCGGGCAGGTCGTCGCCCTGGACCCGGGCGGTCAAGAGCCGTGGGCCAGACTCGTCGAGCTTCGCGGTCAGCGTGACGGGATACGCCTGACCCGGCTCGATCACCTCGACCGACCCGGACTCCTTCTCCTGCTGCTTGCCGTCCACGTCCAGGGTGACGGACAGGTTCCGCACCGGGGTCTTGCCGGTGTTCTTCAGGAGTACCGTCACCGGCAGTCGGCTGCCGGTGTGCGGGATGCCGCCGGGGTGGGTGACGTCAGCCACGGCGACGTTGTTGACCGTCCGGTCCGGGCTGCCGCACCGGACCACAACCAGGGTCGCTCGCTGCTTGATCTCGGCGGCCTTCGCGCGGACGGCCCCGGCCTGCCGCTCCCACCCGGTCTTTTGCAGGTCGCCGAACAGATACACTTCCTTGTTCGCTCCCGCCCCGCGGTCTAATGCAGCGTATGCCTCGTTCAACCCGGGGAGGACATCGCCGGAGAGGCTCGACAGCTCGACGTTCTGCACCACCTGCCGGGCCTGGTCGAGGTTGCCGGGCGTCACCGGGCCGAGGTGCGTCACCCGGTCCGAGCAGGCGTAGATCTGGACCGTCGAGTTCGGCGGCAGGTCGTCGATGATCCTCAAGGCCGCGTCTTTCGCCCGGTCGAGCCGGGCCTGCTCGCCGTCGCGGGCGCCCATGCTAAAGGAGGTGTCGAAGACGAACACCGCGTCGATGCTCTCGCCGCGGCCGCCGGCGGTCAGCGCCCGCAGAGTCGGCCGGGCCAGCGCGAACGCCAGCAGCAGCAGCACAAGGCAGCGCAGTGCGAGCAGAACCCACTCCTGGAACCGCAGCCGCCGACTGGTTTGCTCGACCGCCTGGCGCAGGAACGTCATCGCCGCCCAAGGCAGCCGGCGGTAGCGAGCCTTGTAGAAGAAGTGCAGGACGACCGGGACGGCCACCGCCGCGGCGCCGAGCAGAAGCCAGGGGGACAGGAAGCTCATCGAGGCGAACCCCGCTTAGCTAGCGCGTCGTCAACTGAAGTCGGCGGATCAGGTACTCGCCCAACGCGGCCTTGAGGGGGCGGTCGGTCCGCATCCGCACATACTCGACCCGGCCGCGGTCGCAGCCCCGCTCCAGGTCCGTCAGATACCGGTTCACCACCCGCAGGTAGGCCGGTCGGAGCAGGTGCGGCCGGGTCATCAGCTCGTCGGCCCCTTCGAGGTTGACGAATCGGACGTTGCCGTCCAACGGGAACTCGATCTCATCTTTGTGCAGGACGTGGAACAGCACCACCTCGTGGCCGCGGAAGCGCAGATGTTGCAGCCCCTTGAGCAGCGGTTCGACCTCGTCGAAGCAGTCGGAGATGAGGAAGACGATCCCCCGCCGGGCGACCCGCTCGGCCAGTTCTTCGAGCAGTCGGCCCATGCCGGTCTTCTCGGCCGGCCGGGTCGCCTCCAGTGCCCGGCAGACGGCCTGGACGTGCCCCAACTGGCTCGACGCCGGCAACTCCTCGCGCCAGTCGGAGTCGAAGACGCGCAGCGCCGCGCTGTCCCGCTGGCGGACGATCAGGTACGTCAGCGACGCAGCCAGCAGCTTGGCGTAGGCGAGCTTGTTCCGGTCGCGGTCGCCGTAGCGCATCGAGTTGCTGGCGTCCACCAGGAGGTGGGCGACGAAGTTGGTCTCCTGCTCGTACTGCTTGATGGTGTAGCGGTCGGACCGGGCGTAGCTCTTCCAGTCGATGTGCTTGATGTCGTCGCCGGGGACGTACTCGCGGTGCTGGACGAACTCGACCGAGAACCCGCGGTACGGGCTTTTGTGGTCGCCGACCCGCAGCCCTTCAACGACCTGCCGGGCCTGCAAGCCCAGAGCTTCCGCACGGGCGAGAACGTCGGGGTGGAGGAGGGAGGAAGGCATGATAAACGATCCACAGATTTCACAGATTCACGCAGACTCAATCCTTCTACGTTTTTCCATCTCTACTCTTCTCATCTGTGTAATCTGCGGAATCTGCGGATCGTTTCCTATGCCGCGACCGCCTTCGCCGCGCCGCGGATCAAGTTCCGCACAACTTCCTCGACCGTGACCCCCTCGCTCTGTGCGGCGAAGTTAAGGATGAGCCGGTGCCGCAGGATCGGCAGCGCCACGGCGACCACATCGTCCCCGGCGACGTGGTTGGACCCGCGGAGGATCGCGTGTGCCTTGGCGGCCAGGATCAGGTTCATGCTCGCCCGCGGGCCGGCCCCCCACGTCAGCCACCGGCTGGCGAACTCGGCCGCGTCGTCAGTGTTCGGCCGGCTCATCCGCGCGATCCGCTTGGCGAACGCGAACACCTTGTCTGACACCGGCACCCGGCGGACCACCTGTTGCAGTGAGACGATGTCGTCCCCGGTGAGCACCGGCGTCACCTTCACGGCCCGATCGGATGTTCCTTCGCGCATGATGCGTTCTTCCTCGTCGTCGGTCGGGTAATCGACCTTGATGAGGAACAGGAATCGGTCGAGCTGAGCCTCAGGCAGCGGGTAGGTGCCTTCCTGTTCGATCGGGTTCTGCGTCGCCAGCACGAAGAACGGGTTGCGCATCGGGTGGTCTTCGCCGCCGATGGACACCTTCCGCTCCTGCATGGCTTCGAGGAGCGCCGCCTGGGTCTTCGGCGGGGTGCGGTTGATCTCGTCGGCCAGCACGATGTTGGCAAAGAGTGGCCCGGGGAGGAACTTGAACATTCGCTGCCGGGTGGCCGGGTCGTCCTGGATAACCTCGGAGCCGGTGATGTCCGAGGGCATCAAATCGGGGGTGAACTGGATCCGCTTGAAAGACATGTCCAGGGCCTGTGCCAGGGTGCTGACCATCAGTGTCTTGGCAAGGCCCGGAACGCCCATGAGCAGGGCGTGACTGCGGCAGAAGATCGCCATCAGGAGTTGGTCGAGGACCTGCTCTTGCCCCACGATCACCTTGCCGATCTCGGCCCGGAGTCTTTGGTGCGCGTCGCGGAGCTTCTCAACCATCTCGATGTCGTTGGCGTCGGCCGGGCTCATGAGCGGAGCGCCTCGTCGGGAAGTGCTCGGGGAGAGGTCCGGGCAGGAACATCATGGTAGCATAGCGCCCGACCAGGTGTCTCGCGCGAAACCAGTGGCCCCGGTGTCTCGAACACCGGAATCGGATCACGGTTCCGGGCGAAACCGGCGGTGAGAAATGGGTCTTGCGTCGGTCCGGGGCGTTGGTAAGATTCTCGGTGTTGCGGGATTGGTATATCGGCTGTGCCCAGCCTTCCCAAGGCTGTGAGAGGGGTTCGACTCCCCTATCCCGCTCTCCTAATCACTTGCCAAATCAAGACTTACGACACGTCTGATTGCGGGCAAATTTTGCGGGCAAATCTGCGGGCAAATACGGGAACGATGGCGGTACACTTCAACGCCTCTGAACAGGCTCGGTCGGTCACGCCTCGCCCCTCTCTCAACGACACCACCCGCTGACACCGGCCACTGCCCGTCGCCACGTCATCACTCTTAGCCGAGGGCGTCATGTACGGCCAGCAACCGAACACCATCACCGACGCCGAAGTCCTCGCCGTCAGCGGCGGGATCGACGAGGCTACCGGCCAGCCCGTCGTCTTCACCCTGCGGCCGGTCACCGGCTCGGGCTGGGGGCACGTCAATTACGCATTGCACTTCGAGAACGCCCGCTCGCTCCTCGACCGGCTGAGCCGGGAGTTCGACACGAGTCCGTACCTCAAGTCCGGCCCCTCGGGTACAACAGCCTGAGCCTCACTCGTCCAGGCAACCTCCTCCCGGTGCGCCGTCTTCGTCCGCCCGTGCCTTCAACGGTTGGGTCATGCGGTGGGGAGTTCCCGTTGGTTGCCCGACCCGACCGTATCAGACCCGGAACGTGTCCGACATGCTCCCCCTTTACCACGACCCGCACTACACGTTCCGGTTCGACGACGACCGGATCATCCCCCGCTTCCACCTGGAGGGCGTCAGGGCCGGGTGGCGAGTGGACGTGTTCCGCCTCGACACGGCCACAGGCGAGCGGCTCGGCCTGCTGACGACCGGGGTGGCGGGTGACGACGGGTGGGTGGATGTTCGGGAGCCGATCATCGTCCGGGCGGGGGACGCCTTCGTCGCCGTACTGAAGGAGGCTGACGCATGACGAACGACGTTCCCGCCCGCACGGTTCGTGCGGCGGTCGTGCAGTCGGCCCCGGTGTTGTTCGACACGCCCCGGACGCTCGACAAACTCGGCGACCTCACGGCCGATGCCGCCCGCCAGCGGGCCGAACTGATGGTGTTCCCCGAGGCGTTCGTCGGCGGCTACCCGAAGGGGCACGACTTCGGCGTCAGCCTGGGCCTCCGCACGCCCGAGGGCCGGGACGACTTCCGCCGCTACTTCGAGAACGCCATCGACGTGCCCGGACCGGCGACCGAGCGGATCGGTTCGGTCGCCAAGAAGCACGGCATCCATCTCGTTGTCGGCGTCATCGAGCGGAAGGGTGGCACCCTGTATTGCGCCTCGCTCACGTTCGGACCCGACGGCCGCCTGCTCGGCACGCACCGGAAGCTGATGCCGACGGCGATGGAGCGGGTGGTCTGGGGGACCGGCGACGGGTCCACGCTGCCCGTCATCGACACGCCGCTGGGCAAGATCGGGTCGGTCATCTGCTGGGAGAACTACATGCCCCTCCTGCGGACGGCGATGTACGCCAAAGGGGTGGAGTTGTACTGCGCCGTCACCGTGGACGACCGGGAGACGTGGGTGCCGACCGTCCGGCACATCGCCCTCGAAGGCCGGTGCTTCGTCCTTTCGGCGTGTCAGGTGTTGAGGCGGGCCGACCTGCCGCCCGGCTACCCGACCGGCCGGCTCCCGGCCGGCCAGGACTGGCTGATCCGGGGTGGCAGTTGCGTCGTCGGCCCGCTCGGGCAACTTCTCGTCGGACCCGTCTACGGCGAGGAGTGCGTGTTGGTCGCCGACCTGGACCGAGCCGACCTCGTGCGTGCCAAGTTCGACTTCGACGTGGTGGGCCACTACGCCCGGCCCGACGTGTTCCGGCTGACCGTCAACGAACGGCCGATGAAGCCGGTGGTGTTCACGAGCGATCCCGCCGCACCAAGCCCCGAGACGGCATCACACCCGCTCACGCTGCTCGAAGTGGCCGGGCTGTTCGCCGTCTGCAAGCTGCCGCACGGCTCGGCGGTTCCGACCTGGGTGACGGCGGGGGACGTGTTCAGCGTCACTCGGACGGCCGACGAGTTGTCGGTGGTGTGTCGGCAAGAAGCGGTCCCCGAGCGAACGCACTGCGAGAGCGGCTGGCGGTGCCTGCGGGTGGCCGGATCGATGCCGTTCACCCTCATCGGCGTGCTGGCCTCGTTGACCTCGCCGGTGGCGAGGGCCGGGGTCGGCGTGTTTGCGTTCTCGACGTTCGACACCGACTACCTGCTCGTCAAAGAGGTGGACTTCCCGCAGGCCACTGCCGCCCTGCGAGCGGCCGGGCATCTGGTGGAGCAGTTGAACGCATGACCCCCGAACAAGTCGCCGCCAGCTACGACCAGATCGCCGACCAGTGGCTCGATGTCTCGACCTATGGGTTCGCACAGATCGAACGGGCCGTCGCCTTCGTCAAGCACAAGGGCGTGGCCCTCGACGTGGGGTGCGGGGCGGGCCGCTGCCTCGACCTGTTAGCCCGGCACGGTTTCCGCACCGACGGCATCGACCTGTCCCCGGCGATGATCGCCCTCGCACGGGACCGCCAGCCGGAGGCCCGGTTGTTCCACGCCGACATCTGCGGGTGGGAACTGCCCCGGTCGTATGACCTGATCGTGGCGTGGGACAGCGTGTGGCATGTGCCGCTCGGCCAACAGGAACCAGTCCTGACGAAGCTGTGCCGGGGCCTGTCGGCGGGCGGGGTGTTCGTCTTCACGACGGGCGGGACGGATGCGCCGTCGGAGAAGCAGGACTCGTGCATGGGACCGCCGATGTACCACGCCACGCTCGGCATTCCCAGGACCCTGCGAGTCCTCGCCGAAGCGGGCTGCGTGTGCCGCCACTTTGAATACGACCAGCACCCCGAGCTTCACGTCTACCTCATCGCTCAGAAGGTGGAGAACGACGACCCGACGACGTGCGGACCCGTGCGGCTTCGCTCGGTCGAATCCGGCGATCTGCCCCGGATGTACGACCTGCAACTCGACCCGGACTCGAACCGGATGGCGGTCACGATCCCCCGGACCCGGGAGGCGTTCGACTTGCATTGGGCGAAGTCGCTGGACGACCCGAGGAACACGGCCAGGGCGATCCTCGTCTCCGAGGCGTTCGTCGGGTACATCTCCTGCTTCCCGATGGACGGTGAGGATCACGTCGGGTACTGGATCGACCGGGCGTTCTGGGGCCAGGGGATCGCCAGCCGGGCGTTGCACCTGCTGCTGCGGGAAGTCGCCGCCCGCCCGCTCGTCGCCACCGTCGCCACCAGTAACGGGGCTTCTCTCCGAGTCCTTCAGAAGTGCGGGTTCGTCGTCGAGCAGGTCCGCCTCTCGCCTGCCACCGACCGATACCCCGAGTGCGAGGAAGCCGTCCTGGTGCTGCGGTAAGCACCCCGAGCGAGTCTCCGGCACAACACTTGCTAAAGGAACGAGTCGATTGCCGTCCGGGTTGGTGTCGGCAACGGGCACACGTCATCGCAGCAGAGCGGTAATCCCGGAGTCGACTGACTTCTGGTCGTTCGATGGCCCCGACGGCTTGTACGGGTGTGCCGTCGAGCAACGGCCGGGGCCACCGCCGGGACCACACCCGACCCGCCCCGGAGGAACGGGCGCTCGTCGGAGTCAGGCCGATGACGTTTACCGAGAGGTAGACCCCGGATGCCGCAACCGCAACGAGAGAGCTGGGAGGTCGCCGAAGGGGAACTCTTCCGGCTGCTGGTGGAGAACGTCCGGGACTACGCCATCTTCGTCGTGGACCCGCAGGGACGGGTCCAGACCTGGAACCTCGGGGCCGAGCGGCTGCTGGGCTACCGGGACGACGAGATCATCGGCCGGTCCGCCGACATCTTCTTCACCCCCGAAGACCGCCGGGCCGGTGTCCCGCAATCGGAGATGCGACAGGCATTGGAGGCCGGGCGGGGCGACGACGACCGCTGGCACGTCCGCAAGGACGGCTACCGGTTCTGGTGCGGCGGGACGATGACGCCCCTGTGGGACGAGGGCCGCAAGCTCCGGGGCTTCGCCAAGATCATGCGGGACCGGACGGAGTGGAAGCAGGCCGAGGAGGAGCGGGCGGGTCGGGCGAGGGAGGCCGACCGCCGCCAGCGGCTCTACAACGCCGTCCTCTCGAACACCCCCGATCTGGTCTACGTCTTCGACCTCGACCACCGCTTCACCTACGCCAACGAGGGCTTGTTGCGGATGTGGGGGAAGTCCTGGGACGAGGCCATCGGCAAGATCTGCCTCGAACTCGGGTACGAGCCGTGGCACGCCGCCATGCATGACCGGGAGATCGAGCAGGTGGTCGCCACCCGGCAGACGATCAAGGGCGAGGTTCCCTTCACCGGCACGTTCGGTCGCCGCATCTACGAGTACATCTTCGTCCCCGTCCACGGCGAGAACGGGGAGGTCGAGGCGGTCGCCGGGACGACACGGGATGTCACCGACCCCAGGCAGTCCGAAGAACTCCTGCGGCACAGCGAGGAGCGATTCCGCAGCCTGATGGAGCAGGCCCCGTTCAGCATCCAGGTGTTCTCGCCCGACGGCCGCACGATCCGGGTCAACCGGGCCTGGGAGGAACTGTGGGGCGTCCGGTTCGAGCAGATCGAGGGGTACAACGTCCTCGAAGACCGGCAGCTTGAAGCGAGGGGCATCCTCCAGTACGTCCACCGGGGGTTCGCCGGTCAGACGACCCGCATCCCGGCCATCGAGTACAACCCGAACGAGACGATCCCCGGCGTCACGGACCAGGACGACCCCCGCCGCTGGCTCTCGGCGGTGATCTACCCCATCAAGGACGCCGACGGGCGGGTCCGGGAGGTCGTCCTGATCCACGAGGACATCACCGCCCGAACGAAAGCCGAGGAGGAGCGGCGGCGGAGCGACGACCGGACCCGGATCGTCCTGGAGAGCATCGCCGACGCCTTCTTCGCCGTGGACCGTGACTGGCGGTTCACCTACGTCAACCCGCAGGCCGAGCGCCTCCTCGACCGCACCCCGGCGACCTCCTCGGGCGGGTGCTCTGGGACGAGTACCCCGGGCTGGCCGGGAGCGAGTTCGAGCAGGCGTACCGTCGGGTTGCGGCCGAGCGGGTCACGCTGTCGGTCACGGCGTACTACCCGGACCACGACCGGTGGTACAAGGCCCACGTCTACCCGGCGGCGGACGGCATCTCCGTCTACTTCCGGGACGTGTCCGAGCGGAAGCGGGCCAGGGCCGAACTCGACCGGCTGACGGCGGCGGCCGAGCAGCAGCGGCGCATCTACGAGACGGCCCTGTCGAACACCGCCGACTTCAACTACGTCTTCGACCTGCGGGGGCGGTTCGTGTACGTCAACCGGGCGCTGCTGGCCCTGTGGGGCAAGGAGTTGCACGAGGCGGTCGGGAAGGACTTCTTCGACCTCGACTACCCGCCCGAGTTGGCCGCCCGGCTGCAGCGCCAAATCCAGACGGTCATCGACACCAGGCAGCCGGTCAAGGACGAGACGCCGTACACGAGCGGCGTGGGCGAGCGGCAGTACGAGTACATCATCGTGCCGGTCCTGGCGGCGGACGGGTCGGTCGAGGCGGTGGCCGGATCGACCCGGGACGTCACCGACCGGAAGCGGACCGAGGAGGCGTTGCGGGAGGCCGACCGGCGGAAGGACGAGTTCCTGGCGACCCTGGCGCACGAACTCCGCAACCCACTGGCCCCGATCCGCAACTCGCTGCAAATCCTCAAGATGCCCCGGGTCGATGCGGAGGCGGTCGGGCGGACCAGGGACATGATGGAGCGGCAGGTCGAGCAACTCGTCCGGCTGGTGGACGACCTGCTGGACGTGTCCCGTGTGATGCGGGGCAAGATCGACCTGCGGCGGGAGCCGGTCGAATTCGCCGCCGTGGTCGCCCGTGCCGTCGAGACGGTCCGACCGCTCATCGACGCCGAGGGGCACCGGCTCGACATTTCCCTCCCGGCCGAGTCGCTGCTTTTGAACGCCGACCCGTTGCGGCTGGCCCAGGTCGTCGGCAACCTGCTGACCAACGCCGCCAAGTACACAGAGGCGAGCGGGCACATCCTGCTGTCGGCCCGGCGGGACGGCGGGACGGCGGTCCTGCGGGTGCGGGACACCGGCATCGGGATCGCCCCCGACATGCTGCCGCACGTCTTCGACCTGTTCGTTCAGGTCGATCACGCCGCCAGCCGGTCTCAGGGCGGGCTGGGCATCGGGCTGACCCTGGTGAAGAACCTCGTCGAGATG
>Ga0247822_10000966_pt1 | contig 16863 bp, 15 predicted proteins | sample 13C_Cellulose_Da_FD_192423 | JGI IMG/M metagenome (GOLD analysis project Ga0247822, IMG submission 192423) | Soil microbial communities from agricultural site in Penn Yan, New York, United States - 13C_Cellulose_Day30 | ecosystem: Environmental > Terrestrial > Soil > Agricultural land | place...
AGATCATCCCGTGGAATTATCCGCTGCTCATGGCAGCCTGGAAGATCGCGCCCGCGCTCGCGGCCGGTTGCACGGTGCTGCTCAAGCCGGCGGAGCAGACTCCCCTCAGCATCCTGAAGCTGGCCGAGGATTTCGAGGCGGTGGGATTGCCGCCCGGCGTGGTGAACATCGTCACCGGGGACGGCCCGGGTGCGGGGGCGCCGCTGGTGGCGCACCCGAAGGTGCGCAAGATCGCCTTCACCGGCAGCGCCGAAGTCGGCAAGCTCATCATGCGAAACGCGGCCGACCAGCTCAAGCGGGTCTCCCTCGAGCTGGGCGGCAAGTCGCCCAACATCTTCTTCAGCGACGCCGACTTTGAGAACGCGGTGGACGGCGCCCTGTTCGGCACTTTCATCAACCAGGGCGAGGTGTGCTCGGCCGGGAGCCGCGTGCTGGTCCAGAAGGACATCTACCGCAAGTTCGTGGACGCCGCCGCGGCCAAGGCGAAGACCATCCGGCTCGGCCCCGGGGTGGACCGCGAGACCAAGATGGGTCCCCTGGTGAGCGCGGAGCAGCGTGACCGGGTGACGGGTTATCTCGACGTGGGCCGGCGCGAGGCGAAGGTCGCCGTCGGGGGCGGGAAGCCGAAGCAGTTCGAGAAGGGCTGGTACGTCGAGCCCACCATCTTCTACGACGTGGACAATGACGCGAAGATCGCCCAGGAGGAGATCTTCGGGCCGGTGATGAGCGTCATCCCGTTCAAGGACGAGGCCGACGCGATCCGGATCGCGAACGCGTCGCCCTACGGGCTCGCGGCCGCGGTGTGGACGCGGGACATCTTCAAGGCATTTCGGGTGGTGAAGGCGCTCGAGGCCGGGATCGTGTGGGTCAACCACATGCAGCCGACCTTCGTCGAGGCGCCGTGGGGCGGGTACAAGATGAGCGGCTTCGGCCGGGAGCTCGGACACTGGGGAGTGGAGGAGTACCTGGAGACGAAACAGGTATTCATCAATCTGGACGAGAAGCCGATCGGGTGGTACTGAAGCACGACTGTCATCCCGGGCGAAGCGAGGGATCTGGCCCGCCCTGGCAAGGTCCCTCGCTTCGCTCGGGATGACCGTCCAAGTTGCGCTCCCTTCCCCCGCCGCGTTTGTTACTGCCCATGCAGGATCCCATCCCCACCGCCGCCACGACCGAGCTGCACGCGGCCTTCCTCCAGGCGGTCATAACTCTCGGCCTGGCGGCGCTGTGCGGGTTCATCTACGGGCGCTACCGCAAGCCGTATTTCGCCTGGTGGGCGGCGGCGTGGGGCCTCTACAGCGTCCGGATCGCCGCCATCGTCAGCTTTCTCCTCACCGGCGACTGGATCTGGCTCTACTGGCACCAGGTGGTCACCGGGTGGACCGCCCTCGCGCTGCTCTATGCCGCGCTGGTGTTCTCCCGCGGGCTCCGCTGGCGGCACTGGTATCTCGCGCTGGTGCTCTTCCCGGCGGTGTGGTCGTACGTCGCCATCTACCGTCTCGATCACTTCCTCTGGGCCGTGGGGCCGGCGGTCCTCTTCCTCAGCCTCGCGACCCTGTGGACCGGGTGGGTGTTCCTGCGCTACCGGCAAAGCGTTCGCTCCAGCGGCGCTACGCTCCTCGCATCCGCCTTCCTCCTCTGGGGCCTTCACCACCTGGACTACCCCGTCCTGCGTGCCCGTGGCGCCTGGAATCCCTGGGGCTACTACATCGACATCCTGCTCACCCTCGCCGTCGGCACCGGCATCCTGCTCCTCGTGCTCGACGACCTGCGCCGTGGCCTCGGGGCGTTGAGCGATCTCTCGGGTGATCTGCAGCAGGCGGGACGGCAGCAGGATGTGCTGGATGCGCTCCTCGCGCGCCCGCTGACGCTTCCGGCGGTACGGGGCAGCGCGCTCTTCCTCGCCGAAGACGGCAGACCCAGCTTCGCGCGCGGCGCCGGCGTGTATGGTGGAGCCGAGGCGGCACCCGATTCGCGCGCCACCGACGTCATCACCCAGGCGCTCAGCACGGGTCTTCCGCAGGTCACCGACCAGTGGAAGGACCGCGCGACAGGCGCCTATCCGTATGCCGCCGTACTCCCGTTGTTCCGCAACCAGGCGACCATGGGCGCGCTCGTGCTCGTGGGCGACGCCCGGGACCCGTTCACCGCGCTCGACGACCGGTTTCTGGTCGCGCTGGGCCAGCAGGTGGGCGCCGCGTTGGAGAACACGGACCTCTACCGCCGCCTGGAGGCGCGCACCCTCGAGCTCGCGAGCCTCTCGGCGCGGATGATCGAGCAGCACGAAGACGAGCGCCGACGGCTCTCCCGCGAGCTCCACGACGAGACCGGCCAGGTGTTCTCCGCGGTCCGGATCGAGCTCGGGGTGCTGCGGGACGGCCTGCCGCCGGCACAGAGCGCTCGCCTGGACCAGGTGCTCGGGCTCATCGACAAGGGGATCAGCAGCATACGCAACGTCACCAACGACCTGCGGCCATCCCTCCTGGACGACCTCGGACTCCTGCCCGCGCTCCGATCGCTGGTCGCGGAGTTCGGCGAGCGGAGCGGCATGCGCGTGGAGCTGGACGCGCCCGCCACCCTTCCACCGCTTTCCGAGGAGGCGGAGCTCGCCCTGTTCCGCGCGCTCCAGGAGGCACTCTCGAACGTGCTGCGGCACGCGCAGGCGCGCTCGGTGGACATCGGCATCTCGGTGAGCCGGGAGGGCGTGCTGCTGGAAGTAAGGGACGACGGTCGCGGACCCAATGGCGCCCGGCCCGAAGAGCTGGAGCGCGGGGGCCACATGGGACTCGCGGGGATGCGGGAGCGGATCGGCGCGCTCGGGGGCACCGTACGATTCGGGGGTCAGGCCGGTGCGGGTGCGCTGCTCGAGGTGCGGCTCCCGGCGGAGACCGGCGCTCGTGACTGAGACGCCGATCCGGGTACTCGTCGCCGACGATCACGCGATCGTCCGCACCGGTATCCGCCACGTGCTGGAGAGCGAGCCCGGATTCGTGGTCGTGGGGGAGGCCTCGACCGGCACGGAGGCTCTGGAGCTGGCCGCCACCCTGCGGCCCGATGTGGCCGTGCTCGACATCTCCATGCCCGGCACCTCCGGCCTTCGAGTCGCGGCCGAGCTCAGGGAGCGTGCGCCCGAGACCCAGGTGCTCATCCTCAGCATGCACGACAACACCGAGTACGTGCTGGAGAGCCTCAGGGCGGGAGTCCACGGCTACCTGCTCAAGGATACGGCGGCCACCGAGCTGCGCGGCGCCATCCGGGCGGTGCGGCGTGGCGAGTCCTTCTTCAGCCCGCCCATCGCGGGCAGGCTGAGCGCCGTCGTTCGGGGAGACCCCGCCGCGACCTCCTCGGGCACACTGACGCAGCTCACGGCCCGGGAACGCCAGGTGCTGATCGGCGTCGCCCAGGGTCATACCAACCGCGAGATGGCCGCCCAGCTCGGCATCAGTCCTCGCACGGTGGAGAGCCATCGCGAGAACCTGATGAAGAAATTAGGAGTCCGGACGGTCGCGGGGCTCACGAGGCTCGCCCTGGAGGCCGGTCTGGTGCGGGACTAGGCAGTTATATTGCCGCCATGGGCAAGGTGAAAACGGGCATCGTGATGATGAACCTCGGCGGGCCGGCCAACCTGGACGAGGTGGAGCCCTTCCTGCTCGAGCTCTTCGCCGACCACGAGATCATCCAGCTCCCCTTCCAGAGCTGGCTCGGTCCTTTCATCGCCCGACGGCGGACACCGCGGGTCAAGGGGCTCTACGCCAGCATCGGCGGCGGTTCGCCGATCCTCCGTTACACCCGCGCGCAAGGCCAGGGGATGGTCGAGCGGCTGGACCGGCTGTCCCCCGAGACCGCGCCACACCAGTTCTACGTCGCCTTCCGCTACGTCAAGCCCAAGAGCGAGGACGCGCTTCGCGCCATGCACGCCGACGGCGTGGAGCGCGCGGTCGCCTTCACGCAGTATCCCCAGTTCTCCTGCAGCACCACCGGCTCCAGCCTCAACGAACTCTGGCGGGCGGCCAGCCGCACGGGCCTGCGCGACGCATTCCGCTGGAGCATCATCGACCGCTGGCCCGTGCACCCGGTGTTCATCGAGGCGATGACCGAAACCGTCCGAGAAGGGCTGGAAGGATTCGATCCGGCGGAGCGAGACCACGTGGTTCTGCTCTTCAGTGCCCACTCACTGCCGCTGAACGTCATCGACCGCGGCGACGCGTACCCGCAGGAGGTCGGTGCCTCGGTGCAGTCGGTAGTCGAGCGCCTGGGCGTGAGCAACGCCTACATCCTCGCCTACCAATCCGACGTGGGGCCCGTACGCTGGCTGGGACCGAGCACGGAGCAGGTGATCCGTCGGCTGGGGGCACGGGGTGAGAAGCGGGTGCTGGTGATTCCGATCGCCTTCACCAGCGATCACATCGAGACGCTGTCGGAGCTGGACCGGGAGTACGGTGAGGTGGCGCACCAGGTGGGGATCACGCACTACCGGCGTGCGCCGGCGCTGAACGAGCGTCCCCGCTTCCTGGACGCTCTGTCGGACATCGTCCGCGAGCACCTCGCGTCGGGAGAAGTCTCCAGCACCCAGTACCCGATGCGCTGTCCGGGCTGCACCAACCCGCAGTGCCGGAACGTGCTGAACCCCGCGGCCCGGACCACCCGGCGCGCGCGGGGCGAGAAGTTGAAGCCTGTCGCGGGCTGACTACGGCGCGGCGGGCACCTCGGGGAGTCCGCCTCCCTCCCGAACCGTGCGGCTGACAGGATAGAGCACCCGACGGACCAGCCGCTCGGCCATCTCCTTCACAACCTGGCGCTCGCGCTCACTCACGGGACCCATCTGGGCAAGCGCCAATTCCGCCTCTTCCTCCGCGAGACGGGCCGCCATGCGATGTAGCTCCGCCAGACGAGGCCCTGCCGCCCGGGCGCGGAGGGTACCCTTGAGCCGCTCGAGCTCCTCCTTCACCAGACGGCGGGCGTGGTCGATCGTGGGCGAGCTGAATCCCTCCACCGGACAGCGAAGCTGCTGGAGATCGTCCAGATCGAAGAGCTTGACCCCGGGGACGTCTCGGGCGGCCGGATCGACGTTGCGCGGCACCGACAGATCGAACACGGCGACCTGCCGGCCGCCGTGGCCCACCGCTTCCGCGAGGCGCGCGGCCTCGAGCACGGGGACGGACGCCGAGGTGCCGACGAAAACCACGTCGGCGGCGGCGAGCATCGCATCCAGTGCGTCCCACTCCCCCGCCACGGCACCGAACGAGGACGCGAGCGAGGCTGCGCGCTCCAGTCGCCGGGTCACTACCGCAGTTCGATACGTCCGACCGCGAAGCGCCCGCAATACCGCTTCGGCCACCTCGCCCGCGCCGACGATGAGGACGCGCGCAGGCTCGAGCGGTGCGAGCGACGCGGCCACCTCCACCGCCGCCGATCCCACCGAGGCGGGGTGGCGTCCCAGCTTCGTCTCCCGGCGCACGCGGCGTCCGGCGACGAGCGCCGCGGAAAGGATGGTGTCGATCAGCCGGTTCGCGGTGCCGGCGGCCCGGGCCGCATCGTACGCCTGCCGGACCTGGCCCAGCACCTCGGCCTCACCGAGCACCTGCGATTCCAAACCGGCCGCCACGTCGAAGAGATGGCGTACGGCCGCCTCCCCGTCGAGCCGCAGCAACGACTCGCCCAGGAGAGCGCCACGGGTCAGCGCGAAGTCCCGGAACCAGGCCTCCAGGTCGGGACCTCCGGTCCAATAGATCTCGCAGCGGTTGCAAGTGGAGAGAAGGAGGGCGGTGCTACCGGCGGCAGCCTGACCCTGAAGCCATGCGGCCGCTTCAGCCTGGGTGAATGCCAACTGCTCCCGAAGCTGAATTCCTGCCGTATAATGACTCAGGCCAACGACATGGAAAGGCAGGTCGCGAAGCATTTCCAAAGGTTATTCCTAGAGGTGAGGACGGCAATCCGGACATGCCCCGGAATGGGCTCCGTACCATTACGGAGTCTTGTTTTCGAGGGTGAGCTTTACGTCCTCGGCTTCACTCCGGGCCGCTCGGCGACGATCTTCACGGCGGTCCTCGAACACATCGCAAGCGGGATACCAGGACGACGTGATCTCCTGCTCTCCTGCGAGAACGGCTCGCCGGCTTGCCAAAGTGACCGGGTCCCTCGAGGAGAGGGTTGCCGCTTCGGCCACAGGCTGGGGAAATTCCTGTCATGTCGAACCCGCTCCGCTATCGAATGATCATTGCCGTGCTCGCACTGGTCGCGTGCCTGGTGGCGGTCTACCTCCACCTGTGGAAGCTCGGCCTCGTCGGCACCATCTCCTGCACCGCCAACCGGGGATGCGAGGTGGCCATGACCAGTCAGTGGAGTTGGTTTTTGGGAATGGATGTCGCGTTGATCGGGGCGCTGGGGTATGCGGCCATCCTGGGCACGGCACTCTGGGGAGCTCAGCCGACGCGAGCCTGGTCCCCGACGCCGACACTGGTGCTGCTCGCGCTCATCGTCCCCGCCGTGCTGTTCACGGTCCGGCTGAAGTGGGCGGAGTGGGTGGTGCTGAAGACCTTCTGCCCCTGGTGCTTCGAGAGCACGCTGACGATCCTGATCTGCCTGGCGCTGGCCCTGCTCGACCTGCGGCGGGTGCGGCAGGCGGAGGCGGCGCCCGCTACTTCGCCGCCGCCCGCATCCGTTCCTCGTACAGCCCGATAAGTCGCTCGACCTGATGGCTCAGCGGGCGGGCCTCCTCCGGCTTCAGCTTGGCTGAGGTTCCTGGTCCACTACCGAACGCCCGCGTCACCGAATCGCTGAGAGGGCGGAAGTACTCGCTATCGGTCACCCCGACCCGCTGAAGATCGGCCTGCATCGCACTCACCAGCGCCCCGACGCTATTGCGGAAGGCCGTGAGGTTCTCTTCCGTGCTCCCCTGCGGCTCCTGGAGCCGAGTGATCTGCGCATGGATAGCCGGAATGAGTCGGGGTGCCTCGAACTCCACCCCGGGCTCGCTGTCGGTCTCGGGGACGCCAGGCCGGCGCTCCCGGCAGGCCAGGCTGAGCACGAGTGCGAGCCAGAATGTGGCGCGAGACATTGGGCCCTCCGCGCAGGTGCTGCTCGAAGTAACTCGCGCGTCTCGCGGGGTTCGGTGTCGGCGCTCACGCCCAAGAGCCTATCGCCCGAAAATCCGCCCCAGCAGCCCCGGCGAGTGCGCCGCCTCGAGTGCGCGTGCCATCTCCTCCATGCTGCCGAACCGCTGTGCCGGGTCCATTGCCAGCGCCTGGTGGATGACCGCCTCGACTTTCGCGGGGAAGTCCGGCTTCACCTGGCGGAGCTTCACCGGATGGCCCCGGAGACGCGCGATCATCGTCTCCTGCGCCGACTTGCCGGGGAACGGCAGCTGGCCGGAGAAGAGCTCGAACGCCAGCACGCCGAGGGCGTAGACGTCGCTTCGGCCGTCGAGCGGCTTCCCCCGGATCTGCTCAGGGCTCATGAACTCGGGCGTCCCGAGCACGATGCCGGTGGCGGTAAGCTTGGCCAGCTCCGGACCCGCGCGGCGCTCCTTGGCCAGGCCGAAGTCCATGACCACCGCCCGGTAGGTCGCCTCGGAGCCGGGCCGCTCCTCGGCCGGCGGCACCAGCATGATGTTCTCGGGCTTGAGGTCGCGGTGGATGATCCGTAGCTCGTGGGCATGCTGCAGCCCCTGGCAGATCTGGATCAGGAGCGGCACGCCTTCGGCCGCGGAAAAGGCGCCGCGCCGCGCCTCGTGCTCGCTCAGCGGCTCCCCCTCGAGGAACGGCATGACCAGGTACATCAACCGGTCCGAAGTCTCACCCAGGCGGAGGATGGGGCAGACGTTCGGGTGATCGAGCCGCATCGCGATCGTCGCCTCGCGGCGCAGTCGCTCCACCGAGGCCGGATCGCGGGAGAGCCGCGGCAGCAGGATCTTGAGCGCGACGATCCGACCGGTCTCGATCTCCTCGGCACGGTAGACGTACGACATCCCGCCCTCCCCCAGCCGCTGCGCCACGCGGTAGCGGCGATCCAGCACCTGCCCGGAGAGGGTGGAGAGCGGGTTGACGGTCGGCGCTGCCTCGAGGTAAGGCGGGCCAAAGGCGGCGGCGCCGGAGAGGTCGTCGAAGCGGGGCCGCGGGGTGTGGGACGGAGTCGCGCCGGGAGGAGGCTCGCTTTCCTCCACCAGGAGCGAGCCGTCGTTCACGCAGTACCGGGCGGGGGCCTGGTAAGTCTGGTTGCAGCGGGGACAGCGCCGGACGGTCAATCCCGGAACCGGTTCCTGCCGTCCGATTTGGCCCGGTACAGGTGAGTGTCGGCCAGTCGAAGGAGAGACTCACCGTCGCTGACACGCTCGTCCGGGAAGGACGCGATGCCGATGCTGATGGTGACCCGCACCGGATGGCCCGATTCGCCGAAGTCGTGGGTGGCTACCCGACGAAGGATGCGCTCGGCGAAGTTGCGCGACTCCGTATTGGTGGTCTCCGGCAGCAGCACGACGAACTCCTCGCCGCCGTACCGCGCCACGATGTCCACCGAGCGCTGCTCCCGCTTGAGCAGCGAGGCCAGCTGCTTCAGCACCCGATCGCCCACCAGGTGGCCGTGGGTGTCGTTGATCTGCTTGAAGTTGTCGATGTCGACCATCATGCCGGTGAGCATGGTCGCGTACCGGGCCGCCCGGTCCATCTCCTGCTCCAGCTTCTCCATCAGCGCCCGCCGGTTGAAGCAGTTGGTGAGCGGATCGGTCTCCGCCAGATGCCGCATCTGCTCCTGGCCCATGACCGCGTTCTCGAGGTCGTAGGCCTTCTCCAGCGCCGCCACGGCGGCGTTGATCACCTGCTCGGCGAACTGGACGTCCTGCTCGTTGAGCGGCGCGTCGCCGGTCGTGGTGCGGAGGAAGAAGACGCCGGCCGGCTGCTGCCGGAGCGAGAACCGGATCGCGATGGCCGAACGGGCAGGGGCCTCGCGCCCCTCCGAGTCCCAGACGGCGCGGACGTCCTGGAAGAGTGGATCGGTCAGGACGTCGCGCACCAGCACCACCTCGCCGGTGGCGAGGGCGTGCTGGATCTCGGGATAGCGGCGGAGATCCACGGCGAGGTTGTGCAGCATCGGGTTCTCGTACGCCGCCACTACCGTTCCGTGATCGTCGTCCGGCCCCGCGATGATGATCGAGCAGCGGGAGATGCTGAGGCCCTGCGCCACCCGGCGCACGAGGATCTGATAGATCTCCTCCGGCTTGAGCGAGGCCGTGACCTCCTGCATGATCTCCATCATCTCGGACCGGGAGCGCGCCTCGGCCCTGGCCTGGTTGAGCTCGCGGCCCGCCCTGAGATGCGCCTTCACCCGCGCCAGCAGCTCCCGCACCCTGAACGGCTTGGGGATGAAGTCCGAGGCCCCGAGGCCGAGGGATCGGACCGTCGCCTCCTCGGGCGGCATGGAGGAGATCATGAGGACAGGCAGGTCCTTGAACCGGGGATCGGACTTGACCCGCTGGAGGAGCTGGAGCCCGTCCACCTTCGGCATCATGATGTCGAGCAGGAGGAGGTCGAACTGCTCCGCGTTCAGGTGGTCGAAGAGGTGCTCGCCCCCCGGCACGGTGAGGACCTCGTAGCCGTTTTCCTTGAGGATCCAGGACAGGGTGCGGGAGAGTGCCTGGTCGTCGTCGGCGACGAGGATCTTGGGAGCGAGGGTCATTCCGCCAGCCGCTGAAAGAGTTCGGGATCCACGTTGCCGCCGCTCACCACCAGAACGGCCGGCCCGTCGAGGCGGACCCGCCCGGCGAGCACCGCCGCCGTGGTGACCGCGCCGGAGGGCTCCACCCGGAGCCCGGCCTCGTGGTGCAGGAACCGGACGGCGGCCGCGATCTCGTCCTCGGCGACCTGCACCGCCTCGCGCACCACCCGCCGGATGATAGGGAAAGTAAAGCTGCCGATGGATCGGGTGAGGAGTCCGTCGGCCATGCTCTCGGTGCGCTGGAGGGTGCGGGGCTCACCGGCGGCGAGCGCGGCCGAGAGCTTGGCCGCCCCGGCAGGCTCGACCGCGACGATGCGCGCCTGCGGCTTCAAGGCGGAGATCGCCACCGTGATGCCGGCGAGCAACCCGCCACCGCTCACGGGCGACAGCACCACAGCGACGTCGGGCCGCTGCTCCGCGATCTCGAGCCCGATGGTGCCCTGCCCCGCGACCACATCGGGATGGTCGAAAGGCGGAATCATCACGAGGCCGTCCTGACGCGCGATCGCCTCGGCGCGCTGGCCCTGCTCCGGCGAGCGTATGGCGCCGGCGAACACCACCTCGCCGCCGTGCCGCCGCACCCCATCCACCTTGATCCGCGGGGTGGATTCCGGCATCACCACGACCGCGCGGAGCCCGAAGGCCCGCGCCGCCCACGCCACCGCCTGACCGTGATTGCCGCTGGACTGGGTAACGATCCCGCGAGCACCCGCCGCCGCGGCCCGGGAGATCGCGTTGTAGGCGCCGCGGACCTTGAAGGCGCCGATGGGCTGGAGCTGCTCGCACTTGAGCGCGACGGGGACACCCGCCAAATCCGAGAGTGCGGGCACCTCGACGAGCGGGGTCCGGACGACGATCCCATCGAGCGTGCGGGCCGCGGCGCGCACGTCGTCCAGCGTGACGGCGGCGGGCGGATCGGCTGTCAGCGGCATCAGGTCTCCCGGACTTACTCCTCCACCGCGGTGGGGGCCACCGCGTCGCCGCCGGCGCCTTCCTCCGCGCCGCCTTCATCCTCCTTCACCACCCGCGCAACGTCCACCACCGTGTCGCCCTGATCGAGATTCATCACCTTCACGCCCTGGGTGTTGCGGCCGATGACCCGGATGCCGTCCACCGGCAGCCGGATGATCACGCCGTGGCGGGTGATCATCATCAGCTCGTCGTCGGGGATGACCTCCTTGAGCGCTACGATGGAGCCGGTCTTGTCCGTCTTCTTCAGGGTGATGATCCCCTTCCCGCCGCGCTTCTGGACCCGGTAGTCGGACAGCTCGGAGCGCTTGCCGAAGCCCTTCTCGCTCACGACCAGGAGCGTCGCGTCGCGCCGGACGACCACCATACCGATCACCTCGTCGCCCTTCTCCAGCTCGACGCCCTTCACCCCGGTCGTGGCCCGGCCCATCTCCCGGACGTCCGCCTGGTGGAAGCGGATGCTCATCCCGTCCTTGGTCGCCAGGACGATGTCGCTGTTCGAGTCGCAGACCTGCACGTCGATCAGCTCGTCGTCCTTCTCGATGTTGATCGCGCAGATGCCGTTGGTGCGCACGTTGCCGTAGGCGGAGAGCAGCGTCTTCTTCACCGTGCCCTGGCGGGTGGCGAAGATGAGACACCGGTCGTCGGTGAATTCCCGCACCGGCACCAGGGCCGCGACCTGCTCGGTGGGCTTGATGGCGATGCAGTTCACCACCGGCTTGCCTCGCGCCGCGCGGCCCGCCTGTGGAATCTCGTGCACCTTGAGCCAGTAGAGCTGCCCGGTGTTGGTGAAGAAGAGCAGGTAGTCGTGGGTGCTGGCAATGAACAGGTGCTCGACCCAGTCGTTCTCCTTGAGGTCGGCCCCGTTCAGACCCCGGCCCCCGCGGCGCTGCCGCTTGTAGGTGCTGACCGGGATGCGCTTGATGTAGCCGGTGTGGGAGATGGTGATGACCATGTCCTCTTCGGCGATCAGGTCCTCGACCGTGAACTCGCCCTGGTCGGCCACGATCTCGGTGCGCCGCTCGTCGCCGAACGACTCCACCACCTCGGCCATTTCGCTCTTGAGGATGCCCATCCGCTTGGGTTTCGACGCCAGGATGGACTTGAGCTCCTTGATCACCGCCCGGACCTCCTTGAGCTCGGCCTCCAGCTTCTCGATCTCGAGGCCGGTGAGCTTGGCGAGCCGCATGTTGAGGATCGCGTCGCTCTGCTTCTCGCTCAGTCCGAAGCGCTTGCGGAGCCGGGCGTCGGCCTCGGGAGTGTCCTCCGAGCCGCGGATGATCTTGATGACCTCGTCGATGTTGTCGACGGCGATCTTGAGGCCCTCGAGGATGTGCTCCCGCGCCTGGGCCGCGTCGAGGTCGAACTGGGTCCGGCGGACGATGATCTCGTGCCGGTGATCGATGTAGCGCTCGAGCAGCTGCTTCAGGTTCATCACCTTCGGCGCGCCCTTGTCGAGCGCGAGCATGATGACGCCGAAGGTGGACTGCATCGCGGTGTGCTTGTAGAGCTGATTCAGCACCACGTTGGGGATCGCATCACGCTTGAGGTCGATCACCATCCGCATGCCGTCCTTGTCGGACTCGTCGTTCACCCCGGAGATGCCCTCGATCTTCTTCTCCATCGCCAGCTCGGCGATGGCCTTCACCAGGTTCTCCTTGTTGACCTGGTAGGGGATCTCGGTCACCACGATCTGGGAGCGCCCGGAAGACTCCTTCTCCTCGATCTGGGCCCTGGCGCGCATGATCACGCGGCCGCGGCCGGTCTCATAGGCCTCCTTGATGCCCTCCCGGCCGTAGATGAAGGCGCCGGTCGGGAAGTCGGGGCCCTTGATCGCCTTGCGGAGATCGGCGATGGACGCCTCGGGGTTGTCCACCAGCATCTCGACCGCCTTCGCCACCTCGCGGAGGTTGTGAGGCGGGATGTTGGTGGCCATGCCGACGGCGATGCCGCTGGAGCCGTTGACCAGGAGGTTGGGGATCTTGCTGGGGAGGACGGTCGGCTCCTGGAGCCGGTCGTCGAAGTTGGACTGGAAGTCGACCGTGTTCTTGTCGATGTCCTCCAGCATGGCCACGGCGACACGGGTGAGCCGGGCCTCGGTGTAGCGGTAGGCCGCGGCGGGGTCGCCGTCCACCGAGCCGAAGTTCCCTTGCCCGTCGATCAGCGGATAGCGGAGCGAGAACTCCTGGACCATCCGGACCAGCGCGTCGTACACCGACGAGTCGCCGTGCGGGTGGTACTTGCCGAGCACGTCTCCCACGACTGTGGCGGACTTCTTGTACGGCCGCCCCGGAACCAGCCCCAGCTCGTTCATCGCGTACAGGATCCGACGGTGCACCGGCTTCAGGCCGTCCCGCACATCCGGCAGGGCCCGCGACACGATGACGCTCATCGAGTAGTTGATGAACGACTGCTGCATCTCCTCTTCGATGAGGCGGGGCAGAATCCGTTCTCGCGAGTTGGGTGCGGTCATATCCGTCTGGTCCTAAGGAGGGACAGGGGGCACAGCGGCGTTGCTGGTGGAACCGCAGAAATATACCCGGGGTCGGGGGCGGGACGCAACTGATTACATGGGCTGGAAGCTGATTCAGGGCAAGGAGTTACGGGTGAGACAAGCAGTTGGATTTTCGGGCGCCGGGACGACGGCCGGACCGCGGGGGCGCGGAGCGGCCTCACGGTGCCTGCTGAGGCTAGTGTCTACTGGTGACAGGGCGCCTCGGGATCCGGCTTGGGCTTGTCCACCACCACCCGGTGATCCAGGTTCGCCACCCGCTCCACCACCGCCCGCACGAAGCTCGTCACCCGGGCGTACTTATCGAAGTCCAGGAACTCGATCTCATCCGTCACCTGGTGGTAGTCCCGGTGCCCGCCGGTGCTGAAGAAGGCGATCGGGATCCCGTAGCGGGCGTACATATAGTGATCCGACCTGCAGTAGAAGTTGTCCGGGTGCCCGTTGGCGTCGTAGCTGTAGTCGAATGAGAGCTTGAATCCACCGTCCCGATTTACCGCCTCCGCCAGGTCGCCCAGCTCGGTGGAGAGCCGGCGTGAGCCGATCACCTGGAGGTACGCCGGGTCTCTGCGGGCCTCGTCGTCGGGGCCGCCGCGGGCGATCATGTCGCTGTTGATCTGAGCGACGATGGAGTCGCGCGGGACCGTCGGGTTGTCGGTAAACCAGCGCGACCCCTGGAGCCCCGACTCCTCGCCGGTGTGCCATACGAAGAGGAGGGACCGCTTCGGTCGCGTGCTGCTCCGGGACACGGCTTCGGCGATCTCGAGCAGGGCCATGGAGCCGGATCCGTCGTCGTCCGCGCCGTTCACGATCGAGTCCATGCGCGCGGGATGGAGCTTCCGCATGCTGTCCACCATCCCCCTGATCCGCGCCACCTGCTCCGCATTGGGCTCGCCCGGCGGATCGTTGGCGCCGCGGGGTCGCATGACCGTGTTGTAGGCCCTGATCGAGTCGTGGTCCACCGGCGGCACGATGCCGATGGCGTCGTTATGCGCGCCGAGCGCGACGTACTCGCCCCGGAGCGCGGGGTCGGCCCCCTCCAGTATCGCGACCACGTTGGTGGCCCCGACGTCGCTGCCCTCGAAGGTCACTTCTCCCTGGATCGCGCTGCCGGTATCCCCCGGCTTGAGCTGGTCGAGCGGCTTGCCGAACAGCTTTGGCACGCTCGCCGTGGGCAGAATGACGAGCCGGGGCTGGGTCACGCCCGGAGGGATCGGCAGGTTCTGCCTCACCTCGATGTGCGGTGTCCGGAACACCTGCTCGAAGGTGGCGATGAGCGTGTCCACCCCCGTGACCGCAATCCCGGCAATGGATCCCAGCTTCCCGTCGGGGCCTAGATCCGGTACGTCCAGCGTGGTGCCGCTCCCGCTGCTGTTGAAGACCACGACCTTGCCCTGGAGCGCCTCCCGCGCAGGCACCGAGGCCGAGTCTGCCGCCGAGCCGATGTACACGACTTCGGCGCCGTTGATCGGACGAGCCGGCACCTCGAACTGCGCCTGGTAGGGGTGGTAGTCGTGCCACAGGGCAAGCTCGCCCGAGCCGACTCGAAGGGTCCCACGCGCCGAATCCACGGCGTAGCTCATGAGGGGGACCCGCTGGAGATAGCTGCCGGTATCACCGGCCGGACGGAGCCCCAGCCGCCGCAGCTCGCTCGCGATATAGGCGTTGCCCTTCACGTTTCCGGGAGTCCCGGTCCGGCGACCCTGCATGGAGTCGTCGGCGAAGATCGAGATGCGGGTCCGGAGATCCGCGGGCGAGATCTCCGCCGCAGTGGGGCCGCGTGGGGCAGGCGCTTCGGTTGTCGTGGTGCTGGTGGATCCGCCGCAGGCGGCAAGGACGAGGATCGGGAGCGCAACTACACTGACACCACGCATGTACGACCGCCCGGGGGTGAGGGAGAGGGGAAAATAGTCCCAGCACTACCCGGGCGGGGGCGCAATCGTTTCAATCAGGCGGCGGTGGGTACCTCCGTGCGGCGCGACCGGGGAGGACATCGGATGAGGAGAACGTCTTCGGCTCCGGGCCCGGTGTACAGCCCCCCGGCCGGCGCCAGCACCATTCCGATGACCCGCCCGGCGGAGTCACGGAGCACATATTCGGTCAGCGGCTCGCGCCGCGGCAGCTGCAGCATCATACACCTCGTCCGAAAGTCGTTCCGTTCTGAAGCGTCACATGGATCGGCGACGTACATGAGATGCAGTTCGGCCCAGAAGGGTTGCCGGACCCGTTCAGCCAACCCTTTCGGGCCGGCCGTTGTCCGATTGCCGAAGTCAGAGACCCCTACGCGCCGGAGCCTGTGAGCGACGCTGAGCTGATCGATCGAGTTCTGGCAGGCGATCCGAGTGCCGAGCGCGCGCTGTACGATGCGCACGTGGACCGGGTCTTCCGCCTGGTGTACCGGATGGCCGGCGACCTCGACCGCGCCCAGGACTGGGTCCAGGAAACCTTCATCCGGGCGTTCGAGAAGCTGGCCGACTTCCGGGGCGAGTCGGCGCTCTCGACCTGGCTGTGCTCCATCGCGATGTCGGTGTCGCTCAACGGGCTTCGCAAGGTCAAGCGGTTCCGGGAGCGGGAGGTCTCGCTGGACGACGCGTTACCGGTGGGATTCACGCCCCGGGAGGCGGATCCCGACCTCAAGACCAGACTGGCGCAGGCGATCGAGAATCTACCCGAGGGATACCGAGCGGTGTTCGTGATGCACGACGTGGAGGGATTCACCCACGAGGAGATCGGCCGGGCGCTCGGCGTCCAGGCGGGGACCTCGAAGGCTCAGCTCTTCCGGGCGCGAGCCAAGCTGCGGCAGGCACTTGCCGATTTCGCGGGAGACCGGAGCGGATGACCGACGACGAGCTGGACGAGCGGATTCGCAGGGCGGCCCGCGGGTACAATGCGCCGCCCGAGACGCCACGCGAGGAGATGTGGGCGAGGATCGCGGAGGCTCGGCGCGCCCATGCCTCTACGCCCACGGACGAAGCGCCCGCCACACCGAGTGAAGCTCGCGTGATTCCGCTGCGCCGGTGGCGCCTGGTCGGCCTCGCGGCGGCCGCGGCCGCGATCCTGGCGGTCGGAGTGGGCATCGGCCGGGTATCAACGGGTCCCCAGGTGTCGAGCTGGGAAGCCCCCTCCACCAAGGGCACCGCCTACCGCATGGCCGCGCAGGAGCACCTGGGCCAGTCCGAAGCGTTTCTCACCCTCTTCCGGGCCTCGGTCCGGCGGGATGGGGACTACCGTCTCGCCGCCGCCGCCGCCCGCCAGCTCCTGGGCACCAACCGGCTCCTGCTCGACTCGCCTGCCGCCGTCGATCGCAGGACGCGACTGCTGCTCGAGGACCTGGAGCTGGTCCTCGCCGAGATCGCGCAGCTCTCGCCCCACTCGCGGGCGGAAGACCTGAAGCTCATTCGCGATGGCATCGAGCAGGGCGACGTGATGCCCCGGCTCCGCACGGCCGTGCCCGCGGGCTCGGCATCAACTCAAGGAGTGCTGTGATGTACCGGATGCAACTCGGATTCGCGCTGGCGGCTGCGATCGGTGCCGGCGGCTGGTGGACGCCGGGGCAGGAGCTCGCCTCCTTGCAGGTGGCCCAGGACGCGGCCGCCCCGGCGGATCTGCCGCCGCTCGCCTCCCTAGTGGGGGATCCGGCGGACTCGCTCTATCGCGCCGGGTGAGGGCTTCCCGCG
>Ga0247822_10000967_pt1 | contig 16851 bp, 15 predicted proteins | sample 13C_Cellulose_Da_FD_192423 | JGI IMG/M metagenome (GOLD analysis project Ga0247822, IMG submission 192423) | Soil microbial communities from agricultural site in Penn Yan, New York, United States - 13C_Cellulose_Day30 | ecosystem: Environmental > Terrestrial > Soil > Agricultural land | place...
CCCGCCGACGAACGGCAACAGCGGCAACACCGCCCGCAACGCACCCGGGTTGTGGATGTGGACCGCCTGCGCCGGCCGTGCGACGAGCGTGCGCGCGAGCACGAGAAAACGCCCGAGGCGCGAGCGCCGGCGGCCGACGCGCACCACCTCGATGCCGAGCGCGCGGGCGGTCTCGCCGAGCGGTCGCTCGTCACGACCGAGGTCGAGGAGCATGACGGTGAGACCCTCGCGCCGCTGCGCGTGCGCGAGATCGACCACGAGGCGCTCCGCGCCGCCGACGCTCAGGCTACTCACGACGTGCGCGACGCGCGTGACGCGCGTCATCGGAGGCTCCGGTCGATCCAGCGCTCGTGCCACATGTTGAGCACGAGCGCTGTCCACAGCCGCGTGCTGAGGTCACGACCACCGCGCTTGTGCTCGGTGATGAGGTTCGACAGTGCGTCTCGGCGGAGCACGCCGGCCGCGGTCATCCCTCGGTCGAGGATGATCGGCTTGGCCCAGTCACCGAACGGCCCACGGAACAGCTCGGCGAGCGGCGTGCGGAAGCCCTGCTTGGGCCGGTAGATGATGTCGTGCGGCAACAGCTCGCCGATCGCCGCCTTGAAGAACGACTTCACCTCGCCGTCGCGCGTCTTGAACTGGGAGGGGATGTTGTAGACGAAGTGAACGTACGCTGGCGCCGTGTACGGGCAGCGTGCCTCGACGCCGAGGCGCGACGAGAGATGCTCGAGCTTGCCGAGCATCAGATTGCCCAGGTAGTGGTCCTGCATCATCGTGGCGATGACGTAGGCGAGATAGTCGTGCCGGCTGTGGCCCTGGGCGCGCAGGGCCTGCGCACGCTCCGCCACGATCGAGCTCGCGCGCACCTCGCGCGTTCGATCGAGCGCCGATGGTGTGAGGATCTGATCCTTGTCGCGATCGTTCCATGCGATCTCGAAGTTCCAGAAGTACTCGCCGTCGTCGGCGGCGCGGGCGAGCACCTCGGCCCGTGCAGGTGCGATCACCGGCGCGATGGCGGCAGCGATCCGGCGCACCACACGCGGCATCTTCATCAGCGGCCGCCAGCGCTGCAAGTAGCCGTCCCGGATCCGCACCATCTCGCCGTGGCCACACGAGATCTCGTCGTTGGCCTCGCCGGTGATCACGGTGCGTAGCCCGGCCTCGCGGACCATGCGCAGCGCGTGGTGCAAGAACACGCTCGACGGCTCGGAGACCAGATCGTCCTGCGCGTCGATCACGTCGGACATCGACGCGATGAACTCGTCGAGCGTGAGCACGCGCTCGTGGTGCTCGGAGCCGACGAGCTTGGCGACCTTGCGCGCGTGGATGAGGTCGCTGTAGCGATCCTGACCTTCGAACTCCGCCATCCCGACGGTGAACGTGTGCAGCGGTGCGACGCCGAGCTTCGCCATCAGCGCGACGTTCGCGCTCGAGTCGTTCCCGCCGCTGAGCAGCGCCGCCATCGGTCCGGTCGTCACCCGGCTGGCGACGGCGTCGAGGTGTAGCTTGCGCACGCGCTCGACGTAGTGGCCCATGTTATCGACGGCGGGCAGCGGGTCGTCGACGATCGTCCAGAACTTCTCGGTCCGCTCCACGCCACGCGCGGTGGCGACCGCGAACGAGCCGGGGGGCAGCTTCGAGATCCCGCGGAACAGCGTGTGTGGGGCCGGGACGTTGAGGAACGTCAGGAACAGCGACACCGCGCGCTCGTCGACCGCGCGCGGCACGCCGGGGTGGCGCAGCAGTGCTTCGATGGTCGACGCGAACACCAGGCCGCTCGCGCTCGCGTAGTAGAAGATCGACCGCACGCCGAGCGCGTCGCGCGCGAGCGTCAGCCGACCCCGGTCCGCGTCCCACAGCGCGAACGCGAACTGCGCGTCGGTGCGCCCGAGCTCGCGCGCGGTGCGGTCGCTCCAGCGCTCGAGCAGCCGCTCGTCGGTGTTCCAGCCTGCGCCGCGGTCGAACACGTGGCCGTCGCACACCGCGGCGAGGTTGCCGCGCTCGAGCACGCGTGGCTGCGCCGTCGAGCCATACCGATCGGTGATGCCGAGCCGGCACTCGCCCGTTCGATCGGACCACGTCGCGGTGATTCGATTGCCGGTGCCGCCGAGCACGGCGAGCATGTTCTCGAGGTTTGCGCTGGCGTCGCGTGCGCGCGCCCATTCTCCGACGATGCCGCAGATCGCTGTCACGATGGTCCCTCCTTCATCACGTCGTCGTAGAGCGACTGATACGCCGCCACGGAGACCGAAAGGCTGAAGCGCTGCATCGCGATCGCGCGCGCGGCGCCGGCGAGGTTCGCGCGCAGCTCGACATCCGCGGCGATCCGGCCGAGCGCCGCCGCGAGATCCTCGGGACGCTCGGCCGGCACCAGCATGCCGCCGCGTCCACCGTCGAGGATCTCGGGCACCTCGTTGACCTCGGTCGCGACGATCGGCAGCCCCGCCGCCATCGCCTCGAGGAGCGCGACGCCGAACGGCTCGAACTTCGACGCGAGCACGAACGCATCGAACGCACGCAGCAGGGTCGCGATGTCCGAGCGCTCGCCGAGGAAGGTCACTCGATCCTGGATCGAGAGCTTGGCGGCGAGCGCCGCGAGATCCTTCGCGAGCGGGCCGGCACCGACGATCGCCATCCGAATCGGCGCGTGACGGGCGGCGAGGGCGAGCGCGCGCAGCTGGGTCGGATAGTCCTTCTGCTCGACGAGCCGGCCGATGCTGCCGAACACGACGTCGCCGGGCTGACCACCGATCTCGCGGCGCACCTTCGCGACGGCCTCGTCGGTCACGCGATCGAAGCTGTCGATGTCGACCCCGTACCCGATGACGTGCACCTTGTTCGACGGGATCGCGTTGGTCTCGCAGAACGACTCGCCCGCGCGGCGCGACACGACGGCGAACTTGCGCATCAGCCGCCCGACCACCCGGTTGCGCAGCCGGTTGGTCTGCGACGACGTGTGCAGTGGCTGCGGCAGGAACGTGTACGTGCGGTCGGGGCTCATGCACGCGAACGCGCTGAGGCTGCCGACGGCGGGGCGCGACGTGAGCGCGGCGCTGAGGCCCCCGTACAGCATCGGGCGCGGGTTGAAGCAGTGCACGATCGCGGGCGACACCTGGCGCTGCAGCGACACCAGGCGCTTCACGACGCCGGCGTTGACGCCGTCATTGCACGGGATGTGGACGGTGGGCACGCCGCCCGCGTGCAGCCGGTCGACGAGGCCGCCCGAGAGCGGTGCGAGGCTCGCGACGACGGCGCGGTAGCGCGCGGGATCGAGCCGCAGCGCGAGGTTGACGAGGCCGAGCGTCTTCCCGCTCAGCCCCAACGAATCGACGATGTACAGGACGCTGTGCGTCACGTTCAGTCTCTCCCTTCGATCCACCGCTCGTACCAAGCGGCCAGGTTGAGCAGGCACCACAGATCGAAGCTGTGATCCCATCGCCCCGAGCGATGGCGTGCCCACATGCGATCGATCTCGGCGCGGCGAAAGAAGCCACGGCGATGGATCGGCGAGTGACGCAGGTGATGTTCCGCCCAGCCCGCGAGCTCACCGCGCAGCCACGCCGGTAGCGGGACGCGGAACCCCTGTTTCGGGCGGTCGATCACGTCGTCGGAGATCAGCCCACGCACCGCCTGCTTGAGCACGTACTTCGTCGTGCGTCCGCGGATCTTGAGGTGCGACGGCAACGCGAGCGCGTAGGAGACCAGCTCGGCGTCGAGGAACGGCGCCCGCGCCTCGAGCGAGTGCGCCATCGTGAGCTTGTCGACGCGCATCAGCAGCAGCTCGGGCAGCCGGTTGCACAGCTCGACCCACGACAGCTGCTGCAAGTGATCCGCGTGCGGCTGGCGGCGCCCGAGCTCGCGATAGAACGCACGCACGATCTCGGGGGCGCCCGGTCCGCCGGCAGGCACGGCGCCGTCGGCGAGTAGCGTCCGCTTCTCGGACTCCCAGAACGCGACGTCCAGGCCCCAGTACATCGGCTCGTCTCGTGCGGCGCGGCGCAGTACGTCGACCCGCCCGGCGGGCGCGCCCGCGATCCGCGCGGCACGGTGCAGCAGCTCGCGCAGGACGCGCGGCAACCGACGAACCCGGTCGAAGCGCGGCCACGCGACGTCGAGCATGTGCACCATGTCGCCGTAGCCGGCGAACACCTCGTCGCTGCCTTCGCCGACGAGCACGACGGTGACGCCGGCCTGGCGCGCCGCGCGCGCGACGAAGTGCATCGGCAGGCACGCCGGATCTCCGAGCGGCTCGTCGAGCTTCGCGGCGAGCTCGGGGACGAACCGCTGGCACTCGCCCGCGGTGATGATCGTCTCGTGGTGGTCGCAGTTGAAGCGCGCCGCGACCGAGCGCGCGAACGGCAGATCGTGGAAGTTGTGCTCGGCGCCGAAGCCCGCGAAGCCGACCGAGAACGTCTGGAGCGGCCGGCTCACCAGCTCGCTCATCAGCGCGACGTTCGTGCTCGAGTCGATGCCCCCGCTGAGCAGCGCGCCGAGTGGGACGTCGCTCATCATGCGCTTCTTCACCGACGTGCGGAGCAGCCCGCGCACGCGCTCGACCGCCTCGGCTTCGCTGACGTCGAGGCCGAACGCGGAGTGTTCGAGCGCCGACCAGTAGCGATGTACCTCGATGCCGCGGCCGCCGCGGCAGGTCAGCACGCACCCCGGAGGCAGCTTGTGGATGCCGGCGAACAACGTGCGCGGTGCGGGGACGTTCGAGAACGTCAGGTAGTGATCGAGTGCCACCGGATCGACGTCGCGCGTCACGTCGGGGTGCGCGAGCAGCGCCTTGATCTCCGAGGCGAACAGCAGCCGACCGTTGCGTGCCCAGTAGTAGAGCGGCTTCTTGCCGAGGCGATCGCGCGCGAGCAGGAGGGAGCCACCCTCGCGCCCGTCCCACAGCCCGAACGCGAACATGCCGTCGAGATGACGGACCACGTCGCGCCCATACTCCTCGTACCCGTGCACGATCGCCTCGGCATCGCAGCGCGAGCGAAACACGTGACCTGCCTCGCGCAGCTGCGCGCGCAGACGATCATGGTTGTAGATCTCACCGTTGAACGTGAGCCAGACGCTCCCGTCCTCGTTGGTCATCGGCTGCCGGCCCGCCTCCGAGAGATCGACGATGCTCAGCCGGCGGTGGCCCAGCGCTGCCCGACGATCGGGAGCGATCCATGCGTCCGCATCATCGGGGCCGCGATGCACCATCGCATCGCGCATCCGCAGCAGGACCTCGCGATCGTCCCGCGGCGCGGCAGCGAACCCGTAGATCCCGACGATGCCGCACATGGCGACGCCACCTCTGCAAGCTCCTGACCCACCCGAAGCCCGTCAAGGCCTCGTCTCGCGGTGGGCAGCGTGCTGCAACGCACGCGCTGGCGCTCGGCGGCACGGCGCCAGCGCACGCTCCGCCGCGCATCTCGGGCTGACGGCAGGCGCTCCCGAACGCTAACCCCAGAGATCGGCTGCGCCGTCGACCCGAGCCCGAGCCCGAGCCCGAGCCCGATCTGAACTTCCGTGGTCGCCTCCAGCCGATCACACGATCCAGAAGCGATGTCCGACTCGGCAGCCATCGCTCTGGACGGAAGTTCGTCGGTTCCAGTGCCAGCGGTGCGCTGATCGCTCCCTCGGAGCGCGCTTTTTCGGGCTCGGGCTCGGGCTCCACGCGCTACGCGCGCTGGGCTCGGGCTCGGATCAACAGAAGCGAACCCTGGGGTTATCTTAGATCGCGCGGTGCTGCGCCTCGCGAAGCAGCGGGGCGACGTGCTCGGAGTCGTTGAGGCGAACGACCTGCAACTCGCCGAGCGACGGCCCCGACAGCACGTTGAGCGTCGCGGGCGCCTGGCGGAACATCCACACGCGGGCGAGCGGCAGCCCGAGCACGCGGCAGAGCAGCACCCGATTGACGGCATCGTGCGCGGCGATCAGCACCGTGTCGTTCGCGCCGAGGCCTTCGCACGCCCGCGCGAGCACGGGCCACGCCCGCGCCTCGACATCACCGAGCGTCTCGGCGCCGGGCCCCGCCGGGACGTCGCGCCCCGGCGCCGAGCGCCAGGTGCCGAACAGCTCCGCATGCGAGAGCTCGATGTCGGTCGCGAGCTGCCCCTCCCACTGACCGTGCGAGATCTCGAGGAGGCCCTCGTCGAGCGCGAGCTGCACGCTGCGTCCGTCGAGGATCGCCTCGGCGGTCCGGCGTGCGCGCGACAGCGGCGAGGACACGGCGCGCGTGATCGGCACGTGCGCGAGGCGCAGCCCCAAGGCACGAACCTGGGCTTCTCCGTCGGGGGACAGCGGGATATCAGTGCGGCCCTGATACCGGCCTTCGCGATTCCACGGGGTCTCTCCGTGCCTCACGAGCAGGACGTTCATGCGAGCGAATGTACCGGATTCCATGGTAACGAGCGGCATGAGCTACCGCAGTCGGATCCTGGGCCTGGGTATGTCGGTGCCCAAGCGCATCGTCACCAATCACGATCTCTCGCACCTGATGGAGACGTCGAACGAGTGGATCGTAGAGCGCACGGGAATCGAGCAGCGGCACTGGGTCTCCGAGGGTGAGACCGGTGCCTCGCTCGCGACGGCGGCCAGCCAGCAGGCGCTCGAGCGCGCCGGGGTCGCGGCCAAGGACATCGACCTCATCATCTACGCGACGCTGTCGCCGGACTTCAACTTCCCGGGCACCGGCGTGTTCGTCCAGCGCGCGCTGGGCATGAAGGACATCCCGTGCCTCGACATTCGCCAGCAGTGCACGGGCTTCATCTACGGACTCTCGATCGCCGACGCGTACATCCGCACCGGCGCGTTCAAGAACATCCTCCTCATCGGCTCCGAGGTGCACTCGACCGGCCTCGACATCTCGACCGCCGGCCGTGACGTCACGGTGCTGTTCGGCGACGGCGCGGGCGCGGCGGTGATCGGGCGCGCGACCGACGACCAGCACGTGATCCTCTCGACCCACATCCACGCCGACGGCAGCGAGGCCGAGATCCTGTGGACCGAGTACCCCGCGAGCGCGCACAACCCGCGCATCAGCGCCGATGCGATGGCGGAGCGGAAGCACTTCCCGTCGATGAACGGCAAGAAGGTGTTCAAGCACGCGGTGACGCGCATGCCGCAGGCGATCATGGAGGGCATGGTCGCGAACAACCTCAAGCTGACCGATATCGACATCATGATCCCGCACCAAGCGAACCTGCGGATCAATCAGATGGTCGCGAACATGATCGGCATGCCCGCCGAGAAGACCCACAACACGATCATGAAGTGGGGCAACACGACCGCGGCCTCGATCCCGATGTGCATGTTCGACGCGCTCGAGGTCGGCAAGCTCAAGCAGGGCAATCTCGTCTGCCTCGTCGCGTTCGGCGCCGGCCTCACCTGGGGCTCGGCGTTCCTCCGCTACTGAGCTGTCCCAATTCTGCACGCCGGCAGCGCTGCTGCAGCGTGTTAGCGTCGACGTGAATGCGGCGATCGACGCTTGGCTTGACGTTGGTGGTGGTGGTCCTCGGATGCGGCAACGGTGATCGTGATCCCGTGGGCGCAGGGCCCGACGCGCCCGACGAGTGCGAGCCCGAGGGACAGCACCGCTGCACGGGCTCGAGCTATGAGGTGTGCAGCGGGCACCTGTGGGTGACCGAGACCGACTGCCTCGCGGGTTGCATCGACACGCTCGGCTGCGTCGCGTGCACGCCGGGGCAGAACTTCTGCAAGGACGGCGACGTCTGGAGCTGCGACGCGACCGGCCAGGCGGGCGCCGTCGTCGAGACCTGCACCGGCGTGATGACGTGCTCCGGTGGGGCGTGCGTCGACGCCTGTGCGACCGCGGCGAGCAACCGCAGCTACATCGGCTGCGAGTACTGGGCGGTCGATCTCGATAACGCCGTCGAGGTCTGGGGCGCGATCGGTGAAGACCTCGGCCAGGGCATCACGCTGAGCCAGCAGATCTGTACGCAGGCGTATCGCGGCACGGTCGCCACCGTCGACGTCTGCGCGCGCACGCAGGGCATCAAGGTCTACACCGCGGGCGCGTGCGATCCCGCCGCGCTCGGCGGCGCGCCGACCTGCCCGACCGGCTACACGTGCGGCGCGCGCTCGTCGTGCATCAGCGACGCGCAGCACTCGCCGTTCGCGATCGTCGTGTCGAACCCGCAGACCAAGGCCGCGACCGTGACGCTGACCGGCCCCGGCGGGGAGACCCTCACGCAGATGATCCCGGCAGGGCAGGTCGTGCCGATCGTTCCGCAAGCCGGCAACGCCATGTCCGATGCCTCCGTCGACGGGACGATGCTCGGCCGCCGCGCGTACAAGCTGGTCTCCGACCTGCCGATCGTCGCGTACCAGTTCAATCCGCTCGACAACGTGGACGTGTTCAGCAACGACGCCTCGCTGCTGATCCCGCGCACCGCGTTCGACACCGACTACTTCGCGATGAGCTATCCGACGCTGAACCGCCGCGCGACGCTGCCGGGCAAGAACCCGTACTACGGCTACCTCGCGATCGTCGCCTGGCAGGACGGCACGCAGATCGAGGTCACGCCGACGACGGCGGTGCAGTCGAGCGCGACGCAGGCGACGATCGCCGCGGGCGCCACGGCGTCGTTCACGCTGAACGCGTTCAGCGAGCTGCAGCTGGAGGCCGCGCCGGGCGCCGCGCCCGCCGGTGACCTCACGGGCACGCGGATCTCGTCACCCAATGACACGAGCTACGGCGTGTTCGGCGGCCACGAGGCCACCGCGTTCGGCGAGACCACGCCGCCCGATGCGACCCACACGCGCGGCCCGTGCTGCGCCGACCACCTCGAGGAGATGCTGTTCCCCGCGAGCACGTGGGGCAAGACGTTCGCGATCGCGCGCAGCCAGCAGCGCACCAACGAGCCCGACGTCCTGCGCATCCTCGCGCAGAAGCCCGCGACGACGGTGACGTTCGATCCGCCGCCGGTCGCGGGCACCTGCGGCACGCTCGACGCGGGCCAGATGTGCGAGGTCAAGATCGCCGGCGACACCGAGCTCGTCGCGACGGAGCCGATCCTCGTCGGCCACTACCTGCAGTCCTCGACCTGGCAGAACACCGCGCAGACCGAGGCGGTCGGCACCGGCGATCCCTCGATGGCGATCGCGGTCCCCTCCGAGCAGTTCCGCAAGGACTACACGGTGCTCGTGCCCGCGCAGTACACGAAGAGCTACCTGTCGATCGCCGCGGCCGCGACCGGCGGCGTCACCGTCGACGGCAACCCGATCACCCTGGCTGCGTTCCCGGGCGGCGGCACGCACCGCGCGGCGCGCATCGAGGTCGCGGCGGGCCAGCACACGGTGACGTGCGCGGACGGCTGCGGCGTCACCGTCTACGGCTACTCCGACGGCGTCTCGTACATGTTCGCCGGCGGGCTCGATCTCAAGCCGATCGTCATCCTCTGACCGGCCTCTAGGCGGCGGCGGGCGCGAAGATCGCGTCGATCTCGGCGCCGATCTTGTCCTCGCCCACGCCCTTGGCGATCGCGAGCTCCTTGATCAGGAGGCCGCGCGCGGTCTCGAGCATCTTGCGCTCGCCGAACGACAGATCCTTGGTCGCGCGGAGCACGCTGAGGTCACGCATGACCTCGGCGATCTCGAACACGCTGCCCGTCTTGATCTTCTCCATGTACTCGCGGTACCGCCGATTCCACGTCTGGGTATCGCGCGGGATGTCCCGGGACTTCAGGATCGAATAGACCTCTTTCACCTGCTTCGAGGTGATGAGATCCCGGAGCCCGACGGACCCTGCGTTGGTCGTGGGCACCATGATCTTCAGGCCGGTGTCGAGGATCTTGAGGATGTAGACGCTGGTCTTGTTCCCCCCGATATCGCGGTGCTCCAGCGCGACGACCTCGGCCACCCCGTGCACCGGATAAACCGCCTTGTCCCCAACGGAGAATTGCTGCTTCATCAAGACATAAACCTCAGCTGCTTTATCGTAACAGCCGAGAGGCCTACTGTCAAACTATAGGCCGATCTAACAGGCCGAAAATCTTAGGTAAATCGAGATGAGACAGGGATTTCGTAGGACCTACTCCACCCGGACGAACACGTCGTAGTCGTCACCCAGCGGGGCGGACAGGCGGCGGACCCGCACGGTGACGGAGCCGCTCTCGTCCCAGCCTTTGCACGCGGCGGTGAAGTGCGCCCAGGGGATCTGCGTAGCGTTGATCTTGCAGCCCTTGCCCATCACCGGGTCGCTGACGTTGTTCGACGGACCCGGCGTGTACCACTCGCCGCAGTTGACCGACGTGCCGTCGTCGCCATCGGTGGACTTGCACTTCCACCAGATCGTCAGCTCGTGGGGCGAGGCCAGCCACGCGTTGGTCGCGTCCCTGCGCGCGAGCTCGACCTTGACCCGCGGAGCGCCGCCGTCCCACGCATCGACGACGTCGAGCTTGAACCAGTCCTCGTCGGTGGTGCTGTGGATGTTGAGGTTCTCGGTCCACGTCGTCAGCTCGTCGTAGTCGCTGTAGCTGCCGAGGTACTTGGCCTGCGCCGCCGTGTCGTTCGGCTCCTTGGCGTCGGGCGCGACCGTGCACTGGTGGTTGGTGCCGCAGCTCGAGCCGCCGGCGCACGTGCCGCACGAGAAGCTCGTCCCGTCGTCGTCCGTGTACGTGCCGCAGCCGTAGCCGACGGAGTCGCACACCGACGCGACGCACTGGCTACCGAGCCGAGCGAACCCGGCCTCGCACTCGAAGCCGCAGATGCCATCGTCGGTGCAGATCGCGACGCCGTTCGCGGGGGTCGGGCAGGGCTGGCCGCAGCCGAGCGCACAACCGAGCTCGGGCTTGTCGTTGGTCGCCGAGTCCGCGAGGCACGTCTGCCCGCAGGCGTGATAGCCGTCCTCGCACTGCTCGGAGCCCGCCGGGCCGCCCGGACCATCGTCGTCGGCGGGCTTGGTCTCGGGCTCCTCTTCACCGGCGGGGGAGTCACCGGTCTGCGCGCATGCTGCGAGCGCCAGGAACAGTGCGGCGGCGAGAGGGTTGATGGCCATGGGCCGGGTGGTTGCAGCCCATGTGCCCACCCATCTTCTCGGGATCATTGATCCCGCCGTTCGCGAGGCAACGCCAGTAGCCGGCGACGGTCGACGGAAGTCGTCAGCGCGTCGCGTACTCGACGATGGTCGCGACCGCGAACCCGGTGCCGCCCTTGGGCTGCGACGGCCGCGCCGTGGACGTCGACGCGGGGCCCGCGATGTCGACGTGAACCCACGGGGTGTCCTTGGCGAACGTCTTGAGGAACAGGCCCGCCGTGATCGCCCCGCCGAACCGATCGCCGGTGTTGCGCATGTCGGCGATCGGGCTCTTGAGCTGCTCGCGCAGGCGGCTGCTGAGCGGCAGGCGCCACATGTCCTCGCCCGTGCGATCCGCCGTCGCCAGCCACGTCTTCAGCAGCGCGTCGTTGTCGGACATCACGCCGGCCGTGTACGGCCCGAGCGCGACCATGCAGGCACCGGTGAGCGTCGCGAAGTCGAACAGCTCGTCGGGCTGGATCTTCGTGCGCGCGTAGGTGATCGCGTCGCCGAGGGTGAGGCGGCCTTCGGCGTCGGTGTTGTTGATCTCGACGGTGGTGCCGTCCATGGACGTGAGCACGTCGCCGAGCTTGTACGCGCGGCCCGAGACGAGGTTCTCGCAGCACGCGGCCACGGCGTGGATCTCGTGATCAGCGCCGAGCGTGGCGATCGCGTCCATCGACGAGATCACCGCGGCCGCGCCCGACATGTCGACCTTCATGTCCTCCATCGCCTGCGACGGCTTGAGCGAGTAGCCGCCCGAGTCGAAGGTGATGCCCTTGCCGACGAAGCAGATCTTCTTCTTCGGCTTCTTGGCCGGCTTGTAGGTCATGTGGATGAAGCGCGGCTCCTGCTCGGAGCCCTGACCGACGGCGAGGAACATGCCCATCCCGAGCTCGGCGCACTTCTTCGCGTCCAGGACGGTGACCGTGATCGCCCCCTTGTGCTTCTTCGCGATCGCCTGCGCATCGACGGCGAGCGCCGATGGCGTGATCACCGCCGCGGGCTCGTTGATGAGATCGCGCGCATGGTTGATCGCCTGTGCGATCGCCGTGCCCCGCGCGACCGCCGCGGCGAACTGCTTGGTCTGCGACGCCGTCGGCTTCTTGCCTCCCTTGGGCGACGCATCGGTCACGATGCCAAAGCTCGTCAGCGTCGGCGTGCGCTTGTGATCCTCGCCGGTGAGGTAGCGGCCAAACTTGTACGAGCCGAGGATCACACCCTCGGTGGTCATCTGCAGCAGCGCGGCTTCGCGGTTGCCGCCGAGCGCGGGCAGCAGGAACGCGAGGCTCGCCGCGCCCGCCCGGTTCGCGTTCTGCGCGACCGTCGCGGCGACGTCGCGGATCTGGTGGTTCGCGAAGTCACGGCGCTGACCGCCGCCGACGACGACCACGCGCTTCGCCGGGATGCGACCGTGCGTGTGAACGTAGAGGACCTGGCCGCCCTTGCCCTCGAAGCCCTCGGCGCGCGCGATGTCCGCGAGCACGCCGCCGAGCGCCTGGTCTGCGGATTTGAAAATAGGATCCTTGGTCGGGTCTCCGAATGAGACGAATGCCACAAGATCTACCGATGCCTGCAGCAATGGACCCTGGAGATGAGTGACCGAAATCGCGCCCTTGTCAGCCATAAATTCACGTAACTCCAGCGAAAGCCGCGCAGGTTATAGGGTGCGTTCGACCAGATGTAAAGGAATCAGAATGCCTACATTGACAGTCGATTCTGGGGATCCGTACAGTCGGTCCACACTAAGACTCCAGGGGGAGTTTGAATGCGATCCAAGGTGATGACGGCGCGTCCTGCGGCGCGCAAGGACAGTGGTTCCGGCTCGCGTGCGAAGAAGACGGTGGCGGTGGCGTCCTCGCGGAAGTCGGAGCCGATCATTCAGATGGTGGAGCGGCGCTCGTCGCTGAACATCATCGACCTGCCCAAGAAGGCCGGCGAGCTTCCGATCCCGACCTCGACCTTCGTTTTCTGACCCTGTTTAGACCGCGGCCTCGAGAGATTTCTTGAGGTTACGCGCGTCCTTCCATCGCTCGGGGGATTCGAACGCGATGGTGGCCGGGACGTCCTCGTAGTGCTCCAGCAGCATGAGGAGGTCGTCCTGTCGCTCGCTCCGCAAGGGGCCGGTGCGACCTAGTCCGGCGATCCGCAGATACAGCGCGGAGACGTCGAGGTCGTAGTGCACCTCGGGCGGCTGCCCGGGGTCGCGCACGAGCGGATCGAACGCGCACACCACGCCGAGCTCGTTCGCGAACGTGATCGCGGTGCGCAGGTCCCACAGCCCATCGGGGATCCACACGCGTGGCGCACCGACGGCCTCCTCCGTCGCGACCTCGCCGAAGAAGCGCGCGAGCTGATCGCGATTGGCCTGCGACGCCGCGAACAGCGACGGCGACTTGAACACGACGTGCGAGGCGCCGAGCTGGTCGACCGCCTTGCGCAGCTCGGCGAGCGCGACGCGGCCCGGAGCGCTGTCGCGGAAGTCGCCGGTCGTGGCGTCGTGCGTCCACAGCTTCGCCGCCTTCGGCGGCTTGCGATGCGTGAGCACGAAGGGCGCCACGAGCGCGAGCGATCCTCTGGGCGCGACCTCGGCCCACCCCGCGAGCACGCTCGGCTTGAGCGGGCCTGCGAACAAGGCCGAAAGCTCGAGGAAGTCGAGCTCGCGAAAGTACCGCGCGCGGTCCATGCGCTCGGGGATGTCGACGGTTCCGATGCGAGCTTCGGCCATGGTGGGTATCGATTGCAGAAGCGCGGGCCGGTGCGTATGGTCCCAGCGCCGGCGCACGCTACGTCCTCGTCGGCGCAGGTGCAACGGAGGCCGTCCATGAAGTTCTTTATCGATACTGCTGACATCAAGGAAATCCGCGAAGCCGCGTCCATGGGGCTCGTCGATGGCGTGACCACGAATCCCTCGCTCGTCGCGAAGACGGGCAAGAAGTTCAGGGACGTCCTGCTCGAGATCTGCGACATCGTGAAGGGCCCGGTGTCCGCGGAGGTCGTCTCGACGAACTTCGACGGCATGATGAAAGAGGCGCGCGACTACGCAGCGCTGCGCCCGAACATCGTCGTCAAGATTCCGCTCATCGCCGAGGGCCTCAAGGCCGTCCGCGCGTGCGCCGACGAGGGCATCAAGACCAACGTCACGCTGTGTTTCTCGGCGACCCAGGCGCTGCTCGCCGCGAAGGCCGGTGCCTCGTACATCTCTCCCTTCGTCGGCCGCCTCGACGACATCTCGACCGACGGCATGCAGTTGATCGGCGAGATCGTGCAGATCTACGACAACTACGCGTTCGAGACCGAGGTGCTCGTCGCGAGCGTGCGCCACCCGATGCACGTCCACCAGGCGGCGCTCGTCGGCGCGCACGTCGCGACCTGCCCGCTGTCGGTGCTGCTGCAGCTCGTGAAGCACCCGCTCACCGAGCTCGGCCTCGCGAAGTTCCTCTCCGATTGGGAGAAGGTCCCGAAGTGAGTGACCGCCGCGCGTTCTCGGTCGCGGTGTACGCACGCCGCGGCGAGCGCGTCCTCGTGATCGAGCATCGCCGCTTGAAGACCTGGCTGCCGATCGGCGGCGAGCTCGAGACCGGCGAGACGCCCCTCGAGGCCGCGCGTCGCGAGCTGCGCGAGGAGACCGGGCTCGCCGGCGAGTTCCGCGTGCTGCGCGGTGCGCTCGACGGCGTGCCGCCCGGCCTCATCGGCTACGAGGAGCATCCAGCCGGCAGCAAGGGCCTGCACATGAACTTCGTGTTCGTCGCCGAGGTGGCGTCCGACGCGGAGGTCGTCCCGAACGACGAGTTCGGCGCGTGGCGCTGGATCGATCGCGCGGAGCTCGATCGGCTGGAGTCGCCGCTCAACGTGCGGCAGTTCGGGTTCGTCGCGCTCGACGCCGTGTTCGCGTAAGGCCCGAGGAGCGCGGTGCGGATCCGGCAGCACGTCAACCCGAACCAGCTGCACTTCGCGCGGTTCCGCGGCGAGCGCCCTCCGCTCGACCACCGCCTCGTCGAGCTCGAGGTCGGCTGCGCCGACGCGCAGTTCCTGTTCGAGCGCGCCGCGATCGATCCATCGCGGCTCTACGTCGGCCTCGAGATCCGCGAGGATCTCACCATCCTCGTCAACAAGCGCGCGCGCCAGCTCGCGGCGCCGGTGCACGCGGTGTTCTGCCAGGCGCAGCTGCACATCAAGGAGCTGTTCGCACCCGCGTCCGTCGAGCGCGCGTACATCAACTTCCCCGATCCGTGGTTCAAACGCGCGCATCGCGATCGCCGCATGGTCGACAGCGCGCTCGCCGAGCAGCTCGCGTACGCGCTGCGGCCCGGCGCCGAGCTGTTCGTGCAGACCGACGTCTGGGACATCGCGATCGATGCGATGGCGACGTTTGACGCCGACCCTCGCTTCGAGAACCAGGCCGGCGAGTGGACGTTCTGGAAGCGCGGCAATCCGTACGGGGTGCGCTCGTGGCGCGAACAGAACGCCGAGGAGACCGGGCTACCGATCTGGCGGATCCTCTATCACCGGCGGTAGGTAATCACCGGGAGAACCTAGCAGATCGGTCAGGACTACAAGGACTTGTACCAATGTAGCCGGTGGTCCGACCTTTGCTCCTCGGCTCGAGCATGAACAAGCTGCTCGCCGTTGTCGCACTCGCCGCCGCCACGTCGACCGGATGCTTCACCGCCGCCGGGGCGCTGATCGGAAGTCAGTCGACCAACCGCGAGGTCCAGCGCCGGCCCGATGGCTCGTCGGTCACGGTCGAGACGAACAACCTGGCCGCCGGCGTGGTGGTCGGCGCCGCGCTCGACCTGCTGGCGCTCTATGCCGCGTCGCAGATCGACCTCGGCGGCTCGTGCTTCACGTACGGTCCTGGCGAGGGTACGGGCGGCTGTTAATAGAGCCGGTAACCGACGCCGAGCGTCGTCGGGCTGAGCCCGATCTCGGAGCCCAGGCCGTGCTCGTACCGCGCGAACGCGGACAGCTGGTGCGGCCCGGACCTCAGCACCACGGCGCCCACCTCGGCGCCGAGCTCGATCGTCTTGTACCAGCGCGAGCCGATGATCATGGGGTGCGCCGTATCCTCGACGCGGAGGCCGAGCAAGCCCGCGCCCCACACGCGGCCGAGATCGACCTGCACGGACAGCGCGCCGACGACCGGCGTCACCGACGTCTCGTTCGGTCCCGTGAGCTTGCCGACGGAGGCGAGCAAGCCGACGGACACGCGGCGGTCGACGCGAACGCCCATGTGAGCGGAGAGCACGGGTCCCGAGACGGCTTCGCCGTTCACGGCGCCGAAGGCATAGCCGGGGAGGAGGCTCGCGGCGAGCTTCGCCGGAGGAGTGGTGTCGACGAGCGTGTCCTCGAGCTCGCGATCATCGTCGAGGTCGTCGAACGGCGAGTCGTCGTCGCTCCGATCTGTAGCGGCGAGATGCTGCGGCGTGCGACCGAGGACAGCGAACGCGCGATCAACGTCGGCGGTCGGGCCGCGCAGGAGGATCGCGGCGCGCGCGAGATCGAGGTCGCCGAGCGCTGCGGGCATGCGCTCGATCGTCAGCATCTGAACGTCGGCGGCGAGCTTGCCTTCCGAGAGCAGCTCACGTCCGAGGCTGAGATCGCTGGTGACGCGCGCGGCGAGCGAGGCGGCCGTGCCGGTGGTCGAGGCCAGCGATGCCAGCACGCGGCGCCGCGCGGTGACGAAGGCGCGCGCGGTGGCATCGGGATCGCGACGGAGCTGCGCGAGACGATCGCGGACGAGGGCGATCGCTTCGTGCGTTCGCGCTGCATCGGTCGCGCCGTCGACGCGGTAGCTGCTGGCGAGACGACGGTCGTCATAGGAAGCA
>Ga0247822_10000968_pt1 | contig 16842 bp, 10 predicted proteins | sample 13C_Cellulose_Da_FD_192423 | JGI IMG/M metagenome (GOLD analysis project Ga0247822, IMG submission 192423) | Soil microbial communities from agricultural site in Penn Yan, New York, United States - 13C_Cellulose_Day30 | ecosystem: Environmental > Terrestrial > Soil > Agricultural land | place...
GGGCGGATGTCGGCATCAAGCTCGGTCTGACAGGCGGGAGGTTCGGGCTGGGTCTTTTCAGGTGCGAGGGTGAGGTTCACGGAGAATGGACTTAGTATTTGAGATCGAGAGTACGGGCGGGAAGTTCGTCCGAACGGAAGGGCCCGGCGGGGAGGCCAGAGGCGTTGGTGAGATTGCCAGTCGGATTATCGGCCCAAGCGTAACGCACGGCGACGGGCGACGGCACATGAGGCGAGGAGACGATGACTAAGTCGCGATCGATTTTCGCGTCGGCCCAATGCCATTTTTTGTCGGATCCGCAAAGGGCGAAACCCTCGAGTTCGCTTCCTGGGCTGTTGCGAGTGAGCGGAGCGGTTTCGCCGGCGGCGCTACGAAGATCGTGGGTCGCCGAAAGGGGCGCGGCGACGATGCCGCCGTCGGCATGGGTGAATTTCACGCGGATGGTTTTTCCGTCGCGGTGAGCGGAAGCGAAGACGGGACCGGAGAACGGGATGGCCTGGCCATAAGTCTTTGCTAGGGCTAGACGGGCAAGGCGTTCGCCAACGTCTTTTTTATTGCGCGGGTGGATGTCGGCGGCCTCTCCGGTACCGAGGAGGATGGCCTGGCCGGTATTTGGCATCTTGAGCGCAGTGGTTTGGGCCTCGCGCAGTTCCGCCCAGGCGCTCTCACCGGGAGTGGCGGACTTTTGTTGAAACTCCGCGAGTTGGCAGAAATAGAAGGGCAGGTCGCCCCTTCCCCAACGCTGGCGCAGGTCGGCGATGAAGAGTGGGAACGCGGTGCGGTACTGCCAGGCGCGCGGGACGTTCGACTCGCCTTGATACCAGAGGAAGCCACGAAGGCCGTAGTGGCTCAAGGGATTCATCACGCCGTTGAATAAGGCGGACGGACGCTCGGCGAGACTAGGGAGCACCTGCGGTGGGCGTGGGGCATTCGCAAGGGCGGCGGGATTAAGCGGTGGAAATTCCTTTTCGTTTCGCAGCAGCCATTCGCCGGCGAGGTCGACGTTGCCGAGGCGAAGGGGGCCGTTGAATCTCACTGGTCCCCAGGGAGCGTAAACGCGGAGGCTGATCGTATTCTCGCCTTCGCGGGCATTGCCGTTCCTCACTAGGTAGAGAGGCGGTCGTCGCTCGTACCCTGAGCCGGGGAAATCTTTCCAATCGGTAGCGACGAGCAGTTCGCCGTTCCAATACACCTGATCGAAACCGTCGAAGGCACCGAGAATGAGATTCACGCCGCCATTCGCAGCGCCGGGTGGAAGGTCCACCGTGCGCCGGAGCCAGAACACGCCGGAGCCGGGGAGTTCGCCAGGAAGCTTCACGGGAGACCAGCCTTCGGGCGAAATTTCCGGGGCAGCGAGGGGGGCGGCTGCGGCGGCAGACGAGTCCTCGCGGGAGGTATCCCTCGCCCACTTCGCAAAGGCTTGGGCGAAAGCCTGGCGTTTCGCGGGATGCTGGTCGAAAACGGCGATCCGCTTTTCTTTTCCGGCTTTCAGGTCGGGTGAGGCGTCGAGCGCGGCGTCGCTCATCCAGCCCTCAATGGGCGTGCCGCTCCAAGCGGTGTTAATGATGCCGACGGGGACGCCGATTTCCTTGCTCATCATGCGGGCGAAGTAATATCCCACCGCGGAAAATGCCCCTACCGTATTGGGAGACGCCACCTTCCACACGCCCTTACAATCATCGAGCGGCTCGGCAGATGACACGAGCGTGACGGTGAATTCGCGGACATGGGGACTGGGGGAGGCGAGGGTCTCGGCGGCGCACTTCTCGCCGTCGCGCAGACTCCACGCCATGTTCGACTGGCCACCCGCGAGCCAAACCTCGCCCACGACCACATCCGTGATCACGAGCTGGTTTTTTCCCTGCACGGTGAGTTCGAACGGACCGATGGGGGAATTTTCCAGATCGAGAAAGACCCGCCATTTTCCGTCGGCGCTCCCCGTGGTGGTCACGGTCTGGCCGTTGAGCGCAACCGAGACGGACTCGCCGGGATCGGCGTGGCCCCAGAGCGGGACACTGGCGGACTTTTGCAGGACCATGTGGTGGGAGATAATGGCCGGGAGGCTAACCTCAGCGTGTGCGGTGAGCGCAGTGAAGAGGGTGAGCACGAGGAGGATAGCACGCATGAGGATTACTTTCTCGGGCCGCGTCTCGACGCCACGGGGCGGTTGTGCACGGGCAGCCGATCGAAGCAGGGGGCAATCACCGCGAGGCCGTTGTCTCGCAGAAGGCGACGCTTTTCCGCGACGGTAAGGCGGGAGAATACAATCCAACCGAGTTGCGGCGCAGGATCGCGCATGGGTAGGTCGCTGCCGTAGAGCACACGATCAGCCCCAGCATGCTCGACCAAATAGTCAATGATGCCTGCCGTGACTGAAGTGAAGGTGATCTCGGCATAGACATTAGGGAAGCGCTTGATGCATTCGATCACGCCATCGGCAGCTTCGTAGTCTGCGCCGCAATGATAAGCGACCCAGCGAACGTTTGGGTAGCGCTTCGCGAGCGACAGGACTTCCTGGTAGTCGTTGCGGATTCGGTGCAGACCGGCGTAGAGAGCGTGGGCGTTGCCATAGCGCCACCAGCTATCGTAGGAGTGATGGTGATATTCCACGCCATAGACGAAGTAGGGCTTCATACCGATGAAGCGGGGATCCGCGTCGTAAAAGGCGGGGATCATTGTCCCCAATTCCGTAGCGGAATAGTGGCAAGGATCAAAGGTGGCCAAACCCCAGTAGCCACGAGGCGCGACGTCGAGAGCATCGCTGACACACTGGTTTCCCGCCATGCTATCACCACCGACGGTGCCATTCCAACTCATAAAGCCTCCCCCCAAGGTGCCTAGACGTTGGATTTGCTGAAAGGTCTGGCTCGGTCCGCCGCCGGACATACGGAAGTGCCAACCTCCGCCGTTAAGCCCCTCGTGCAGGATGTGCATATGCATGTCGATGATGCCTCCCGGCATCGGTCTTCCCGCACGCGCGGCTTCCATGAATTCGTCGTCGTCTGGATTCGAACGCAGGGCGGGGGCCCGCTCGAAGCCAAGGAGCCGGAGGGCGTTGCCCCCAGCAATGGCGTCCTTTTGCTCTGACGATATATTGGCGTAGTCCACGTAGCAACGGTGAGCGCCCACCGACATGGCCGGAGCATTAGTGCCGAAGAGCACCTGAGGCCCGAGCTCCCACGCGCAGAAGTCGTCGAGTCCGCGATTGAACTGGGCCTGCTCGAGAGTAACGTGGAGGTTGGGGTATTTTCGCAACAACGGAATGAGATAGCGCTGCTCGCCCCACCCGACCCCAGACACAACCAAGGCGAGCTCTCGGTTTTGCTCCAGGAACTGATCAAGTTGCCTCCAGGAGTCCATCTCAGTACGATGGAGGAAGCACGGTACGCGATGATTTGCCAGTCCGGAGAAAAGTGGCCGAGCATGATCGCCCAGAGGGTCCCAGGCATTCATGCGTGGGTGAATCGCGCAGGCGCGGATGTTGCGCTCCCGAATCTCGCAGAGGAGTTCCTCCAGATCAGGGAATTCGCCCGTGCCGTGCGGCATGACATTCCAACCCGCAAAGAGATTTTCGTGGTCGGCAAGCCGGACAGAGAGCTCGCGGTTACCAAACATAGCGTCGTAACGGACCGATTGGTAGGACCAAACGAGCGCGGCGGAGATAGAACAATGCGCCATCTCATCGACTAACTGCTCTAGCCTCCAGGGAAGCTGAGAGTGCTTCGCGCCCCGCGCGCCAATGCGGGCCAATGCATCGAAGAAAAGCCGACCATTTTTCTCGTCCATACAGGCCCCTACGTATTGACTGCCGCACCACGCCGCAAGACAGAGCTAACGGCTTCTACGAGCGGTTCGTGACAGTCGGGCGCAGAACTTGAGGCTTTGTGGTATTCCCAAAAGCTATCCACCTCGTAGCCCCCGAAAGGCAGATCGGCTGGATCAGGTAAATAAAGCGAAGTACCGTTGGAATAGCCTAGCATAAAGGTAAGTCCGGGAGGCATGAGATCAAGAATGCGACGACCGAGGAGGGCGAGCACCTCACCCTCGACAGCGACAATGCGAAGATCCTCGCTAAGATGGATCACGTGGAGTAAGACGCCCGCCTCCCTCGGAAGCTCGCCACTCCATTCCTGAATAGCAAGCATGTCGCGCGCCCAAGCTTGCCGGGGCGGCGTCTCGCTTTCCGAGGCTAGGACCCCTTCGAGTTCCTCGCGGGAGGGAGGAGGAAGAAGCCTCCATGGCACATCGACCAAAGCAGCATGAAGCGAAGGAGAAAGGCGCACAGCGGATTTTTCAGCTTCGACGACGAGACGAGTCAGATCTGCGCCAACCTCCTCCATCTGCTCCCAAGTACTCCGCCCCCAATAATCCCCATTTGCCGCGGGTCGGGGCTTAGCATCGCCCGCTGCGCCCTGCAAAAAGATAGCGCCTTCAGTCTCATAGTGCTCGTTTAGCTGACGCACGGCAGCACCGGGAAACTCCGCGCTAATAGCCGTCTCAAACATCATCGACGGGTGACAGGCTACGGAAAAAAGAAGCCCGACAACGCGGCGCGATTGGACCTCGCGAAAGATACAAAATGGCAAATCCTTTATCACCGGACCGTCCGGGTTTACCTGCCATTGGGCGATACCTGCCTCATCAGGCTGCCGGCGATTAATCGGGAGGTCAGTGTAAGTGAGACCAGCATCGATGGAAACATCCACACACTTCTCACGAGCAGCAAGGACGGCCTCTACGGTGCGCGCCTCTATTAAATCGAGATATACGCCCTCAGGCTGGCCAGCATATGCCCAATTAGACACAGCAGGGCCAGCGTGTGTGTGAGTGAAATTTACAAGTATCTCGGAAGGGCAGAGACCAGTGGCATTACCGATGGCTCCTTTAATCCGATCCACCCGGAAACGCTCCATAAACAGGAGGTCATAGCTCACGATGGCCTGCACTGTATCGCCCTGGCAAATATAAAGAACACGCAGAAACAAATCGTCGTGCACATAAAGGGCTGGCGTTTTTTTGCCAAATCCGTCCATAAGGACGCCAGCGCGTGGAGTGATGTTTTGTGTAGCGAAACCAGCTTTCATCAGCATCATAACAGAATGTCACCTCGATATCGGGAACCCCGTTTTCTTGGAATAGACAAAAGAGGATCAAACATGTAGATTTCGCGACGCCATGAAAGTTCCTGTGCGAAAATCCCAACTCGTCCTAGAATCGAGCGAGTACTCGCCATTGGGGCGCATCTTTCGCGCGGCTTATCTCCATGTAACAGAACGCACCGGTCTGCGCGCTCTGCGCAAAGCAACCACCCACGGCCTGGTTTATTTGCTTCATGGATCGGGCGTGTACGAAGACGAGCGTATTGGCACGCGAAACTTAGCGGCGGGCGACCTAATTACGGTGTGCCCGTCCATCCGGCATCGGTATGCGCCGGGCGAAGGGCAGCATTGGGACGAGTTTTACATCTCCTTTACCGGGCCGGTCTTCCAGCTCTGGCAACAGTGCGGTCTTCTTGATATCGACCGCCCGATCGTACGGTTGCTGCCAATCGATTACTGGCTGCCTAAGATGCAGGCCCTTGCGGAGAAGGGGCCTCCGGGTGACAGTGACTATGTGTTACAGCAGGTTTGCGCACTACAGTATTTCCTCTGCGAAACACGAGTAGCGGCGGCGCACCAGCGTGATTCTTTCAATAGTTTTGAGCGGGTGCTAGTAGAGAAGGCAACCGACATCTTTTCTCGAGATCTAGAAGCGCACCTCGCGCCGCGGGAGGTAGCTAAATCATTAGGCATAAGCTATGATACTTTACGGCGCGCTTTCAAGCGGGTGCTGGGCGTGTCTCCAGGACGTTTCCGGGCGGAACGAGTGCTGCACCGCGCCGCACAGATGCTTTCTGAGGGAAAGTTAATGAATAAGGAAATTGCGGAGCGGCTTGGCTTCACGGACGAATTCCACTTTTCCAAGAGATTCCATTCCGTGATGGGACTTTCACCAAGAGCCTACCGGCGTCTTCACCAAAGCAGTTAAGCTTTCCGGGCAAATGCGTCACTCACCGGAGGCTTGAAGCCGGAGTCGCCGCCGAGGCGTTTCCACTCGCGATATAGCAGGACGTTCAGCACAATCGAAACACAGCAGAAGACCAGTGGCCAGCAGGGTAGGAACCGATAGTAATAGGGATTGCCCTGGAAGAGCGTCTTGAGCGTGTCGAGATACAACCCGACGAGGATGCCTCCGGCCATTATGGCCAACGCGACGACCATCGCGCTCGCGGAGGAAAACTGGCCATAGCGGTCGCGGGGAAGCGTGCGCATCGCCATCGGCAGACCAGCGGCGGTGTACACCGCGCCGAGGGGGATCACGACCATGTTCAGCGCCATGTAAATCCAGAAAGTCTGATGCGGCGGAAAGTCCCGGAAAAGAAATATGAGGTTGAAAGGCGCAATGAGAACTAAGCCGATCTTAGCCGCGAGCATCACACGGATGGGATGAAATCGGTCAACGAGAAAACCGGCAGGAATGGCGAAAGCAATACCAGCCAGAATCGAGATTCCACTAACGAAGCCCACCTGCTCGATTGTGAGCCCAAGGGAGGTCGCGAAGAAAATGTGAAAGGGATTGCCGGCACTGGAAAAGACCCATGCTGCTACGGAGAAGTACAGTAGCACATAAACCCGATGGCCAAAACATTCGCGAAGAAATCCCACGACAAAACGGAACCAGGGTGTCCTCGGCTGGATGGGCTCCGGTGGTGGGTACGTACCTTCCCTGATGTTTAAACACATTAGCAAAAAAACAACTCCATAGATCACGCCAGCGCCGACAAAGATCTCTCCGCTGTGCGTAGCGGCGTATTTATAGACGAAGAAATTGTACAACGCTCCGGCGAGGGCGCCGACGACACGAAACAATGCAAGGAAGCGGCCCATCAGAGGCTGCGGCACGACATCATTGAATAGATACCAATAGATCGTGTTGATAAATAGCTCGAAAAAACGGAAGCTAATGACCAGTACGCAGATAATACCGATAACGACCATGTTTTCCGTCATCCAATCTGGCAACAGCCCGGAGATCGCGGCGAATAGACCTGCACCGAGCTGCTTGGAAAACCCAAGGAAAATCAGAAAACCCGCGACGAACGGTGTGGCGAAAAGCAAAAATGGAATTCGGCGGCCACGCTTACCTCGGTGGCGATCGCTTATCGTGCTGATCACGGGATTCAGTACAAAGTTCATTGCACTTGGGATCGTGGTGACTAGGAGCGATATAATTGTATTCGAAGCGCCCAGGGAGTTAAGTTTGAGCGGGAGTACGCTTGGCCAGACGGCCTCCATGAGCGTAAAGCTGAAATCGCCCCAGAGCAGCCATGTAAAAAGCGTGAAGACAGCAGCTTTGGTGTATGTGAGCGTGCCCGTCTTCAGCGGCCATTGCAGATGTTTAGGCTGCGAACTCACGGGGGATGCCTCGGTGCGCATTCTACTCCAGTAAGCAGCAATTCACTCCTCGGCGGATGAGGAAAGCGGATTCGCGTCGGATTTTTTCCATCATCATCTTCGGACGAGGACCTCCCCGCCAGAGCACCTCGGCGAGGGCAATAGCGCGGGGGAAGGCGTTGTACTCGATCCGTTCGTTGGTTGGTAGATACTCCCGCCACAAGTGACCTTGAGCGCCGATCACGTCCCCCCCTTGCCCCCGCGAGAGGGCGGATGGCGCAGGATCGAAGGAAAGCACTCGTTCGAGATCAGTGAAGCCTCCGAACATCAACGGTTCACGCGTGGTGTCCACGACCTGGTAATGGTCGAAATAAACATGGGTCATGTCGCAGTTCACCACTTGATGGCCAAGCTGGAGTGCTTTCCGAAGGTGAGATTCACCCCGCCAGGCGGTAATGACGAAAGGCGAGAGATCTATGCCACTATCAAGTACATCGTCCCACGCCATCGGGGTACGACCGCGCGCAACGACGTGGTCGCCCATGCGGCTCATGAACCAGCCGTGAAGCTGACTATGATTCTTAAAACCTTCTACTTGCATTCGCCTCATGCACTGGGGATCGCGCTCCCAAAAAGTGGTTGGACATTCGTCTCCGCCGAGATGAATCCACTTCGAGGGAAAAATCTCGATCACCTCGTCGAGTACGGTGCGCAGCATCTCCATCGTACGATCTGAGCCAACGTTGAAGAGATGACGGTAAATCCCCCACTCCTGTGCTACCTCGACAGAGTAGCCGGGACAGCCCAGTTCGGGATAAGCGGCTATGGCGGCGGTGGCATGGCCGGGCATTTCGATCTCAGGGATAATTTCGATGCCCCGCGCGTCCGCGTAGTGGACGATTTCACTCATCTCCTGCTGTGTATAAAATCCACCATGCGGCACCTCGTCGTACTCAAAAGGCCAAGGCTCGTGTTTGGCGTGGCCTTTGATGGTGCGTTTGCGCCAGCCGCCTATCGCTGTCAGCCGTGGAAATGCCTTGATCTCTGCACGCCATCCTTGGTCATCGGTAAGGTGCCAGTGAAGCCGGTTAAACTTGTAGCGCCACAGGTAATCGATGAATCTCCGGAGGTCGTCTACCGGCAGGAAATGCCGGGCACAATCCAGATGCATGCCGCGCCAAGGGTAAGTCGCAAAATCTGCAACACGCACTGCCGGGATTTCCCGATAAGATTCACCGAACTGAACTAGCGTCGCCAACCCGTGAAAGATGCCTTCGCGGGCGGCGGCGATGATCTCAACCCCACGCTCGACCACCTGCAAAACATACGCTCCGGGTTTTTCCGCGTTATCCACGGAGGAATCTAGCCGTAAAACCACACCACCGTCCTGGCCCGGATTGCCAAATGTTTCAACGAGCAAGGCTGTCGCCGCATCAACCAGCAGGGGATCCGAAGAGGTCACCGAGAAGCCAGGCCCCAGTTGGTAGGAAGGGCCTGGTAGACGCCGCACCTCATGAGGTTCGGGAAGGATGTCTAACATAAACACTAAGGAGCGAACTGTCGTGTGTGGAGCGTGCGCCAACGATAGAAGTTGCCCAGGCTCTGATAGTTGGAGGCAGGATCGTTGGCCAAAGTAGCCGCATAATCGGGAATCGAGCCATCGCTCGGAGTGATATAACGCTCGATCGTGCTTGAGCCACGGTACTCGCCAGTGACTTTGTCCCGGCTCTCATCCCACTCCCCCGCCGTGGTCGACGGCACCTTCTTCAAGGCCTGCACCTTCATATGAACGGTGTAGGTATTGGATTTAGTGGTGAGACGACCGAGCAAATTAGCATAGGGGCGCTCGCGAGAGTTATCACCGGTCAGGCCAAAGCGGATTTTCCAAAAATTGTCATTGCTTACGGAAGCCACCGTTTCGCCAACGGGAATTAGATGAATGTCGCAAATCTGACTGGACGAACGGAATACCTGACCGGCCTTGAAAACATCATCAAATTGCGCAAGGGTGCGGTTTGCATCTATGGCCAATCGAAAGACATCGTTCTGATGAGAAGGCGCTTCGTCATAGTGCTTGTAGGAATTAGCTTTTGCGTTGGGTATGGCTGTAACTTTCTCGGCGCGCAACGCCGCAACCATTCCAGTGGCGCGACGAATGTAGGAGAAAGGCTCGATCGCATAGTTCATGTTAATCTTTCCCGCAGTGGAAAACGGCTCACTGATCGCATAAGGCTCCACAACCGGCATCCAAAACAGATCGGTCAGCAAATGATCCCTCGGCTCAACCGCGCCCGGATGCGATGGTTGAGGTCGAAACAAAAGTGTCTGAAACGGCTTTTCTGCTTTAACTCCGGTGGGCAACGATCCAAACATACCAGCCGAAGGCATTTGGCGATTCGGGGAGTAGAGCGAACCGCCGGTTGACATGTCGGTATAGGTGCTAACGGATTCAAAATAGGCCCCAAAGCCACTATTGTTTCGATTGGCAGAATTCCCTTCGTCGGGCTTGTTAATGTAAGCTCCATCCACTCCCCACCCGACACCATTATCCCAATCGCCATTGTCAAAAGAACTGGCGTTATAGGTCGGCACATCGGGCTGATTGATGACAAAGCGACCGGGCGGGAGGAAGTTCAAACCCGGCACGAAAGCTTTCGCATCAAGTTTTTCTCCGATTGCGTAATTACTGAATCGCGCTTCCACGAATGAATGCGCCAGCTTTACTCCTGGCGCGGCAGCGGGATGACGAGCGAAGATATTAATCGGACGGCTGGAGCTTGACGCCATCGCAGCCGCCAGTCGGTAGTCTGAGTGACCGCTAGGCACGAGTGTGCGCACCACATCTTCTGATCGGAAAGGTGTGCCATCATGGGGAGATAGGGACAGATTAACCGAGAATCCCGCCAGCCTCCCCCGACCGGCATCCTCCGCAGCGGCCGTAATACCGTCTCTGGAGAAAGTCCAAAAATGCTCACGCGGGGTAATATCCGAGCTCCCAGCCCGCCGTAACCCAGACGCTACCAACGCAGGTATGGGGATGGCTTCCTGCGGAAAAGAAAAGGAATACGTCGCTACCGGCGTTTCCGAAGCTGGGTTCGATTCACGAGAGGCAAACAGTTCTACCGTGAACGTACCTCCCATGAAGGTCATTTCGCCATTGACGGAACTCACCGTCAGTGGCGCGCTCACAAAAGCATATTGATAACCATTCGTTATATCAGAAGGAGCCGCATTATCTGCGGGCATCACGCCACGTGCCGGAAGGAATGATGAAGCGAAAAGAAACTGGGAGCTAATCGTTCCGCCCAGATAGGAAAAGCCATGATTCGGCGTGAGAGGAGAGATATCGGTAGCCACCGCCGGAAAGCCAAGCGACATACTGCTTCCTGCCTTGTCGATCCCTAAACTGTCCAAGCCGCGAACTCTCATCGAAATATACGGAAAATACGAAGGCCAGCCCATGCCAGGCACAAATAATTCAAATCGAATGATGGCCTCAATACGTCGTTCATTAACCTTCAGGGTCGATCCCGGCGCCGATCCGAGAGTCAGATTGTTACTGGTATTACTATCATAAAGGCCGGGTTCAGCGGTGGCAGCAACGTCGCCGGAATCCGCCGTGCAAATGAAGTGAATGCCCACTTCGGAAATGGTTGGAAAACGACCAAAACCTTGGGTATCGCCTATTCGAATAGGCGTTACTTGCCCGCGCGTCTTGTAATTACGCAGATAATACCGGTAACCGACCCCTCCCGCGTTGGACAGCAGGGGGTTATCCAGGTTAGCGCACCGAATGTAGTCGAAGATCTCCGTCAGAATCTGGTCGCGGTCGTCTCCGTATTTGGCCCGAAAGTCGCTGACTCCGAAACCTGGTACCGGCCTTGAAGTCTCAGCCTGAAGATATTTATATAAGGGGACATTCCGTCCCGAAAAATCAACTGTGGCGCTTAACGGATCGCTTCTCGTGAAATAATAGGGCTGCCCATTGATCGTCGCGCAGTGCGCAATCAGGCGATCGAAGGGACTTCGGTATGCGGTGGTTGTGTTAGCATCCAGCGGCCAAATAGCGATGCGGGGCGTGTTGAAGAGAGTGACCTCCGGAGCCCGACTGGAGGCAGTAAGAAAAAAACGCGAACGCTCCAGCAGCGTGGGAGAGATCGAAAGCGATGAAGGTTGACTGCCGCGAGAGGCATTGAAAATCACCTCGTCAATGTTTGCGTAAAGGCGGTCCTTGTCCGGGATCAATGTGCCAGTGAACACATTTGTCCCGGTGCCGCCCACGATACGCGGCGCCAGTTCATAGATCGCTTCACTTTGTGCTAGGGATAAGTCCGGAGTCGATGTCGCCGAGGTCGCGAAGAGGACCGGCGCAAGAGAGGTCATGGCCGGGTGTCCCGGGTACCGTTGATACTCAGATTGGGCAGGCGGACGACTGGAGAATTTCCGCTCCTGTGCCGTGTCACCCACGGGAGTTCCCCAGAACGCCCCTTCGCTCGCCGTGTTGACATTAACTTTCGAGGTTTCATCATCCGTCCAGAAAGCAACTCGTCCGACGACTGGACTATTCTCGGACCCGGGGACCCTGACGCGGTCGGGTGTCGAACCCACTGTCGGGGCAACAAGACGGCCATCCTCCAAGACGTAGAGCCATTTGATCGGCATCGGCAGGGCGTTGGACGATCCCCCCGTGGGAGCATTGGTCACCGAAAACCCCTCCACGTGGCCAAGGGCGCGAGGATCAAGGATTGGATAGCTCGGTTCGCCCCCGGATACCACGGGTGCGTTCAAGTCGGTATACATCGCCGGAGCGGACGCCCAGTTGTTGGTTGGCGCGTCGGCACCAGCCTCGTAGCTGGTGGAAATCATTTCCTGAGCGGAATAGAGCTTATACACGCGAAAGAGGTTTGAGCTAGCCGTGAGGCTGCCCGGCGAGCCAGCAGCGAAGGTGCGGATCATTCCAGGCTGGCTGGTCCAAGCCACATCAGGTCCAGCCGTGGTGGCATCGCGGATCTGCCCCTGCACGACATTGACTGCAATATCAGCCAGGCTTCGAGTGGCCGACGCAGCGACATCGCTGGACGAAGCCGATCTCTCGATGGTCACGCGGTTGAGAAAAATCAGGGCGAGGCCAAGCACCATAACAAGTAGGCAAAGGACAATCACGACAGCCGCTCCTTCAGCCTGTTTACGAGTTGGGAGTTTCATCGACGGTGGGTGGTTACGCGGCCAGTGACGGGATTCACGCGAATCGTGTGGAAATTTTGCGGAGGCACTTCTCGGTCATATTCCATATGGAGGGTGAGAAAGTTGTTGGTTCCTACGGATGTCTCCAGCTTCCCTCCAGCGCGTAAACGGAAAGCGCTGTAGGCACACGACCCATATGAACCAAAGTTTGCAGTCCCCTTAATAGCCAAGGGACCGGCTATTAAGGGCGAGAGCACCCCGTTAGTGGAGAGAATGACTGCATCCGGTAAGACCTGAAGGCGACTCAGTGGCGAAAGTACAGTGCCGGAGTCATTGGCGATCCAAAGTTGGACCGCTCTCGGGCTTCCACTGTTATCGATCCGGACAAAGCGCACCTCGACATCCCGGTTTTTCGCGGAAGCCTCCTGTCGTGCGAGCACCACGAGATCGCCAATAACCTGACCACCACTATTGAGCTTCGTAGAGGCACCTATGCCCGCCAGCGCCGGGAGCGAAACGATGGCGAGAATTGCGATTATTACGATCACTACTAACAGTTCGACGAGAGAAAAGGCGCGGGAGGTCTTCATTCCATCTTACACTCGCGCAGGGGCACGGCTGCGGTGAAAATACGGGCATTGAGGTTTCTGTCCGCTAAACGGGCCTCCATTTGTTTAAGATCGGCGTCGAAGTCGGCTGTTTTCGAAGAGCGAAAAAGATCGGAGAAGATGCTCTCGATCTCGGCGGGAGGCGTGGAGTTAACGCACAAACGTCGGGCAGAGGTTTCGTCCAGAGCGACTAGGGTGATCTGAACAATGGGAGGAAGTTGGTGAGCTGTCGGGGGCTGAGGATCAGATGAAGCTCCCGCACGGGAATTGTAGGTGAAGTCTGTCGACAATTGCCCTCCTTCGGGATCCTCTGAGGGGGACTTGCGCGGCCATGCCGCCATAAACACGATGTTGCGCGCCAAGGGCACCCCTAGAGTGGCGAGTTGGGCCACCCAGTCGGTGCCGCTGACGTTGTTGCCTCCGTAAACCTTAAGATCCTCGCTTGGTTCCACAGCCTGCATCAGGCGATAGCCATAGTTGGTTTCCAAACCGAACGGGCCAGCATCGTTTCCATAGATGATAAAGTAGCCGCAGGCGTTTAGGAGATTGGCCATCCCGCGAAAGCTTGTCTGATTCGACGCCACACCGAGGGGCGCCTGAAAGTAGATCACCTGACCAGTACCGGGTGTTCCGGAATAGGAGCCGCCCGCCTTTTGAATAAGGAAATGGAGGCCAGTTTCGCGACGATACTTGGTGGGTTGCGAGAGATTATCATAATCCCAAATGGGACTTAGTGTCGCTTGACTGAGATTTCTGGTGAGTACGTCGAATGCCGTGCGCGCCTCCTGAAACGACGAGATGGTGTCTCCCGCTCGTCGGGTGACTGTGCTCGTTCCGCTGATCATGTTTAGAAACAGCACGAGAATCATCATTAGGATGGCGGCGGCTAAAAGAATCTCCAGCAGGGAAAAACCTTCGCACCGCCGCCATGCGACCGGACGATCATTTACCATCGTTTGCCACCTCCAGCGAATAGCTATTCGTGCGACTTGCCGACAGGTAGGCTGATCTCCAGATTATCTGCACCGTTAAGGAAGTCATCGATCCAGCCATGTTAACGGCGTTCTCGCAACCGGGGAAAACAGGAGCCTTTCTAAATATGTTGACCGTATAGGCGGCATCCTGGCTGGTCGCAACAGGAAGTCCGTCCTGATTGAAATACAGATTGTTCGTCGCAAGACTGGCGTACGGAGTGACCGTAGCACGACCCGCGACCGCGCGCATGATTTGAGATTTGCGCGTCTCGTTCATCGAGTCGTGGAGATTCGATAGTCCTGAAGAGAGGAGCCCCATTATGGATATGACCACCACGCTGGTAATGCCGAGAGCAAGTGTAACCTCCACCAGGGAAAATCCCACGCACCCTCTTCGGCACCGAAATGATGTTCTTTTGCTCATAACCCTTTTTTCCATTGCGGGATCACGATGTGGGATACTTTATCGCCTCGACGCACCTCGACCTGATCCCCTCTCCTAACAACTCCCGTTATTGCAGGAGACTCGTGATAAGGCTCCAGCACCGTAATGAACTCCGCAACCGGCGCGATCACTCGCGAGAACATCGACTCTGCGGCATCCGGCACGATGAGGGTATTTGGATTATTCATTCCAGTCTTTCCGGTAAAAAACTCCGCGCCATCGGGAGCGAGTTGCCAGAGTGCGAGCCCGGCCGGGCCAGAATTGGGCGCCGGAGCATTAGGGGGCTTCTGCTCCGTCAGATCCCAGAGAAGCCGTACAGGGCCCCGCCCGGAAAGACGCTTAAGATCCACGATATTCTGGTAGTTTGACTTATCGCCCAGCGGTTGAGATTCCGGCGCAAGTGACCAGCCTTCACCCGGATGGAGAACGCCCAAGTTGTGATAAACCCAGTCGTACATGCGAGGCACGTCGGATTCGATACGGTCGGCGATCACAACCAATCCGTCTTGCAGGATCAGCACGCGGGTATGGGTAACGCCAAGGTGCGCCCCTTTGATCTGGGCAGCGGCGTACTGTGATTTCGCATTGTCGGACCAACCGAGCAACTCGCCAACGGCGGGACCTTGGTTCTCGCGATCGACGAGGATGACGTTTTGCCCGAGCGAGCCACCGGAGCAGAACGCATCAAGCCGGGGATCGGTGTTACGGGTCATTCCTCCGCTGCCAGCGTTGTACACCGTTCCAGGCCCATGGCTGTAGATGCGGCCAAATGCCGAAAGCGTGAAGGCGCCACGATCGAGGTGGGCGTGCATCGGATTGCGCCCATAGTCGAGAGTCGCCATGATCTGGGTTTGTGGCGTTGCCCCCTCTCGGAGGATGGCAAGACCAGCGTCGCGGAAAAGCCTGGGAGCGGTTTCGAGATACTGCTTGTATGCCTCCGGATTAGGTACCCGTTTCTCATCCACTGCCATGATCTTAGCCTCAGTGGTGCTGCCCATACCAAGGTCGAGCAGCCATTTTTCCTCGGGGAACAATTCGATTAACTGATCCGCAAGGCGACTCGGGCCCACACGGAGCCAACGTCCACAGTCTCCTGTATTTGGTATCGCACCCCAAAGCGTCGCTCGCCGGTAAGGCATCTTTACCGCATCGAGCAGACGATCTTTAGGGACTTCGCCGCCGAGACCGCTGTTTTTCAGATAGACCAGTGCGGGAAGATATTCCTCCATTGCAGCGTAGTGATAGTTAACAGGTCGCCCCTCTGAAGAGAAACCGTCGGCATCCAAATCGGTGAGTCGGGACGTTAGCCCTGGGTCAGAACGCAGAGCGTGCTTCACCAAGCCTGCGTCATCGAAAACTAGACCGAGAATCAGGAGGTTATGATTTGTCCCGTCCGTCATGTTCGATATACCTCCAGGAAATTTTATGAGTTCGGTAGCGTAGGGCCTGACGAATCCTTCCACGATCTGCTGCTTGATTTCAGGAGTGAGAGAAGGCGAACCCGCGATGAGTGCGAGCATTTTCATGTGCCAGAGGAAAAATCGGTTGGAGCCATAAGAGATGGACCCTGCCGTCCGACTAGACACCAGCGCAGCCGGCCCCCCGCCCCAACCGTAATCGTAACGGGGACACCATGGGAGGAGGCTGTACTGCCGCCCATAAACGCTCATTAGCTCCACCGCTTTCTCGGCGTATTTCTCATTGCCAGTAAGAGCATAAGCTAACCCGAGCTTTTCTGTGATCTGGCCCGAGTAGCCAAGGTATTCCTTCCATACCCCATCGGCCAAAGCCGTGCCGATTTCCTTTTGTCCAGTGACCGGATTGACGATTTCCGGCATGGTTGAGCCAATCGTGTACCGCACTGCAGGATTTGATCCCGGAACGACTGGCCAGCTATTCGAAGGGTGCTGATAGCCGCGAGGAATCTGATCCAATCGAATCGCGCAGAAGGCGTCTGCCTCTTTAATGATGGCATCAAAATTGAACGCCTTCCGTAAGGGGTCGTCTCCGGCCTTGAGCCGCTGACGCAGAATCGCCAACGTCTCTGGCGCGAAAGCTATCTGATCCTTCACCTTTAGAGAGAGAGGGCGGACGAGAGGCATCTCGAAGGTCTGCGCCGAGGTAGGATCAGATGAATCGGAAATGCGGAGTCTTACGGTCTCCGATGCTAGTTCTGGCATTTTAGCCATAGCTTCGGG